>Ga0078972_1000870_pt1 | contig 122719 bp, 96 predicted proteins | sample YelNatPaOPGAMG01_FD_67568 | JGI IMG/M metagenome (GOLD analysis project Ga0078972, IMG submission 67568) | Hot spring thermophilic microbial communities from Obsidian Pool, Yellowstone National Park, USA - OP-RAMG-01 (SPADES assembly) (version 2) | ecosystem: Environmental > Aquatic > Thermal... | reverse complement strand
TCGTCTTACAACAAGAGCAGCCAAATGGGCTACAGCCCAAGTTGGTATGGGTAGAACAGTATCTGAATTGCCAAGGAACTCAGGTGTGATTGGAAAGTAGTAAATAAAGCTGTTCTGATCTATGGTGAGGCACTTCTTGATGCAGATCGTAAAAGACTCAAAAAAACAACGGCTATTGGACTTGACGAAACCCTATTTGTAAGACATGGCAAATATCGCAAGAGGCAATTGACTACAACCGTAGCAGATGTTTCTAACAGTCAGTTGATTGACATCTTGCCAACCAGGGACTACATAGGAGTGGCTAAGTGGATAAAATCCCAGCCAGACAATTTTAGAAAAGGTATTTGCTACGGAGCACTTGATATGTCAAATACCTATTCAGCGGTATATAGCGTTACACTTCCAGATGCAGTCCAAGTAGTCGATAGATTTCACTTGATACGGCTTTGTAACCGTACACTTGACGATGTACGTCGTAGAGTTCAAAACGAACAGATGGGTCGTAGGGGAAGAAAAGGCGATCCTCTCTATAGAGCCAGAAAGCTCCTTGTAATGGCTTCAGATAATTTAGATGAAGAAATGACCGAAAAACTACAGACACTTTTAGCCCTTGGTGACCAAAGTGCATATGTGGTACTTACCTACCAGGTAAAAGAAGCAATATGTGACTTTTATAAAATGAACGATTACCAAAGTGCACGGCTATATCTATGTCAGATTCTAGAACATATAAAAAAGCCATCGATGCCTAAAGAGCTTCAAAGCCTGGCTAGGACAATCGAGAGGTGGTTTGAAAAGATAATGGCATTTCACTTTGCCAGGGTTACAAACGGACCTACTGAAGGACTGAATAATTTAATCAAGAGAGTAAAAAGAGTCGGTTTTGGATTTACAAACTTCAGGAACTACAGACTCAGAGCATTGCTCTATGCAGGCAAGCCCAACTGGAGAGTTCTTGACTCAATAGTGGTTTTGTAAAACCAAATTAGTTTCAAAGCTATAAGATACAGCTTCACTCAAAGTTACAGATTGAGTCATGTCTAAAATCAGGTATATATCATCTCCTGTAATTAGCTACACCCACATCCATTATTGGAAGCATTGGAATTGAGTCAATTGCATCGTTGGTTGTGTAGGAAAACAGGTATCTATCCCGTAAATATCAGAAGAGCCAGTTTGTTTAGGTAACCACAAGCAGCTCGGGTTGAAAATAAAACAGGATGCAAACAGCACCGTTGGAGCTTTATCAAGTGCTTTGACCCATAAAACTGTATCGGGCAATTGCAGAGCACTTTGGCGGTTGTGGGTGTTTGTTGGATATCGGGCAGTATATTTTTAGCTTCCGAGTTATCATTTCCGTAAGCATGACCGTGACATATTCCCAACATCGCAGAAGGAATAGAGATATGGAAGATTTTGGCAAGCACCGCTGGCAAGTTGATGATAAAGCGCTGATATAATTTTTATGGGTAGGTGAAGACTTTTCGGCATTGACGAATTACTTCCAAAATGATGTTTTGGCTGTACCTGATGTTGGCGGAGAGGGAGGGATTTGAACCCTCGGACCCAGTTCCCCAGGTCAACTCATTAGCAGTGAGTCCGATTCGGCCGCTCTCGCACCTCTCCTTAGCTATGATGATATTATATTGTAAAGTGTTTTTAGAGATATTTTGATCAAGTATCGTTAAAACTTAAATATTTTAGGCCCAGATTCCCTGATCTGAACGATCATTTATTGATGTCGGGAAAAATTTGACAGAAATTTGTCTTTATATTATATTTCCTGGCAAAGATCAAGAGGGTATACCTCCGGGGCCATGAGTTCTCCATGACCTGAATCTGAGTATCAGATAATCATCTAGAATATACTTTATATAAATATAAAGCCTGAGCGCGTCGGCACTTGGCATAAGTATCTATGATAATTGAATGGATATCAACGGAAAAGTGTTAAATGTGTATCCACGCAGGCAAAAAACCTTTGTTCTACTTATTTTGATATTCGATATCTTGATCATGTCTTTTGGTAATACAGCCGTTAGCGGAGGATCCGTACTACCTACAAAGATAGCCGCACATAAGATTATTAGTGACAAAATGAGCGTCGCTGCTTCATCGCAAAACTTTAGTACAGAAAAGCAATTGTCATTTGGATCAAATCCCCTATCCAAAAACAGCAGTAGTAAAAATCATAAGATTGCCATCCCTACCCACACCGAAGATGTGAACGGCATCGCCAAAGCAGCCGGTCTGAGTATCAAAAAAAATACCGGTAGCGCTAAGGTTCGTAAAAGTCAAAATATTAATCAAGGCACGGAAAATTTATTTTTGGAGCTGAAGCCAAGAAATACCGATTTTCTCTATAAATATGCCAACCTGATAGACAAGAAAGATTCTCCTTATTACCACTTGTATTTGAATTCGAAACAGATAAGCCGCCTATTTTCGCCGAGTGCAAAAGCAGTTGCCCAAGTAGAAAAACTATTAAAGCTACATGGGTTTCATATAGGCCAAGTGCCAAGTGATAATCTGCTGATCCCCTTTAAAGGCTCAGTCGCAAACGTAGACTCATATTTTAAGTCCGCAACAACCGGCCAAAGCTTTAGGCTCAACGGTTCTTTTACTGATTCCATCAAGCCATATAAAATAAATACCGTTGCGAATGATAATCCGATGACTCAAGTTTCTGTGAACCGGCCGACGTTGCCAAAGCAGTTAAAATCTTATGCAGTTGCTGTTTTGAATTCCTCCAACGCTTTGATGGGAGGACAATTTGCCCACGCAAGTTTTATAAGTGCAGATAATGTTGCGACACAACATAATGCAAACAGCAGGGATGCTGCGGCAAAAGACAAAAATCATCAGCTGTGGGTTTCCGGTCTCGGGTCGAATAAAATTATAGGATCCGGCCAATCCAATTATCTGATAACAAGCCGATCGGATGAATATCATACAGGGAAATTACTAAAGTCTTCTTCTCTGGAGAATCCCACTTTTACCAACCCGGCGGCAGCTCATGCTTGCCCGTCTGCGGCAGCTGATGCCGCCTCTGCGAATGGATGGACGGAGAATGCAATTGCCAATGCGTATGGTCTGGGTCCTTTGTATGACCAAGGTGATTTGGGACAAGGGGAGACGATTGCCGTCTTCGAGTTGGAGCCGTTCTCCAATGCCGACTTAGCCGCGTTTGAGAAATGTTACTTTGGGAAATCTTTTTTGGGTAACGTAACGAGGATTCCAATTGACGGTTTTTCTTTGAAAGGCTCCGGAAGCGGCGAAGCTATTTTGGATATTGAATTACTATCCGCACTCGTGCCAAAGGCACGCCTGCTTGTCTATGAAGCTCCCAACACGGCCTCAGGCGTTCTGGAGGCCTATAACAATATGGTCATGGCCGACAAAGCCAATATCATAACGACCAGTTGGGGGGAATGTGAAGCAGCGATACAGGCCTCGGCACCGGGAATGGAACAACTGGAAAATTTTATTTTTGAAGAGGCGGCTATAGAAGGGATAACGGTGTTTGCCGCTACGGGAGATGACGGTGCGGACGATTGCGCCAGTACTCCCTATGGAAGTAATGTAAAAGTTTCTCCATATCTTTCCGTCGATGACCCCGCAAGTCAGCCTTTTGTGGTCGGGGTAGGGGGAACAACGTTACTTTCATCGACCAACCCACCCGTCCAATCGGCATGGAACGATGGAGCCGCCGGCGGAGGCGGAGGCGGAGGCCTATCTGTCGTTTGGCCCAGTCCGCCTTGGCAAAATTCTTCTCTGGTTCCGGGTACAATAAAAAATACATACAGACAGTTGCCGGATATAAGCGCAACAGCCAATGAATATTACGGCGTAACGGTGTATTCACATTATGCCTATGGATCCAGCTACATAAGGTCAAAGACAAAGACGTTACTTCATGGAAATCAAGTAATTGGATCACAGGTTGTATCCGGAGAAAAAGTTGCTTCCAAAAGGCCGAGACAATTAAATCACCGTGTAATTATTTCACCAAAAAGTCAAAATATTTTGCTTGGCGGATGGACGGCGGTGGGCGGCACTTCGGAAGCTGCTCCTTTAGTTGCAGCATCGATGGCTTTGATTGCCTCTTCGTCTGCATGCAACGGTTTGCGGATGACAAGAGGCGGCCCTGATTTGGGATTCGTAGCACCTCTGCTTTATGAATTGGCTTCAAACCCTACTTCTTATGCCCAGTCTTTTAACCAGATAACTTCGGGAAGCAACGATATCTTCCACGACCAAAAAGGATATCATGCCGCTCCCGGTTATAATCTGGTTACCGGATTGGGCTCGCCTTTGGTCACAGATTCCGGTGGCAGCCCGGCTTTGGATGCGAACTTATGCCGACTGGCTCTCAGTCAAAGCGCTAATTCCTCTTCTCCATCTCCTGCGGGTAACTCGTCAGGTCTGATATCGGGAAATAGCGGTATATATATAACTTCTGTTACTCCGAATCAAGGAAGCGTACTGGGCAACCAAACGGTTAGCATCAGCGGGAAAGGATTCGGAACATCGCCGGCCGCAGTATCGCTGTATTTTGGTGATAAAAAAGCGAGAATAATATCGGTCGACCAAAACCAAATTGTAGCCGATTCCCCGCCTTCACCTATCTATCATTCTTCCTCACCTTTTGACGGGGTCGGTGAGGTGGATATCAGCATAACGAAAACTTTATCCGGGGGAATCACTGTGAGTGTGCCGGGCCCCCAATCGGTATTTAATTATTTGGAGCTGGACAAGGGATATCAGGCTAAAACAAATGAGCCTATAGTGACAACCACCCCTTCTCCGGGCAGTATTACAAACAATGGCGTCAGGCCTGTTATCACAGCCGTAGGGCCCGGAGGTGGCAAAAAAAATGGTGGTACAAGGGTAACAATTTTTGGAAATGGTTTTACCGAAGGCGGCAAAATCAAATCCGTATTATTCGGCGGTCGCAAGGCAAAATCATACAAGGTCGTCTCTGACCATCAGATCGTAGCGACAGCGCCCGCCATGGATAAAAAAACAAAATGCAAAGCCGGCAAAGGCTTTAATCCAAGCGTCGTCTGTCAAACGGAAGTCCAAGTTGCAGATGAAGGTGGTAAAAGCCCGCTGTCTCATATATTGCCACCGGAAGAAGGGAATATTCTGATCGCTCCCGGAAGCTATGATGAACCTGTCAAAGGCCGGGAGATTACTCCTGCCGTTACGGAATTTGATTATGCAAACCCTCCGGTGATACAGACAGTAGATACGGCAGACCAAACGGGCTCCAGCAATATCCCGCTCACTATCACAGGTAAGAATTTTAATATCCTGACGCTGGAATGGGTCAACGTAGGAAGTCCCAGGGAAGCTTCCAGCGAACAGACAAAGTTTGTCTATATCAGTAATAATTTACTGATTGTGATTGCAGCTACTTTACCTAATTCTGTAGTATCAGACCCGGGTTCAAAACAAATTTCAATACAGGGCGTAGCCGGATTGAGCAAACCGGCAAGACTAAATCAAGTAGCGGGTAACTAAACAGTTCAAATAAACATATTTTGTAAGATCAGGATGCAGATCGCTATCTTATGCCGAGGCTAATTCGCCGTCGTCAACTTCCGTAATTGTTGCAGGAGTCTCTTTGAGCAATTGCAAAATAGTTTTAGCCAGCCTCAGTGCTGAGGCTGGTTCCAGTTCCAAAGCCACTCTTTCCACAGCCGAGACATCACCGTTCCGCAGGTCGATATTGATACTATGGCTAAAAGGAGCATGCACGGGGTGATCCAGGTAGACAGTGGCTTCCGTTACTTTCATCCAATTGTTCGGCCCTTTGCCGCTTCCGCAGGCTTTTATAATTTCAGTTCTATAGGTGCACATTTACTTACCGGATTTCCATATCAGTATTTAAAGTATTTTGTTATTGGTTAGCTTAAATGCTTTGCATAAAAACTAAATATTTTCTCCCAACCGTCGACGGCTGCCTCCGGACGATAGCTGGGACGGTCGGCGGCAAAAAAAGCATGCCCCGCTCCGTCGTAAGAATGGAATTCATGCTCTTTCCCAAATTTTACTAATTCATTATCCAAATCATTAACCTCTTCGGGAGTGGGGAAAGAGTCTTCTTTACCAAAAAGACCGAGTAACGGGCAGCTGAGGTTTGGGACAAGATGTAGGAGGCCTGTGACTTTCATCGGTGAGTTTTCCGGAGGGCTTTTGCTAACAAAAGCACCGTAACAGTCAACGGCAGCCTGTAATTCTAAAGAGCAAGCTGCCAGGAAAGACTGTCTGCCTCCCGAACAATGACCGATGACTCCCACTTTTTGATTTGAGTTGGATAAACCCTTTAGATACTCGGAGGCACCTTGTACGTCTCCGACGAGACGTTCATCAGGTACTCCTCCCAAATTTCTGACAACCGCTGCCGCATCGTCGGGGTCTTGCCCCGGAGCTTCTCTGTAGTAAAGATTGGGCACGATGGCCAGATAGCCCCGTGTGGCAAAGCGTACGGCCATTTCTTTTGTCTGCCTGTCATAGCCCGGCATGTGGTGGATGAGTACCACTCCTCCGTGAGGACCGGCACTGAGCGGTCTGGCCAGATAGGCTTCAACTTGATCCCGGTTATGGCCTGTTATGGTTACGGTTTCAGACATTATTGCATCATATGACATATAAAACCCTCTTTTCGTATATCGTTATAAAGTAGTTTATTCTGTATTGACGATGCATGTTCTGATATGAGAAGTTTTTAGCGAAACTAAATATTTTGTTGGGTCAAAGGATAAGCTTATACTACCGAAAGAATCTCAATTTTTAGAGCAGCGCATTATTTTAATTGCTGATGGTCCGAATTGCCTATTGACATATTTTGGACCACCGGTTCGCAGATCTCTGAATGAGGGCCTGTGCGCGTAATTTGCCGTATGGTATAAGCAAGACGTATGCCAAGCTCCAAAAAAAGGATTGAAAGACACTACCAAAGAGGGCCCGTACGACACGAATCCTTCGAACAAAATTGGGATGCAACGGTTACATCAGAAGAAAGCGATCATCGATGCGGTTTTTGGACAGACGAAGGTCAAACAAGATACCTACCCTATCGAGAATTGCGAGGGGACTCAACTGGTGAGATGTTATATTAATCTGTTGAAGCAGGAAAACTTACAAAAGCAAGTGGTAACAGTAACTTGGTTATATTCTTGAATCTATGGAATATCTCCGGATCTCTGACCCATATTCTGGGTGAAAAAGAAGAACTTGAAACAATAGCTATCTTTTTGGGTAGATTTTATGGCCTTATCCTTAGATTCAGGAAGCGATTCAGACCCAATTTCGAGATCTCAGCAAGTGAGTGTACAATTGCTTAAACCTAAGACAATGAGAGGTAGGCAAATGAGTGAGCAGCAGGAAAATCGACAAGATAAATCGATTTGGGTATGATGTAGGCCAAAACGCTACCGGATCATGTAGGATTCTATACCTAGATGCTGTCTGGATATTGTCGAGATCTCAGGAGCAAGTATTGGCTGGGAAATGTGTAACAAACGCATTTGAAAATGACCACAGATTTGCTGTATTTGTGGCCTTGAGCATTGGAAACGAGAATTGACGCAGACTTCTAACTTTGGTGTTGGGAAACGGGAAAGACACGACTCTTCTGCATTCTACGCCCGAAATTTAGCAAAAGTAACAGAGTCCAAAGAGAAAAATGTCCAAATTGCTCCAATAACAAACGAGATATTTGAACATTCGGCACAGTCCATGGTTGAACTTCCTGACAATAGCGTTGCGCTTATGGTGACGTCTCCCCCATACCACGTAGGGAAAGACTACGATTCGGAATCGTCTTTTGACGAATATCTTGATTTACTCGGAGAAGTCTTTCGTGAAACCTATCGGGTATTACAACCAGGTGGGCGTGCTGTGATTAACGTAGCGAACCTTGGTCGTCGCCCCTATATCCCGTTATCGCATCTTGTTACCGCCAAGATGCTCGATATCGGTTATTTGATGCGTGCCGAGATAATTTGGCGTAAAGCCAAAGGTGCTGGTGGGAATTGTGCATGGGGAAGTTGGCGTTCAGCAACCAATCCCGTCATACGTGACCTTCATGAATACTGCCTTTGTTTTTCAAAAGGGAGGTTCGACAGAGCCGTCAAAGGTGAAAGCGATATTTCTTCCGAACAGTTCATGGAGTCAACCTTGTCAATTTGGGAGATTCCTCCAGAATCAGCTTCCAGAGTCGGACACCCCGCTCCGTTTCCGGTAGAGCTACCTAAGCGATTTATAGATCTCTATACCTACAAGAACGATCTTGTGCTGGATCCATTCATGGGAAGTGGGTCAACGGCTATTGCGGCTGTATCAACCGAACGACAATGGGTGGGTTATGAAATTAGCTCCGAATACGTAGCGATCGCCCGAAAACGCATTGCCGCAGTAGCAACACAAATAAGCAAAAACGAAAACCACCTCAAATAGCCTATGCCACATATAAAGACCGAGATCACTGAAATTGTTACCGGGCTTGGAATGCTGGAATATCCCTCTTTTGCTAAAGCTCTCAGCAGTAGAGCCCCGGAGATGTTCAACATGGGGCAGGAAAACTGGCAGCGGCTGGATGAGGCGCATGAAAGCGGCAAATACGAAAATGAAATAGAAAGCGCCTGGGATAATGGCCGATTTTTTCTTTATGCCAAAGATGGACTGAGGGGTAGATCACCTCTAAAAATTGAATGGAAGGGCCCCCAAAATCCTCCCGGCTATGACTTCCTTCCAGCAGATCTTCGAGTAGATCATGTTTATCTAATCAGTTGCAAATATTTATCAAAAGTACTCGCCAACCTATCACCGCCTCATCTATTCCAGCGTCTTATGGCAGAACGCGGTCAGCGAGACTCTATAGACTGGTATCTCAAGATTGCACCGGAGGCTTATCAAAACTTTTATCAAAAAGTGCGAGAAGACCTTCAAAAAAAGACAGACCTACCTGCTGATATTAGACAGTTGAGTATTTCCGATCGGAAAATACTCAAATCATCATATGAGCGCACATGGCCGGATCACTTACAAATCGAATACAACCAATTTGCTGTCCAAGTTGGTAAAAACTCAGCCGAACTCTGGCAGAAATTGACCCCTGAAGTTGTTGGGCAAGAGTTGCTGTTATGGAGGATGCTACGACTCAATTCATCCTCATATTTCATACTTGGAAGTTCTCGCAACTCTAGTCTCCGACTTAGAGTGGGAACCCCATGGGATTGGAGGCAGAACTATATGCTCAAAGAGTTTGACGTTAGCTACTCAACCAACTCATCCCCACAAACACCAATCCAGCCCATGGTATCTTGGAGAGCAACGATAGAAGAAAAAAAGAGCAGATTTTTGCATGAAATCAAAGGGCACGTCGAAATCCGCTGGAGTCACGGACGATTTTGTGGAAATCCCGAAGCAAAGCTTTATTTGGATTCCGAGCACTCGAAGGTTCCGGGATATTACCCAATCATGTAATTGCCGGTAAGGGAAGTCAGGTGATGCTACCAAGTTGGAAATAAGATAAACTCTGTTGCAAGCGCTTGATACAACGGCTCATCATCTTCCAAGGAACAGAGTTAGTGTGCAGCATACCCTCTTGATTTTCGTAGCGTTTGTGTACAGGCGGAAAAGATCGACATTATGCTTTTTGAAAGGCCGACAAAGGGGTTGATGTGACTGAAGTCTTGGATCAGGAGCAAATTATCGAACAGCTTAAGTCTCTTGATTCACGTTGGTCATCAGATGAAAGCGGTCTGAAGCGGGAGGTAGAATTTAGCAGCTATCTTGACTCTCTACGTTTCTTTGATCTCTTGGGTCCAATTTGTGAGGAGATGAATCACCATCCTGATATCGTCTGGAGCTATACGAGCGTGAAGATATCACTTTTGACGCACAGTACCGGTGCAGTTACCGGTACCGATTTCAAATTAGCCAAGAGGATTGACAAATTGCTCGAATCCAGTTTCTAGGCTGGCAGTCAAATGCAGGGATACTTGACTTGGCAGGCTAAACTAGGAAAAGAGGGACATCGCTTAAACGTCTACAGTAGGCGATCTATATTCCGGTCTGGTAACGCTCGATACAAATGTACGGGTCAGAAAGAGAACTTTGGTATCCATAGCACTTAGGCTATTTGTCGCGCCGGTATGGAAAGTCAGCATCGGCATTGCCGCTCATCCGGTAATATGGCGTAGTGCCTGATCGCAGCATAATCTTCATCTTTTGTATACAATTACACCAGTACCTAATTTTCTCAGGAATGTAGGATGATGTGATTGATCCGTAATGGAACCCGAGGCCAAAAGATTTATTGAAATCATTTGGCCTTGTAATCTGTATATTGCTTAGTTTGCAACCAATTCTCTGACGGCTGACGCAATTTGAGCCAGGCCTTTTTTCCCGTCGGCAAAAAACATGGATGTCTTTTCATCCAGGTACAGTTCGTTATCTATGCCGGCATATCCCTGTCCCATTGATCGCTTGATAACTATAACGTTTTTTGCCTTATCGACATCCAAAATTGGCATACCGCTGATTGCATTGCCGGGACGCCTGGCGGCTGGGTTGATGACATCGTTAGCCCCGATGACAAGAGCCACGTCGGCAGTGGGAAATTCCAGATTTGCCGCATCCATTTCATAAAGTTGGGGATACGGTACGTCTACCTCGGCTAATAGAACGTTCATATGGCCGGGCATACGACCGGCAACTGGGTGGATGGCAAAAATGATCTCTACGCCGCGCTCTTCGAGCAACTGGGCCAGGTCTTTCAGCTCGCGCTGTGCTTGAGCCGCCGCCAGGCCGTAACCGGGGACGAAAATCACTTTATCGGCATATGATAGTTGAATGGCGGCATCGTCGGCTGAGAGCTGTTTGATATTGCCGGCAACGGATCCAGCTTGGGCTGCGGCAGTTTCGCCTTGACCAAACCCGCCGATCATGATGTTTGGGATGGAGCGATTCATGGCGTCAGCCATGAGTTTCGTTAGAATAGTTCCCGATGCGCCTACTAAAGCTCCTGCGATAATCAAAGCGGAGGAATTGATGACAAATCCTGCCATGGCAACCGCCGTACCGGTAAATGCATTTAGCAAAGAAATAACCACGGGCATATCAGCCCCGCCGATGGGTAGAACCAAGGTAACGCCAAATAAAAGTGCCGTAACAAGGAGTAAAATCAAAACATTTGTATTTGCCGCTCCGGTAAATAAGAAAGCCGCACTTCCCAATCCTGCTACGGTCAACAGCGTATTGATGACTCTTGATCCGGGGATGATGATGGGGCTTCCCGATATCAGTCCTTGGAGTTTTCCGGCTGCGATGATGGATCCTGTGAATGTAACGGCGCCGATCAGCACGTCCAATGCTGTTGCCACTGCCGGGGTTGGGGCAATGGTTGCAAGATGGATGTTCTTGTCATGGACAAAGTCGGTCAGAGCCACAAGTGCGGCTGCTCCGCCGCCGACGGCATTAAAGATGGAAACAAGCTGAGGTATATCCGTCATTTTTACTTTATCAGCGGACCGCAATCCTATCAAAGAACCGATGATAAAGCCCGCCGCCAAGATAATCCAGCCGGTAGAAGTAGCACCTCCCTGATCTATCAGGAAAGCCAAAGTTGCACAAATAGCCGCGACCATCCCTACGACGGAAAACTGGCTTCCTTTCCTTGCCGTGGCGGGTGAGTTCATGAGGTGAAGGCCGATGACAAACAGAGCTGCCGCCAACAAATAAATAAGGTCTACGGCCGTTTGCATGTTACTCATTATTTCACCTCGCTTAAAGTGGATGAATCGGTGCTGTTTCCTGAGGGTTTGGCTATTGGCTGGCTCCTGGGTTTGAACATTTTTAGCATACGATCGGTAACTTTGTAGCCTCCGGCCACATTCATCCCGGCAAATACCATCGCAAAAAAAGCGAGGATATATCCCAAAGTCGTATGGGCTTGGATGGCTGTCAACATGGCTCCGGCCAAAACAATACCGTGAATAGAGTTGGCTGCTGACATCAGGGGGGTATGCAGGGTTGCCGGCACTTTTGATATAACCTCAAATCCCACCAAGAGACTGAGTATAAAGATGCTGAGATCAGTGAGTAATTGTTGGCTCAATTTAATTTACCTCTATTTTGTCAGTTAATTTTTCCGCTATCGATGGATTTGTAATTTTGCCGTTATGACAAATAACTACTCCTTGTTGGATATCATCTTCGGTGTCTATTACCAACACGGCATCTCGTGTTATATGCAGCAACAAGGAGGATAAATTATTGGAAAACGCATCGGAAGCACTGGCAGCCATAGTCGCGGGAAGATTGGGAGCCCCGATAATTTTAACATTGTTTTCGGTGATGATAGTTTTATCCGGTTGCGACAAAGCTACATTACCGCCCAAATCGCTTGCGGCAAGGTCTATGAGCAGTGAACCCGGTTTTAGAAGTTTTACGGCCTCTTCGGTGACCAACAAAGGAGGTTTTTTGCCCGGTACCTGTGCGGTGGTGATCACGATATCCTGTCTTGAAATATGCTTGTTAAGTGCCTCCTGTTGCCGGGCGAGTTCTTCATCGCTGAGAGCGCGGGCATAACCGCCCTCGCCGGAGCCCGATATATCGGTCAATTCTATGAATTTTGCCCCCACGGAGGTAATCTCGGATTTGGTTTCCGGACGTACATCGTAGCCAAAGACCAAAGCCCCCAATCTTTTAGCCGTGCCCATCGCTTGCAGTCCGGCTACCCCGGCTCCGAGAACCAGGACACTGGCGGGCTTGGCCGTTCCGGCGGCGGTAATGAACATGGGGAAATAGCGTCCGAACTCATTGGCGGCCACCAGTACCGCCTTATAGCCGGCTATGTTGGCCTGAGACGACAGAACGTCCATGGTTTGTGCCCGACTCAGCCGGCGGTTGATATTGTCCAGGCTAATGGCGGTGACACCTTTTTGTAGAAGGGTTTGAATCAGTTCCGTATCACTTTGAGGTTGCAGCAACCCTATCAACGTCTGTCCGGGCCGCAAAAAAGCAATGACTTCCTGGTCGGCTTTTTTGACACTGACTATTATATCGGATCTGGCAAGAAGTTCTTTTCTCGATACAATCTGAGCACCCTGTTTCTCATAGGAAACATCATCGTATGAAGCTCCGATACCGGCCCCTTCTTCCACCAAGACCTGCAACTTGGCTTTTTGCAATTTGGGCAGTGTAGCTGGAACTAAAGCCACTCTTTTATCGGAGTCTTCTTTGATGACGCCGATAACGGCTTGTTTGCCGGCATCTGTATTGTCAGGCGCTTCGATGATATCGGATCCTTCGCCTAAATGAGTGTCCATAACCCTCCTTCAAGAGTTCACTGTCCTATCTAAGATCAAACGACCGTCTTATATTTTCTTAGCTTACATTGCTGATACTTATAACCTTATAGGCAATCTCAGGGGAAAGTTGTGTTTTGAAAATAATTGGACTTTAGGCAGTTTTATATAGCACCAATGTCGTTTCAAGCAACAGTGGCTTAAGTGCAAGACAAATGGCGGGAAAGAATTGTTTTTGCTAAAATAGCAAATCTTGAAAGATGGAAAAGTGGAAATAGGGAATCGATGTGCCGCTAAAAATTAAGGACAGAGTACTGCCGGTAATTATGGGGCTTGCAGGAGGATTCTGCTCTCTGCTCGTTTATCTGGCACATAAAATTATTACACCTCCTAAGAGGCCTGACTATAAACAAGATAAAATCACGGAAGTCGCTGCTGATAACATTACCTTATTGTCTACCCCAGACACCATCCGGCCAGGAATTTATGAGCTGAGTTTTCCTGGCGGTATGGCAAAAGTAGGCGAAGTAATAGAAATGTATGACAATGTGGTTCGCAGAAAACTGCTGGAAGTTCCTTTTGGCAAACCGGTTAAAGGCGGCGCAGACTTTGGCGGAGTTTACGGCGGTGATCCCAAAACCAGATTGGGACTTGATTATGAAGATATTGAACTCGAGATTGGGGTAGGAAGTATTCCGGCTTGGGTCATTACCTCCAATGTCATCGACGGGGTATGCCGGGACGCATGGGCAATTTTAATTCATGGTTTAGGGCAGGAAAGATCTTACTGTTTGCAATATGTCCCTATGCTCACTTCTCTCGGAATCAACTGCCTTATCTGTTCTTACAGAAATGACCGCGATGCGCCAAAAAGTCCGGATGGCAAGTATCGTTTAGGGTTGTTGGAATACCAAGAGGCAGAGGCGGCTTTAGATTATGTTTCTGCCCGCGGCGCCGGACAAATATTTCTTTACGGATTTTCCATGGGCGGCGCGATAGTTATGCAAACAATAAGGCAATCAGCGGCTGCCGGACTGCTAAGCGCTGTGATATTGGACGGTCCGGTCCTCGATTGGCAAAGAGTACTTGACAACCAGGCAAAAAGTCGCCACTTACCTAAATTCGTTGGGAGAATGACTATGAAAATTTTGGAAGCGGCTAAATCAATTGACTTTAATGCTTTAAATGTTATAGATAATGAACTAGATCTACCATGTCCGGTACTCATACTCCACGGACGTGATGACCGTCTGGTTCCATTTTCATCAAGTGAGTTGTTCCAAGCAAAATACCCTAATGTCAGGTTATGCGATTTCGAAGAAGGCGGCCATATGTCACTGATGAATTCCAATAAAGATAAATATCAGGCTGAAGTAACAAACTTTTTGACAAGCTTATCGGCGGCAAAAACCGATTGAGAGATGACTCTTGCCATGAATATTCCCGGCTTTTGTCGCACTGAAAATCTATTACATTAGGATCGGTTATTCGTAGATCGGTTCCCATTTGGTTATCTCTGCTCCGTTTTCAATATATTTCTTTGGCGTGAATATAGGCAACGATCCCAATGTTTTAATGCAGTTTGCATAATCTCCCAACACCTCCCTGTAGTTGCCATTTTCCGTTGCCAAAGCACCGATAGCTGTTATATTGGCACCGGCTTTTGCCAAAAGCCTGAGTGCGGCTGCAGCGGATTGTCCCGTAGAAATAACGTCGTCTATGAATACAACGGATTTATTTTTCACATCTTTTATTCTGGCGGCATCTAGCCTAAGTGTTTGTATCTTATCGGTTGTTATCGACTTTACATCTTCGGTCAGGGCGTCTTGCAGGTAAGTTTTAGGGGTCTTATGAAGTACTAAATACCTATCCAGCTGCAATGTTCTTGTTACCTCGATCGCGAGGGGAATACCCATCGTTGCAGCCGTTACAACTATATCAATAGGACTGTCTTGGAGGGCAAGGACCAACTCCTGAGCAGCTTTGGAAATAACTTTCAATTCGAGATCAGCAGTGATCAGCAGGGCCACAGCTAAATCCGGGCTGAGCGTGGTGACCGGAAGCTCTAATTGCTGAGATCCTATATTTGCCAAAAAAGTACCGACTTGACCGGACATATTTCTCCCTCTATATAATCAGCGACGTCGTATTCTAAAATCTTTTCATCAAACGGTACCGAGCGCGGCTGATGAAAATTTTCTCGGTGGGCCTGTCAAGAGTCTAGTCAAATAGATGGTAGGCGGGATATCATTGAGAATTATTGTCAAGACATTTCCGGTCGGCTTTGCTATCTCTGAACGTTTGCAGTGGTTACCGGAATTTTTTTGATTAGACGAGGATGAAATGGTGTAAAACTACAGCGAACTTGCTAGGACACAGATTTTTAGAAGATATACGCCGGCCGCATCCAATTATTATGAGATAGCCTCAGCTCTGGTGGAAGATCCGTTATGCAACCGAAAGTGATGGGCCACCAAGTGCATTTATCTTTGTCTCGCAATTGTTCGATCTGCAGCTTGGAAAAATATTGCAAAAGTTAGAATAGTGATGTTTTCTTCGCCGATACGTAAGATATGATAGTGCCAATGGCAGATCAAGCCCATTTTGTAGAACAAGCGATGGAATATATGCCCTCTTTGTATTCTGCTGCGATGAGAATGACCAGAAATTCTGCAGATGCCGAAGATCTGGTACAGGAAACTTATCTGAAAGCATACAGAGCATTTGCAAGTTTTCAAGAGGGGACGAATTTAAAAGCTTGGATGTATAGGATCTTGACAAACTCTTATATAAATACCTATAGAGCCAAGTCACGACAACCTGAAATAGATGATGTAGAAGACGTAGAGGATTTTTATCTTTACCATCGGATCGGCCAAAACAATTCCGCACTTGGAAGAAGTGCTGAGGACGAAGCCCTCGACCTCTTTAATGATGAGGAAGTCAAGAAAGCCTTGGAATCTCTGCCTGACAATTTTCGCATTCCGGTACTTTTGGCCGATGTAGAAGGTTTTTCCTATAAAGAAATCGCCGATATCATGGGTACTCCGGTAGGAACTACCATGAGCAGGCTCCACCGTGGAAGAAAAGCTTTGCAAAAAGCGTTAGCACAATATGGACTCGAAAGAGGCCTTTTGGTTGTGGAGCCGGGGTAACAATGGAAAATAACAACGCTGATATGGGTTTAAATCCTATGGAGGTCCCTCAAGGGGGTTCTTCGGGATATATCGATTGCAGAGATGTAGCCAGCAAGCTGTACGATTTTTTGGACGGTGAACTGACAGATGATAAAAGAGAAGCCATAAAAAGGCATTTGGATCATTGTGCGCCGTGTATTGAAGTATTTGAGTTCGAAGCCGATTTGAAAAAATTAGTGGCCAACAAATGTCAGGAAAAAGTTCCGGAAACTCTGCGCCAAAGGATAGCCTCCGTGATTTCTATAGAAGCCTCCGTTATTTCCATGGAAAAGGACTCTAAACGTTTTTCTACAGATACTTCTCCTGATCTCGATATCAATTGACTTGATCAACAGAGAGGCAATAAACTTGTTTAGAGTAAATGACGATTCATATTTTGCAGATATTCTCAGAATGAAAGACGATGTATAAGTGAAAGTCGAACCGGTTGCTTGGGATCTGGCAAAAAATGTTGCTTTCAAAGCAATATCGTATTCGACTGTTTCTGTCTCCCGGGATCAATTGGATGACATGCAGGCAGAATTTTCCTTGCTTGGAAAAAATGCCGAAAAAATTGTCAAAAAGGAGACAGGACTTAAGCCGGCGGGATCGGCTGTATGCAAAGTTGTCGATAGAAAAGGCTGGGTAGAAGCTAATCTAACCTCTTTTAGGCGTCTGCTGTCGCTCGCTCAGGACCGCTTTACTGATTCACTTATTTTCAGGAAGGCATTGAATCCTGCCACCAGTGTAGCAGCGGGGATAGAACTAGGGCTGATGCTCAGCTGGATGTCAACTAAAGTCTTGGGACAATATGATATAGCGGTTGGAGCTACGGGTGAGGGAGACAGCGTTTATTTCGTTGCCGAAAATATTCTTTCCGTGGAGAAAGAATATAATTTTGACAAAGAACAATTTCGGTTGTGGATTGCCATCCACGAGCTGACACACAGGGCTCAATTCAAAGGTGTCGGATGGATGTCTGACTATTTTGAAAGCTTAATAAAGCGCAGTGTGGATTTAGCAGCTTTTACACCAAAAGATCTAATAGCCGGCATGCGTCGCAGTATCAGTGAGATTTCTGCAGGTAACAATCCTTTGGCGGAACACGGTCTGGTTGGTTTGTTTGTATCAGGCGAGCAGATGAATACGCTTAAACAGGCGCAGGCACTAATGAGTATCCTGGAGGGTCATGCGGACGTTGTCATGGACCGGGCTGCCACTGAAGCTGTCAAAGATGCCGATCTGTTTTCCAAAACCTTACATGCCAGGAGGCAGGCATCGGGTCACATCAATAAGTTTGTACGCCAAGCGACAGGTATGGAAGCCAAAGCTGCCCAATATAAACAGGGAGAACAGTTTATCTATCACATCGAATCTGCCATCGGTAAAAAAGTGATGGATAAGATCTGGTCATCGTCGGAAATGCTGCCCAATATGGATGAGATATCCCATCCCGATTTGTGGGTTGAACGAGCCGGCGGTAAATAAAAGTCGTATCTTGACTTGGGAACGTTTAAAAAATACCAAAACAGGTTGAGGCAAGCCTATTTTTTTCAAGATCCTAACTTATGATGGGTTGATGGAACCAGCTTGGATAAGAGAAGCCGAAGATTTTGCCGACCGGTTGTTGAAAAAATGCAATTTTCCGCCTGCAGGCACTTTATATGCATGTGCAGTATCTGGTGGAGCTGATTCCTTGACGCTACTCGCTCTCGCTACCCGTGCCGGTCTTAGGGTGACCTGTTATCATGTGGACCACCAAATCCGGCAGGGATCATATGCGGAATCTGATGTCGTAAAAAAAGCAGCTGAGTTTCTTGGGGCAGATTTTGTTTCCTTACGGGTGGAAGTCGCCCAAGGCCCGAATTTGGAGGCCAGAGCTCGTGCTTTACGCAAATCCGTTCTTCCTGACAATGCGGCTACGGGTCACACGCTTGACGATCAGGCGGAAACGCTATTAATTAATTTATTGAGAGGTGCCGGACTGAGTGGCCTTGGCGGGATAAAAGAAGGTTTTAGCCATCCGATTTTAGCCGTCAGACGTTCTGAAACAAGAGAACTCGTCAGGTTACTTTGTTTGGATCCTGTTGTGGACCCCAGCAATGACGACCCCAGATTTTTGCGCAACAGGGTAAGACATGAATTACTGCCTCTTTGTAACGATATAGCCCGACGTGATGTGTCGGTCTTGCTGGCGCGCTCGGCTAAAGTAATTTCATCAGAAGATAGTTTTTTAGAAACGCTTTCCGAAGAGATAAAACCTGATGATGTCCGTGACATTGCACAGAGCCAAGAAGTACTTGCCAAACGTGCTTTACGCAGGTGGTTGCGGGAATATGACGGGGAGATGCACCCACCGTCCTATGAGCATTTAGAGAGGGTATTGGAAGTGGCTCAGAAAAAAAGGTTGGCCTGCCAATTGCCGGGAGGGATCTCTATACGCAGATCGCAGGGTATCCTAAAGATAATTCCTCCGAAATAAAAATTTATGTTATTACTGTGGTTTTTACTTATCATATAAAGTACTAATCTGGAGTACGTGACGGAAAATTACACTGCCTCTCCTTGCAGCGAAGACCTCAGCCATTTAGGGGCCAACGCCAAGGTTCTCATCAAAAGTGACAGATTGAAGGCCAGGGTAAGTGAACTTGGGAAGTCCATTGCCGCTGACTATCGAGGTAAAGACCCTTTATTCGTCGGAGTGCTCAAAGGTGCGTTTATATTTTTAGCTGACCTGGTACGTTCTATCGATATGGAAGTGGAAATGGACTTTATGGCCGTCGCTTCATACGGAGCCGCTACCAAAACATCAGGTATTGTTCGGATAGTAAAAGACTTAGATACCGATATACAGGATAGGCATGTCGTTGTCGTGGAGGACATAGTTGACAGCGGCCTCACGCTTTCATATCTGAGAAAGGGCCTTTTAGCTCGCAATCCTGCCAGTCTGGCTGTATGCGCTTTGCTGGTAAAAGACGGTCAACAACGAGCCGACTTGAATATCGGTTATGTGGGATTCAATATCGATCCGTGCTTCGTGGTCGGCTATGGATTGGATATCGGACAGAAGTATAGAAATTTGGAAAGCATCTATTCACTGGATTCATAGTTGCGATTTCGCAATAACTGGTTTATGCACAATATTTAGTTACCCGTGCAATTTTAGTGAATCGTGCAATGACTGAAAGACAGAGTAAAATATGGATCGGAAAGAGAAGAGACCTGATTTATCTCTCGCTGAAAAAGCGGTTAAAGATCTTTTAGAGGCCATCGGAGAAGATCCTTATAGGCAGGGACTCCTTGATACCCCAAGGCGAGTAGCCAAGATGCTAATAGACATGACGTCCGAATCCTTATCTGACCCTGGGGAACATCTCGATAAAGTTTTTGATGAAAGTCACGGAGAGATGGTTATGGTCAGAGACATAACTTTTACATCTCTATGTGAGCATCATCTGGCCCCGTTTTTCGGTAAAGCCCATCTTGCGTATATACCAAATGGATCCGGGCGTATTACCGGTTTGTCCAAGTTAGCGCGTTTAGTGGACGGTTATGCATCCAGGCTGCAGGTACAAGAAAGATTAACGACTCAAATTGCGGAAGCGATCGAGAATCGTTTAGAGCCTATAGGCACTCTGGTGGTGATCGAGGCAGAACATATGTGCATGTCGATGCGAGGTGTAAAGAAACCAGGGAGTATAACAATCACTTCCGCTGTCAGGGGAGTTTTTAAGACAGATGCCGCTGCCAGGCAAGAAGCCATGGCTTTTATCGACAGATAACCAAGATTTGACGATCGAAACTCAAAAATTTTTGCTGTCCTTTGCATGATGCTACCTATCCATGAGTCTGACATGGCAGCTATTGACCTCATGTCTTCCCGAATGTGCTAAATTGAGAAAATATATTATGCCTAGGGTAATTATCAGAACAGAGTCCGTCAAGTGAAACAGGCGATGATTATGGGGGTGTTGAACGTTACACCCGATTCGTTTTATGACGGCGGATTCTATTTCGATCACGAAAAAGCCATAGAACATGGCCTCAAGCTGGCAGAAGAAGGAGCAGACATCATTGACGTCGGCGGCGAGTCGACAAGACCCGGGGCTTCACCTGTGCCGGTTGACGAAGAGCTGCGCAGGGTACTCCCCGTTATCGAAGCGCTCTCTTCGCGGGTCCGCGTTTCGGTCGACACTTTTAAAAAAGAGGTCGCTGAAGCATCTGTGGCAGCAGGAGCCACCATGATCAATGACGTGGGCGGAACACTTGCCGATATGGCAAGTGCGTTGGGCACGGCACTGGTCGTGATGCATAAACAGGGCACATACCAAGACATGCAAAACAAGCCATATTATAAAGATGTAGTAAAAGAAGTCTATTCAGATATTATTTCTAGGGCAAATAAAGCCGCTGAAAAAGATATCTCTGAAATTTATATAGATCCAGGTATCGGCTTCGGTAAAACAGCGGACCACAATTTAGCTCTTTTGGCACATCTTCCTTTTCTGTCCCAAGGCGGTAATCGCTTTCCGCTGTTGGTGGGTGTCAGTCGAAAAAGGTTTTTGGGACATATTATAGCTCAGGATAAAAAGCCTGATAGATTGGATAAGAGCGAATGGGAATTGTTGCCGGAAGCTGCCGCTGACAGGATGTGTCGTTTGCCGCATTTGAATTTAACCCAAGATTCCGTACTCCCTCCCGGCGAGAGAAAAGAAGCTTCACTGGCAGTCGCTGCTTTTATGCTGTTTGCGGGAGTTGAAATAGTGAGGGTGCATGATGTGGCCGAGACAAAGTATATTGTGAATTTAATGGGAGACAGATAGTGGTAAGTCGCTGGGCAGAAGGTCTACAACCGAGAAATTTGACATGGATCATTCCGGAACTGCTGGCAGTCAGCGAAAGGCCGGGCGGGCATCATGAAACACACAGGGCAATCAGACAAAGAGAAGAGATTGTATGGCTAAAAGCCAATAAATTTATCCACGTCGTATCCCTTTTGCCGACTGCCGACAACATCGCGTCCTATGCCGAATCAAAAATAGCTTGGTACCATGCTCCTTTGGCTTTAGACAGAGAAGGCCATCCCATATTGATCGAACTGTATAACAATTTAGATAAATGGATACGCCAGGGTGAAAAGACTATCATTCACGAAGGTATGTTGGGAGACGTTGCCTTTGGGGCAGCAGCAGGTTTCTTGTGCTGGGAAAAGGTATATTATCCGGCCACGAAAGCGATATATCAAATGGAGAAAATAACCAAGAGACAGCTCGGAGCGGGTGGGCGGCAGATAGTCGCTGTTACTTCTCTGTTGGTAGCCGAAAGAGAAGAGAAGGCCAAGGAAGTTCCTGCTGTGGATCAGGCTGACGATGTAAAACTTGATTGTACTACGGGAGAAGATACTCTATAGTCCGCAAAGCACTTATAACCGGCTACGGATAAGTAATATTTTGCATATAAGAAAGATTAGATATTTTGTGAACTCTTTTACCTGCTTATCCGGCGATGACTATATAGAAATTGCCGGAATCAAATCATACGGTTGCCATGGAGTAATTCCTTTTGAAAAAAAGATAAAGCAGCTGTTTGTAACGGATCTGAATATCTGGTTCGATTTTAGGAGAAGCTGTACCAGTGATAGTATTTCAGACACGATTGATTATTCGCGGATCACCTCTAAGGTCGCGGAGATCATAGAGCATACAAGCTATAACTTAATAGAAGCTTTGGCAAACAGAATTGCCGAAGAAATTCTTATGATTCCTTCCATTCAGGCAGTCAAGATAGCTCTAACCAAGCAAGCACCCCCGGTTAAAGAAGATATAGGATACGTGAAAGTAGTATTATTTCGGGATAATAAAGAGAGCATCGATTGATATCTAACAATCTACATACTATTTACATCATGCCTGAGAGTTTCAATTGTGCTAAGTGATCTCATAAACCCAGACAATAATTTGACCGATAAGATAAAACTATCGGATGAAAATATTATAGACACAGGGCCAAAGAGAAAAATATATCTTAGTCTCGGTTCAAATATGGGTGACAGGGTAAAAAATCTCACTTTTGGGATCTCCAGACTTCTCAGTCTGGATCATTGTCTGGAGCTGTCCGAAGTCTATGAGACTACACCGGTAGGCGGTCCCGCCGGACAAGAAAATTATTATAATTTAGTAGCGGTACTTGAAAGCGCCGTCTATCCGTATGACCTATTAGAAATCATTCATGAAATAGAATATGACGCCAAGAGGATACGCAAAGAGCGATTTGGGCCAAGGACACTGGATATAGATATTTTATTGATCAGTGGCGTCATGCTGCACAGTGAACTGCTTACTATCCCGCACCCCAGGATGCATGAAAGGGCGTTTGTCTTGGCTCCCCTTTTTGATTTGGCAGATATCAGAGATCTTCCGATGTTCATCGCCTGTCACGGAGAATTTGCTGATGCGCCTTGGCGGGATGTCCTAAGACAAAAAGGACTTATGGATGAGAATTTGCATAGGATTAATATCAAGATAGATCCAAGGTAGGATAATGAAATACACTTCAGTTCAGGTTATAATTGTTGGAAGCGGAGTAGCAGGGCTTACAGCCGCGATACATCTGGCTAAAAACAATGTGGACGTCGCAGTCTTGACTAAAGACAACTTAGCTGATTCCGCAACCAATATTGCTCAGGGCGGGATAGCAGTTGTGATGCATCCCAACGGTGATTCACCCAAGGTTCATTTAGAAGACACCCTTGCTGCCGGCGCCGGTCTTTGCGACAGGGAAGCGACTGAACTTTTGGTTAGAGAAGGGCCGGAAAGAGTTCGTGAACTAATTGAGTCCGGAGCGCATTTTGACCGCGACCAATCGGGGAAATTGATGACAGGCAGAGAAGGCGGCCACAGTTTTTCCAGGGTTATCCATGCCGGAGGAGCAGCGACGGGAGCCGAAGTCGAACGGTCACTGCTCGAGTATTTGTCTATGCTGAATGTGAAAATTCTTGAAGGCTATACAGCTTTGGACCTGATCAAAAAAGACGGAAAAGTAACAGGCCTCCAAGCTCTCAGTCGGGAGGGGGAGCAAACAGATATTCGAAGCGAATTCGTTGTTTTAGCGACAGGCGGTGCGAGTCAACTTTTTCCTTTGACAACTTCACCGATACAATCTACGGGAGATGGGCTGGCGATGGCACTAAGGGCCGGTGTTGTCTGCGCTGATATAGAATTTGTTCAGTTCCACCCTACCGCTTTGGCCATCGGCGCTTCGCCCAGACCTCTTCTTTCCGAAGCCATTCGAGGCGAAGGCGCCCTTTTGCTTGATCATTCCGGCAAGAGGTTTGTCGACGAACTTTTGCCGCGTGATATCGTCAGCAGAAAAATGGCGGAAAAAATGGCGGAAGATGGCAGCACGGAGTTGTTTTTAGATGTCAGGCCCATCGATGGGTTCGCAGCAAAATTTCCCAATATCTACGATATTTTGCAGAGTGTTGGGTTTGACCCCTCAGAGGACTTATTGCCCGTGGCCCCGGCCGCTCACTATCTTTGCGGCGGTGTTCTGGTTGATTTAGATGGTTTTTCCTTAACAAAAGGCTTATGTGCCATTGGCGAAGTTGCATGCAACGGTGTTCATGGTGCCAATAGGCTGGCTTCCAATTCCCTTCTTGACGGCTTGGTCTCGGGTGCAAGGCTGGCAAAGCGTATAATCGACGGAGCAGAAACGGTTACCTTGCGAGGAGCAGTATCTGCCGCAGTGATGAGTATCGATCGGTTTATGGAGACAGAAGGTGACAAAGAAAACGATACTTTGGATAAGATCCCCCTTGTCTACCTGCCCGATCGGAATAAAACTCGCCAAAGAAATAATTTTGGGGTTCAATCAGCTTCTATGTCTGATAAAGACTCCGATCATTTACAGACATTGCGCAATACAGCAGGAAAGTACCTGTCAATGTCCCGCTCCGAGGAAGGACTCTCGCTTGCCACAAAAGAAATTGATGCTTTAGTCTCTTCTCTCCCCGACACCAAAGACAGGCACAATATTGAAATAGCTAATATGGCGCTTATAGCCGAGCACCTTATTTACGCCGCCGATGTTCGCAAGGAATCAAGGGGAGCCCATGTGAGGTCGGAATTTACCGGGCAGGATCAGAAGTACAAAGTTAGATTTATTCAAGGATCAAAAGACGTTTTACTGGGAAACGATAGATTATCAAATCCTATTAACAAGTTGCATTTATAATTTTTATTATATAAGGAGCCATAACGTGTATATTGAGCCGCTGATCAAAGATACAGTCGCCATAGCTTTACGAGAAGACTTATTTCCGTTGGGTGATATAAGCGCTGATTTGATACCGGAATCAAGAACTGCAGACGCTGTCTTTGTACCAAGGCAAAACGGTGTTCTGTCAGGTATGTATGTGGTAGAAGAAGTGGCCAGACAAGTAGATCCGCTGCTGGCAATAAAAGTTTTTTGCCAGGAAGGGGCTCTGGTAAAAAAAGGTGATCACATAGCCCAAGTCAGCGGAAAATTGAGAAGCCTGGTCACATTCGAACGCACTGCACTAAATTTTTTGAACCATCTTTCCGGAGTAGCATCTTATACCAATGCATTTGTGGAGAAAGTCAAATCAGTATCTTCCGTAACAAGAATATTAGATACCAGAAAGACAACACCTGGACTGCGTGCCTTGGAGAAAGCCGCTGTCAGGGCCGGGGGCGGTTATAACCATCGCGGTAATCTTTCTGAGGCCGTTATGATCAAAGATAACCATTTATCAGGTCTCGATATTTCCGAAGCTGTGGCAATGGCCAGATCTCTTTGGCCGGGAAGGTTTGTGGAAGTGGAATGCGAGACGCTAGATCAGGTTTTACGTGCTGCCGAAGCAGGGAGCGACATAATTATGTTTGACAACATGTCCGTTACCATGGCTGCAAAAGCAAAGGATGCATTATTGGCTCCGACCGGTCACCGTATGCCTTTGATAGAGATCTCTGGCGGAATCACGATGGAAAATATTGCCGATTATGCCCGACTAAATGCGGACTTTATCTCATTGGGCACAATAACCAATTCAGCTCCGTCTCTTGATATAGGACTTGACATATTATAGCTTATCGCAACCGCATCTCTTGAGGTCTATTTATCGATTTATCGAAACTAAGAGCCTGGATATTGAATAGAATATAACCCATGTTTCTGGCAATCGATATAGGAAATACCAACACTGTAATCGGCATTTTCAACGACGGTAATACCTCGTATGGAGACGACAACAATTCCTCTGCCACCATGAGAAATGCAACTCCGCTATATGGATTGTTCCCTGAATCTCCTTTGACAAAAGACTCAAGGGTCAAAGACTTGATCTGTGCGTTTAGAATTGCAACAGTTTCCACAAGAACGATTGATGAGCTGGCAATTATATTTACAAATTTGTTGGAATTTATTCAGGTAGGCCCTTATTCTGGTAAAGATATAATATCCAATTCCTGTATAGATTCCGTAGCTGTTGCCTCATCAGTCCCCCAAGCATTATCCGATATGCTGGTAATGCTCAGGAGGTTTTTCCCCGTACAAATATTAGTTGCCGATTACACAATTGCCGGTGATATGAATATTCTTTATCAGCCACCGGAGGACGTAGGGCCGGATCGCATAGTCGATGTACTTGCCGCTAAGGACCTCTATGGAACTCCCGCGATTGTAATTGACCTCGGAACCGCAACGACCTTTGATGTTATATCTGCTAAAGGCGATTATTTGGGAGGAGCGATTATCCCGGGTCTGGCTATTTCTCAAGATGCACTTTCTCTAAAAGCTGCTGCTCTGCGGAATGTTCAACTGAAATCTCCGCCAAAGGTTATCGGGAGATCTACCACGGAGTCAATACAGTCCGGTTTGATTTTTGGCCATGTGGCAATGATTGAAGGCATGTGTGATAAAATCGAAGAGGAATTATCAGCAAAAGCCAATTTGGTGCTCACTGGCGGCTTGGCACAGGTTATTGTCGAAGAAATTAAACGTGAATTTGCATATGAGCCATGGCTTACATTGCATGGCTTAAAGTTAGCTTATAACAAAAAATATGCAAGAAAATAGTTGTGTTTCCAAAGTTTACCTACAGTAAATAAATTTTTAATTAAGATTTATGAACCTAGAAAAATCCAATACTAATAATATATAAGGGTACAGTTATTGCTCGCTAACTATAGATTATTAGCAAACAATAAAAATTTAGATCGTGAAAGAGTTATTATGAGTGATGACAATGCAGATAATCAGGCTGATGACAGCCGGGTTGACAATGAGAGATTAAGCTGGGAAATACCCTATAGATTTGCCGGAGTACAGCCGATATCTGAAATAGTTTCGAAATATCAAAGCCTCCTTCCCGAAGAGCATGTGCCGGGAGATGTCAAAGTAGGCGGCCGCATTATGCGTTTGCGCGGACAAGGTGGCCTGATTTTTGCTGAACTCAGAGATTGGACAGGACACGTCCAATTGTTCGTTGAACAAAGTACGGCCGAGAATTTCTCTGATTTTCGGCATTTGCATCTCGGAGATTGGATTGGCGCTACTGGAACTGTAATGCGTACAAAACGCGGCGAGCTTTCCGTTAAAGTTACCAGTTGGTCGCTTCTTGCTCCGGCTTTAAGAAGTTTTGGAGATAAATGGAAAGGGGTCATTGATCCGGAAGTCCGCTATCGCCAACGTGAAGTAGATCTTTGGGCCAACCAAGAAGTCAGGGAGATATTTCTGAAACGGAGAGAAATAATTAAATCCGTACGGGAATTTTTGGATGCAAAAGGTTTTATTGAAATCGAGACCCCGATGCTCCAAGCGGTCGAAGGCGGGGCGGCTGCCAAGCCGTTCGTTACACATCACAATGCTTTGCACAGTGACCTTTCACTGCGGATTGCCTTAGAGCTTTACCTCAAGAGAGCTTTGGTGGGCGGTTTTGAAAAAGTTTATGAGATCGGAAGGGTTTTTAGGAATGAAGGCCTTTCTCCTAGGCACAACCCAGAGTTCACCATGCTCGAGCTTTATCAAGCATACGGTGATTATACGGATATGATGGATTTAGTCGAGGAATTGGTAGCCTATGCATGTCATCGCCTGTACGGCACAACCGTTATTACTTACCAAGGGGCAGAAGTTGACCTTACACCACCCTGGCGGAGAGCAAGTATGGAAGAATTAATTTTTGCCGCTACCAACAGAGCAGTGAATTTAGAGATGACACGTGAAGAAATAGCAAAAATAGCAGATGAACTTCATGTTTCATATACCAACAATGACGGTCCCGGCAAGATCATGCTGGAGATTTATGAAAAAACCACCGAGCCATATCTCAACGGCCCGGTACATGTCTATGATTATCCCAAAGAAGTATCTCCTTTGGCGCGTGATCACAGGTCAAAGCCGAACTATGTCGAACGCTTTGAAACCGTCATAGTAAACAGAGAATTGGCGAACGCATTTTCAGAGTTGAACGATCCGGAAGAACAAAGACAGAGATTACAGGCACAGGCGAGTTTAAGGGCTGCCGGAGACGAGGAAGCAATGGCGGTTGACGAAGACTTTTTACGAGCTTTGGAACAAGGTATGCCGCCTACCGGAGGATTGGGTGTGGGAATTGACAGGCTTGTCATGCTTTTGACTGATCAGTCAAACATCAAGGAGGTTATACTTTTTCCGGCTTTGCGCAAGGAAGACAAGTAAAATCGTCCACTTTCTTCCTGTATATAAAAAACGAATACCTAATTTTTAACTGGCCAGAGCCGTATGTGTGGCCTCTGTGTCAGCAAGAAGATTGTTGACTAACGTGATCAGCGTGTTAGCGACCTCAGCGCCTTCCAGTTTTTCGCAAGCTTGTTTGGCACGCTCGGCATAAGTTTTTGCCGTCGCAGTAGTTTTGTCCAATGCCTCAGATGAGATCACAAGTTGCCTGGCTTGCAGGAGTTGTTCGCCGTTCAGCGGGCGGCCAAGCAAAGAAGCCAACTCACTGCCGATATTTTTGTCTTTCAAAGCCCAGCAAACAGGCATTGTGTATACACCTTCTGCCAGATCTTGTCCGGGAGGTTTGCCCAGGACATCTTCAGTGGCTATGATATCGAAAATATCATCCCTGATCTGAAATACCATCCCCATGTTTTCACCGTAAAGAGTCAAAGCTTCTATCTGGACAGAATCCAAATTGGCAGTGATGCCTCCGATCCGGCAAGCCGTGGCTATCAGGGCAGCGGTTTTGTCCCCTATGGATTCCAAATACTGCTCATGAGTTCTTTTGATGTCATAAGAGGAACGGACCTCTGTAACCTGACCGTGACAAAGCCTGGATAAGGTAGCAGCTATCAGGGATGCGATCTCATTACCAAGGGAGGCTGCTATCTCTGCCGATCTTGCCAAGAGATAATCTCCAACGACAATTGCCAGGTGGTTCCCCCATAAAGCATTGACACTGGCAACGTTGCGTCTTCTGATGGCTTCATCCATTACATCGTCGTGATACAGTGAGGCGAGATGGACAAGTTCGACAGATATGGCTCCCATAACGGTTTCATGGCTGATCGACCTATTTGTTGTCGAGGCTGTACAAAGTGTCAAAGCAGGTCGTAAACGTTTCCCACCGGCTTTAATTAAATGGGTGGCGATCTCGTTGAGATATTTGTCGTCAATCGATACGGCTTTTATGAGCTGCCTTTCCAAGCGGTTCATATTTTCTGCAGTTGTCAAAGGGGAAAAAAAATCGTTTAAACTCACTAGATGTAACGTTACGGCAAATGCAAGGGTCATTTGACGCAAGATACAATATTATCGTAATTTTTTTTAAATATTAATGGAAATTATTGTGCTTGCGACACCGCCTGATCCCATTTATCAGGACAAATCGGTTAGAGTGTAATTAGGTAACTGTGGATAAGATAAAATATATATTTATTAGAGATTTTAAAGATCGGGAAGGTTTAGGCTTTTCAAGTCGTTTAGTTTATTATAAATGTTTGTTTTGGTAGTAACAGCGAAGAGAAGTTTTTGAAAGTAAACTGATATTCGCAACGAGAGCTTCGAAGGAGTGAAATGTTCGAGCGCTTTACTGATAGGGCCCGGCGAGTTTTGGTATTGGCCCAAGAAGAAGCCCGCCAACTGAATCACAGTTTTATAGGGACGGAACATATTCTGCTCGGGTTGATACACGAAGGCGAAGGTCTGGCGGCTAAAGCTCTGGATTCTTTGGGTATTTCCCTAGAAGCAGTCAGAGCCAAAGTGGAAGAGACTATGGGACCTGCCGGCACTGCCCCCACGGGGTCGCCGCCTTTTACGCCGCGGGCAAAGAAAGTCTTGGAATTATCCCTGAGAGAAGCTTTGCAGTTGGGCCATAATTACATAGGGACCGAACACATGCTGCTCGGCCTCGTGAGGGAAGGCGAAGGCGTAGCCGCCCAAGTATTGCAAAGCCTGGGAGCAGATCTCCCAAGGGTACGCCAACAAGTAATCCAATTGCTCTCCGGTTACCAAGGTCATGAAGCGGCCGGAGTCGGTTCGGGATCTTCCGAGCAAGCACCGGCCGGATCTCCCGTATTGGATCAATTCGGACGCAATCTGACTCAGCTGGCAAGAGATCACAAACTCGACCCGGTAATTGGTAGAGACCGGGAAATAGAACGCCTGATGCAGGTTCTTTCCAGAAGAACAAAAAATAACCCTGTTTTGATAGGGGAGCCCGGAGTAGGTAAAACAGCTATAGTAGAGGGACTTTCCCAGCAGATTGTAGCCAATGATGTTCCGGAAACACTCAAAGGCAAACAACTCTATACGCTTGATCTCGGTGCTTTGGTGGCAGGAAGCCGTTACCGCGGTGATTTCGAAGAAAGACTCAAGAAAGTTTTGAAAGAGATCAAGACCAGGGGCGATACTATCCTGTTCATAGATGAACTTCACACTCTGGTCGGTGCAGGTGCAGCCGAAGGAGCCATCGACGCAGCTTCCATATTGAAGCCGATGCTTGCCAGGGGTGAGCTCCAGACCATAGGTGCCACCACTATTGACGAATACCGCAAGCACTTGGAAAAGGATGCCGCTCTCGAAAGGCGTTTTCAGCCGATCAAGGTAGAAGAACCTTCACTTGCTCACACCATAGAGATACTTCGCGGTCTGAGGGAGCGTTACGAGCAGCATCACCAGGTTACCATTACCGACCAAGCCTTGGTGGCGGCCGCCAATTTGGCCGACAGGTATATTTCCGACAGATATTTGCCGGATAAAGCCATAGACCTCATAGATGAGGCTGGAAGCAGGCTGAGAATCAGAAGAATGTCGACTCCTCCCGAATATAAAAAATTGGAAGAGGATCTTTCTCGGTTGTACAAAGAAAGAGAAGCCGAATTGGAACGCAACAACCAAGAAAAGCTGCAGAAAATAGCCGATGAGATTCAAAGTAAGCAGGAGCAAAAGTCAGCCATGGAAACCGGATGGCGGGCAGACGGAATAGATCTTTTTGATGTGGTGGATGAAGATGTCATCGCTGATGTGTTGGCCAACTGGACAGGTATTCCGGTCTTCAAGCTTACCGAAGAAGAGACAGCTAAGTTGCTTCGCATGGAGGAAGAACTCCATAAGCGTATAATCGGACAGGAAGACGCCGTCAATGCTTTGTCCAGAGCAATCCGCAGGACCAGAGCAGGCTTGAAAGATCCGAAGAGACCAAGCGGATCATTTATCTTCCTGGGACCGACCGGTGTCGGCAAGACAGAGCTGGCAAAAGCCTTGGCCGAGTTGCTCTTCGGCGATGAGGCAGCTTTGATCCAGATGGACATGAGCGAGTACATGGAGAAGCACGCCGTCAGCAGGCTTGTCGGGTCGCCTCCGGGTTATGTGGGTTATGACGAAGGAGGACAGTTGACAGAGGCCGTGCGCAGAAAGCCCTTCTCTGTTATCCTCTTCGACGAGGTGGAAAAAGCTCACCCGGATGTCTTTAATACATTGCTGCAAATTTTGGAAGACGGGCGTCTGACCGATGCACAAGGAAGAACGGTTGACTTCAAAAACACGATACTCATTATGACGTCCAATCTCGGTACGGCAGATCTCAGAAAAGCCAGTGTTGGATTCCAGAAGTCTTCTGAGGCTGTAACCTACGAGAGAATGAAATCCAAGGTCAATGAGGCGCTGAAGTCCCATTTCAAGCCAGAATTTCTGAATCGGATAGACGAGGTTGTGGTATTCCACGAGTTGCAAATTGCAGAAGTCGTAGAAATCGTGGAATTGCTGACAAAAAGGCTTATCGATCAGCTTGAGTCACAGGGCATAGCCGTAGAGCTGACCCCCGCGGCTAAAGATTTTGTGGCCAACAAGGGTTACGACCCGACACTCGGGGCCAGACCTCTCAGAAGAGCCATCCAACAGTTGATAGAGGACCCGCTGTCGGAAAAGATTCTGTGGAAGGAATTCAATGTGGGTGAGACGGTCGTCGTGGACGTGGAAAATGATCAGATTGTTTTCCATACGGTTCAGGGATTTGACCATCACTCCGTCGAACTGGCCGGCGCCGGCGCCGATTCCTAATCGTTAATATAAAAGTGGTGCATAAACGTTTGTTTATGCACCACTTTTATATTTAAAATATCGTTTTGGCGGAAAACACTTTTTTATTTGATCGGGCTTGGCTTGTATCTGTCAAAGAGCCGGTTGCATTGGATACCGTTTCAAAACTCTGATCGCAAACAAATCTGATTGATACAACGCTTGCATAAGATATTGCAGATGAAGCTGGCAAAACTTTTATACAGGTGCAGTAATTGCGGGCATGAAACATTACGTTGGCAGGGAAAATGTCTGGAATGTGAGAGTTGGAACAGTCTGTCGCCCATCAACATCTCAGGTGACTATCGCAAAAACAGGGACAAAACTCTTCCTATCAACGGTGTCTATGCGCATCTCGGTGACGTTACCGATGAATTATCGGGACAAAAAAGTATCAAGACCGGCATGGCGGAAATCGACAGAGTCCTTTCAGGCGGCTTATTGGCCGGCTCGGTTACCTTGTTGGGCGGCGAACCGGGCATAGGTAAGTCTACCCTACTCTTACAAATTTCTGCTTTGGCAGAAAAAGCTACCAAGGTGATGTATCTGTCGGCGGAAGAAGGGCTGAATCAGATTGCGATGAGGGCTTCGAGATTGGCTCTGTCCGAAGCCGACATAACGCTGGTACACGCCTCAACCGTGTCTGATATCCTGGCTTGTGCGGACGAAATAAAACCGGATCTGATGATCATCGATTCCATACAGACCGTTTCTGATTCCAGTGTCTCCTCTCTTCCGGGCAGTGTTACGCAAGTGCGAGCAGTGGCGGAACAATTGACCAAGTTCGCCAAAGAGAAACAGATGGCAGTCATAATGGCAGGGCATGTCACAAAAGACGGGACTTTGGCCGGCCCCAAAGTCTTGGAGCATCTGGTGGATACCGTTATCAGCTTTGAAGGAGACAGGCATCACAACTTAAGGATTTTGACAATCCTGAAGCACAGATTCGGCCCCACCGGTGAAGTGGCTATTTTTACCATGACCAACGAAGGACTCCGGGAAGTAAGCGATCCTTCTCAAATAATGCTGGCTGACAGGTGTCTAAATACTTCGGGTTCGATAGTGGTGCCGGTACTCGAAGGTCAAAGAGGCTTGCTGATCGAACTTCAGGCCCTCACCGTCAAAACGACCATGGCAAATCCGAAGAGACAGGTCCAAGGGGTCGCCTCTTCACGTCTGGGTATGATCCTCGGTATTTTGGAACAGCGTATGGGCTGCGCGTTTTCAGGCAGGGATGTCTTTGTCTCCGTGGTGGGAGGGATCAAAGTATCAGAGCCGGCTCTTGATTTGGGTTTAGCCCTGTGCCTTCTTTCGGCATTTTATGATGTGCCGATAGACGGGGCAATCTTGGCATGCGGTGAAGTAGGCCTCGGCGGTGAGATACGGCAGGTGGCCAATATGGAGAAGCGATTGAACGAAGCCGCCAGAATGGGGTTTTCCCGAGCAGTAATCCCCCTCTCGACTTCACTTGAACCGGAATCAGACGGCAGCTATAACGGGATAAAGATAATCAGGGCAGCCACGGTGGCACAGGCGGTCGAGATTCTCAACAAGCCACCAAAAATATTTTACGCATAACATGATTGTGTAGGCAGGATGAGTTGCTCTACACTCGATATTATGAAATCTGATTTGCACTTAACCGACCAATTGCGTTTGGTGGTGCCCGGGAGTGATTTGCGCGAGGGCCTGAATCGCGTTCTCAAAGCTCATATGGGTGCTTTACTGGTCCTCGGAGATTCGCAAGAAGTCCTTACCATGGCTTCCGGAGGATTCCATATCGATGCCGCCATGACGCCGCAACGTCTTTCGGAATTGGCAAAAATGGACGGAGCGATTATTTTAGACAAAGCAGCGAAGAGGATTTCATGGGCTAACGTTCATCTTGTGCCGGATGCTTCCGCTCCGACTACCGAGACCGGCACCAGACACAGGACCGCTGAAAGAGTGGCTAAATCCAGCGATGTTCTGGTTGTGGCCGTTTCGGAAGAAATGGGATCCATTACATTATATTACGGTGACGAAAAAAGGATGCTTCAGCCCACGGAAGATATAGGGACCAGGTCCAATAGATTGGTTCAGGCCCTTGAGCGCCAATTCAGCCGTATCAGAACCTCGGAGAATGATATTTTAACGGAAACAAATCAATCCGTTTTAAAAGAGAAGTTATTGGCTTTGGTGCAACAGATCCAAGTTTCTTACCGTGTCTCTATGGAGGTAGAGGACTTGCTCACCGAACTGGGCAGTTCCGGACGGTTACTTCGCCTTGAACTTCATGACTTAACAAAAAGTTTGCTTTTTGTAAAAGGAGAGGTGACAAAGCGTTACTACAGCTTGACAAAGGCAACTTCAGAGGCGGAATTTTTGGAGATTCTTGAGAATCTCGATGCCCAGACGCTGCTCGACCTCTCGAACCTCAGAAGTGCACTCGGTATATGAGGCAGAGGTTCGTTTGAATTTTTAATGGCCATATTAGTCAAATATTAGCTAAATACCCTTCTTGATTTTTCTTGAGCCAATTCATCAGCTACAATAGGTACAGGTCTAAAATCATATATAAAGATTTACCAGCCTTAGGATCTCGAATTAGAGGTGATTTCAAAGATGGCCGTACAAAGCCAGATGATGTTTGATATTGGCGATAAAGTTGTGTACCCGCACCATGGCGCAGCGATTGTAGAACGCAGAGAAATCAAGGAAGCGTTCGGCGAGAAGCGTGAGTACTTGGTATTGAAACTGGCTTACGGAGATCTGACTTTGATGGTTCCGCTCGAGAATATCGGCGAAGTCGGTATCCGTGAAGTTATCAACGATGAAGAAGTGGCGGAAGTCTTTGCCGTCTTAGGCAAAAAAGAAGCCCGCATGCCGACCAACTGGTCCAGGCGTTACAAGAACCATGTGGAGAAACTCAAATCAGGTGATATCTATCAAGTTGCCGAAGTTGTACGCAACCTGTCGATCAGAGATAAAGATAAAGGCCTCTCCACAGGGGAAAAGAAAATGTTGAGCAGAGCCCGGCAAATTCTTATATCGGAACTTACTTTTGCCATAGGGGTCGATGAAAGCGAAGCTGAGTCGCTACTGAACTCGGCTCTTCCATAAAGACAAAACCGATGTTTTTGATATCTTTGATATAGTATGTCTAAGAGATTTGACCCGTGTCTAATAACCATCAATGCAGCGCCATAGTCGTAGCGGGAGGAAACGGGACCAGATTCGGTTCGATGAAACAGTTCGCGAAGATCTTTGGTCTGCCGGTTATCACCTGGTCTGTCTATGAATTGCTGCAGGTTGCCGACCATATAGTAATAGTTGTGCCAAGAGACTTATATCATGAATATGGGAAAGATTCTATCTTGGAGATGATCTCCCATAGTGAGGGAGAAGTCGGCAATTACAGCGAGGCAGCCCAAAAATATTTCAACCGTGGCAAATACGATTATGAATATCTGTTCGATACTATTAGCGTAGTAGCCGGCGGTGACACAAGGTCTGAATCAGTGCGTTGCGGCCTGGAGGCTTTACCCTCCGACACTCAGATAGTCGTTGTCCATGACGCGGCAAGACCATTGGCCAGAACAAATCTTTTTTTACAGGTCATTGAAAAAATAATAGGAGGTTATGACGGGGCAACTTGTTATCTTCCCGTCAGCGATACCATTAAATCATTGGGAGAAGACGGAAATCTCTTTACGCTCGATAGAAATAAACTAATAGCTGTCCAGACTCCACAAGCTTTTTCTTTTCCCATACTCCAAAAAGTGCATTCAACAAATCCGGAGGCAACAGACGATATAGCGTTGCTGGAGGCTATCGAAGCCAAAATAGCTTTGGTAAAAGGTGATCCTGCTAATTTAAAAATAACCGAACCTCACGATATAGCCATTCTTGAATATCTGGTAAATATCACAGATGAAGGCCTGCTCCAGAACAAATAATATTAGTTGCATTTTTTTGTTATAAAATAAATTCTTTGATAAGAATGTTTTGATATATCCAAAAATACGTAAAAACGATTTTCGTTCTGATAATGCCAAAGGGTGAATCAAGTTATTTAAATTAATAACTGTCTGATACAGCCCCGATCCGTATAAATATTATCTATGCTATTGATGCTGTAAAGAGCCAAGCGGGCTATATGCTCTCAATGCTGTCAGAGAATCATTTGAGAATATTCTTGAACGAGTTATGCTTTTGGGGTATCAGATGAATGAAATAAGAGTAGGGTTCGGGTTTGACGTTCATCCATTTGAATCAAATGAGGTAACAGAGGCTCAGCAAGAGGCAGAAACTGCGGGAAATCACGGTTCAAAATTTGCCAAGGACCCTTTGTCAGGTGAAAAACCTTGTCTGGTACTGGGAGGAGTAAAGTTTTCAGAAACCCCTCCGCTTCGCGGCCACAGCGATGCCGATGTACTGGCCCATGCCATAAGTGACGCCCTCTTGGGTGCTGCCGGTATGGGAGATATCGGGATGATGTTTCCAGACGACGATGACAGGTTTTGTAATGTCAACTCACTTTGGATCCTTTCCGAGGTGTCAAAGAAAATTGCCTCAGACGGATGGTCTCTAACTAACGCTGATTGCAGTATTGTAACGGAATATCCAAAGTTGTCTCCTTTCAGGGATGAAATGATGGAGAAATTATCTGCGGCCTCTGGCGGCCCTGTTCACGTCAAAGCAACCAGACCCGAAAAGCTGGGTTCTTTGGGGAGAGGAGAAGGGATAGCCTGCTTTGCCGTTGTTCTGATTGCCAGGGGATGACGCTTCATGCTTTGACCCGTCGTTTTACTTCGACGTCTTATTATCAGAGAAAAGAAATTTTTTTATGGAAAGAAACAATTACAGGAGTCCCCGACATAAAAGTAATGAGAGATCATTCGTCGGGGGTGAACAGATAGAAGGCCGTCAAGCCGTTTCAGAGTTGCTCAAAGCATCCAAAAGGCGTGTCCACGAATTGCTGATCTCTGAAGACTATATAAAATCTTCTATATTGAGAAAAATATATGTCGATGCCGCAGAGATGGGTATTACAACAAAAAGAGTTTCAAAGAGCGAGCTGTCCGCAAGAGCGGGAACAGATGCTCATCAAGGCGTCATAGCTTTGGCGGAACCTATACCGGCGACGAGCCTCAATCAATTGATAAAAAGCAGTTTTGAGCTCTCTGACAATCCTCTTTTACTGCTATTGGATTCAATCAGTGATCCTTATAATGTGGGCAGTATCATCAGGTCATCTCTGGCAGCAGGGGCAACGGGAGTTATTCTGTGCGAACACGAATCAGCCGGTATCACACCGGCCGCTGCCAAAGCCGCCGCTGGTGCCATAGAATATATGCCTCTGGCAAAAGTCTCCAGAGCTCCGGCTGCGATAAGTATGCTCAAGGAAAAAGGCTTTTGGTCGGTTGGATTGGATGCGAGAGGCGAGCAATACCTGGATAAGTTACCTATTTTAGCCATGCCTTTGGTACTCGTTCTTGGTTCCGAGGGACACGGAATATCGAATCTTGCCAAAGGACGCTGTGACGTATTGGCCAAAATAGAAATGTTCGGGCCGGTTGAATCGCTTGGCGTGAGCGCGGCTGCCGCCGTAGCATGTTTCACGGTCGCCGGGAAAAGGCATTGACCAAAAGGCTCTGACTGCGCAGACGTTTTTGACCATAGCGCTGCCAGGTAATGATATCGTATCGATCGACACAACGATTTTTATGTCCCGTCCGGTGAAGAGGGTGCTTCTTGTCGCGAAGTTCCCCCTTTCAAACACTTCGGTCATGAATGCGGTCTGTCAGTATACGTAACATCAGTAGGGCTTTCGAAATAAGTCCTGTTCAAATTACTGAAAGAGAGCTTTTTGAGTGTATTTCTGGTTAGCGGCAATAATTAGTGGAATGGAAAACGGCCTGTCAGCATAGCATGACAGGCCGTCCGGCGGACAAAAAAACTCCGCTAAGTTTCCCCCTTTATCTTTTTAGTGTATCGCGCTCATAGCTTAGGGAGATACTAAATAAACAAATATTTTTATTGACTCCGATGCTTCCTATTGTCTCTTGTCGATATTTACATAGGGACGTTCGTCGCTACCGATATACATCTGACGGGGGCGGGCAATTTTAGTGTCTTTACCAAGCATTTCCAGCCAATGCGCCAGCCAGCCGGAGGTTCTGGGTATGGCGAATAATACAGGGAACATTGTCAGCGGAAACCCCATGGCCTGGTAGATAAGCCCTGAGTAAAAATCAACGTTTGGGTAGAGTTTACGGGAAATAAAGTAGTCATCCGAAAGAGCCACCTCTTCCAGCTTGAGGGCTATATCCAGAAGAGGATTCTTCCCTGTAACTTCAAATACATCGTATGCAACCTGACGTACTATTTTGGCCCTGGGATCATAATTTTTATATACCCTGTGTCCGAATCCCTGTAAACGGCCATTACCTGCTTTTACTCCGTTGATGAAATCAGCCACGTTATCCATATGGCCTATGGACGACAACATGCGGACTACGGCTTCATTGGCCCCTCCGTGCCGCGGTCCGTAAAGGGCAGCGGCTGCTCCGGCACAGGCTACATAAGGATCTGCATGTGAAGAACCTATGACTCGCATCGTGGTGGTCGAACAATTTTGCTCATGATCGGCATGCAAAATAAAGAGGACATCAATTGCCCTGGCAAGCTTGGGGTTGGCGGCAAATCTGGGTTCGGCGGTCTTCCACATCATGGATAAGAAGTTCTCCGGAAAGCTCAGATCGTTATCCGGGTAGACGAAAGGCATGCCGACGGAAAAACGATGTGCTGCCGCGGCAATCGTCGGCACCTTGGCGATGAGGCGGATGACCTGCTCGTATCGTCGCTCTCCGTTGAAAATATCTTTGGCGTCAGGATAGAAAGTGGACAGAGCGGCAATTGCCGAAACAAACATGCCCATAGGATGGGCGTCATAGTGGAATCCTTCCAGGAATCTTTTACGCACATTTTCGTGGATGAAAGTATGATGGGTGATTTCATGCGTAAATTTGGTCAGTTGTTCTGCCGTTGGCAACTCACCGTGGATCAGCAAATAGGACACCTCAAGGTAGGTTGACTTATTCGCCAATTCTTCGATAGGATAACCTCGATATCGCAAGATACCTGCGTCTCCGTCGATGTAGGTAATTGAACTTTCACATTCAGCCGTGTTCATAAAAGCCGGATCGTGAAACCAAATTCCAGGTAAGAGCTTCGACCAAGGGGTAGATGATACGGTACCGTCGACTATGGGAATTTCAATCGATTCGCCAGTCCTGTTATCGGTGACAGTTATGCTTTCGGCCACACTAATACGCCTCCTATATAAATTCGCATTGGCAAATTGGTTAGCCAACCGGTTTCTCTCAGTATAGCTATTTGAAATAGCAATATAATCTTTGACCAAGTTAGATATTAGCTACCAATTGAGCTTAAGCAAAATTCACCTCACGTATATTTGTTATTAATTTTTTGGCCGGAAGTGCTATTTAGCAAAAAGAGAGACAGTTGCGAACAGTTTAAATCGTCTCAAAAAGGCACTTAGCAGGAAGTCTATACATACTGCCCAAAAGGGAAAATATTGAAATAATTTATTTGGATTTCAAATAATCTCTTATTTAGATAACTGCTCTTTAGTTCGAATTTGACCCCGAATAAGTGAGATTTTGCACCAAAATTAGCTTGTGAGTAGGCTGCTTTGTCTCTATAACTACAGGAGTAAGTATGCGTGTTAACACTGTTGCAATCGAAACTGGCAATACTTATTCGTGAGAGATATCGCGAAAATGGCAAAGTAAAGACACGTATCCTAGGATGCAAGCTTTATCCATAAGTGCCCCATGGTATAGGTGAAAAGGCCTGTAATACCGATAAAAAATCCTATGGGCCAATTGGAGAGATAGGAGAGAGCGACGGACAGATAAACGCTTCCCAGAGCCAATCCGACAGATAATCCCAGAGCCGTTTTAGGTGTTTTGGTTACTAAGTGTGCGGTTGCAGCCGGTGCGATCAGAAGTGTAAAGACGAGAAGTGTTCCGACTACGGGTATGGCCATTGTTGTGACTAAAGCCACGAGAAGCAAAAAGATAAAGTTATTGTTTGAGACGGATATTTTTTTTGAAGATGCCACCTCGTCCACAAGGGATGTATATAAAAGCCTTCTGTAATTACCCACCGCCAACATTAGAGTCAGTAAAGCCAAAAGGGCCGTAGGTAGAATTTGGCTCTGTGAAACCCCTAAAATTTCTCCAAATAATAAAGAAAAAATTTGTTGAGAATATTGTGTCGTCAGTGAGAGGAATAAGGCCCCCATACCAAGTAATAGGACGAAACCAAGGGCCGTTGCCACGTCCTTTTTTGATCTTTTCTCAAGAAACCCAATTGTCGCCGCCCCAAATAGGGAAAAGGCACCGAGTCCGAATAAAGGATTGATGTTAATCAGACTGGCCGCAGCAGCCCCGGCAAAGGCTCCGTTGGGCAGAGCATGAGCGATGAAGGCCTGCCCTCTGAGAGATATAAAAAACCCAACTACGGCAGAGACCAAAGCTATGATGGAAGCGCTGATCCAAGTATTTATCATAAAAGGTTCAAACATTGCTACCTCCCACCGGAAGTGTTTTCTGCGTCCGGTTGTGAGCCTTGGTTGGTTTGGGGATAAAAGTGGCCAAGTAAATCAGAAAAATAATACTTACCACGAAAAAACTGACCGGCCAGCCATGATGGAACGGAGGCCAGTCGTAGCTATCATAAGAGAGCAGAACACCGAGAAAGATGCTTATTACGGCGATTATAGACGAGTAGAGAAATACGGTCCGCATATTCTTAGCTAATCGCATGGCGGCTGCAGCCGGCCCTATGAGAAGCGCTGTGGATAAGATCGCGCCTATGGCGATGGATGACATAGAAACGGCTAAGCCAAGTGCTGCCAAAAAAGATATGCCGGCCAATTTCGGAGATCTCTTTTTTATCCGTAGAAGATCGGGCTGAACGGAAGCCAACAATAGTTGGCGGTAAGTCACGATGATACACAATAAAGATATGACGGCAAGGACGCCGAACCAAACTTCAAGTGAAGACTGCACTGTAAATATTGATCCAAAGAGGAGATTCATGGTATCTCCGCTGCCGGAAGTATTGGTCGTGTCAAGGTAGAGGAACAAAGACGTGAGACCAAGTGCCCCGCCCAAGACAACCCCGGTTGCCACGTCTCGCTCTTTTTTGTTTTTGATACCGAGGACCTCCAGAAAAGTACCGGCAGCCAAGTTGATCAGTACGAAACCATAGATGGTCGGAACTCCTATCAAATAAGCGGCGGCTCCTCCCGTCGTGCCGATATCAGACAAGGCATGACCTATAAAAGACTGGCTGCGCAGGACGGTAAAGGTGCCGGCGACACTTGAAACTATGGCCGTCAAAAATCCAATCAATAGAGCTGTGGTTACTACGGTGCTTGAGAAAAAGCCCGGTTCGATGATAAAGTGGAAAAACCTCATAGCATCGCGATACCGTCTTGGCTGAGTTCGTGGTGCAGTCCCTCCGTCTCATTGCCTGTCAGGACGATTAACCGATTGCGGTAGGTTAACACATCCACCGGATAGCCGTATAGGTTGGTAAGGGTTTCACTGTTGATAATTTCAGAAACTTTGCCAACGGCAATTTTTCCGTTTGCTATATAAACAATTTTGTCCATGACATCCAAGAGAGGGTTCATGTCATGGGCTGAAAAAAGTATCGAAATATTATTTTCAATTTTTAGTTTATTGACCAAAGCTATGACTTCATGCTGGCTTTTCAGGTCCAGGTTGGCAAGAGGCTCATCCAAGAGAAGGATACTAGGGTTGCCTACCAACGCATGGGCAATCATAATTTTTTGTTGCTGGCCACCGGACAAAGCGCCGATTTTGGCATCGGCGAATTCGAATGCATTGACTGAACGCAGAATATCGTCGACTTGCTCCCGTTTCTTTTTATTCGACAGACTGATGCCGAATTTGTGACCGTCTATTCCCAGTCCGACCAAATCTCTGGCCCTAAGTGGTATATCTCTGTCAAAGTCAATCTTTTGAGGTACATAACCGATTAGGCGCTGCCCGGTGAAAGCGTCCTGTTGGCGTATCTCAATTTGTCCGCTGTCTTGTTTTAATAATCCGAGTATCAGTCTCAACAAAGTAGTTTTACCGGCACCGTTTGATCCGATCAGCCCGTAAAATTCTCCCTTATCGATTTCCAAGGTAACATCTCTGAGAATTTGACGTTTGGCAAGAGAAACAGAGATATTCTTTAAAGAAAGCAAAGTTGCCGCAGGCGTATCGTTCCTATTTTGCGTCATTTTAGTTTCTTTCTGTCGAAAAGAGTTTTATTTCTAATAAGTTTCGTGCAATAAGATACGTAAGTGATATTATGTGCATAATAATGTCTTATAATTTCGTTTGTGACTGATGTTTGGTAATGGCATTTGTTAAGGCTTTGATCTCGGCCTTCATCCATGATTGATAATTGTATCCGGGTTCCGGCATTGTTTCGTATACCCCCACAATCGCTATGTGGGCTTTTTGGGCGGCTTCTACAAAACTCTGAGTGAGTGAAGTTGTCACTTGCTCGTTGTAAATAAAAATATTTACCTTATGGTGGGTCAAAAGATTTAACTCTATACTCACATCTTCGGGCGATGGATCAATGCCGTTCATAATGTCGGACTGAAGCGGCCACGGAGTAAGATTATGAATACCTAAGGCACTCATCATGTAATCAGACACAGGTTCTGTCGTGGCAGCATTTATATTTTTATAGGTCTCTTTGAATCTCCTGACCTCTTGATTGATCTGGGTAAGCGAAGCAATAAAGCTGTCTTTCTTATCGGTAAAGTAACGCCTATGCTGAGGATCCAATTTAATTAAATCTTTTGTAAGAGTTATAGCAACTGTTTCCATAGTGGATGTTTTATACCATAAATGCGGATTTGAGGTGCTGTTGGGTAAGCCAAGCAAGCTTTGCGCATCGATATTAATTCTTTTGGCATTGGGCGAAGCGCTCTCCAGCTTATTGATAAAACTGTCATAGCCCAAGCCGTTTTGTATCACTATTTGAGCGCCTGATATCAGAGAAGCTACGGACGGGGATGCTTCATAGTCGTGAGGATCAGTGTTTGGATTTGACATCACAGAAGTTACGTTTACATATGCACCTCCAAGCTGTTTTGCTACGTTACCGTATTCATTTTCAGCTGCCACTATAGAGATCGAAGATTTTGTAGCAGATGGAGCACTATTGTTGCAAGCGCTCAAGCTAAAGGCAATCCCAACAGTTGCCGTGATGGAAAAAGCACTGAGCAGAATATCTTTCGCACCTTTTCTTTTCTGCAAAAACATCATTTCGAATGTTTACCTTTCGATCATCTAAGCTACAGTATACTATCTGAAATAATAACCGATACGGATAAGATCCATTAATTGATGCTATTATTAATAAGAGAATCCCAACGGTTTGCTTCACAGTTATCCGAAGAGTGATAGATAGCGGGTGTATATGGAAATTTTATTTACCGATGAAACTCAGCAAGGTCCAAATAAGACAAAAGCCGAAAATGCTGCCGGTGGGGAGCGATCTACCAGACAAAAGAAAGCTTTGGCCAAAGTCATTGCCGAGTCGGAGTCTTTTTTGTCGGCACAGGAGATCTTTACAATGCTGAGGACAAACGGGGAGAATGTAGGCTTAACGACAATATATAATCAACTTCGCTCTCTCAGTGACCAAGGAGAGCTGGATGTCATTAAATCAGAGTCAGGTGAAACGCTCTATAGAAGATGCAACTCTGACCGTCACCATCACCACTTGATCTGCAGGAGGTGCGGTACCAGCATAGAAATAGAACCACCGGGTTTTGAAGAATGGGCGGAGAAAGTATCTTCAGAAAATGGCTTTTCCGATATTGCTCATGTGATAGAAATTACAGGTATATGTAAAAAGTGTTCACTCTCTGAAAAAAACTGACATAGCCTGGCAAAAAAAGCAAATATTGTTCTATTTCTATAATTGATTATCACAGATATAAGTGTATGTATGGAGTTCCGGGATAGAAGTTTTCTTTGGCCCAAGGCTAAACAGTCTTCCGGCAAGGGGGAGTTTGTGTGATAGGCGATTGGCCTATTGTCAATCTCTGATAACCATAGCGAGCAGCTAATTGAGATCAAATTGTTATGCTATATTTATGAAAAAGTTGTTGATCTGATTGATTCCTTTTAGGAAAGAGTTAGTTCATATACAATATGGTCGTTATGCCGACCGATCCGTAATATACTGGAATCGAGAAACAAAATAATTTTTTGGAGAAAACGTGCAACTGCATAAAAGAAAAGCTTATCTGGGACTGACCGTAGCCGGTGTTTTATTGGGATCAACTTTATTCATGGTTGTCGAGGCAGAAGCGGCAAGCCCCGCTTCGAATGGACAGGTTTCCGGTCATGTAATATCACAATCCAAGCATTTCACTAAAGGCTCCACCGCCTCGAAAAAAACTTTAGTAAAGAAAAAATCTTACGATTCCAAGAACGAGGTTCAAAAGCTTTCCAATATTATAGCTTTGACCCGGAAAAAAGTTGCACAGGAAAAATCAGTGAGTGTTAAAATCGGTGCAAGTTTTGCCATCAATAAAGGTGCTATTTTAGAGCACAGTAATGGAAATATCACAGAAATTAGCGGTGAATTACAAGACACTATTGTGATAGGCAAAAAGACCGGTCATCTTAACCAAATTTTAAGCCATAAAGTTGCCTATTGCAAAGGCAATGTAGTGGGTCTTGAATATGGGTGCGGATTAACAGCAGCACAGGCCGATAAAGCAACAAATAAATGGGTGGCCATTCCTGACACCAAACAAAATTCTTCGCTATATAAGAGTTCAGCCGGCGATATGACAATCGGCGCTGCTTTTGCAAGTCTGTTTCCTTCTTCTCTGACGTCTTATCATCTGGCAAAAAACATATACATTAATAAAATCAATGCTTACTCTATCGTCGGGACCGTACCGGGCAGTATAAGCTCGACTCTTCCCAAAGGCATTAGCGAGGAATTTTATGTAGCGGCCAACGGAAGTTATCTGCCGCTGAGAGTCCAGCTGACTACAAAAGGCGTGGGAGAGCTGGTTGACTTTTCTAACTGGGGGAAGGCACAAGCTCCTGGTCAACCACAACAATCCGTAAATATCAATAAGCTCTGATAAGCCGCTTTTCGTCAAACAGGTAAAGGCAAACAGCCGGCATCACCCCTATTGGGATAATGACCTTAGACATTCTGCTACAGACCAAGCCTGGAAAGGACAGCCTGTAGCGATATGGGGAGGGTCTCCCTCAAACGTTTCCGAAACGGACCCAAGGCCGTACTCGAAGAGATGGCTTTTGAGCCCGTCCAAAAGAAAATCAGCCGACAGCTGCATTTTTTTCAATGCTGTGATATATCCGCCTAATAAATAGGGCCAGACAGTGCCTTGGTGATAAGCCATATCGCGTTGGTAGGAATTTCCTCTGTGCTGTCCCTTGTATTGTTTGTCCGCAGGCGAAAGTGACCGCATTCCTTTCGGGCTAAGAAGAGGAGAGATGCTTCGCAGGATGTGATAAGGATCTACTGCCTGCTCATTTTGCTCACATAAGCCAAGCGTCAAAGCGAGCAATTGGTTGGGTCGGCAACTGGTGTCATCAATCAGAAGTTCCGGGTGTCCGATCATGCTTTCATCGCTGTAGGAGTCCAAGACATCATATAAGCCGATACCAGAGGGCTGTGGGAAACGCTTCAAGAAGCCGGACAATGACTTTTGGTAAATATCTTCCACAGTTGATCTCTGTCCGCCGCATATTTTGTTTATTTCAGAGACGATCTTGAGTCCGCTGACCCATAAGGCGTTTATCTCCACCGGTTTTCCGGCGCGCATTGTGACAGCTGTCTCATTGATCCTGGCATCCATCCAGGTAAGGGCCATGCTATCAGCACCACAATTAATCAGGAAGTCGTTCCTGTCTAATTTGATGTTGTATTTGGTACCTTTTATATAATTTTCTATAATGGCTTTTACGGCCGGAAAGGTGTGAGCGAGCAGATCGGTGTCTTTGGTGGCAAGATAATGGGCGAATATAGCCTGTATAAACCACAAGGGGGCATCCGCACTGTTATAGAGGGTATCTTCGCCGATGGCAGTATTCGGTAGCAATCCGTCTCGAATTTCCTCTGCCATATTTTCCAAAAGAGAGCGTCCTTCTGCGAATCTTTTTGTGCAGATAAAAAGACCAGGATAACTTATCAGCGTGTCACGCGACCAAGTTCCGAACCAAGGATATCCGGCGATAACATTCGGTCCGGAGATGATGAATTGGTCTGCTGCCCCGCATAAGAGAGCTTGCGCATCATTTTCAATTCCGGCCTGACGCAGGAGCAAAACGCGCCTTTGACGGGCTTTAGCGGCCAAATCATCGGAAGGTTCCTCGCTTGCAATATCTGCCCAAGCTTTTATATAAACCGTCTCTCCGGGATTCAAGGCGGCGTTAAAAGTTCCTCCGCAGAAAAGATCTTCGGCGGGCGGCAAACCGCGTTCTGCTTCCTGTCTGTAGTAAACTCCGTTATACCAGCAAAGGCCGTCTTGACGATAGTCAGGGCCTTGGACTCTGAATGAGTTTTCAAAAACGAAACCACGCTCGTCCGCATCGAGTTTGGGTGCCGCCGGACCGAATCTCTCCTGATTGGCGTCCCGCCAAGTACAAAGCGGTTTGACTTCTATCTCCACCGGTGTAGGGGAATGAGCCAAACAATACGATGCCACGACGGCTGCCCTTTTGTAATCCATGGCTACTTCGACAATGAGAGATATGTCCCCGATGGCAAAAAACCAGGTTGGTATCCCTTCTTCCAGAGTAAATTTCTCCAGGTAAACATAACCTTTTGGACTTACGGCCCCGCTTTGCCACTCATGGCTAAACAATTGAAACGAAGCTCCGTTGACTTTTACGGTTAAATCCAAACTGGCTAAGGCCAGATTCCGAGCGCTGGCTTTTTCATTGGCCACAGTGAGAAGTCCGTGATATCTCCTTGTCCTCAAGCCGGAAACAGTGCCAAAAGCAAATCCCCCCAACCCGTCAGCGCATAACCACTCTCTAAGGGATGATTCGTTTAAATTTCCGCAAATTTGCCTTCCGAATACAATTTCGCGTGTCACGTACTCTCCTTTTTGCAAGAATGGGGCATGGCTAAAGATACACCTTTGGGAAATAACGGGCAAGACATAAAAAATTTTTCTTCCAAAGAACACGGAAGACTTTTAACGGACGGGGCTCTTTGGAAAAAGTGGGGCCCTTACCTTTCTGAGAGGGCCTGGGGTACTGTCAGGGAAGATTACAGTGCCGGCGGCAATGCCTGGGAATATTTCCCTCATGACCACGCCCGGTCAAGAGCTTACAGATGGAATGAAGACGGACTTGGAGGTATCTGTGACGACCATCAATTCCTCTGTCTTGCATTCGCATTTTGGAACAGGAAAGATCCGATTATCAAAGAGAGGATATTTGGCCTTACGGGCAATGAAGGTAACCACGGTGAAGATGCCAAAGAGTACTGGTGGTATTTAGATTCCACCCCCACACACTCCTATATGAACTGGCGTTATCTCTATCCGATGGATGCTTTTCCTTATGAAGATTTGGTTGATACCAACAAAGCCAGAGGTAAACTGGAGCGGGAATATGAACTTGTCGATACGCATATTTTGGATAACAAACGCTATTTTGACATATCTGCCAAATATTGCAAAGCGTCTCCGTCAAATTACTGTATTGAGCTGACTATTACGAATCCTTCGGATGAGGCGGCTTCCATTGACGTTATGCCCACCCTTTGGTTTAGAGATACCTGGTCATACGGACACGATACCAGGAAACCGGTTATCAAATCGATGGGGGAAGCCAAGCTGAAAGCTACTCATGCGTATTTGGGTGATATGTATCTGTCAGGTGATGGCTCGCCGACGATATTGCTTAGCGAAAATGAAACCAATTACCCAAAACTTTATGGACTTGCCGCCCCAGGCCCATTTAAAGATGCCTTTAATGATTATTTGATCCATGATGACAATTTGGATTTGAGTAAGAGTGAAGGGACCAAAGCATGCTTGTTGTACAGACTTGAGGTCCCGGCCCAAGGGAAAAGAACCATCAGACTGAGGCTGTCGGATGACAATTCTGCACTCGGTTCGGATTGGGATGCAACGCTTGTAACCTCTGAGGCGGAAGCCGATGAATTCTACGACGCTATTACGCCGTCCAATTTGAGCAAAGAGGAGAAAATGATTTTGCGGAGATCGTTTTCCTCGATGTTGTGGTCAAAGCAATACTATCACTATGACGTTGCGGAATGGCTTGACGGAGACCCGGGGCAACCTTCTCCGCCGGAAGAGAGAAAGCATGGCCGTAACGCTGATTGGCGACACCTCAACAATAAAGATATTTTGGCTATGCCGGATAAGTGGGAATATCCGTGGTTTGCTGCCTGGGATTTGGCTTTCCATTGTGCTACTTTGGCTTATGTCGATCCTGAGTTTGCCAAAGAGCAATTGATATTGCTTTGCCGCGAATGGTATATGCATCCGAACGGACAACTGCCGGCATACGAATGGGCTTTTTCTGACGTCAACCCACCGGTGCAGGCCTGGGCCGCCTTGCAGATTTTCAAGATAGACGGTTCGAAAGATTTTGCATTCTTGGAAAGAATTTTTTCAAAGCTTACTATCAATTTTACATGGTGGGTAAATAGAAAAGATGCGGCCGGCAATAATATTTTTGAAGGTGGATTTTTGGGCTTGGATAATATAGGCCCCATCGACCGCTCCGCTCAATTGCCGGTAAAAGGCATCTTGGAGCAATCGGACGGAACTTCATGGATGGCCATGTATTGTCTTAATTTGCTTGAAATAGCATTGCTGCTGGCCTGTCAAGATCCCACATATGAAGATTTAGCCACCAAGTTTTTTGAGCATTTTGCCTATATCGGCAGTGCTATGTATGAACAGGGCCTGTGGGATGAAACTGATAATTTTTACTATGACCTGCTTTGTTTGGATTCCGGTGAAAAAATTCCGTTGCGTGTCAAATCATTGGTAGGGTTGATCCCACTTTGTGCCACCTCTACCCTGAGTGAGATAGAGCAGATTCAAGAATCAGACTTTGCCGAGCATATGAATTGGTTTCTTGAACGAAAGACAGAGTTTACCCAGCATATAGTGCATAACCACTCACCAAGGAAAAATGGTGATAAGTTGTTCTCTGTCGTCGAGCCGGAAAAATTAAAAAGCATCTTACAAGTTATGCTCAACGAAGAGGAATTTCTTTCTCCGTATGGCCTGCGCAGCGTTTCCAAAAGTCATAAAGATCATCCATTCAGGTTGGAAATTGAAAATTTGGTTGCCAGCGTTGATTATGAGCCCGGGGAATCTATCTCCGGCCTTTTCGGAGGAAATTCCAATTGGCGAGGACCTATCTGGTTCCCAATCAATTTTCTTCTCATAGGAGCACTGCGCCGCTTTCATGAATATTTCGGAGATACCTTGAAAGTAGAGTTCCCAACCGGTTCGGCTACTGCTGTTTCTTTGGCCGAAGTTGCAGACGGTATTTCTGACAGACTGGTTTCAATCTTTTTGGAAGGGAAAGATGGCAAAAGGCCTGTTTTTGGCGATTATGAGTTCTTTAAAGATAACGGCATGAATGACATGATATTTTTTCATGAATATTTCCATGGTGACAACGGCCGCGGTCTTGGTGCTTCGCATCAAACCGGTTGGACCGGGTTGGTGGCAAATTTGCTGATGCATAAAGGAAAAAAAGCTGACACATAAGAGGGAAAACAGCTTTACCTACTTTGGCTGTCAAGAGCAAAGCAGACACCTTTTGTTGGAGATAGATGGCGTGATGCTCTATCAAAGCCGACAATCCGGATACACGTGATCTCAAGCTTGCTTGAAATCACGTGTTCATGAACCGTCATGATCCAATCGCTAGTGCCGATACGGGCATTGGTTTAGATAAAGTATAAAGCCATGCTTTGTTGCCATGACCGACTAAGCCGCATACCATCAACAACCGTTGATCGATGCAGGCCTTGGGGCCAGACAACAATAGTTGTTTTTGAAGTTACAATTTGACTTTCAAACGTGTCATTTTAATGACAGTTATGTGGTTCTTTTCACAATTTAGACTTTATGTATCTAAATTGTTAAATAATTTTTCCAAAAACAAATTCCGCTTGATTTTATACTGCAAGTAGCGCTATGGTCACATATACAGAGTTTTTTCGGAACATGTTTTGTCTGTGACAAACAATCAAAAGGAGGGTCTGAAGTGCCTGTCGTTCAAACCAAGGCAGCTTGGCAGACAAGGGCGGCTTGTCGAGGAGAAAAGTTGGCATCATTTTTTTCTCCCCCTTTTCAGTCAGAAAGACGAGAAATCAAGATACGCAGAGAAAGGCTTGCGAAGTCGATCTGCTCATCTTGTCCCGTACGTCAAGAGTGTTTGGAATATGCGTTGTCGATCCCGGAGCCCCATGGTATTTGGGGAGGACTGAATGAAACAGAAAGAAGAAGATTGATACAGCGTAAAGTGGTTTAGTTTGTTGATAACCTAATTTGATCTTCGGACTGTATACCTGCCAAACACAGTTGGGAAACGTCTCTGCTTCATCCATAGCGCGATGACTGTGTCTTTTGTCAATTGTTTGGCTCGAAAATGCAGGTAATCTCGTTGCTTATCGTATCAGTAATTGTTCCGTGACCAAAAACCGGTAAGTGCATTTGATCCTACGTAAGCCTGTTCAGTCAAATGCAAAAGATGTTCCGTTATGGCCAACTGTGAAATAGTATCCGATGATGATTAGGTATTTTACAGCAGTTGCCAAATTCCTTGCCAATCCGACGATCCGGCAGTGGTATTTATCTCTCGGTGCAGCGGATGGGCGGCAGTATTTAGGTGATGTGGGCACGACTGAAAGATATCTAAATTGCTGACTACGCTGTGTGGGATCCATTACTCCCATCATATGTCGCTTCAACCAACTGAGCGAAGAACAATATTAGGACAACCTCTTTTATTACAAGAGGTCCATCTGGAGGCAGAGCGTCTGATCCCTTGTTAACGGCGTAGGTTTGTAATCATAGATTGTTCAAAGAACGCTCTACGTTGTCTAACATTCGGGCACTGCAACCGAGCATCTCTTCTTGGTCTATTGTCAGTTCTATTATTTTGGAAGAAAGCTCGGTGAAAACCTCTGCTGTGTGCCAGGCTTCTTCCTGCGGCGGTTTTTCGGTATCTGTGAAAAGCTGATTTATATGTGGGTCAATCGGTATGGATGCGAGCAGGGGCACGTGGAGGAATTTGGCAAGGCGTTCTCCTCCTCCGTATCCGAAAATTGTGTATGAGCTTAAGTGATCACAGGTGAAATAGCTCATATTTTCGATAACGCCAAATATCCTGATATGGCTTTTTCGCGCCATATCCGCTGCCCGTGAAGCAATTTGTTCCACATAGTTTGACGGAGTGGTAACGAGCAGGAGCTCTGTCTCAGGCAGCATCCTGGCCAGAGCCATTTGAATATCTCCGGTGCCCGGGGGTAGATCGATGATCAGGTAGTCAAGATCTGCGGACCAATTGACATCTTCTAAAAAATGCTGGAGTGCCCTGCTCAGCACGAGTCCGCGCCACATGATAGCTTCCTGGGAATTGGCCAAAAAACCCATGGAAATAACCTCTAAATAAGAATTTCTATTTTTTATTCTGACAGGTTCAATCTTTTTATTTTTAACGGCCAGCTCATTGTGTATTCCAAGCAATTCCGGGATTGAAAACCCCCAGATATCAGCGTCCAATAATGCAACTTTTTTACCCAAGGAACTTAATGATAATGCCAGGTTGACAGACACAGATGATTTTCCTACGCCGCCCTTCCCGGAAGCGACGGCAAAGATTTTTGTTTTTCTCGACAAACTGGTGGTAATCCGCTGCTGAGCAGCGGAGCGAACTTTTTCCATAAGCCGGGCTTTTTCTTCCTTTCCCAGCACTTTTGTTACTACCATGATTTGTCTGGGTGCGACTAAATCCTCTAAAGAGGCTATGACATCGCGACGTATTTGTTCTTTCAAGGGACATCCGGTGATGGTAAGGGCAACCTCTATCCTTACTTCTTCTTCGGTGATATCAATATTGCCCAACATCCCAAGTTCAACTATATTGAGATGCAGCTCCGGGTCTAAAACTCCGGAAAGACATTCGTATATAGATTTGAGTAGCTGTTCATTTTGCCTGTCAGTCGGAGTTTTGGTATATTTTTTGATCGACAATTCGTCACGTTCCGTTACTGGCTGATCACTCATTTTTATCTCTATCTTAATATAGGTCTATGATTGTCTAATTAAGTATATAGAGTCTGCAAAGATTCAGGCTGGTTTGAGCAAATTGGTAAGTCGGGCAGCAAGATACGTCTTTCCCCCCCTGACAAGACCGTTCACAACCGGGATAGATAAAATGAGTTAATGGTTAAGAAGCGCATGTAGAATGATGTGAAATCCGATTTTATACATAAATATTTATATATAAGCTGTCTGGCAAGACAACTTTGTTGCTAAATTATATTAAAGGTAGAAGTAGATCAGTTCGCGATACTGGCTGGACTGGAAAAGTTACTTTCCGGCATGTATGATAGGTAAAAGGAGTTTTACAATGACTATTACGGCAACCAATGTTTCAATAGGGAAAAAACCCGCACCGATAGAACTTACAGACGGAGCTATCAGGAAATTGGCTGAACTTATCGCAGAAGAGCAAGATGCTCAAACTTTAGCTTTGCGCGTGGCGGTCAAGCCCGGAGGTTGCTCCGGTTACAGCTATGACATGTACTTTGACTCAGAAATTGAAGAGGGCGATATCATTAGGACTTTCGAAGGTATCAAAGTTGTAGTTGATGCGGAGTCGGCAAGTCTCATTGAGGGCTCTACTTTAGATTATTCAGGCGGACTTCAGGGAGCAGGATTTCACATAACGAATCCAAGCGCTACGCGTACATGCGGTTGCGGATCATCATTTAGCTAGAAAGCCAAATGATCGTGAGATCATTTAAGCCGCTTATGACAACGTTTTTCCACAAAATAATGAAATTATCAATCGATGCCAGCTTCCGATAATACAGCGGGACCTTATCGTCCAATTGTACGCGCCGGCAACTTGTTATTTGTTTCCGGGCAGATAGGGCTCGATAAAAACGCCGTATTGAGAGATGGCTTTATCGGGCAATTCCGGCAAGCCATGTCAAACCTTGAGTCTGTTTTGGCCTCGGAGGAAGTTACTCTGAGAGATGTCGTTAAAACTACGGTTTTTCTTATCGACCCAACTTATTTTGATGAAATGAACAGCTTGTACCAAAGTTATTTTTCCGTTCAGCCGCCAAGCAGAAGTTGTGTTACGGTCAGTGCACTACCAAAAGATGCTTTGGTAGAAATAGAGGCTGTTGCCTGTTTGCCGCAGTCCAATTTGTCGGTTTAGGAATTTGCCAAAACACATCCGCTTTTGTCATGCAAAACAACTTATAATACTGATTCAGTCGCTTTTAGTGGATATTTTGGCTATCTTATAGTTATGTCTTATCATGGACGAACTATCACACAGGGCAAACCTTTTCCTCTCGGCGCCACCTATGATGGGATCGGCACCAATTTTTCTATTTTTTCCGAAGTGGCAGAATATGTAGAGTTGTGTCTTTTCAGTCACTCCGGGTTGGAAACACGCTTCCGGCTGCCTGATGAAACAGGGCACGTCCATCACGGCTATTTACAGGGAGTCGGCCCCGGGCAGCACTATGGGTTCAGAGTCCACGGACCTTGGCAGCCTCAAAACGGTATACGTTGCAACCCGGAAAAGTTGTTGTTGGACCCCTATGCCAAAGCCATAGACGGAGATTTGCGGTATAGAAGGTCAATATTTGCCCATCAATTGGGTGACGATACCAGGGCATCCAAAACAGACAGTGCATCTTCGGTGCCTAAAAGTGTGGTGATTAGCCCTTATTTTGACTGGGGTAACGAAAGAAAGCCCAACCAACCTTGGCACAAAACAAGCGTATACGAATTGCATGTTAAAGGCTTTACGGCAAGGAATTTAGCGGTTCCCATGGAGCTGAGAGGTACTTATGCCGGCTTATCCCATCCGTCGGTGATTGACCACTTCCATGCTTTGCATATTACGGCGGTAGAGCTTTTGCCCGTTCATCATTTTGTATCAGAACAAGCTTTGGTAGAAAAAGGGTTGACAAATTACTGGGGATACAACTCCATAGGTTATTTTGCTCCCCACGGCGGCTATTCGGCTTCGGGTGCAACCGGCAGTCAGGTCCAGGAATTTAAAGCAATGGTCAAACAACTGCATGAGGCCGGTATAGAGGTGTTGCTCGATGTCGTCTATAACCATACGGCCGAAGGCAACCATTTGGGCCCCACCTTATCTTTCAGAGGTATTGATAATCCTTCCTATTACCGTTTGGATCCGAATAACAACAAATTTTATGTGGATTATACCGGAACCGGAAATACATTAAATGTCAGAAATCCTCACACTTTGCAACTTTTGATGGACTCACTTCGCTATTGGGTGTTGGAGATGCATGTGGACGGGTTTAGATTTGATCTGGCTGCTTCGTTGGCTCGTACACTGCATGAGGTAGACAGGCTATCCGCCTTTTTTGACATTATCCAACAAGATCCTGTCATCAGCCAAGTGAAGCTCATAGCAGAACCGTGGGATGTTGGCGAAGGCGGCTATCAGGTAGGAAATTTTCCCCCTCTCTGGTCAGAATGGAATGGGAAATACAGGGATTCTGTCAGAGGTTACTGGCGCGGCGACGATAAGAAATTACCGGAGATAGCCTACCGTTTGACAGGAAGTTCCGATCTCTACGAACGTACCGGTAGAAAGCCATGGGCCAGCATTAATTTTATTACCTGCCATGACGGTTTTACCTTACTTGACCTGGTTTCTTATAATGAGAAACACAATTTTGCCAACGGTGAAGACAACAAAGACGGTGATAACGACGGGAAAAGTTGGAATTGCGGGATCGAAGGAGAAACAGAGGACAAAGAGATAAACCTGCTGAGAAAAAGGCAGCAAAAGAATTTTCTGACTACTTTGTTTTTGTCTCAAGGTGTGCCGATGCTCCTTGCCGGTGATGAGCTGGGGCGTACTCAGAAAGGCAACAATAACGCGTACTGTCAGGACAATGATATTTCATGGATAAATTGGACTAAAGTAGACACGCAGCTGTTCGAATTCACCAAACAGCTAACAGAACTTAGGTCGAAACATCCTGTTTTCAGAAAAAGACGCTGGTTCCAAGGCAATCCTTTACACGGTGCCGATGTAAAAGATATAGCTTGGTTTGCCCCAAGCGGAGAAGAAATGACGGAAGAAGACTGGCGAGCTTCTTTTGCCAGGACCCTCGGCATGTTTTTGAACGGAGACGAGATACCGCCATCTGCTTCTTCAAAAGATCCTTTGACAGATGACAGCTTTCTTTTAATACTGAATTCTTACTGGGATAAGTTGAAATTTACCATGCCCGATTTCAAGTTTGGTCTGAAGTGGAAAGCCGTACTGAATACATTTATTGAACCGTCTTTTTATGATGAGACATCAACAATTATAGAGGCCGGTAAAATATTGGAAGTCGGGGACCGTTCAATAGTCCTTTTAAAGAGAATCGACACTTAGACATATCGTCGGGCAAGCAGCTAGATACAATGACCAAATTATTAGCCAAAGTATCAGGAGGCGCTATGTTCGCCACGAAGGTTTGCTCGTCTTCGGTGATAATGCAGATATAAATGGAAAAAACTTTGTAACGCCAGCAGTTTGGCAAATCCAGCCAGCGCCAAAGTGATTATCTTGCTACTATCTCTGATTTTGGCTTACGCTATCACATAGTCAATATCAAGATATTTTTTGTCCAAACCGATTTCAGAGCATCTCATCGGTCTGAATAACAATACATCAAGATCCTATTGTATGGCAGGTCTACCGATGCAAATTGATAAATAGCTCGCTATAGGCTAAGGGCAATTACCGCAATCGCGGATAGCTCAAAGCAGTATTTTCCTTTACCAATGGATGCGTCCGAAGCGATAACCCACACTTCTCACGGTCTCTATCAATCCGGCGTTCTCTTCTCCGAGTTTAGCTCTCAATCTGCGAATATGAACGTCAACAGTCCTTGCCCCGCCGAAGTATTCATATCCCCAAACTCTTGTCAGGAGGGTATCTCGTGTAAAAACTTTACCGGGGCTGGAAACGAGAAATTTGAGCAGTTCATATTCCATGAATGTCAAGTCAAGAGGTCTCCCGGCGATAACCGCTTGGTAGGTCTCTAAGTTCAAAGCCAGCGGACCGTAGGAGACGATGGAAGAATGGATATTTTTTCCGAATTTTCTGACACAATTGTATATTCTGAATTTAATCTCTTGGAACTGCGCATCTTGGGCGATAAACTCATCAAATAAATCGTTCAAGGTGCCCAGCCTGGAGATAAGCCCGGTTTGGACAATCAAAATGACAGGTGTTACTTTAGTTTCACGGTCCCTCAACTCTCGGCAAATCTCCAGAGCTTTTTGTTCGTTTTGATCTGCCGCAATAACGGCTCCGAACCATCCGTCAGGCGGTTCGAGGTCATTGATGGATTGTAAGTCGTCTATCTCCCGGTGCCCGTAACCAAGCTCGGAGAGAGCCTTTTCCAATTCTAAAGAGTGTGTTTTTGCAAAACAGAGAAATGTGTCCACGTTGTCACAGCGTAGGTAGATATCTGGTCAGCTCATAATTGGTGACGTGCCGGCTATATTGGCTCCATTCGGAACGCTTATTCCTGAGAAACCATTCAAATACATGATCGCCCAAGGTTTCGGCGACAAGCTCCGATTTTTCCATTTCTCTAAGAGCGGCCTCCAATGTCATTGGGAGAGGGCGAATACCTGCCTTTTTCAATTCTCTGTCATCCAGCTCAAACAGATTTTCATTCGCCTCTTTGGGTAGCTCGATGGAATTTTTTATACCGTCCAACCCCGCGGCAAGAATAACAGCGAAGCAAAGGTATGGGTTACATGCGGGATCTGGGGCCCTGTATTCTATTCTGGTGGATTCCGGATGTGATTTTTTTATGACCGGTACTCTGACGAGAGCGGAACGGTTATTGTGGGCCCATGAGATATGTATCGGGGCTTCGTAGCCGGATACGAGTCTTTTGTAAGAGTTCACCCACTGGTTGGTGATGGCCGTTATTTCGTGAGCGTGGTGCAGGAGCCCTGCGATAAAATATCTGGCTGTTTTGGATAAATATCTGTCACCGTTCTGGTCATGAAAGATATTCTTATCATCTTGGAAAAGAGAAAAATGGGTATGCATTCCGGAGCCCTGAACCCCTTCCAAAGGTTTGGGCATAAATGAAGCATAAACACCATTTTCTTGGGCGACTTCTTTCACGACGAGTCTGACCGTCATGATGGTATCTGCCATGGTCAGGGCGTCTGTATAGCGCAGGTCAATTTCATGTTGGCTGGGGGCATCTTCATGTTGTGCATACTCTACCGGTATGCCGATTTCCTCCAGGGTCAGAACCGTACGTTTCCTGAGATCAGATGACAGATCAGCTACCGTTAACTCAAAATAAGAGCCGTTGTCAAGAAGTTTTAGAGGTTCTGCAGGATTATGATCGGCAAAGTAGAAGTATTCGAGTTCCGGGGAAGCAAAAAAGTTGTAGTTCAGCTCGTGTGCTTTAGTCAACGTCCGCTTCAGTACATGGCGGGGGCATCCTTCAAAAGGGGTCTCGTCCAAATTATATATATCACAGAAAATTCTGGCCAGTTCTGAATTGCCCTTTTGGAAAGGCAATATCTGAAATGTCTTGGGGTCGGGAAGTGCCAATACGTCACTTTCCTGGACTCGACTGAATCCGTCAATTGAAGAACCGTCGAAGATCATACCTTCTTCCAAAGCATCTTCCAGCTCAGCTGGAGTTATGGAGAATGATTTGGGCGTGCCTAAAATATCGGTAAACCACAGTTGGATAAAACGCACTTTGCGCTCTTCAACACTTCGAAGAACGTAGTTATTTTGATGGTTGACGGCTGGCGTATTCATTAAACAAACCTCATATGGACTATATCATAGTAACCGAGCAAGTCCCTGCTTGCCATATACGGATATCTGTGGTATTCAGGTAAGTAAAACCTCTAAAAATTAAATGTATCTGAAATATCTAAAAAGAAGTTGCTGCAATCAACCTACGCATTTCCTGCTGTTGTCAAACGTCGGATTCTTCGTCAATACATCCTCCATATGGATTAGCGAACGTATTCCAGATGCAGGAAGTATTTTTGAATACTGTGGCAGAAGTGGTGGATGCTTTGAATCTGTTGAAATAATAACGGAACTTTTTTGGTTTATGTCAAAAAGTCATACAAAGGAAGAAGAACAGGGAAACTCCCGGCTCAAGGTGTTCAAAGATTTGCCTTGGATAAAGGTCATCCGTAAGTATTTATTAGCTAGCATATAAGCTATTCACTATGAAACCTTTGACAGAATCAGCTGAAATTATTGGGAAACTAAATTATGCGGAGATGCAACTCTTCTCTTTTTTAGGCCAGAAGTCACAAATTGTTGAGACTCCGAGGTTGAGTGTTTTCCTGTTTTCGGCGAGCAAGGCGCATGGGTGGAGAAGTCGGCAACTTTTTGATCTTTTGCCTGTTTCTGTCGGATTGCCCGGTGCAGAAGAACTGACGGTCGGGTCTACTCCTGATTTTGATAACGCCATCAGAAAATCAGATGATTTGGAATCGGATGGACTTTTGCTTGAAATCCTTGCGACGGGGTTATATCCCATACTTTTGTCCTCTTATCAGGAGATATTGAGTAATTGCTCTAACCCTACGGACGCCGCATTGCGCAGAATTCTCTATCGCATCATCGGTGATTTGCAATCGGTTACCGATGAGGCCAATCGGATATGTTCTGTTTTTGGGTGGTTTTCAGGTTTTGAACTTTCCGATTCGGAAAAAAATGCCAAAGAGACAATTGTTACTCTTTTAAGACAATTTCTGTCAATCGCCTATTAGACGTGCCTGAAGTCTTGACGCGTCCTGTAAACTGTTAATAGTAACTGTAGGAAAGGGGACTTGTTTCAGACTTGCAGCTAGTTATACACGTATACTTTACTATTCTGTAATTTTTATTTTACTGATACAACCATTATAGCAACGGAAGGACTTATAAAACTTGGCAAAAGAAAGAGTCGAGCGCGACGAAGAAGATCTGATCAGGCTGTATCTTACAGATATAGGCCAGTACCCGTTATTGACAAAAGACGATGAGGTACACTTGGCGCAAGCTATAGAAAAAAGAGCTACAGCAGAAAATGAATTGCGCAATGCAACTCCTGACATGACACCCACAAAGAGACGTGAACTGCGAAGGACCATCAGGCACGGAGACGAAGCACAAAGGGCATTCGTACAGTCCAATCTCCGTCTTGTGGTGTCTATAGCGAAAAAATATCAAGCTTCAGGCTTGCCGCTGTTGGATCTGATTCAAGAAGGCAACTTAGGTCTGATGCACGCCGTCGAGAAATTCGATTGGCGAAAAGGTTTTAAATTTTCAACGTATGCCACTTGGTGGATTAGACAAGCCATTACTCGCGGTATAGCAAATACCGGTCGCACCATCAGACTTCCCGTACATGCGGGAGATACCTTGGCAAGAGTCCAGAAAGCCCAAGCCAGGCTGGAGCTTAAATATGGCCGGCCGGCTACTCTGGCTGAGCTGGGCGACGAAGTCGAATTGCCTGAGGACAAGTTGATAGAAGCTCTGCGCTTTCGCTCGGAGCCGTTGTCATTGTCTGAGCCGCTGAGAGAAGACGGAGATGCCGAACTCGGTGATGTAGTAGAAGACCGTTCGGCCGGTTCTCCTTTCGAAGAAGCCGCCACATCGATTCTTCCGACGGAGATTACCAGGCTCCTCGCTCCTTTGGATGACAGGGAAAAAGAAATCCTAAAGATGAGATTCGGGCTGGATAAAGGTGAACCGCGAACCTTGGAAGAGGTAGGTGAACATTTCGACTTGACCAGGGAGAGAATTCGCCAAATCGAGGCCCGTGCCATGTCAAAACTTCGTCATCCTTCCAGTGACACCGGAGCCAGAGATTTGCTGTCTGTCTGAGTTCATTGGATCTGCATCACATCCGGGCATTGTAAGTTTGTTTACGACTCGGAGGTTGTCCGGCGAAAATGAGATGGTGAAGATAATAATACAATAATTTGGCAACAGAAATAAATTGTTGTATAGTAAGGATATGCTGAAGAAATTAATTTTATTAGCCGTACTTGGCGGGCTTGGATTTATAGCCGTTAAGCGGATTAAAGGTAATTAATAATAAGGGTGTAACGTCGTTGCATCCTTATTATTAATTTCCTTATTATTAATTTAAGACCATTGACGGTTGGCATAGATAGCCGTTGTCTTGGGGTTCAAAGCCTCTTTTTCTCGTTTTGCGGAGCAGATAGTAAAATAACAACCCTGCAGTAGCCAAAGGTCCATAGAGTGCCAGTGCATGTGACAGCGGATCGGTTGTCGCATATTTGTCCATAACGGCTTCGCCGACGTTTTTCAGCCGCAATGACAAATTAATGGGTTGCACGAATTCATCCATATCCCAGCCCCGTATTTCTGCCAATTTTTCCAGTGCTCTATCCGGGTTGATGGCTACGGGATGGCCCACCATCTCCAACATGGGGACGTCGGCGATAGAGTCGCTAAAAGCATAAGATTTTTTCAGGTCTATGTTGATCTTTTTGGCAAGTGCCGCTATGGCGTCTGCTTTGTTGGTGCCGATTGCTAAAAAGTCAATACTGCCGGTGTAATAACCGCCGGAGTCAACGTGCGCCCTGGATGCTATGGACATGTCGGCACCGAGCAACTTGGCAAGTGGATTGACGATCTCTTCGGGCGAAGCTGAGACCAGAATCACGAGGTGGTTTTGCTTTTTATGGGCATCAATCAACTCAAGTGCTTCGGCGTAGATGATAGGCTCAACTACCTGATTGAGAACTTCTTCTACGGCTTCTGAGATTTCCGATTGACGTTTGCCTCTGATGAGCTTTACGCCTGATTTGCCGAAGTGTTCTATTCTGGTTCTCGTGGCTCCCAAGTGTAGGTATATTATCTCTCCAAGCAGGATTGACAGCACAGCCCTTCTTGTCAGAAGCCCATGACTCAATAACGGACTTTTAAAGGCACTCATAGCTGCTTTTGCTATTATTGTGCGATCAAGGTCAAAAAAGGCTGCTATACGTTGATCTGCAGCTTCTTCGCTGTTGCTTTCTGTTTCATCCAATTCTGTTTTCATCGGTTCCGACAAGCATTTCTCTGACTGCGTCTTCACATTCACCCATGGCTAAAAGCAGTACTTCGTCACCTACATCTAAGACTGTATCGCCTCTCGGCACCACGACGTGGTCATCTCTTATTACGGCTACGACCGTGGCTCGACGCGGCAATGTGATATCGGTCAAGGCCATGCCTATGGCCGGGGATTGTTCGGCTAAGGTTACTTCGACAAGATGGGCATGCCCGCTGTCGAATTGGAACAGTTTGACCAGAGAGCCCACCGAAACCGCTTCTTGGACCAAGGCCGATAGCAGATGCGGTGTTGATACCGCTATATCAACGCCCCAACTTTGGTTAAACATCCAGTGATTGGCCGGATTATTGACTCTGGCTATTACCCTCGGTACGGCGAATTCCTGTTTGGCCAAGAGAGAAATAACCAAGTTATCTTCATCGTCTCCCGTGGCGGCCACTACCACGTGGGTATCGAGTAAATTGGCCCTTTGCAAGGTACTTACTTCGCAAGCATCGGCTTCCAGCAACTGTAAATTATCGCCGACCGGTGAAAGTTCAATTTGAGCGATGTCTTTTTCGATGACGATCACGTCGTGACCTGCTTTAGCCAAGTCCTCGGCCAGGAATGCACCGACGGCGCCCGCTCCTGCTATAACAACTTTCATGGCCGTGGCCTCACTTTACTTTGTGGTCGTTTGCCAGCATTTCATCCAAGAGTTTTTCTGCATCCTTGGTCACGGCGACGTGTAATAAGTCATCCTCTTGGCCAATCAGATCATTTTTGAAAACGAGTGATTTCTGCCCTCTGGAAATTGCTACGATGCGTCCGCCGGTGATACTTTCGATCTGATTCAATTTTTTACCGCATAAATGGTTGGGTAAATTTCTCTCCACTAATTTTATTGAGCCGAAAGGGTCTTCCCAGGAAAACGGCTTTTCTTCGGGGAAAAGTTTATCGATAACGCGCTGTATGGTCCACGTTACCGTTGCTATGGTAGGTATCCCTAACCTGGCGTATATTTCGGCACGCCTGGGATCGTAAATCCTGGCTACAACGTGGGGGACGGCAAAATCTTCTCTGGCAATGCGGGCTGTCAGGATATTGGAGTTGTCTCCGCTGGTGACGGCAGCCAAGGCATAGGTTTGATCGGCCCCTGCTTCTTTCAGTTTTTCTCTGTCAAAGCCGGAACCCACGATTTCGATGCCGCCCCATCCGGCCGGCATCCTGCGGAATGAATTTTGGCTACGATCAATCAAAGTTACCTGATGATCGCGAGATACAAGAGCGGTCGCCAAACCTGATCCGACTCTTCCACATCCAACTACGATTATTCTCATAATTTTATACAGAACACACTTTTCTTATACTTGGTAATCAGAAAACATTTTTACTATTTATAATATACATTATAGGTTATCATGCTGTCGGAGCCTGTCGGCATATATCTATCTGTCATTACAGGCAAGAGCCGGTTATTTCAGAAGCCTCAACGGTTAAAGTTATGATTAACGTTTTTGATGCAAAAAAGAAGAATGACATTTTGGAATAAGAACAGTTTGAGTTCTGCTAGTTTCGTTTAAGGTGACGGATTCTTTTTCTGGTAAGGACAATAATAATTTTTTTGGGTCTCCCGATGAAGACAGGCACGTTGCTGCCGGGACGCTGGAGAAGCAAAATGCGGCTCTTTCCGGACCGCTTCCGACAACTGTAAAAATTGAAATTCCCGAACCGCTTACGTATCGTCTCAAGAAAAAATTATTGGGCCCTCCCCTTGTCACGGAAAAGCTTTCCGAACAAAAACTGAGCAACGTGATCGCGCTCGGTGTATTGTCACCGGATTGTATATCTTCGACCGCATACGGAACCGAAGAAATCCTGACACAGTTGGTTCCGGCCGTGGGGATAGCGGCATTCGGTTTAATTATGCCCATAACATTTGCCGTTGTGGCCGTCCTGTTTTTTGTAACGCTTTCCTATCGCGAAGTGGTAATGGTCTACACGAAGGCAGGGGGAAGCTACGTTGTGAGTAGGGAAAATTTTGGCCCCAGATTTGCTCAGGTAGCCGCTGTTGCTTTGATAATAGACTATACGGTCACCGTTGCCGTCCAAACCGCTGCCGGGACGGATGCACTGACGTCGGCATTTCCAAAATTGATTCCGTATCAATTACCCATTACTTTGGCGGTGGTGGTAATTCTGTGTTACGGGAATTTGCGTGGTATCAGAGAAGCCGGCAAAATATTTGCCCTTCCCACCTATCTTTTTATCGTAGGCATCGGCTCGTTAGTAATTGTGGGGTTTATCAGAAGTCTCATGGGACAGTTGAACACGCATCCGATCAACGTATCGGGAGCTCTTTCCGGCCCAAACCACCTTAGCTCCGGGCTTTTTGCTGGAGCCGGTCTTTTTGTGGTTCTGAGGGCTTTTGCCAACGGAGGATCCTCTTTAACCGGACTTGAAGCAATTTCCAACGGGGTGGCCAACTTTCGTTCTCCCCAAGGCAAAAATGCCAGAAAAACCTTAGTCAGCATGTCCTCGGTACTCGGCTTTTTAGTTTTGGGAGTTTCTTTTTTGGCTTGGAGAACCCACGCCGTTCCGTATCTGCTCGGCAGCCCTACGGTTCTCTCCCAAGAGGCCAAGTACGTATTCGGCAACACTTTATTCGGCAAAATATGTTTTTACTTTATCCAAGCAGCGACGATGGTGATTTTATATACCGGAGCCAACACAAGTTTTAATGGCTTTCCCAATTTGGCCAGTTTCGTTGCCAAAGATGCTTTTCTGCCCAAACGTTTGACCAAGAGAGGCCATCGCCTCGTTTTTTCCAACGGAATTATTATTTTGGCGGTAGCGGCGGGAGCACTTTTGATCGTGACAAGAGCACGGGTTGATGCCTTGGTCGCCGTATATGCGATAGGGGTTTTCACAGGTTTTACCATCGCCGGAGCAGGTATGGTAAAACATCATCTCACTAACCGCGAATCGAAATATAAAAGGAAACTCGTTATCAATGGCTTTGCTGCCGTACTGTCTTTCTTGGTGGTTATCATTTTTGCCGTCACCAAGTTCACCCAAGGAGCTTGGGCCGTCGTTGTTCTGTTCCCTATTCTTGTATGGTCTTTGATCAAGCTTCACTCTACGTATATAGAGACAGAGAAAGAGCTTGAGCAAAACGTACAAAAAGCGGTGGAGGCACCTATCCTAAAAAGACACGTGGTGATGGTGCTTGTCGACAGGTTTGATTTAGCAGCAGCCAGGGCAATTCAATATGCCAGGACACTCAGTATGGAGGTCAGGGCGGTTCACTTTCTTTTGGATACACGGGTGGCCCATGAACTTGAAGATTCCTGGTCAAGATTGGGAATTGCCGGGGCGTCCCTGGAAATTGTGGAATGCCAAGACAGACGTCTTGGCCGGTCGGTAATGGAATATGTCGCCGAAGTGGCCTATGATGGGGAAACAGAAGTAAGCGTTTTATTGCCGAGGGCAGTTTATACGGGTTTGTTGCGCAGGATCGTCCATGACAGAGCGAGTGAGCGTCTATCTGCCATGATCAACGAAATCCCAAATGCCAGTGCGACGATCATCGCCTATCCGCTGGGACAAAGAAAGCGCATCACTTTACCGGAAATGCCCGGTTCTTTAAAGTCTTCCAGGGAGGAAACAACCCCGAAGGTAGAAGGAGATACGGAAGACACTTTACCGTCGGGTTTTATGTCTGTTGCCGGTACCACGCCTATCAAGGATACTGTTTGGAGAAAACACGCCAGAATTGTCGGGAGGGTAAAATCTGTCAGGATACAGCCGGGAGCCGGTATATCCAGTCTGGAATGTATCTTATTTGACCCGACGGATCAGATACTGCTGATATTTCAAGGCAAAAGGTCGGTCCCTGGCATAGAGCCGGGGACGATTATCCTTGCAGAAGGAATAGTAGGAGACCGGGCGAAACGAAAAGCGATGATTAACCCCTCCTATACCATCCTGCAGGGGGCTGACAGCGGTGAGGATAATTAGCATTTTATTAACTTTAATATCTACTTTTAATACTTGATGGCTAAATTTGTCGGACAATGATGCTAGTTTTTTATAGATTGTCCGATATGTTATGAAGATCGAAAGCATAGCTATAGGTCATTATCGGTTTCTGAGCATGAAGCTCATCTGTTTGAAAGTAATGTTTAGATGGCAAAACCTTTAGTAATTGTCGAGTCTCCGGCTAAGGCAAAAACCATAAGTCAATTCTTAGGGTCAGGCTTTCTCGTGGAATCTTCCATAGGCCATATCAGAGACCTGCCAAAATCGGCTGCGGAGATTCCGGCTAAAGTAAAGAAAGAGCCCTGGGCGAGACTGGGGGTGGACGTAGATAATGGTTTTAAACCACTTTATGTCGTTTCAGCCGCTAAATCCGAACAGGTAAAGAAGTTAAAAAAACTGCTCAGTGAAGCCAGCGAAGTTTACCTGGCGACAGATGAAGACCGAGAAGGGGAATCCATTGCCTGGCACCTGCTTGAGGTCCTTGCCCCCAAAGTACCGGTCAAGAGGATGGTATTTCATGAAATTACCCAGCAGGCTATCGACCAGGCGATCCAAAATCCCCGTGACATCGATGCAAATTTGGTCAGCGCCCAGGAGGCCCGCCGAATTCTTGATCGCCTTTACGGCTATGAAGTCTCACCTGTCCTATGGAAAAAAGTCATGCAAGGCTTGTCGGCCGGACGCGTGCAGAGCGTATTTACCAGGATTGTGGTCGAGAGAGAGCGTGAAAGAATCCATTTTGTAGCCGCCGACTGGTGGGATATAACGGGAAAATTTCTGACTAAAGATAAACAAACTCTGTCGTCTGCCATTACCAAGATAGGCGGCCTGCAGACAGCCGACGGATCTTCTTTTGATGAGTCCGGCCGCTTGACCAGCGAGTCTCAATTTAAAGTGCTGGATGAAGAAACTGCTGTAGCATTAAGCGAAGCACTGAAAAATGAAGTTTTCCAAGTTATAGGGGTCGAAGAGAAACCGTATCGCAGGTCACCGGCGGCTCCTTTTATTACCTCTACCCTTCAGCAAGAAGCCGGCCGTAAATTGCGATTTTCGGCCCAAAGGACCATGCAAATAGCACAACGGCTGTATGAGCAAGGTTTCATTACCTATATGAGAACCGACTCAACCAATTTGGCCGAGACTGCTATCAAGGCAGCCAGGGCAAAGGTTCTTTCGTTATTCGGTCCTGAAAGCCTGCCTAAACAACCGAGACTTTATCAAAAGAAAGTCAAAAATGCTCAGGAAGCCCATGAAGCCATCAGGCCAGCCGGAGAGCAATTCAAAGAACCCGCATCGTTACGCGGAAAATTAAATTCCGATGAAATTAAACTCTATGACCTGATTTATAAAAGAACACTGGCCTCGCAGATGACAGATGCCACGGGCAAGACGGCAAAAATACGCCTGTGTACCTCATTATCTCGGGAGGTTTCCTCTTTTGCCAAAGATACAGAAGTAGAATTCTCTTCCGCGGGAACAATCATTACTTCACCCGGATTCCTGCATGTCTATCGGGAGGATACCGATGTTGAAGATACCCAGGAAGAATTGTCTTTGCCCAAGCTTGCCGTAGGGGATTTGCTGACGGCTGAGGAGATGTTACCGTCCGGCCACAGAACTAAGTCCCCGGCCCGCTATACGGAAGCTTCTTTGGTGAAAAAAGTAGAGGAATTGGGAGTGGGCAGACCATCGACTTATGCGACGATGCTGCAAACTATCCAGGACAGAGGTTATGTTTGGAAGAAAGGCACGGCCCTCGTTCCAACCTTTTTAGCCTTTGCCGCCGTAGGGCTGCTGGAGCAGTATTTTACGAAATTTGTCGATTACGGTTTTACAGCGTCAATGGAAAACGATCTGGACGCCATTGCCGGCGGTGAAGAAGAAGTTACGCCTTGGCTGGAAAAATTTTATTTCGGCAACGCCGGAAAGGGCGACGGCACGGATCCGAAAAACGGCAAAGAGGATAAGAAAGATGAAGAACTACCGGACGAAGAAGAGCTGGGGCTCAAGAGGCTGATAGAGTCGAGGCTGGCAATTATCGACGCGAGGGAAATCAACTCCATTCCCATAGGCTATGACGAATCCGGAGAGCTGATATTAGCCAGGGTCGGACGATACGGACCTTATTTGGAACGCGGGGAAGAAAGAGCTTCGATTCCCGAAACCCTTGCTCCTGACGAGTTGACAATAGAAAAGGCCAAAGAACTTTTGAGTGCACCCTCTGAGGAGAGGGTTTTGGGAATCGACCCCGAAACAAAACAAGATATTGTTTTGAAATCTGGTCGATATGGCCCCTACGTGCAGCTTGTCAACGCCGAGGATGCTTCAAAATCGAAATCTGCTGCGCTGTTTCAGAATATGTCGCCCGATACGGTCACACTCAGCGATGCCCTGAAACTTCTCTCGTTACCAAGGCTGCTGGGTACAGATCCGGCAACCAACGCAGAAATATGGGCTAAATCCGGACGTTACGGCCCGTATATACAGCGCGACAGTGATTCGAGAAGCTTGGAAACAGAAGAGAGTCTTTTTACCGTTTCTTTGGAAGAAGCCTTGGAGATGCTGTCAAAGCCCAAAGAGAGGCGATTTCAAAGGGCTTCTTCCGCTGCTAATGTTGAAGTGGGCCAAGACCCGGAGACCGGAAAAACAATTTTACTGAAATCGGGCCGGTTCGGTCCCTATGTGACCGACGGAGAAATCAACGCCTCGCTTCGCAAAGGAGACGACTCTCTTTCCATCACCGTGGAAAGAGCTCTTGAGTTACTGGCCGACAGAAGGATATTTTTAGAGGCTAAAGGTGAGACAAAGCCGGCCAAAAAAGCTGCGACCTCAAAGAAGAGAGCCGTAAAGAAAAAGCCTGCTTCTGCAGTTAGAAAAACTTCCACCGTTAAAAAAGCTGCCGTAAAGAAAGCGGCTAAGAAGACGGAAGACTCTCAATAAAGATCTGATATTCCCGATTTCGGTTGAGGTAAATTTTCTGCCGTATCACTCTCCTCTTATCCGGCAAAAGAGTAACCTTTAGCTTATGACGCTACGGGGTAAGTTCATAGCTTTTGAAGGAGGCGATGCCGCCGGTAAATCGACGCAGGCACAACTGTTTGCCGCTAAAATCGGTGGGCTTTTGACCCGCGAACCGGGCGGCACTAAGTTGGGCGAGATGATCAGAACGCTTCTTCTTTCTTTGGATGATAATGTCCCTTTGATTTCAAGGGCGGAGCTGTTTTTGTTTGCCGCAGCCAGAGCCCAGCATGTCCAAGAAGTGATAGAGCCAGCCCTTGAGCAAGGTATTGACGTTGTTTGTGACCGTTATTCGGCATCCACTCTTTCCTATCAAGGATTCGGCAGAAAATTGCCAATGGACGATGTAGTCGAGGTAGTCAAATTGGCTTCGTGCGGCATAGAGCCCGATGTTTATGTTTTACTTGATATTACATTGGAGACCGCCAAAGCCAGAAAAATCTTACCTCCGGATCGGATCGAAGATGAAGACGATGCTTTTTACGGAAGGGTTTTGGAAGGTTTCAGACGTTTGGCAAATGATGACCCCGGCTCTTGGGTGACAATAGATGCGGACGGCGATATCCAAGAGATCGCAGACGAAATAGAACGTTTGGTCTTTCCCCGCATCGGCCGCTGAACATGCAACACGTATTTTATCATGCCGGTAAAGATTTTGGAAAACATGGATACTAATCTCGGACAGGCGGCTATCGGCGACAAGAGTGCTGTGCTTGATAATATACTCGGTCAAGATTCAGCCAAGCAGATACTTGAGAATTTCATCTCTTCGCCTGTGCATGCCTATATGTTTATAGGGCCTTCCGGAACGGGAAAGAGAATAGCAGCGCGTTCTTTTGCCGCCGCACTTTTGTGTGACCAAGGAGGTTGCGGTGTTTGCGCCCACTGTCATGATGCTGCCCGGGAAATTCATCGGGACATGGTGATTATTGAGCGGGACGGCCCTCAAATTTCCGTCGAGACGGCGCGCGAAGTTGTCAGGTTGGCACAAAGGTCACCGAGCGTTGCCAAGAGGCAGGTAATCATCCTTTGCGAGTTTCATTTGGCCGAAGCAGCCGCGGCAGCCCTTTTGAAAACTATCGAAGAGCCCCCCAGCGATACCGTATTTATTATCTTGACAGAGGAGATAACACCTCCTTTGGTCACGGTAGCTTCCAGATGCGTACAGATCCCGTTTTTTCCCATCGAGGACCGTGTCATTTGTCAAATTCTGCTCAAAAAAGGTGTGGATGAAGAGTTGGCCAAGCAGGTTGCACTATTTGCCAGAGGCAATTTGGACAGGGCTTACTTGCTTGCGGGAGATGAGAATTTTGTACAAAGAATGAAGATGTGGGCAGATATTCCCGACCGCTTGGAGATGACAGGCTCAAATGTAGCAAAAGCTGTGGATGCAATTCTCGAGACATTGTCGGTTCTGAGCGAAAAGCTCACTGGTGACTATACGGCCGAAGTAGCAGCCCTACAAATAGCGGCTAAAGAGAGCGGTGACAAAGGGGCTTTTAACCGGCAAAGAATTGAAGAACGCCACAAAAGACAATTGAGACGGATACGCACGGATGAAATTCGAGCCGGTTTTGCCGAAATGATCCACAGCTATTACGGGAAACTCAATCCGGATTTTGATCCGCGATTGATATCACGGATAGCAAGGTGTGTGGAGAAAATTGAAGAGGCCTCTTTGGCCTTGAGCCGAAACCCTAATGAAGAAATTCTCCTGACGGCTCTTCTGCTTGACCTCGCTGCTATTTAGTTAAATCAAAGTTGCCAGGATGAATGTTTAGACAAGAGACGTATCACCTTTTCCTATTGCCAATGACAATACGGAAAGCGTTGCGGTTGCAAACAACGGGAGCATCGTGTTGAGAGCGGAAAACTTCTTTTGACCCGATCTTGATGATACATGTTGCATATTATCTACGATGAACCTTGCCGGAGAGATCATTCGGGCAAAAACCCTGTTGGCGTTATATTCTGTTCTCGTAGCCGGGGCTGATATCACATCTGGTCAAGACTCGGGATAGGCAGCAGGGTTGCAAGTGGCGGTATCCAAAGGACCCGGGAGAGTTGAGATTGATTTTGCAGTTTGAGTCAAAATTACAATGCGGCTTTTATGTTATCTGCGGATCGTATATGCTCGGGAAAAAATTTCTGTAACCTGCCAAGTTACCTTTGGGGCTTGCAACAAGAGCCGCTCTTGCAATTGCCCGGGTCACAGCGATAGCCCCGCATTCATAAATGACGCTGAGGATTTGACTCCTTATCGCTTGATCATCCCCGGAGGGAAGATCTATTTCATCGGCGGACAGTGAAAACAAGGTATCGCCGTCAAAGGGGGTGTGGACGGGCCAAAGAGATCTGGCCAGTCCGTCATGAGAAACTCCGGCCAACCGCTTTAGCTCTGGTCTGGTCAATCTGGCGTTGGTGGCCACCACGCCGATGACGGTATTGGCGGAGAAAAAAGTTGTATCCGGCGAAGTTCGGCTATAGCGGGAAGAACTTCTTACATAGTCTCTCCAGGCGGCGACTTCCGATTCGGAGAGTTCGGGAATATCAGGGCAGGTGTCATGGCCCAGGAACTCGTTGTTGATGTAATTGGCGCCCAGGATCTCACCTGTATCAAGATTTACCGGCAAACCGGCAGAGTTTACGACTACCAATGCGCCTACCAATATGTTGTTATCCAGATGCACACAGCTTGTTCCGACTCCGCCGGACAGGTTTACATCCAGATAGTGGCCGACCTCGGCTCCTGATCCTGCGCCCACGGACCCTTCTTGGACGTAGCCGCTTTGCGCTGCTTCGGCGGCTTTGTAACCAAGTTCAAAAGTAGGACGATGTGTGAAGTTGCCGCTTCTGCCCAGGTCAAAAATAGCAGCTGCCGGTACTATGGGTACAACCTCTTCTTTGTTACGGCCCACAGGCCAGCCTAAATTTTGTTCCGCTAAGTATTGCTGGGCACCAAACGCGCTGATAAGCCCAAAGCTACTCCCACCTGTTAAGACAATTCCTTGGACTTTTTCCACGAGGTTGCCGCACTTGAGTAAGTCTGTCTCATGAGTGGCCGGCGCCCCGCCCCTGCAATCAAATGAAGCTCTGGCACCGTTTGGGGTAAGTATGCAAGTCACACCCGTCGTAGGCAAAGCAGCATCCATCTCGACTTGCCCCACTAAAATGCCGGCTATTTCGGTTATAGAACCGTATTGGTTGGAAAGTATGTTGATTTTTGTTGTACTTATGTTAGGTAATGTCATGATTTGTTAACCATTTTGCTTAGCGGGCACATTTGAATGTAAATTTGTGGCAATATTGCAGTTATGTTACGGCTCCGAAATATGTATTTCGATACTATGCAGGAGTTTACCATGGAGTCGGCATACAGGTCGTCTTTGTAAATCTGTTTATCGCTATGGAGGCTGTTTTGATGATGATAGCTAAAAGAAAAAGCAGCAGTTCTGACCATAAATTACCGAAAGCACTGGTGCCCCTCCTTTTTTCCGCAGTGTTGATATCGGGCGGATTGATCTATGCCAATGCACTCAATACAAAACCTGTTCCAGGCTTATCTGCACCGAAACCGGTAGTCGGACTTGACAGCACCCCTGTAAATCCCAATATGAGTTTTCCAGCCAGAGCAAGAAGCAACAAGACATTGATCATCGGATCGTCGGTATTTCCTCCTACACTTGACCCTACGGCAAATGCCGCACAGGCCATAGACGAGGTAATAGATTACAATGTGCTGCAGCACCTTGTCGAGCTGACGCCGAAAGGATCAATCATACCGGTCCTGGCTTCCAAATGGACCGTTACTCCCAACGGCAAGCGCTACATCTTTACTATCCGACCTGACGTGCATTTTTCAAACGGCAATCTCTTGACTCCGCGGGACGTGGTTTTTAGTATAGACAGGGTTTTGCATGATCCGGCTTATCCGTATCGCGACATCTTTGATGTCAAAAATGCACAGGTGCTTGGCAAAGACAAGGTAGTGGTGAACCTTATCCAAAAGAGCTGGTCATTTTTATTCGATATGGCAGCTTATTCAAACGGTGTGATTCTGGACCCCTCAACAGTTAAGTACCTGGCCACAGACCCTATCGGCACGGGCCCCTATGTGGTTGACGGCGAGGTAAATAACTACAGTATTTCCCTCGGTCTGAACCGTCGATACTTTGGCCAATTGCCCAATGTCGGCGGAGTGGAATTTCGTTATTTTACCAACCCGAGTGCGGAAGACGCCGCTTTGCAGACCGGGCAGATCAATGTGATAGACGATCTGGCCACCCCCACTGATGCGTCTTTGTTTTCTTCCGACCATAAGAAATACGTATTAATTACGGGTCTTTCCAACGGGAAAGTCCAGCTGACGATCAATAACGCCGTAGGTCCTTTCAGAAACAAACTTGTCAGGGAAGCTTTGGAGTACGCGATCAACAAGCAGCAAATACTAAATATTGCAGCTGACGGCAAAAGCATTATTATCGGTACCGATTCGGTCCCCGCCGATCCTTACTATATTAACCTCTCGAATGAGTATAAATATAATATTGCAAAGGCCCGCGCGCTTTTGAACCAGGCTGGGTATCCCAACGGTTTTTCCACTACTCTTACCCTCCCCCCTTATTACTATGCCCAATTGGCGGGACCGGTGATTCAGCAGCAACTGGCCCAAATAGGTATTACTGTCCATATCACCCAAGTGGCATGGCCCCTCTGGTTGAGCCAAGTGTTTAAAGGCGGCAATTTTGATTTGACTATTATTGACCATGCCGAAGCCAGAGACGTAGCCAATTATGCCAACACAAAATATTATTGGCACTTTGCCGGGGCATCCAAGGTGGCAAAGCAATTGGCGCAGGCAAATGCTGCGGCCACCAAACAGGGTTGGATCAACGATATGCATCAGATCCTGAAAGAGATTACGGCAGATGCTGTCAATGTTTGGCTTTACGTCCTTCCTGTCGTAGAAGTACACGATCAGGGGATTATAGGATTACCCAAATACGGCTATGCGGAGTCGTTCGATCTGACACAAGTTTCCTTTGGTGGCAAATTGCCGGAAACTCTGATCAAGCAAGGTTATAGCCCGAGATAATAAATATGTGTTGCGGATTGGAACTAATCTAAATTCCGTGGCTCGCTACTTGTGGCATCGTTTTATTTATTTACTGGTCTCTCTTGTAGCGGCATCGGGCATCATATTCATTCTTATTGATATTTTACCCGGTTCGCCGGGAGAGATAATTTTAGGTACCCAAGCCAATAAATCTTCCGTTGATGAGCTCAACAAAAAGTTGGGCTTGAATCACCCTCTCTATATACAGTATTTCCATTGGCTGGCAGGCCTTGTAACTTTACATCCAGGAAATTCATATATATCAAGCCAGCCGATAGGCGCAGAGATAGCCTCTGCGGCTTCTGTTACGTTTCCCCTGATAGGTCTGGCCATGGCCGTGAGTTTGCTTATCGCTCTTCTAATGGGAGTGGCAGGCGGAATCTCTTATCGAGGTAAATTGGGCACGTTTATACTCGGGATCAGCCAAGCAGGAATTTCTGTACCGAGTTTCGTCGCCGCAATGCTCCTGATGGTCATCGTCGGTATCAAACTACACTTTTTGCCGACCACTGGATTCAATGGCTGGTCATCAAGCGTATCCGGCTCTTTGAAATCTTTAATTTTGCCGGCTCTGGCACTTGCTATAGCAGAAGGATGTTTTTTGTCCAGATATGTCAGGTCTTCCCTGATTGATGTCCTTAACTCGACCTATTATAAGACAGCTTTGGCCAAAGGCCTGACACCGGCAAAGGCTCTTTGGCGCCACGGAAGACGCAACGTTGCCGTGGAAGTGCTCACTGTATCAGGTATGCAGCTGATAGCCCTGATAGTCGGTGCCGTCATAGTGGAATCGGTCTTTTCTTTGCCAGGTCTCGGTACCTTGCTCGTGACGTCGATCAACAACAGGGATCTGTCAACCCTGAGAGATATCTGTATGATTTTATCAGGCATCGTGTTGATGATGAATTTTCTGATAGATATCGCATATCATCTCATAGATCCAAGGGCTTTCAAGAATGTATAACTTTATACAAGAAGATCTCGAGGACAATTCTCCTACCGATGCCGACAATAATTTTCTGCCAAAAAAAACATTTTCACCTTCGGGGAACAGGTCTAATCTCACATTTAAAATAGGACTTGGCATAGTTATTTTTATATTTTTGATAGGGATTTTATCGATAATATGGACACCTTACAACCCCATGAGCTCTATCGCCGGCGCCTTGCAAGGACCTAATGCTTTCCACCTTCTTGGAACTGATCAGGAAGGCAGGGATGAACTGTCAAGGCTCATGGCCGGGACTTGGGTGACATTATATGCCGGATTTATTGCGATGGCCGTCGGGCTCGTTTTTGGGACTGCACTTGGCATCTATGTAGGTATTTATCGAAACGTAATTTCCGAAGTTATCATGAGGTCAAGCGACGTACTCCTTGCATTTCCGGCGCTTTTGATCGCGACATTGCTTGCCGCCCGCTATGGAAGTTCGACAGCAACCGCCATGGTGGCCATCGGCATCGCGTTTATACCTTACGTTACGAGAGTAACAAGGGTCGCCGTGACCAAGGTTTACAATTCGGATTTTGTTCTGGCAGCCAGAGCCTCGGGACTCGGTAAATATTACATAATAAAAAAACACATCATGCCCAATATCTCTGCCTTGGTTACCTTGCAGGCCACCTTGCTGCTTTCCGTGGCGATCCTATCGGAAGCCGGTCTCTCGTATTTGGGTCTTGGCACCCCTCCTCCGTCGCCGGCTTGGGGAGTCATGTTGAGCGATGCTCAAAATGTCGTCTTGACTAATCCGCTCCTCGTACTCTGGCCTACACTGGCGATTACAATTACAATTTTGGGATTTAATCTGCTTGCCGACGGGATTCTCGCCAAAGCCGATAAGAGGAACAGATAGGTTCTCATGCTTCAAGTACGGGATTTACTGGTTAGTGTGGCCGGAAAAAATTTATTGAGCAATATCAATTTAGAGCTTCATGAAGGCGAGTCACTGGCCATTATGGGAGAATCAGGGGCGGGCAAAACACTGCTGGCACTTTCGCTCATGGGACTTTTCCCGCACAAAGCTTCCGTGAGTGGAGAGATAGATATTTTTGGGAAAAATATCCTGCGGCTGGGCAAACATGAATTAGCCGCGATCCGTGGCAGGCAGATTGCATTAATTTTTCAGGAGCCACTTACGGCTTTGAATCCATTGATGCCGGTATATAAGCAAATTGCCGAACCGTTATTGATCCATAAATTATCGAGACCCAAAGCTGCCAAAGAGCAAGCGATTTCTTATTTAGGAGAAATGGGGATAGACGATTATGAAAAAAAGGCCTTCTTTTTTCCGCATCAATTGTCCGGCGGAGAAAGGCAAAGAGTTTTGATTGCCCAAGCTCTGATTGCAGAACCGAGAATTCTGATTGCCGATGAACCTACCGCATCTTTGGATCCTATTTCCAAATTACAGATAGTGAATTTGATAGATAATATGTCAAAAAGAATAGGGGCTACCTTGCTTGTTGTCACCCACGAATTGGCGGTAGCTAAGTTATTATGCAAAAAAGCAGCTATTTTATATAACGGCAACCTTTTGGAAGTCAGATCATTGGATCGCTCGCTTGATCCGAGCGAAAATGAATATATCAGATCATTATTCACCAATAATTTGTTATGAATACAACAGGGCTTGTGGTCTGACTGTGTGCCGACTTGGAGGCTAATGTATTCCAGTCCATATAAAATATGATAGGTACTATACGTGTGAGCGAGCCAAGATATGAAATATAACCTATCGGTAATACAATTCCTCAGTTGAACTACTATTGTCATAGGTCAGATCCGAAAAGCTCTGCAGAGGTATCCATAGAAGTCTCTCTAAGAGAATAAAATATAAATCAAAGATATAAGGGCAGATACTTGGAAGAGAAAATATCAAATAAAAATGTACTCGATGTCATAGATATTGTAAAGTGCTATCCCAGCAGATATAACTTCCGAGAAAGACGACGCAATGGTTTACGGCAAAAAACAATTTCTGATTTGCCTGTGGCCTCAAACAGGGCTACAAACAGAGCAGGTACTGTTTTAGCAGGAATTAATTTGCACCTTGCAGTAGGGGACAAGCTTGCCTTGGTGGGACAATCCGCTGCCGGGAAAAGTACGCTGGCAAAAATAATTCTTGGTTTGGAAAAGCCTTCTTCAGGAGAAGTATTTTATTACGGAGAGAAGTTGATCTATCATCAAAGAAAAAAGAAAGATCCGGCATTAGAAAAAATCCAGACAGAAGTAAGTCTAATTTTACAGGATCCTCGCAGTTCTTTTGATCCTCGCATGAGTATATTTTCCTCGGTATCAGAGCCGCTCCTATCTACCAAAAAGATATTCAACGATAAGGATAAAGTTGCTAAAGCTTTATCCAAAGCAGGTATAGACTCCAAGTATTTTGCAAGGTATCCTCACCAGCTTTCAGGTGGACAATTGCAGCGTGCGGCCATTGCCAGGGCAATCGTTTCAGAGCCTAAGTTCCTGATAGCAGATGAAATGGTGAGTGCTCTGGATCCGTCCAGGAGAAAGGAAATTTTAGATCTGCTGATTGATGCCATTTCAGAGGAAATGGATGCCCTAATTTTTATCGCACATGATTTATCAGCCGCCAAATATTTATGCAATAAAATAGCTATAATTCATAATGGCAAGATTGTGGAATATGGGGATATCCATAATATACTTGAGAATCCAAAAGACACATATACTAAGCAACTTATTTATGCAGATAAAGTCCTGAGTAAAACTTGAATAAACTCTATCCGGCTATCAACATATTTTTGTTTCAATTATCGTAGTATATTGATGATTTATATCGAGGAGAGAAATGATTAATATTGCGCACTTTTCAGATATACATATCACAAACGGGACTCTACTGCACAATACGATCGATACAACCGATACTTTTAAAATGCTTACCGAAGACCTTTCCCGAAGTGGAAAAAAGATAGACTTGCTGGTTATCTCAGGTGATTTGGCAGACTCCGGATCACCTGTAGCCTATCGGATATTGGCGGAGATATTGGATAATCTAAAGGCCCAGCTGGCCTGTGAGGTAATGGTTGTCCCCGGAAACCACGATAACAGGGAACATTTTTACCGTCAATTTTTCCCGAACAGCGATAAATCATCTTGCCCTGCTCGCTTGGGCAGTTTGATCAATGTCGGCGGCTGGCAGGTAATAGGTCTTGACAGCCTTGTTGAATCTCAAGATTACGGTGACTTATCCGCAGAGCAGATGACTTGGTTGAGCGAACATATAAATAACAGAGACTGTCTCGGAAGTATCCTTGTAATACACCATCCTCCGATAGATTCCCCTACGGTCGGGATGACAAAGATAGGGCTGAAAAACAAAGATTTGTTGGCCGACACCATCGCCGGCGGCAACGTAAAGCTTATCTTGGCCGGTCATTATCATCATTTTATCTGTTCCGGTTTTCAAACGGCAAAAGTTTTGGTAGCTTCGTCAACGGCATATCAGATCGATCCGCTTTCTGCCTCCAAATCATTGACCGGTTACCAAGGGTCAGCTTTTAGCCTGATAAGTTTGGCAGATAACGCCGACTTGACTTTGACGCAGGTATACAGAGGCTATCCGGCAGCAGCACCGGTTCTCGAGTCTTCCCTGGAAAAGCTGGGAATATATTGATGATCGTGCATCGGGCAAAGCATTCCGCGCTCAAACAATAGGTGTCCGCACCTTTTCTGTGGTGGGCCCAGTGCCTGATATCGATAATCAGCCTGTCTTTGACAGAAATAATTGCAAGAATAATATAATGAGGCATCGACCAACAGGCGCCGGCGACAAATTCCACAACTGCATGAAGCTATCATTGTCTTAGCTCGCAACTTCAACAAAGTTGTTTCAATACTTGTCGGATAGCTCTTTTTGTGGGTCGAAGGAAATTTTGGCTCATGTATCAAGATAAAAGCAGGGTTTGCAGGCAAGCTATCAATCTACATCTTCCAATTACCCCGATTATCGGATCAGGATTTTACCGGTCAATTGTATTTCCTCCTAGTGTAACTCTCCGTAAGGCGCAGACAGAGAGGACCTGAATGATTTGCTATCTATAAAGGAGATAGATAGTCATAAATCGTTCTAAAGATGATAATTTATATTGAGGGAAATTTAGCGAGGTAAAGAAGTTGATTGTTGTCAAGATTGAGCAGTGGCCTGACGGTTCCGATATTGAAGACCCCAGAGAGCGTATGAGGCCTCATACGGATATAGCTTGGGCCGTAATGGACAATGATAAAACCGGCACGGAAGAGGCGGGCAATTATGATGTTCGTCTTTACGACCCTCCCCCGTATAATCCATGGGCCGGTGCCGTAGTGAAAGGGAAAATCACAGGTTTTCCGCGTAAACGCCTAGGCGCATGGGACCTGCTCTATGAAGCCCTGACACCGCTTGTGCAAGAGGCGGACCGCCATGCGTTGAAAAGTTATGAAGATCTATAAACATTAGATCTTTGTCGGGTTTCTCCGAACAATTAGACTGATGCCGCAACCTCATTTTTAGCTTTGGCACTCTTTTTATTCCTATATTTCTCATACGCACTCGGACCAAATCCCAAGCCCAGGACGCCTACTGCCAGCATCACGAAGAACTCGGGGTAATAAGGATCTGCCTTGTATAAGAAGCGTACGGTATAGGTTCCTTTGTTTAAAGTTACACCCACCAAAGCAGGGGCCACCATTTCGGTTTGGGCTGGTTTTGAGTTCACGGTCACTGTCCAACCCGGGTCCCAAGATGCTGACAACAGCACAACTGCTCTCCTGTTGAGGTGGACTTTTGTCGTGAGTTGTCCTTCAACCAAGTCCGGTTTTTCGCTTATGACATATCCTGGTGATCCCACAGGCTGCTGGTTGGGGCTAAGAGTCGGCTGAGCGGCCGTCGCCCCGTCGTATGCCACCGTTGGGTAAATCTTTTTATACGGCAAGTTGCTGTCCATAAAACTGAGCGATGTGGCTCCGATATCACTTCTGTTTTCTGATATCGTTCCTCTCGTATCTACTACCTGTACGTAACTGTTGGACGGTATTTCCCAAAGACTGTAATAGGTGTTGCTGATCAATTCCTTGGCTTTAACCGGCAAGGCGGACATGGACAGGGTGACCGGAGATAGGATAATATATCTGATCCCGAACATGGAGTAATCACCGGGGTTGCATTGGTCGAAATTTTGTTCCGGGTTTGACATCAATGCAGCTGTACGCATCGTATAGCCGACTTCGGGGATATTGTACTGTTCTATCCACTTATAGACGGGCAAATCCAACTGTCCGACGTAAGCTATGGCATTTGACTGATTTTCCTGTGCCAATTGAGGGTCACTTATCCCGTTTGAGTTATAGCAATGAGCAAAATTGATGCTTGGGTTAGCCTCTTGTGTCCCGGCATAAACCCTTCCGTCTCCCAATGCTTGAATTTTGCGGACAATAGGCATCAGAAATGGCTTATAAAGATTGTCGGCTTGCTGCTGAACAGAAATGTCTTGTGAATTTTCGGCATCGTGTGTGGCGACAGCTGTCCAAGCAGGCGACAGGGCGGCGATCAGTACAACAGATCCAAGTATCGCCGATATGGTTGATCTGAATATTTTGCTGAAAGATTGAAGCGGGTCAAGGTCGGCCCATTTGGCCGCCAGCCTGATCGCGATCATCAGGTAACGCCCAATTTCCAGTACCCCTATCCCGGCAAAATATATACAAGTGAGCTGAACTCCCATGAGGAATCTGCGTAAGAAGAGGTCTTCGCTTCCCGGTATCAGTCGGAGAAGAGAACCCCAGAATGGCTTTCCAAACATCAATAACGCTGAAACAAAGAACAGTACCACAAGCGGGCGTACTCTTTTGTCTTTGGTAAATTTCGCGCATGAAAAAACGATACCGATAACGGCTAAAATCGTGATGATGGGGAAATGCCCGTTGTCAAGTAAACTTCCGTCAAAAAACCATCTGATGATCGGCCTTGCCCCATATGACTGGGAGATATAGGTAGGCGCCAGCAGTTCATTGACAGCTGCCCAATGTTTATACTGAAGTACCGGTATGACAATGAAACCGAGGCACAACCCTGTCCCTACTAAAAGTGCCCCGGCTCTCTTTAGCCTGTTTTTCAGATCCGAAGGCACCAGCCAAGGGAACAATACAATGGGGATGATGGCCATGTACCCTGTCATAAAGTGAAAACCGGTTGTGACTGTAATGAGGATAGCAGCGGGCAACAGCTTTTTGGATGACTCCATCGCCCTATAGGTGGCACCCCAGGCAAGGGGCAGGAACCACATACCCCAAAGTTGTGTCGTAAGGCCAAAGCCTACCCAAATATAGGTTTGTTCCTCATAACCTATTCCCATATTGCCGATCAATAGGGGCGATACCAACGCAGCTACGCCGGCTACCCAGGGCTGCAAACGGAACATTCTGGCAGAAATGTAGATGCTGATCGGCCAAGTGGCCAGCAGGAGGTAAAGCAACCAGGCAAAAGTTGTTCCTTGGCCGAAAACAAGCCCCAGCGACCCCGTTACTATGGAAGAAAGGCTTTGATAATGTAAGAATTGAGGTGATCCGAGTTGAAGGTAAGGCCACCACCCGTCCAATGGCAGATGCCCATGGGTGAGCTGGGAAGCTGCCCATCGGGCCATTTGGGCGTGTACCGAGGCATCGTCTATATATGCCACGGTAGTGGTTTCGGCGAAAAGTTCTTTTAACCCAAACCCTACGGCAATGGCCACCAAAACCAAAGGCCCAAAGCGATTGAAAAGTTTCATACTCTTACTTTGTTGGGCTGTAGCAGATACATCCGTCTTTTTATCTTGAAAAGTTTTTGGCGTAGCTATCCTGCTTGTCGGCTTTTTAGCCTGGTTATTGCCGGGCTCTCGCTGGGCATTGTTCTGAACTTGCGGGGAGGGACGGTTACCTGAAGGACGGGAAGCTCTACCCTTTCGAGAAGATCGGTTGGACATAGAAATGAACAATAGTTGTTTTTGAGGCCTTATGTATCAAAAAAACCTAAAGCATTGGCAAAAATATTAGAAATTCTTTACGTTAATTTTTAGGATATGACAGCAGGTCGAAAGTGATAAATGTTGTTCTCAAAAATTGATCGATTGGACAAATACCGAGATATACTTTGTCAAAAATCAGAGAAACTGACTTTTTCGGAAATATGCCTGGTATTGAGCTAAAGCAGTGACAAAAAAGTTTTGCACGGCATGGGTTGGCGTGATGCGAATCTGCACTAATTAGAAGATATAAAAATCCAAGGTTATATCATCGATGATTTGTCTTTTGTCATAGTGATTGTGCGAAGGTCTAATTTTGGTCTATAAGCCCAGTTATCCTCAATATGAACTATAAATCATACGGATAAGCAGAGTTTTTGTCTAAATAGTGCTATAGCTTATATGGAATCTATAATTGTCTGTAAAGAGGAACGGGTCAGGCTAGGATTGTACAAAGTTTTGTATGGCTTGGATTCAACGAGCAAGGGGTTTCTTTAAAACAATGGCATCGATCGACGAACACTTAGGTAGGGTATTAAGCGGTCGATACCGTCTGATGAAGCCCATTGCCAGCGGTGCTTCAGCTCATGTCTATGCCGCTACTGACGTAACTCTAAAGCGTACGGTGGCGGTTAAATTACTCCACCCAGGTTTTAGCGGCGATAAACATTTTTCCAAACTCCTCCTCAGAGAAGCCCATGCCGTTGCTTCTCTGAACCATCCAAATATTGTGCAGGTATATGATTGTGCCGTAGACCAAGGTAGCGCCTATTTGGTCCTTGAGTATCTGGGAGGAGGCTCCCTGGCATCTATTCTGGACGCCGGAGTACACCTCGATGTATCCCAAGCCTGCTCTTTGGGATTGGAAGTGGCACAGGGCCTGGCCTATGCCCACAGAAGAGGTTTTATCCATAGGGATATCAAGCCGGCCAATATCTTATTTACCGAAGACGGGGTCGCCAAAATAGCCGATTTTGGTTTGGCGCAGGCTCTGGCAGCCTCCTCGTCCACCGAACCAGTGGGCGGACAATTGGCAACAGCCCGTTATGCTTCGCCGGAGCAAGCCGAAGGTATGGCGCTTGACGCGAGATCTGACGTGTACTCTTTGGCCATCGTGCTTTACGAAGCCGTCACAGGACGGGTCCCTTTTGTAAAAGACACCACTCTGGCCACGCTCACGGCAAGGATCGGGGCTATACTGCCCAAAGCAAGCGAACTGGGACCTTTGATGCCGATACTTGCCCAGGCGGCGATCAGCGAGCCATTGGCCAGGTTGGATTCCGGGGAACTGGTGAATGACCTGGAACTATTGAAGTCATATTTAAAATCACCGGCACCTTTGCCCATCAAGGTAACCGATAATAACGCTGATCAGCGTTTAGCCGACGATAACCAAGACGCCGCCGTTAAATCCTCCGGCGTCCTTCGGAACGGACGTAAGAATCCGGAAAACGCTGCAAACGACAGCCTGGATGCCGAACTTATTGCGAGCGGCTTGATCAAAGAAAGTGCTTCCCGGGTCAAAAAAGCCCCTGACTCTTCTCCGGTATCGACCGGTGGTGTAAATCAGATTCCCTCGGACAACGGGGAATCTGTTGTTGCCGGGAAAAAATCCAAAGGAAAGAAAATAATTTTGCTGGTCATTGCGGTTGTTCTGGTAGCCGGAGCCGCAGGTGGTTATTATGACTACACAAAGTATCATCGTTACCAGGTTGTTCCGTCTTTGGGAGGCAAAAGTTATTCGAGTGCCGAGAATCTGGTCCGCAGGAACGACTTGCGGGTTGAGGTTTCGTCCGAGAAATATTCAACCGCTACGCCTTCGGGATTCATTATCGGTCAATCGCCAAAACCCGGTACTCATGAGCAGAAAGAACACGTTGTAAAAGTGGTCATCTCGCTCGGGCATGCACCGGTAGAGATTCCCCAGCGCTTTGCTGGGGAAAAGGCACCTTATGTCATGCAATTGCTTGTAAAAGCAGGTTTGAAGCCTTTTGTGATCAGTAGATATGAAAATAAAATACCTGCCGATGACGTCGTCAGTCTCAGCCCTTCCAAAGGAAAGGTAAAGTTTGGCTCGGCAGTAAAAATTATAGAGTCCAAAGGCCCGGCTCCAAGGACCATACCGCCGTTGGCGGGAGACAGTTGGTCGACGGCCTCGCTTAGTTTAAGCCGGTTGGGCTTGGTCCCTGTCGAGATAACCAGCTTCTCCTACTCGGTTGCATCCGGTGAAGTAATTTCGACGACGCCCGCCGACGGAACGAAAGGGGTTTTGGTCGGTTCCAAAGTAACGGTCAATGTGTCCAAAGGGCCGTTGCTGGTCGCTGTACCAACCGTATCGGGCATGACTATCAAAGAGGCCATAGCAGCCATCAACAATGCGGGTTTACAGGTGACCGAGCAAGTCGGTCCTCCTTTTGCCACTACCGCCTCGACAACAAGCCCCGCGCCAGGGACTGATGTAAGACCGGGTACTTCCGTAACGCTTTATGTGAGCTGAACAAGTGATTGGCCGACAGTATGCCCGACCGCCCTTTGGCGGCCGGGATATGAATACCGGTGTTTTTCAAAGGTCAGTTTTTATTTTGTTATTTCTCTGAGCTTTTCAGTAATTTCAAGCTGAACTGGGCTGGGCGGAGTTGTCTGATAAGCCAGCAGTTTGGCAACGTCTCCTTCCACCATTATTTTTCCTGTCATAAAAGCTTGCAGAGCAGCGTCTCCGTTGCCATCAATCAAAACAGCTTTACAGGTGTCATAATCGAGTGTCACGCTGACGTCTGTAGTATCCAGTTGGCCGAGATCGATGACCAGCTTACCTCCGCGTGAATCCAAGTAAGCTTTGATGACGGTTTCTTGGAAAGGTGCGTTGGTGATATCAAGATTCATTGTCACTTCCAAGGTGGCAAGAGATACCGTGTCTTGGTAGCTTTCCTGTATGGTTTTTGCCGCTGTTATCCATTCCGGACTCAAAAATTCATGTTTGGTCATGTCGGTACGATAGGACAGATTTCCGGCCTTTGTGGGCAAAATTAAGATAAAGTTCGAAAAATCATATTACAAGAATCCGGCTTCATTCAGATCAATCGGGCGCGTATTGTAAACCGAGATGTCTATTTCGTTTTCGGTTAGAACCTTTGATATTTGCAAATAGGATAATCAGTGCCGTTTTAGACCGGGAACCGAGTAGTTTTTGCACTTTTTACATTGGAATTTATAATCCAAAGTTCCATCGCAATCGGTTTTGCTGCATTTATAGACATTTTGTGAGGCTAAGATCATATGACCGGCAGGCATGGCAATGCTCAGCAGTGCTTTTGTCAGTAATTTTGATTTGGAACGAGATTTTGTCCCCATATTTTTCCTCTCTCTTCTATGATTATGCGATCCTCCGGTGACAAAATGTCACCGAAATCATTTTACCAGGAAAACCAGCGGAAGTGATTTCGCAGTGTTCCGGCAGAAGCAGGGGTAAAGGCTAGTTATTTTGGCGAAGTAATCGTTGAAAAAAATAACGGAAGAGCTTTATGGATAAAATGTATTCAAGCTAAATACGGACGCATTCTTTGACGTAAACTCTGGTGATAACGATTTGTTGTATAAAGCCAGTTTTTGTGATAAAGCTGATACAGCCGTAGAAAATGGGTGCAGATATCGTGGATGAAAATTTGATAGGAAAAGACGAAGTTTTAAAGGTTGCCAAACTTGCCAGGCTCTCTTTCAGTGACCAGGAAGCCGGGCAGATGTCCGTCGAACTCTCCATGGTGTTGAAGCATTTTGAAACCATGCAAAGTATAAATACCGATGCTTTGGCTCCGATGGCACATTCCATGGAGATCACCAACGTCCTGAGAGAAGATGAGGTCACCCCTTCCGCCGATAGGGAAGAAGTGTTGTCTTCGGCTCCGGCCGTTGCTGAAAACAGGTTTTTGGTCCCAAGGATCTTGAAGGAGGAATTATGAGCTTAGGAAATCGTCCGCCAAGTTTTGGCTCATCTGTCTCGTCTATGCCTTCTAGAGCAAGAGAATTGGCCAAACTTGTCAGAGAAAAAGAAATCAAAGCCCAAGAGATTTTGGAAGTTTCCTTACGGGAGATTGCCGCAAGAGACGGTGAGATAAACAGTTTCAATTTGCTATTGCAAGATCAAGCAATGGAAGATGCCAAAAGAGTGGATGAAGCCGTAGCCAAAGGCGGTTATAAAGGGCGATTGGCCGGAGTTCCCATAGCGATCAAAGACAATATCTGTACGAAAGGTATTTTGACGACCTGTTCATCTAAAATACTTGCCAATTGGAAACCGCCTTATGACGCAACCGTAATCACCAAGCTCAAAGAAGAAGGGGCGGTGATAGTCGGTAAAACCAACATGGATGAGTTCGCCATGGGCTCATCCACAGAAACCTCATTTTTTGGCCCCACTAAAAATCCCTGGGATACGACCAGAGTGCCCGGCGGATCATCCGGCGGGTCTGCCGCTGCCGTGGCCGCTGGGATGCTACCTTTGGCCCTGGGATCAGATACGGGAGGATCCATCAGACAACCCGCCTCGCTATGCGGTGTGGTTGGGATCAAGCCTACTTACGGACTTGTTTCCAGGTACGGACTTGTGGCTTTTGCAAGTTCTCTTGATCAAATAGGACCGTTTGCCGCTTCCGTGGATGATGCCGCTTTGGCCTTGGAAGTATTAGCTTTTCATGATCGGAGAGATTCCACCTCTCTCGCAGGCGGCCTGTACGGATCACAACATATAAAGAAGGATATTTCTTCTCTAAGAGTTGGTATTATCAGGAACTTTTTACCGGATGCCGCAGAATCATGCCGGCGGGCTGTAACTGATGCCGGACAATTTTTGGCCGGTCTCGGAGCCAAAGTGGAAGAAGTAGATATACCGGAACTAGATTACGGGATAGCGGCTTATTATATTATCGCCCCCGCCGAAGCGTCATCCAACTTGGCTCGCTTCGACGGAGTCCGTTACGGCCTCAGGGTCGACGGCGAAGATGTCGAAGAGATGAATATCAGAACGCGCACTGCAGGATTCGGTTTGGAAGTAAAAAGACGTATTATGCTGGGTACCTATGCCTTGTCGGCCGGATATTATGACGCTTACTATCTGCAAGCTCAAAAGGTTCGTAGCCTGGTCAAAGAGGCTTTTAATAAAGCATATCAAAATTATGATGTGCTTCTTTCCCCGACCAGCCCGACAGTGGCATTCTCTCTGGGTGCAAAAGTCGCCGATCCGCTCAGTATGTATCTGTCGGACCTCTATACCATCCCCACGAATCTAGCCGGCCATCCTGCCATCAGCATTCCTTTTGGCACCGGAGAAGATAATATGCCTGTCGGCTTGCAGATCCTCGGTCCAGCGCTCTCTGAGGCTTTATTGATTCAGGTGGCTGAAGTATTGGAAGCCGGATAATACTTTTAATCGTAGGCAGAGATAAGGACATATAAATGACGCAAGATCTGTTGCAAACAAGTGAGACCGATGATCTGAAAGGTTTTGAGATCGTCGTAGGATTGGAAGTCCATTGTGAACTGCTGACACAGACAAAACTGTTTTGTGGCTGTAAGAATAATTTTGGAGATGAGCCGAATACCAATGTATGTCCGGTTTGTCTGGGCTTACCGGGTTCTCTTCCGGTTTTGAATAAAAAGGCCGTGGAGTTGGCCATGAGGATCGGCAAAGCCCTCAATTGTGCAATTCTGCCTTCAACTTTTCACAGGAAAAATTACTTCTATCCCGATATGCCAAAAGATTTTCAGATCAGCCAGTACGACCAGCCGATCAACGCGAACGGGTATTTAGATCTCCCGGACAGATCTAGGGTGGGTGTAGAGCGCGCCCACATAGAAGAAGATACGGGTAAATCTCTCCATATAGGAGGCAGCGGTAGAATTTCCGAGGCTACCAGGTCGCTCGTGGATTATAACCGCGCCGGTGTTCCTCTGGTGGAAATCGTTTCAGCTCCGGAGATACGTTCATCGCAACAGGCAAAAACTTATGTGCAAGAGCTAAGGCAAATACTGGTTGCAACCGGCGCTTCCGATGGCCGCATGGAAGAAGGTTCCATGAGGGTCGATGCCAATGTTTCCGTGAGACCGATAGGGTCAAAGACTTTTGGTACAAGATGCGAAATAAAGAACTTGAATTCCCTCAAGTCTCTTACTCAAGCAATCGAATATGAAGCCAGACGTCAAGTCGATTTGATTATGGAAGGTAAAGTAGTTTCACAGGAAACACGCCATTATAACGAGACCACCAATTCAACCTCGTCCATGCGCTCAAAAGAAGAAGCCAACGACTATAGATATTTTCCCGAACCGGATTTAGTTCCGCTTTCACCTGATGCATTGTGGATAGAAGAAGTTACAAGTGACATTGTTCCCCTCCTACCGGCGACCAAGAGGGCCCGCTTACTTTCTTTGGTGGGAGATGAATATTTATCTCAGGTCACTATTGTGGTTGAAATGGAATTGGACGAGTTTGTCTCAGAAGCTGTCAAAGAAGGTGCCGACGTAAAACTGGTTTTGAATAGAGTTATCAATGAAGCTGCCAGAGACCCGGAAAAAGCCAGAGAATTATTGGTCAGAGATTTTGTTGACTTAATCATGATGGAAGCATCCAATAAGCTAAGTGCAACCCAGTCAAAAGCGATATTGCAAGAGATGATTGATTCCAACGAGAGTCCAGACGTGATCGCCAAGCGGCTTGGTTTTGAACAAATGTCTACCGATAATCTAAGAGAGATAGTTGCCAAAGTCATTGCGGACAACCAAAACGAATGGAACAGGTATTTGGCAGGTGACGAAAAAGTGATACAATTTTTACTCGGTCAAATCATGCGTCTGACGAAAGGGCGAGCCAATGGCAAAGAAGTCATGGGGATTATGACGGAGATCAAAAAGCAAAATAGTTAGCAGTTATGTCTTTATATAAGACATAGTATACTACTATAACAATGCTAAAAATTTATTAGATACTGCGCTAAATATTAGCGATATTAGTAAAGTATTGTTATTATTACGAGGAAGCTGGTTGCATCTGTATACAGTAAGATGTTTTACCATGAAATGAAGACAATTAGTTCTTCTGATGTTTGAGAACATATAAAGTAATTCCATAGCCGCTCGTCGTCGGTTTCCCGAAGGTTTGTGTTAGCTTTTCCAATATAAATTGTGCATGAAGAGCCTCTTGATTCACGAGAATAATCTGTACGTGATTAGTATCGACAAATAAAGAGATACTTTTAGGAGTGATTGTTGACAAAAGAGGTGGTTTTGTCAATGGGTAAGGCAACCCGTCCGCTTCGTAGGAAAATATCGATTCAATATTTTCCGGTTGCAATATCGCTGGTTGTCCATCTGGATATCCAGGAGGGATGGTAAACAGATTATAGCCGCCCAACAGCTTAAAACGCATGTTCGAGAGCAATTGCCATACCATAGCCTGATTATCTGTCATAAGTGGATATGGGTAAGTCAATGCAACAGCATTATCTGGTATCAGGTATTTGTCATTTCTAAAAAATGATGAATACGTATTTGCTATCGGCGAAGGACCGGCCGTATATGGCCACCCAGGGATTAGAGATAGTATGCAAGCAACAAAAAGCAAGAAAATACCGATTACACGCCAGTTAGAGACTACTTGTAAGAAATTTATAAAAGCGGAGGTTGTATTTCGATTAATGGTATTCTTTCTAAAAAAATTAGAAGTTATCAATTCATTAATTCCCAAAGCCAGCAGAATAGCCAAAAAGAGATCAGTATACATGGCAAATCGTGAGGGCAATATATTATTGAGTATAGGCAGATTTGCCAATAAATTAAACGGCAGAGGAATGGAAGTCGTATGCCCATCAATTGTCAGGTAAGGGCCCAGTGAAAGGAGCCAAGCTAGCACCGCCATTATAAAGCTAAATCGTACCCACGGATTTTTCCTTAGGCGAATGACGATTATTCCAACGGTTAGCAAAATTGGTATACCGAGGTAACTGCCATTTTCTATCCAATTAAACTGGAGGAATGAAGAGCCTCGGGTCTTCCAGGCTAGAGGATATAGGAGCTGTCCGTATGTAGGGATAATAGTTCCGAGCAAGTCAGCATGGAATTGATTATTCCATGCATGAATAGGTATGATCAAATGCAGCGGTCCTTTAATGGAGTACCAAATTGGATACCCGAGAGCCAAAATCGAGATTATAAGGGTCACCGCTACCGGAATAAGCGATTTTCTGATATGCTCTAGCACAAGGTTTCTTTTGGATACGGCCAGTATAAAAAGCGCAATCATGGAGATGATGGTTGTAGTAGCTAAAATTTCACTAGACATCATATATTGGAATATAATATAAATTCCTAAAAGGATACCTGATCGGTATTTTGAGACATCTTGGGATATAAATATTCTATAGAGTTGATAAAATATTAGCGGTGGGAATGGTATAAAAATCAGATTTAGATGAGCCAGCCCTTGGTCGATGACGTAAGGTGAAAATCCATAAAAAAGCCCAGATAAAAATGCGGGTAAGCGGTTTTTAGTAAAAGAATATGTAACGAAATACATTGCCAACGCAGAAAGCGGGAAAGAAGCCCACAATAATAAATTATATGAAGCAATAGCGTTAATAAAGTGAGTTACGGGAGATAGTAAGGCACCGTAAAGAAAGCCCTGTGCGCTGACAGCCAAATTGGCTCCAAGAGGGTAATTGAGATAATTTGTCAAAAATGGATTCATTCCATGAAATAGTGTATATGAGTCCCAACTCATGAACCATGCCGATTGTGATACATCACCACAACCACAGTTAGGAAGTGAAGAAGGGTCTAAAGGGTAAACCGGCAGATATGCAAGAGATGCTAATGCCGCATATATAATAAATGAAATTATCATATGATTGCAGGCATATATTTTTTTTATAATTTTAGTCACTTGAAATCCAGCATGAGTGTTGTTATTGCAGAGACGTTAATAAAATACATGGGAAGTAGGTCATTGATAAACTTCAGCGTAGAGATTGATTAATTCAATCATAGAGTTCGTATGCTGATAACAATTATAATTATCTAGGATAATTTGACGACCTTTTCTACCGATCTTCATTCTCAATGACTCAGAAGATGCCAATTCCCGTATCCATGCAACGGCATCCTCTATATCAGGTTCTGCCCAATATGTATTTTTGCTTTTTGGTGTATGTAGTTCAGCGTAGGCAAGTTGCGGGTTCAGGTAAAAATCTCCCCTTTCAATTTTTCTTAACTGATAGCCAACCGGGCATCCGGTATCACTATTCAAAAAATCAGTATTCCCCGAATATGCCGTTCCAATTACCGGTTTCCCCAGATACATTGATTCTGCCATACCCAACCCAAAACCTTCAGATCTGTGCAGAGAGATATAGACATCGGCAAATGACAAAAGAGCCCCCATCTCACCGGGTGAAAGATGGTCTTCAATCAATATAGCATTTGCTTCTGTAATTTTCTCTTTAATTATCTTTCTTGCTTCAGGGAATCCGGCAAGATGGCTTGCTTTCACCACCAAGAGAGAATCAGTAATTTTATTTGGGTCTGCTTTAATGTAGGCATCTATTGCCCCGATGGGATTTTTTCTTGCCAGAGGAGAATTGGCATCAAAGGAAATTAGGTAAACAAGTTTATTTTCTGGAATACTAAATCTTTTTTTGATGACAGTAGGGTCAACCTCAACTTCAACAATCGGTGGTATGACATGTACGGGAAAAGAAAAGGTATCTTGGAAAACACCTTTTACAAAGTTACTACCCGCTAAAATTGCATCAGGTTGTAGTTTCCTAGCAAAGCTTACTAAAGTATCTGGGATAACCGGGAATTCCCACCACCATGATGCAACAAGTCTTTTATTTTTTCGATTATGATACAAAAGCGAATGATCTAGTTTTTCACACTCGTTTATATTTAAATAACATATGCTTAAAGGAAATACAGCACCTTTGCGGAGATTTACCAATTGCGGAGCCAAGCTTCTGTCGTCTGTAGGTGTTCCGATATCGTAATCTGCTATCGAGATAACAGTACCTGCTTCATAGAGGGCTTTAATGGATCTTCTGGCTGCTTCTGCTATCCCAGTGCGAGACATAAGTGCGGTTATGGCATTGATGCCGGTAAGCGGCTTTTCATGAGTTTTAAAAGAGGATGGTCTATCTTCCTCTCTCATGCTAAGCAAAGATGATCTGACATGAGAAATTAATTTGGAAGAAATATCTTCTAAGTCAAGCTCAACTTCTGCCCATTGTTTTGCGATAATAGATGCCCTGGCTAAAGAAGATCTGTCACGGATAACCTCCAACATTTTAGTGGCTAAATTTACGGCAAGATTTTCTTTCACATCAGGCAGCGGCCAGCAAAATTCTTGCGGGTATTCCAACCATTGAGGGAGAGGAGATACAATCGCTGGTTTACCAAAAGCAAATCCGCGGAGCAAAGTGGCACTTGTCTCACCGGCGGTCGGATAGCGCGGTGTGATCTGAACATCGCATGAAGCTATGCAGTCATCTAAATCCTGGAAAGAGATATCCGTACGCAAGGTTATGGCGTTTCTTGTATCTTCGTCCAAAGATTCGAGGATAGTATCAATTTCTCTAAGTACGGACTCATCGTCGACTCTGCCAGCGACAATCAGCCTGATGTCGTTATTTTTTTTATAGGCATCACCAAATGCCTTAACCACAGCCGCACTATGTTTATGTTTTGCTATTCCGCCAAATGCCCCAAAGGTAACATAACGACCCTTCTTAGCTAAGGATAAAGCAGAAAAAGGCGGTATACCAAAATTAATTTGTTTTACATGAACGTCATATTTTTCTTTGATAAATTGTCGTCCGTATTGGGAATGGACAAAGACCTGGTTGCAAGCTTTTATAACTCTGCGTATCAAAGGATAATCTAATCGATTTACGGTTTCAGCCTTTGCCAGGGTGTGAACCAATCGATCCTTCGCTTCTAAATCAGGATTATCGTAAGTCAGTTCTTCGAGAAATATCGGGTTGTCGATGCCTCCGCACAATGCCGCGTGAAAGTCAAAAAGTGATAAGTCGTGGAGAACAACCGCTCCGCCATATGCTAAAAGCGGTTTATACATATAGCCGTGAAAGCCAAAGTGATTGCCAAACTGAAAAATATTTGTACTGAAATGCTTTGGAGAATATGTAGATGCTTTAATTATTTCTACATTTGCTGGAGCATGGCATTTTGAATAGTATTTATCGTCTACGACAGCAACCGGATCACATTTCTTTGATAGGTACTCCAATAATTCAAAACTATAATCAGAAATACCACTTTTTATTGGTGGCAAAGGGGTCCAAAATGCTATCGGTTTGCTTAAATCGCTAAGCAATCTTTTTTCCTATGATCGCATAATCCGGTCCAGATATCAATAACTTTGAGAGCTCTTCTGTCAACAAGCGTAAATTAGGATCAGCATTATCATCCTGCAAAATTGAATTTATTCCATAGATGTAGTTATCCCTGTCATGGCGCATGATTTTTACATCCCCAAATCCTCTGGCATTAACCAAAAATTCCAAAAGCATTGGGGGCAGTGGTTTTAAATGTGTTGGATCGAGATAAAAATTACAACTACCGGTTAATATATTCTCCGGATTGGGTGTTTCTATAATCAAAAGTCCGTTTGGTGCAAGAGCGGCAAAAGCCCGATCGATCAATTCAATTTGGTGTTCTGTGTCAAAGTGCTCAATGATATGAATTGCTGTTATGGCACCGAGAGAACCTGACGGGATAGATTCCAAATGGTAAAAAGCATCGGCTAATTCTGCTTTTAGATTTTTCTTAGTGCACTTATCTATGTTAGCTTGCAACATATCTACACCGTAAGCATTAATCTTGTTATCTTTCAGTAATTCTAAAAATTCACCGCGGCCACAACCTATATCAAGTACTGGACCCAATGATTTGATTTGATTAAGCAAAGGAAGGTAACCGCCTAATAAAGACTTTATATTCTCTTCACTGCCCCTAAAGGTATCTTCCAGCGCGCTATAGAGCCCTTCAAAAGATGAAGGGAGTTTTGCCAGTACTTCTCTGCTTGGCTTTTCCGGCAAAGATCTTTTGACTTCGTTTAAGAAAAGATCTACTTGGGCAAGACGCGGCCAAACGGATTTCACTTGAGTCTCCAAAGAGTACTTTGTATTTGATATCTCATCTTTGACGGTATGTTTGAACTCATTCATCTCATCTTTGACGGTATGTTTGAACTCATTCATCTCTTCCAAAGTTTGGGACGTGTCGGCTAAACTTTGCAATACAGCACTGTTCTCGATATTACTGTTTTCGCAATCGCGCAGTCGTCTTCCATAATCATTGAGTTCTTGTTGTATGGGACCTAAGGTATCATAGAGCCTGGTAAATGATTGTTGCTGTACCAATTCTATCAAGGTAGAAAGCCTTCCCATACTATCTGAGATTTCAGTAACTTGGGAGATGTATTTTTCGTGTTGTTCTAGAGTAATATCTTGCCTGGTACATACTTCGTCGTGGTGTATCAAAACACTTTCTTGCCCGACAATGGTTTTATCATGTCTCTCCAAGGCCTGTTCATGTCTCTCCAAGACCTGGTCCTGGCGTTCCAAGGCTTCAAGATGCTGTCGCAACACCTGTTCGTTGTAATGTATAAAGCCATCGTGTTTTGTCAGAGTCTGTTCGAAACGTTCAAGTACAGAACTATGATGTGCCAAGGAAAACTGGATCTGTCCGAGGGCGTCAGTTATGCCGTTCAGAGTCCTGCTGAGCTCTTCATCATTTTGCGATAATTTGGTTGTATCTGCCAAAATAGCGTTATTGATTTTCACCTGATGTGATAAGAACGGCCAGATCAGTTTAGCTACGATCCTCTTTACGGACCTCAGTCTGCTGCCGCGCGGGATCGGCAAACCAAGGTTCACATCCTCTATAGGTATCTGAGTTGCAGCCATGGCCGATTATTCCTTTTATATAAAAACTAAACGGTGAAATGTGTATTTCAACATAAAACTTACTTTAAAAATATAGAAATGTTGTGCATAGGTAAAAGAAATATTACTGAATATGTTAAAAAAGTCATCCATAATCTGACGATGGCGATAGCCATCACCGGGAACTTCAAAGATGGGTAACAAGAATACTATTTATATGCCAGAACGGCATAGTATTCCTGTTCTGCCAGGTCTTTTTGGTAATCTCCAGTACCGGATGGAAAAAACAGCTCCGCCCGCTTGAAACCTGCCGCATGGCATTCTATGAGTAATGCTTCCGGGAATATCGGTCCGTGAACCTTTGGTTCGGCCCATGAATCGATAAAAGACCTGATTTGATGGGGGTTACGCATTTCGATTATAAGCATATAGCCCGGTGCCAACAGGTTTTCTATAGTTGTTATAAATGAAGTCATTTCTTCTTGGGTCAGGTATTGCATAACGTTAGCTACGACGATAGAAGTTTGTAAATCATTTGGCAACGTCTTTAAATACTCACGGAAATCAGCGCAATTCACTTCCAGCCCCAATTTGCGACAATGCTTAGTCAGGTCTGGGTCTTGGTCGATACCTGAGGCATCTATTCCATTTTCTCTGAGTAAGAGCAGTAATTCTCCCTGTCCGCATCCAAGATCTATGACATGTTCGTAAGAACTCAGGATTTTCAAATAGGACTGTTGCCTGTCCAAAACCTCGTTTTGGTTCCCCCAGAGAGAGGTGCGACCCCATAAGCTATTCGAATTTTCATCGGCCTTAGCAAAGACATCTGTGGTATTTGGCTTGTGTCTTTTCTTCTTTCCTTTTTCCATACCCAAAATGTCATCGATGATCTCTAGATACGATTTGGAACTTTGCAGCAAACTGCGGTCAAATCCCAAAGTCTCAAATCCGTCAATTCCTTTAATTAAAGCGCCGGGTTTGTAAAATGCGGAGAATAAAGAAGAATGTTTCAGTTTTTCCAGGGCTTTACTTATTTCGAGCAGTTGACGTTTCTTTTCCGGACCGGCTACAAGTTTTATTTGCTCATTCAGGTATGAGAAATTAGCTTCCAAGGCATCAAGATCATCTTGCAGCGTCAGGAGTTGTTTCATGCCGGAATCGAATTTATCTTCCTGGCTTTGGATGATATTTCTTTGTCCGTAGAGTAAAGCGCGTACTTCGCTAATCTGAGCCTCCAGATCTTTGATGAGACTCAAGTTTGATCTTGTCTGCCGGGAATTTTCGATTACCCGTCCGTCGTCTTGCGGCGTATCATCAAAGACTTGCGTCTGCAGTTCACTAATTTCCGAGTGTAAATTAGTGATTTCCTGACCGTATTCCGTAATCAGCCTGGCTACATGTTCGATACCGGATGCCATGGCTACATCAAGCTGTTTTTGCCGGTCGTCGTGATGGCGAAGGGCTTTGTATACGGCTTTTCTGTATACTTTGGCCAATTTGCCTTTCTTGGTTGGAGCGGTGAAGTCCGGGTTGGCTTTTGCCAGGGCGATCAGCGGGGGTTCCCTGACGATATCTACTGTGTTGACTTTGTCCACTGACACCTCAATTCCTTTAAGTTTTATTTGGCTTTGAGCAAACTCAAAGCGGTCTCTGACAAATTGAGCCCTCGCCTCCAAGCCGTGCAACTGAAGTACGTTGTCTTTTGCCAGTAAGCCTTTATTTCGTGCAATCTCCGGTTTTTCCACCACGTCTCTCATATGAGCAGCCGCTGCTTCTAAGTCGGGCTCAGCCCAAAACATGGAAGTAGGGTAAGGGTCGCAGCCCGGTGGTATGTGTACGCGGTCAAACGGAACCAAAAAGGAGTTGTCGACGGTCATAAAGTCTAAATTTCCAGAGTATTTCGTGGCGATCACCGGTTTTCCCAACGCCATCGCCTCGGCCATCGTCAGCCCGAAGCCTTCGGAACGATGAAGGGACACGTAACAGTCACAGGCATCGATCAAAGCAGCGTTTTCTTCGAAAGAAAGGTAAGAGTCAAAAATAACAATATCTTTCCTTTTGGAAGCCAAGTATTTCAACTTTTCCAAATCGGCTAATTTGTGTTTGCCGCCAACTGCTTTGATGACCAGTTTGGGCCCTTCGCCGTCTTTAAAAGCCATGGAAAATGCCTTGATCAATCCAAGCGGGTTCTTTCTTTCCATCACTGACATCAAGTCAAAACAGAATAAAAACATGGTTTCAGAACCTATGTTTAATCTTTTGCGATCAAACTTTTTGGTAAAGAAAGGCTCTTTTACGGGTAGAGGGAAAGGGAAAACGAGCTTGTCGGTAACTTGGGATATGGCTTTTTGCGTAAAAGCACTGTTGGCCCAAATCTCGTCTAAGTATGAGGCGGCTTTGGCAAAATGCTCAGGGAATTCTTCGAGCTCCCAGGCCCAAAGTCCTATGTTATATCGACCTTTGAAAAATTGCTCACCGACATCTTCGGCAAAATAGGGGAGTTGATCGGCATTGATGCAAATGACATTGACATTTAAATCTTCGCGGTCGGCAACAGAAAATAGGTGTTCCTGACGACTAACCATATTGGTGTCAACATGGGCGCCCGCTGGGATACCGGCTCGCTCTATTGCTGAGAGAACAAGGCGGGCATGTTCCCCTGTGCCTGTTTCAGCCCGGAAATAACCGGTGACCCTCATCCCGGGCACCAGTTCATGATGCAGATTGTTGTCCGGATTTATTTTGTCAACGGACGGAGATTTGCCGTTGTCCTCTGGTCCTCGGGCGGGAATATCGGCGGAAGTCGTTCCATCTGTCGACAGGCCATTGCCTGAGTTTTGCTCACCGGCATCTTTGATGAGTTCTCTTGCCGCAGGTGATCCTGGTACCAGACGTTGGTCCAGTCTCCCGGAAGCTGCCTCGTGATCAGCCCATTCGACCAAGCGGTACTGATCGTTTCCAAGAGGGTCGGGGAAAGCAATTTGTAGATCCGCCCGGGCTTGATGGATCGCGAGCAGATAACGGCTGGGGTGGGCATTGTTGTAAAGCCGCACCCGCTTGTTGTCAGCAGCTCCAGATGTTGAGCTCTGAGAGCTGAGTTCCTTCGGGGGGTTGTTTAGCCAAATAACGAATTCATCTCCGTTGCCGGAGAAAGGACTGGGTACGCTTTCAGGCAGGTGACCAGAGCTATCGCGATGTTCGCTTTTGACGTTAACGCTCATGTCCTGTTCTTTGGATTGCAGTAAAGCGTTGCGATAAAGTCTTCTTGAGAATTGATCAAGTTTGATGCCGTTACCCAATCTGTCATAGAGATAAGGTTCTTTCGTCGTGGTATCGAACCCGTGACTTAGAAGATCCCGGCCGTATTCATCACAGAGCTCTTTCAAATAAGGGTGTTCGGAAAATAGAATTCTGGGTCGCTCACCCTGGTGCTTGCTGAGTAGGTGAGGTGTGTGCGGATTGTAACCGGAGAAGTGGAAGAAAGCCAAAGGTTTGCCGTTCACTGTATAGTGATTGTCGGAAAAACCTATTTCCCTGTGATCCAAATTCCAATAGGCGACGTTATATACGGGGTTTTTGATAATTGCCACTTCATATATTCCCGGTACAAAATCTATCCATCTTTGGTCGACAAAACGCATATTCGCTATATCGACGTAGCATTCCCTCTGGAGCCTCTCCTGCCAAAAGGAGAGAAAGTGATTTGTCCCGAGAGCTGTAGAGGTGTCTTCCCTCTGGCCCAGACCGATGAATCCCAGGTTGTAAATTCCCGAGGCCAAGACGGCTGTTTCGTCGGTTGTCTTGTTATCCCTAGGCATGGGTTTTACTGCATGCGGCGTAAGGACGATCTTTCCTTCCATGGCCGCTAAAAACAGCTCGTCAAGAGGTGAGTATACCTTGATGTCAGGATCCAGGTATAAAACGGCTTCGGCTTCGGTGAGAAGAGTTTCCAGCAACCAAGGTTTGACCGCCGTTGCCAATTCCATAACGGTATAAATGGCCGTCATTTCGTCAATTGCATCTTTGCCAAGACCGATGTCTTCAAGATGATATACCCGGAATGGTTCTTTAGACTGATCGATAATACCGGCTCTGTCATCAAGGACCAAAGTAGTAAAAGTCGCCCCTTCATGAATGGAAAGAAAAGATTTGGCAAGCACCCTGGCGGCTGACAGATAGTTTCTGGCCACTATCGTACAGGCATGGACATTTTTATATGTCGATAATTTTTTTCCCAACACATCTCCAGACTAACAACTGCCGCGTGGCTTTGTATAAAAACATTTACTTGTTGATAAATTAATAATCTCCGGATAATAAAAGCTCGGTTGATCCAGAGCACAACTTACCGGTAAAACATAAGCCACATACCGTGTCCTATGGGTTGACAAATACGATATTGCCGGGAGTATAGGCAAATAAAAGTCCGATCAGGCAGAGAAAGCAGATAATGCAAACAGGTATGAAAAAGACTTTCTTGGAACTTAGAATACCAAGTGCTATGACCATGGGCGGAGTATCGTAGATAAACCTGGGGGCAATCCAAGCACCCCCGTCAAAAGTAACGGCACAAATAACAACCAGCGAGAAGACTACCCATTCAAGCGGCGCATGCATTTTCCAAAGTGCATATAATCCGAGTGCGGTGACGGCAATACTTAGTACCGTCAGTACGTACGAACCGTTATAGGTGAAAGCATAAGCGGAAAATGCGGTGCCAAAGTCCCACGGGAGGCTTAAATGAACCAGCCAATGATCGTGTTCCACTTGTGACCATGTGAATAATGATCCCGTGGCTATCCATAAATAGAGCAGATATGCTCCTCCTCCTGTTGCTGACAGGAAGAGAGTGATCAGCGACTTATAACTTTTGTTTCTGATGGAGTAGACAATGATAAAAAGCAACAGGGGCAGGACTATCAGAGATAAAGTCGCCGTAGCCAACGCTGCAGCCAGTCCGGCCAAGATATAGCGTTTGTGGATTAAAAGTAAAAAGGTTGCCAGACACAACATAACGGCCAAAGCATCCGCATAAGCTAACACCGATATCACGGAACCGGGGAAGAGAGCAAAAAAGACCCCGGTTCTCCTGGCCGTTTTTATATCACTGTAATGTTTGGCCACAGCGGTAGCCATAGCTGCCGAAAGGGCACCGGCAAGCATGGATACGACCTCTAAGGTGATTGAAGTATGTGTCCTGAGAACAAAAGCAGCAGCTTTACCAAGAAGGGGATAGAAGGGGAAAAAAGCTATAGGTTCGGAGTTGACCGACGACGGAGCTACATGTACGGGGTATCCGGATTTGGCTATGGATATATAAAAAGTACTGTCCCAGGGAGCCAATACTCTCGGGATAGGCAAATTGGGATGAAGCGAGGAGATAGCATCTGCGGCGAGCAGCAGTGCCATTCGGCTGAGGACATAGATAACGGTAACAAAAGTGATTGCCTCGGCTATAGTGGCATTTGAATTATTTGTTGTTTCTGCTTTGGACACAGGCTCTAATTTAAGTGTTTCCGCAGGGCTGCGGCGGCCGAACTTGAGTATCCTGCTTCTTCCAATTTGGCAATTTCATCTATCCGTGCCGACAAAAACCTAATAGCCTTGGCTCTTCCGTGTTCAGCTAAGACTTTGGTTTTGCCGCGGCCAGCTTTTACCTGACTGTTTTGCGGATCGGATAAGATCTCCCGGAGGTATTTAGCGGCTTCATCTAAATCAGGCTCCGCCCAATAATCATCGGGTTGATAAGGAGGTGCCAGGTCTCCTACCCGTACTTTTTCTGCATTTACCAGCCAGGCACAGGATTCATCCATGAATTCCAAATTGCCGGAGTATTTTGTCGCCACAACGGGCTTTCCAAGGGCCATGGCTTCTGCCATGCCCAGACCGAAACCCTCTGATCTGTGCAAAGAGACATAACAGTCACATTGGTTGAGCAGGGCTCCGCGCTCTCCCGATGTCAGGTATTGGTCGATGACGAGGATATCGCTTCTGTCTACGACGGCATTTTTCAGGCGCTCCAAATCCATTTGCCACTTGTAGCCGTTGATACTTTTAAGGATAAGGAGAGGCCCTTCATTTTCCTTAAAAGCTTTTTTGAAAGCTTCTATTACGCCGAAAGGATTTTTGCGTTGCAGCGATGAGTTGAAATCAAAGGTATATAAAAATTTGAATCTGGACTTGATGCTTGATAAGTCCGGTTTGCCTAAGTAGCTTTTAGTACTGTTTACAGATGCAATCAGGTTTTCAAGTTCAAATTCCCTGTCGATGGGAGGTTCGACGATGGGGTGCGGAAATACGTATACAGGACATTCCGCGTAAGGCTCGACGGCATCTCTGACATAACCGCTGGGTACCCAGATCTCATCCAACAAGTCTGAATTCTTTGCCATGTGCAAAGGTATATTTTCTGTTTCCCAGGCCCATCCTCCGACGCTGTATCGACCTTCGAAGAAGCTCGGCCCGACTAAGGCGGCAAAACCGAGCAGATGCTCCGCATTCATCCAGATAATGTTGATTTTGCGATCCGCTATTTGTGCCGTGGAATTGAAAGGATGGTTCTGTCGGCTGGTAGGAAGATCGACAACGACGGGACTTACCTCTATCCTGGCTCCAACCAAGGCATCCAAGACCAAGCGGGCAGCTTCTCCCACACCAACTTCAGCTTTTAGATAGCCTGTCAAGGTGACACCGGGTCTGAGGCCGTCGACCCCTGCTGTCGATACGAAAGTAGGTGATTTCCACCAGGGAGTTCCAGCTAAAATTTCTCTCAGTCTGGTAGGGCGGACTTCTTCTTCAATCCCGTGGAAGGCAACCCAATTCCTGTAGGGCAATGCGTCTACGGTCGTTAGGCGGGGAAAATTTAAAGCTAAGTCTTTTCTTTCTTCATAGATTTCCAGCAGGTAACCGGGTACCATCGGACCGTTGTGTCTTTTGGGGTCAGCAGCAGCCAAAAATGCGTAAAACTCATCCAGGCCGTCTTTTTCAAAAGGATCGCCTACGGTCAGGCTGTCAAAACCTTCTTCAAGTAAAGCTCTTTGTAAGAGGCGGCGCATTCTTTGATCCATTGCCGTTCCGTCGCAGAACTCGGTTAGATAGTGGTCGTCAACGGTGCTGAGATAAGCCCCACCGACTAATCTGTCGGCTTGTCCTTGGCACAGCAGTCTGAGCGCTTTATTTTCGCTTAAAAGTGCTCTGGGACGATGTGAAGTTGCCATGGAAAGGAGATAAGGTTTATAAGGATCGAATCCGGCGAAGTCCATGAGATACAAATTCTCTGTTCCCACCATAAATACACCGTCATCGGATTGGGCCAGGTTTCTTTGGTGGATGTTCCAAAATCCAAGGCCACAACCAATGTCTTGGATGACAGCAGGTGAAAAAAGAGGAAGTGCTTGATCGAGAAACGGTTGGGCGTAAGGTAAAAGATGCCAGGTCTTACTTATCAGGTGAACGCCGTCTGCTGCTGTATCCATACTGCCGGCGGAAAAACGGAGAGGTTCGGGGGCGCCAAGATTACGCTTAATGGCTCTTTGCCACCATGTGAGAAAATCGATACCCTTCTTCCCTCTTACGGCGACTATGGAAGGATTGAAAGCCCCCGAGAGATCGATATCCAATTCGTCGGGAAGTTGCCCGTCGTATTCGGCGGCAAAGAAGTCCGCTGATTTTTTTTCTTCCAAAGAATGTCCAGTGTATGAAGATTGCCAGGGTACGAGAGCTATCTCATTTGTATCCAAGTGTTTGAGGAGCGGTTCCAAAGAGGATATGACAGCGGTTTCCGGAGACAACATGACCAAAGGCAAAGAGTCGCGGAGGCTCAAAATAAATAAAGCAAAGCTTGGAGCAAGTTTAGTCGCAAGATCTTTTCCGTCGGCAAATAAAGCGAGTTTGTGCAAGTCAGCTTTTTGAATTCCTATATCATCGGGAGAAAATACGATGATATTACTGTCGGTTTTAAATACAGATTGAACCTGTTGCGGGCCTATATCTGAAATAAGGAGGACAGCAAGTTTAGCCTCTTGATGACACGTAGCAAGTGATGCAGCCAAGCTGTGTGCGTGACTGGATTGACTGAGCATGATAGTTGTGCAGACCAAAATCTTGTTTGGATCATCCCGGGTGGTGCTGGAGTATTTTTTAGCTGCATTGACTATGTCGAAACTGTTTAGACAAATATCCACAATGTCAGAAGATTACTTCGATTTAAGATGGCGCGAGGCGGAAAAAATAAAATTATTCCGGTGAAGTCCATTTTTGCTACTCCTTTGCGGCAGATAAAACAAATTGGTAAATGCAGTTCTTGCAGTGGCTGTTCCAAACACCTGATACAAAAACATCTACAATCAGAGTTTCTTTTGAAACAGCCATGTATCGATGACCGCAGTAGCAAAGACGTTTTCATTATCGGGATGTAGCAATCTGCACAACAATCGTCAGATTCTTAGATTATTCTTTTCTGCCATCCCTTGGGTTGGGGGCCGGTCCCAGCAAGCTCGCCAAGCTATAGTTCAGTTGTCACTGGCGAAAGTAAAGTTATCACTGGAGGTCTCTTTGCCTTGGGCATCTATCATATAAAATTCGTAATCGGAGATCTCTTGTAGAGCTGCAAACGCATCTTTACCGCCCACGGCCAATGCTGTTGCAAAAGCATCGGCAAACGCTAGGTCAGGACCGGTTACCGTAGCAGAGACCACGGGAGTTCCCCGGAAACCAAGGGGGTCAAAGAAATGTTCTCCTCTTTCATATCTGCCTGAAGTCGCGACACTGTGCTCTACCTCTACGATAGCTGCCACGGCATCTTTTCGCCAGGGATGAGATATCCCAAATCTCCATCCTTGCGGCGGTGCTTCCCCGAGACAACAGATGTCACCGCCTCCGTTGACAACAACGGCTTTTAAGCCAGGTTCAAAAATTAATTGGGCCGCTTTTTGGACAGACCAGCCTTTGACAAGACCGGTAGGGTCAAAACCGTTGGGGGCGGCCCAAGGGTCGAACCATCTTTTGCTTAATGTCTTGGCAGCTAAACAAAGGTCTATTACTTCATCTATCTCTTCTGAGATTCCCTTTTCAGGAAGTTCATGTCTTTGTATTTTCATGATCAGACTGTCCGGTTGGTATGTAGTGAAGATCTCGTCGTGGTTATGGAGCAAGGAGCGGGCTCTATCGACCAGTGTCAAAATATCGTCGTCAGTCAGCGCGCCCGGCCAAACTAGGAAAGAAAATACCGTTCCCATGACTTTTTCTTCAAATACTTTTACTTCGTCCGTCGGTTTCATCAGAACCTGTCAATCTGCGTAATTAGCGATAGTATGAGATTTTTATTTAAAGTGCAATTTATGCAGAGCCGATTGCAAAGAATATAAATATGCTTCTGTAGTATAGGTCGCCCCGGTAAATCCGTTTACTCTCAAGCTCTGCGCCTGCAGTACTTCACTTTTTAACTGAGGGATAACCTGACTGGCGATGGACTGTGAGTAAGATTCGGCTACTTGCAACTGAGCCAAAGTTATCGAAGTGATTTTATTTCCCGAAACCGTGGCTTTGACTGACAATTGTCCGTAACCGTAGTTCTCAGTCTGCCCTACGGCACTTTTGACGGCATTGGATGAGGGGTTGGGAGAAGTGGCAGTCGTAGTGGGGGCGGCCGACGTGGTCGGCGAGTTGTTTGGTTTCGTAGCTGTTGTGGGCGTTGTGACTGTTGTCGTAGGCGGAGGAGTATTTTTTGTCTGGGAACTGCCGGAAACTTTTGAGGAATTGGCCGGCAGGGCGATACCTACACTTGATGTTGCCGGGTGAAATCCAAGTACGACTCCGAGTCCTGCGGCGGTTGTTGCGATTACTAATGGATAGCGTTTCATTTTTACCTCTCTATAGATTATAAGTTGTGTATAAAAAATTTTCATTGCGGGGTTTAGCCGTCAGATATCAGATATCCGTAAAAGGCAAAACCGGATGTTTATAGGGCATAAATCTCGCCGTGCAATTTATTTTGTTCGATTCCTTTGGCAGAAAGTATTTTCTTCAGACCATCGACAAAGTCGGCGGAACCTGCGATAAAAGTGTCTCTTTGTAAAATATCTTCTATCTGCGATACGATGGTTTCCAAAGGAGCTTCAAACCGGGAACCGAACATTTCATGGCAAATCCCATTTTTTCTTTGGACCAACTCCCTCACTTCATGATTCAAAGCGTTATCAGCCTCGGAAGTAGATCTCAGAAGAACTACTATATCCGAACCCTTCGGGATATCTTCCAGGAGCGATCTAACCGAAGTAATGCCGATTCCACCGGCTATCAGGGCCACCTTGTTGCTCACGGCAACTTGACGTGTGAAGATCCCATAGGGCCCTTCAATCCCGACTTTTGTACCGGGTTTGATGGTTGAGAGCTTATTTGTAAAGTCTCCCAATTGTTTGACGGTAATACGTATGTAGGGAGCTCTTGGCTTTGCCGAAACTGAAAAAGGATGTGCCTGCCACCACATGCCTCTTTTCATAAATCTCCATTCAAAGAATTGGCCGCCTTTTACTTTGAGCTTTTCCAGGTGCTTTCCCCGCAAAATTATTGATATGGTGTCATCGGTCTCTTTGCGAATCTGGTAAACCTCCAATTTATAGTAAAAACTTTTTACGAGCGGTATAAGAAAACGATACAAAAGGACAAGTCCGGCTGTCATTGCCCAGGCTGCAGACCAAATTATCTGCGTCAGCGGGTGCCCGACAAAAGAAGGTCCGAGGACTACTTCGTGAGCAAAGGCCAAGGCCAAAGCCAGATAAATGTAGAGATGGATCGTCCACCAAGTTTCTCTTTTGATTCGCTGACGGATGGCGCGTATGGAGATGATGCCCACGACAATCATGATCCCAAGGGAAGCGGTGGCTGTTGCCATATCGGGAAAAGAAGTAATAAGTGTGTCAAGTTCACGGAAGAATCCGGCTTTTGCCGCTTGGGCATAAGCAATCGTCAGGAAAATAGCATGCAATATAATAAGAGATATCGGCCAAGGTGCCAGTTTCTTATGCCAGGAGACTAAACCATCCTGACCCAACACCTTTTCTATATAAGGAATGCGACTTACCAAAAGTACCATTACAAGAGCAAGGTAAGTACCGACTAAGCCGGTTATGTTCCCCAGAAACATCATCACGCCGCCGGGTGCAGAAAAAGCATGCTGGCTTTCCGGGATCAGGGCAATACCGACGGTAGCCCCAAGGCCAAGCCCCACAACGGCCAAAAATATTTCCGGAGCGTGTGAAGTCTTTCTTTTGTCAATCTTTCGATCCGGTGGCGCGTAATTCCGGTTTGATGTTTTGGCCGAATGAGATACACCCCCGGCCTTCGTGGGTCTATGATAGTTTTGTTTATGTCGTTGCTTGGCCGAAGTCTTAGTCATACCTACATTTTGATAGGCGTCAGCTTAGAATATACTGAAAATATTGATTATTTTGTGTTGGTAGTGCAGCAAAAGACCGTAAAACTTAAAATCTCTTCAGGAAGCAGTATACAGCCATGAGAATTTTGATTGTAGAAGATGAAGCAGCCTTGGCAAAAACTATGGCAAATGGGCTGAAAGCCGAAGGCTATGAAGTCGACGTGGCAGATTCGGGCCTTACAGGTCTTTGGGCAGCCCGGGAAAATGACTACGATGCCATCATATTAGACCTCCTTTTACCGGAGATGAACGGTTTTAAACTCTGCCAGTCCTTGCGGGAGGACCATAACAATGTTCCCATCCTCGTTTTGACTGCCAAACAAGGAGAACATGATGAAGCAGAGGCATTGGATACCGGTGCTGACGATTTTTTACGCAAACCTTTTTCGTTTGTGGTCCTCTTGGCAAGACTCAGAGCCCTTACTAGAAGAATGCAACAACCTGCAATTGCTTCAGGCATTTTAGAAGTAGGAAATCTTGTGATAGAGCCGCGAAGCAGGAAATGTATCTTGGCCGGACAGGAAATTTTACTGTCCGGCAGAGAGCTTGGGGTACTGGAATTGCTGGCGAGCCGCGAAGGAGAAACTTTTTCCAAACGGGAGTTACTGGATGAGGTCTGGGGTAGCGATTTTTTGGGAGACCCCAATATAGTTGAAGTTTATGTATCCTATTTACGCAAAAAGCTGGATGTGCCTTTCAGCCAAATCAACATCTTGACTGTAAGAGGCGTGGGGTATCGTTTGGTAGTAAATAATTGAAAAGACTGACCCAATTTAATTTTTCCGTAAAACTGAAAACCGCCATAGCGGCTGCGGTAGTGGTCGCTGTCTTTTTGTCGGCGAGCGCCTATGGGCTCGTCTATATACTAAAGAATTCAATCGAGAATCAAGGGAAGTCTTCCGCCAGATTAGAAGAACAATTAATATCTTCTTTGATCCAAAAAGGCGACGTCCCCTTTTTGCTCCCAGTGGGACAACAAGATCTATTTGCACAAGTAGTTAGTAATAATTATAAAGTTATTGCTAACACACTAAATATATCAGGAAAAAAGTTATTATTGGCAAAAAATATTATCAGTAACAAAACACAGTTGTATGCAAATATTAATGAGCAAGACAAAGATCAGGGAAGAAACCATGATCTGGATGGACCGTATATGGTTATGGTCAAAAGCAAGATGATTCCACAAAAAGAACTAAGGGGATTTCACGACAACGAAACTGCGTTTTATCACAGCATATCCGGGAGTCAGAAATCCTCTTCGATAAAATATGTTCTGGAAAATTACACCAGATCTCAAAGGCTGACAGCTACGGCCAGCGTTTATAACGTGCCAAGCCCTGTTTATGGTAATGCAGCAAGTATGAGAAAAGTCTATATAGTGGTTGCGGTTTCTCTTTCCACCGGCTGGGATGCTATCGGAGAATTAGAAAACGTTCTATTGCTTGGCGTTCCTGTCTTGGTAGTCTTGGTAGCGATCATGGTATTTTGGCTGACGGCGCAAGCGCTTGCTCCCGTGCGTGAGATTAGAGAAGAAGTCGCTGAAATCTCTTTGAGGGACCTGCACAGAAGGGTGCCGGAACCAAAAACGAAAGACGAAGTGGCCCATTTGGCAAAAACCATGAATGAGGTATTGGCCAGATTGGAATCTTCGGCACTAAAGCAACGCAGATTCGTAGCCGATGCTTCCCATGAACTTCGCACGCCTCTCGCAACATTGGCGGCAAGTCTGGATGTTGCGTTGGCGCATCCTGAGAAGATAATTCTGGAAGAAGCAGTCGGCGATGCATTAACGGCGGCGAGGCGACTGTCTCGTATCTTGGACGAACTGCTTCTTCTTGCACAAATTGACGAAAGGCGTTTGGTGGTCCGTGATTCTGATTTAGTGGATTTGGATGATCTTGTCTTGGAGGCCGTCACTTTTTCTGTCAAACCGGACCGAATACGGTTGGACCTTTCCAGGCTATCGGCCGGCAGGGTTGTCGGGGATAAAGAATCACTTGGAAGAGTGGTAGCGAATTTATTGGACAATGCCTATAAGTATGCTGCATCTTTGGTAGAAATAGCCGTTTTTACGAAAGAAGATAAAGTGGTCGTAGAAGTTTGTGATGACGGACCCGGTATCGATCCCTCTTCACGCGAATTAATTTTTATGCGCTTTACAAGATTGGATGCCGCCAGAAGCAGTGATAAAGGCGGTGCCGGACTCGGTCTTTCTTTGGTTAAAGAAATAGTTGATTTGCATCGCGGACATATTTACGTCCAAGATTCCCCCAACTTAAAAGGCGCTCGCTTTATCGTTGAAATTCCGGCGGCCCTGAATTCCAATAACCCGTAAGTAACTTTTCCCATGAAAGATAATCTTTGCTGTTTTTGCAAAAGCCTCATCTTGCCAAGATGGCCATTGCAGGGACAGCAGTCTTTTTATCTGACCAATCAGACAGCGTAAGATTTTCAGAAAAAATCATATTTTAGAAAATAAAATATTTGTAAAAGGATGTCTGTATCGGTTAGGTAAGTACAATGGTGCTGATATCTCCTTGAGACATTGAAAAAATCGGATTTATATTGAGGGTAGCTGCTATGAGCGAGAATTTGAAAATACACAGTCAGGATGTTACGGAAGGCAGCAAACGAGCCCCTTCCAGAGCGATGCTGAGGGCAGTCGGTTTAAACGATGAAGACTTTGCCAAACCACAAATAGGCATAGCTTCTACATGGAATGAGGTCACACCTTGTAATCTGCCGTTGGCCAGATTGGCAAAAAGAGCTAAAGCCGGTGTGATCAGCGAAGGCGGGGTGGCATTGGAATTCGTGTCCATTTCCGTCTCTGACGGTATTTCCATGGGACACGAAGGCATGAGGGCTTCTTTGGTCTCGCGAGAGATAATAGCTGATTCCGTGGAAATCGTGATGCATGCGGAACGCTTTGACGGTTTTGTCGGTTTGGCAGGTTGCGACAAATCGCTTCCCGGCATGTTGATGGCCGCCGCCAGGCTAAATTTGCCTATGGCATTCGTCTACGCGGGATCAATTTTACCTGGACACCTCGGAAACAAAAGTTTGGATATAGTAAGTGTTTTTGAAGCCGTCGGTTCTTTCTCAGCGGGGAAGATCACGAAGCAAGAACTGGATGCCATTGAAAGGAATGCCTGTCCGACCGAAGGTGCCTGTGCCGGTATGTTCACCGCCAATACGATGGCAGCCGTTGCCGAAGCACTGGGAATGGCGCTGCCGAGTAGCGCCTCACCACCAGCCGTTGACAGACGCCGCGACGATGCTGCTTTTGACTCAGGTCGGGCAGTCATGAATATGCTGGCCAAAAAAATATTACCGCGTCAAATCATGACCAAGGAAGCTTTCGAAAACGCTATCGCGGTAGTGATGGCGTTGGGCGGTTCGACCAATGCCGTTTTGCATTTGCTGGCTATTGCCAAGGAGGCGGAGGTAGAGTTGACATTGTCCGATTTTGATAAAATAAGTCGGCGCATACCGCATATAGCCGACATGAAGCCGCACGGGAAATATCATATGACGGATTTAGACCGGATCGGAGGAGTACCGGTCGTACAGAAAGAACTTCTTGATGCCGGTCTTCTGCACGGAGACTGTTTGACCGTTACAGGTTTGACGGTCGCGGAGAATTTGGAGATCCTATCTCCTCCCAAGCCCGATAATGATGTGGTGCACCCGCTGGCACAAGCCATTCATCAAAGAGGCGGGATAGCCATTCTGCACGGTTCCTTGGCGCCCAAAGGAGCCGTCGTCAAGATTGCGGGCAGTGATTTTGGTTCTTTCGACGGTACAGCAAGGGTGTTTGACGGTGAAGATGCCGCCATGGAAGCCATTTTATCAGGCTCGATTACACCGGGCACGGTACTTGTCATCAGATACGAGGGACCAAAAGGCGGCCCAGGTATGCGGGAGATGCTGGCCGTCACGGGAGCTTTGACCGGAGCAGGGCGCGGAGGCGATTGTGCCTTGATCACCGACGGACGTTTTTCCGGCGGAACGCGGGGATTTTGTATAGGCCATGTGGCCCCGGAAGCCACCGACGCCGGTCCGATAGCTTTTGTAAAAGACGGGGATCGGATCGTAATAGATGCCGAATCCGGAGTCATCGATTTACTGGTGGCTGAAGACGAGCTAAGGCAAAGGGCCGTCAACTGGGCTCCTTTGGAGCCAAGGTATAAAACAGGAGCTTTGGCCAAATACGCTAAATTGGTCTCGGGAGCCGATCTTGGGGCAATAACCTCTCTGTAAATTTTCCGCTGGCAACCTTTTTCCCGCGACATCACCAAAAATATTTAAAAATTCTTCCATAAGGACTTGATTTTTGTAAAATATTTTGCGATGATGGGTGTATGAAACTTTTGACCCGTGGCTCACAAACACTGGTAGTAGTAACTTAGCGCACTGCGATTTTTCGTATGTGCGCTTTCAGCCTTCCCATTAGGGAAGGCTTTTTCTTTTCCAAAGCAAGCGTGATTGACAGGAGGTGCCTGAGAGAGTTAATATAAAACGTGTATCTTGTTGCGTAGAACAGATAAGCATCAAGAAAGATTTTTATCCGTGATCAAAAGATCTATATTTGCGGATTGGTCCGCAAAAGTGATGACGAAATGATATATCGGATTGCAATGTTTGGTGAAAGATTATAAAAAAGGGGGAGCTATGGAGCTCACCGGAGCACAATCATTAATAAAAAGTTTAGAACAGGTCGGAGTTGAAGTCTTATTCGGTCTCCCCGGCGGTGCCATCCTGCCGGTATACGACCCATTGATCGAATCTTCCATGCGCCATATTTTGGTGCGTCATGAGCAAGGAGCAGGACATGCTGCCGAAGGTTATGCCCGAGTGACGGGCAAACCCGGCGTTGCAATCGTGACAAGCGGTCCCGGAGCGACCAATATCGTTACGCCTCTGGCGGATGCTTTTATGGACTCGACCCCGCTTGTAGTGATTTCCGGTCAGGTGGCCACTTCGGCCATCGGAACCGACGCTTTCCAAGAGGTTGACTTTACGGGTATTACACAGGGCATCACCAAACACAATTGGCTGGTGACGGATCCCGACGAAATACCAAGGATCATTAAAGAGGCGTTCCATGTAGCGACCACCGGGCGTCCGGGGCCCGTTGTGGTGGACTTTCCCAAAGACGTAGCCAACGCCAAAACACAATGGGCTTGGCCGGACAAGGTTGATTTACCCGGTTATAATCCGCCGGGAGAACCTGATCCGGAAGCCATCAGAAAAGCTTTGGAACTCATCTACGCTGCCGAAAGACCTGTGCTCTATGTCGGTGGCGGGGTTATCAACGCAAATGCGACCAAAGATTTGGCGGAATTGATCGAATTGACGGATTTTCCCTTGGTAACGACCCTGATGGCCAGGGGCGCGTTCCCTGACGATGATCCGCATCACCTTGGAATGCCGGGTATGCACGGCAGCTATGCGGCAGTGACAGCGATCCAAAAATCAGATTTGCTCATTTCTTTGGGAGCGCGCTTCGATGACAGGGTAACGGGCAAAGTAAGTGCTTTTGCCCCTCAGGCAAAGGTCATACATGTTGATATCGATCCTGCTGAAATAGGCAAGGTACGAAGACCCGACGTTCCGGTGATAGCCGATTGTGCTTTGGCGATCAAAGCGATGGTCAAAGAGATAAGAAAAGCTTCCAAGGGCAATAAAACTATTTTTGACAGGGATACGGAAGAAAAGCAAACAGCTTGGAAAGCACAACTTGCAGAGTGGAAAACTCTTTTTCCGTTTGCTTATGACGGGAAAGGCGAAAGCAATTACGGCGGACCCATCAAACCCCAACAAGTTGTTGAAGAATTGAGTGCGGCTGCCGATAAAGATACGATTTTGGTAACCGGAGTCGGACAGCACCAGATGTGGGCTTCCCAGATGTGGTCTTTTGCCAACCCGCGTACTTGGGTTTCTTCGGGAGGGCTTGGCACCATGGGATTTGCCGTTCCGGCAGCCATGGGGGCAAAGGTGGGCCAACCAACCAAAACTGTTTGGGCGATCGACGGAGACGGTTGTTTCCAGATGACCGCTCAGGAGCTAATAACCTGCTCTCAAGAGCAGATTCCTGTCAAGATAGCTATTTTGAACAACGCCTATTTGGGAATGGTCAGACAATGGCAGCAGATGTTTTACGAGGAAAGATATTCCGAAGTATATTTATCGGCCGATTTGCCCGACTATGTAAAATGGGCCGAATCAATGGGTTGCGTTGGATTCAAAGTTACAGACCCAAGCGAAGTCGGACCTGTTATCGAAAAAGCCAATTCCATCTACGACAAGCCTGTGGTTGTCGACTTCAGGACCGATTCGACCGAGAAAGTATTTCCCATGGTCCCGGCAGGTGCTTCCAATGATGATATTTTAGTCCACCCCAGTTTGAGGGAAAGGCTTTCAAGGGAGTAATAGCAAATGACAGACATGGAAATTTATTTTTATCAAACGATTAAACAGAGAAGGTACAAGATATGACTCCCGCCGATATCAAGGAAAAACCGATCAGAGAAGAGGAAGGGTCACAACTCGTAAGGCCCAGGCCGACGCACCACTTGCTCAGCATCCGGGTGGAAAATAAATTCGGGGTCCTCTCAAGGGTAGCCGGTTTGTTTTCCAGAAGAGGCTTCAACATCGTTTCTTTGGCCGTAGCGCCCACGGAAGATGATAGGTTCTCGCGTATTTCCATTGTGGTTGACGCCGAATCGGCTCCGCTGGAGCAGGTGATGAGCCAATTAAATAAATTGATCAACGTGGTTGAGATCAAACAATTACATCCTGATGACGCCGTAGAGGTGGAATTGCTGCTGGTAACCCTGGAAGCCGACGATAAGATCACCGCAGACTTGCAAAAACTTATCAAGAGTCATAAAGCCAATATTTTAGAACAAAATGATCGCTTTATTACAATCTCTTGTGCTGAGTCACCTGGTAAGTTGGATCAATTAGAGAATCTTTTACAAGATTATCCGATCGTTGCTTTGCAGCGGACCGGGCAAATAGCACTGCCCAAATTGGACTTTCTGAGTAAATAGGAATGTAATACAAAAAGTAAATAATTTTTACCGATGAGAGGAATAAATGACAAAGCTTTACTATAGCAAAGATGCCGATCAAGACCTGATTCTATCCAGGAAAGTGGCCGTTATCGGATACGGTTCCCAAGGCCATGCTCATGCATTGAATCTGAGGGATTCGGGCGTTGACGTCCGTATCGGATTGAGGGAGAATTCCTCTTCGGCGCCAAAAGCCCTCGAGGCCGGCTTCAGGGTACTCACCAACGCTCAAGCTGCCGCAGAGGCTGATTTGGTGATGCTACTTTTGCCAGATACAGAGCAAGCCCGAGTCTACAACGAAGAGATAGCTCCCAACCTGAACGACGGGGATGCTATTTTCTTCGCCCACGGATTCAACATCAGATACCAGACAATTTTACCTGCAAAAGGCCTAGATGTAGCCATGGTGGCTCCCAAGGGCCCCGGCCATCTAGTCAGGCGCACATATACAGAAGGCGGCGGAGTTCCGTCTTTGATAGCGGTGGCAAACGATGCCACCGGCAAAGCAATGGCCCTGGCTCTATCCTATGCCGATGCTATAGGTGCCACCAAAGCGGGAGTGCTGGAGACGACATTTAAAGAAGAAACCGAAACCGACCTGTTCGGCGAGCAAGTAGTGCTCTGCGGAGGATTGACCGAATTGGTCCAAGCCGGTTTTGAAACGTTGGTAGGGGCCGGTTACCAGCCCGAATCGGCATATTTTGAATGCTTGCACGAACTCAAGCTGATCGTAGATTTGATGTATGAGCAGGGCATCAGCGGCATGCGCTTTTCTATCTCCGATACCGCCGAGTACGGTTCTCTGACCAGGGGTTCCAGAGTGATTTCTGAGTCGGTACGAAAAGAGATGAGGCAGATCTTGACCGAAATCCAGGACGGCACGTTTGCCAAAGAATGGATTGATGAAAACAAAAATGGACGAAGCAAATATCACCAGCTACAAGAAGAGGGTAAAAAACACCCCATTGAGGCTATAGGTGCGAAGCTACGTGAAATGATGCCTTTCATCACGGCCGGGAAAAGGCGTTTGGAAGAAGTTTCAGGAGGGTAAAGCTAATCATATTTTGCCGATATCTCAAATCTTTTTATTTGAGATATCGGCAAAATTATTTTGTCTCTCTGCTACATATTTTTGATTATATAGTCGACACAGCCAGTCAAAGCTTCGATATCTTCCGGGTCAATGCCGGGAAACATGGCTACTCTAAGCTGGTTCCTACCGAGTTTGCGGTAAGGCTCGGTGTCAACTATTCCGTTCTGCCTGAGTGTTTTGGCAATCTGTGAAGCGTCAATATCATCTGCAAAGTCTATCGTTGCCACTACATGACTGCGGTCTTTCGGATTCGCGGCATAAGGTGTGGCAAAGTCTGATTGTTCGGCCCAGCTGTAGATGATTTCAGCTGACCTGTCCGATCTTGAAGCGGCCCATTCCAATCCTCCGTTTTCGTTGAACCAATCCAGTTGTTCCGCCATCACGGCCAAGGTGACGATCGAAGGGGTGTTATAGGTCTGATCCAGCCTGGAGTTCTCGATAGCGGTGTTTAGATCCAAAAAGGCCGGTATGAATCTGCCGGATTCGCCCAAACGCTTGGAGCGCTCTATGGCAGCCGGAGACATGACAGCCAGAAACAGACCGCCGTCTGAACCGAAAGACTTTTGCGGGGCAAAATAATATGCGTCAACCTCTTTGGGGTCAAAGCGCAGTCCGCCCGCTCCCGATGTCGCGTCCACCAAGACAAGTCCCTCGGCCGGTTTGCCCGAGGTTGTCAAAGGCCTTTTGATTTCCATGGCTACGCCTGTGGATGTCTCGTTATGGGTAAGGGCGTAGACGTCGACGTTTTCGTCAGCTTCTGCTTCCGGGTGAGTACCAAATTCGGACTTAATGATTACCGGATCGGAGAGGTGCGGAGCTGCTTTGGCGGCCGCGGCGAATTTGGATGAAAATTCACCGAAACTTAGGTGCTGGCTTTTGTTTTCTATCAAACAAAAAGTAGCCATATCCCAAAAACAGGTGGCACCTCCGTTTCCGAGAACCACTTCATAGCCTTCAGGCAGGGAAAAGAGAGTGCTGATACCCTCTTTCACGCGCTTTACGACTTGTCTCACAGGAGCTTGGCGATGCGAAGTGCCAAGTAAAGTTGCCGACTGCGCGGCGACTTTGGCAAATGCCTCGGTGCGTACCTTGGAAGGGCCGCATCCGAAACGTCCGTCTTTTGGCTTCAGCTCGTTGGGGATTTCTATTGTCATTTTTCTAACCTCCGTCACAAAATGTGGAACGTTTTCGATTCACCGAAGCGGCCCACCTTTTATATGTGTCAATATGTACTATATGAATACCTTAATCAAAACTAGTACAGGTTCGAAAGCACCTATGCCAAGAATTTCAGAAAGGATTGCCAAAGTCTCTCCTTCGGCAACTTTAGCGATAGACGCCAAAGCCAAGAAAATGAAATCTGACGGCATCGATATTGTGCTTTTTGGGGCCGGTGAACCGGATTTCCCGACTCCCGGCCATATCGTTGAAGCCGCCGTAGAGGCCTGCAGAAATACCGCTAATCACAGGTATACCCCTACGTCCGGATTGGCTGATCTGAGGGAAGCGATAGTACAAAAGACAAAGCGCGATACGAATTACGATATCGCTGTTTCTCAGGTTTTGGTGACCAACGGCGGCAAACATGCCATCGCCAATTCATTTGCGGTGCTGCTTGATCCGGGGGACGAAGTTTTACTGCCCGCTCCGTATTGGACCACCTATCCGGAGTCGATCGCTTTGGCCGGCGGCGTTCCGAAGATAATACCGACCGATGCTTTGTCCGGATTTAAAGTGACTCCGGAGATGCTGGAAGCCGCCGCTACGGAAAAGACCAAAGTTTTATTGATGGTATCGCCATCGAATCCGACCGGGGCGGTATATGAAAGAGACGAGCTTTTAGCCATAGGTCAGCTCGCTCTTGAAAAAGGTTGGTGGATCGTGACCGATGAGATTTACGAGCATTTGATTTATGATGGCCTGGAACGCTTGTCGTTGCCGGTTTTGGTGGAAGGCCTACAGGACCGTTGCATCATAGTCAACGGTGTGGCCAAGACCTATGCCATGACCGGTTGGCGGGTAGGTTGGATGATAGGTCCAAAAGATGTGATCAGTGCGGCCGGCAATCTGCAGTCACATGAGACATCCAACGTAGCGAACGTATCCCAAAGAGCGGCAATAGCGGCTTTGAACGGCTCGCTGGATGACGTAGCTAAGATGAGGGAGGCATTTGACAGGAGGCGTAAGCTGATAGTAAAGATGTTGAATGAGATCGAACATGTCGAGTGTCTGATGCCCAAAGGCGCATTCTATGCCTTTCCCTCATTGGAAGCTTTTTGCTCTTCCAATTTGGCAGGAAGGAATCCATCGTCTACCCTAGATATTGCAGATATCGTTTTGGAAGAAGCCAAAGTGGCTTTTATTCCCGGAGAAGCTTTCGGGTCACCGGGTTACGGACGGTTTTCTTATGCTACTTCAGATGAAGAAATCGTCAAGGGAATAGAAAGACTAGGCAACCTTTTGAGAACGGCTAAGTTTTGATTTATCCGTCAGATATGCACTTATAAAAAAGAATTTCAGCAAAAGTTATGGAAACAAGGAGGAATAATGGCAAAAATATTGGTCACAGAGAAATTGGCGGAAAGCGGTTTGGATGCCATGCGTGCGGCGGGACATGATGTCGATGTCCAACTGGAATGGACAAAGGAAAGTCTTCTCGATATCATCAAGGGCAAAGATGCCTTGGTGGTGAGGTCAGCTACCAAAGTAACGGAAGAAGTTCTCGAAGCCGGAAAAGACTTAAAAGTAGTGGGTAGGGCCGGAGTGGGATTGGATAATGTAGATACCAACGCGGCTACCCGTCTCGGTGTAATGGTCGTGAATGCCCCGGAATCCAACATCATCTCAGCCGCCGAGCACGCCATAGCCCTTTTACTTTCCCAGGCGCGCAACATTCCCCAAGCCCACGGGGCACTTGTCCAGGGCAGATGGGAAAGGTCTAAGTGGGAAGGTGTTGAATTATTTGCCAAGACAGTCGGCATAGTAGGCCTGGGTAGGATAGGGGCTCTTGTCGCTCAAAGATTGAGCGGATTCGGCGTTAAATTGGTAGGTTATGATCCCTATATTTCGGCAGAGAGAGCTAAAAAATATTCCATTGAGCTCTTGTCACTCGAGGAATTGGTCCAGACGGCTGATTTTGTCACCATCCACCTGCCTAAGACTAAAGAGACAGCCGGGCTTTTCAATAAAGAGTTGTTTGCCAAAGCCAAGCCGGGGATTCGCATTGTCAACGCTGCCAGAGGAGGCATCGTCGATGAGGAAGCTTTAGCCGAAGCGATAAGAGAGGGTAAAGTGGCCGGAGCCGCCTTGGACGTGTTTTCCGCCGAGCCCCCGACTGATTCCCCGCTTTTGGAGCTATCATCGGTTGTCGTTACACCGCATTTGGGTGCCAGCACTGGAGAGGCCCAAGACAAAGCCGGCGAGCAGATTGCCGAGCAAATTATCTTGGCTCTGGCCGGAGATTTCGTACCTTATGCCGTAAATATCGCGGCGAAGTCGATTTCCGAGCAGGCAAGGCCTTATCTGGCAGTTGCAGAGCAATTGGGACACTTTATAGCCGGATTATTTGATAAATTACCAGGACAGCTAGAGGTCGAGTACCAAGGACTTCTTGCCGGCGAAGAAGTTTCTATGCTGACGTTATCTGTCCTCAAGGGAGTATTTGCAAGCGCCACAGAGGAATCGGTATCGTACGTCAATGCCCCCCAATTAGCCAGCGAGCATGGACTTGAAATCAGAGAGATCCAATCGCCCACCGCTAAGGACAGGGTAAGTTTGATAACCGTCAGGGCGGGAAACCACGAAGTGGCCGGAGCACTGGGCTCTGATCAGATGCCAAGAATAGTCTCGGTTGACGGACACAGTATAGAAGTCCCGCCGGCTCCTTTCATGCTGGTTGTACGTAATAACGATAAGCCGGGGATGATAGGCGTCATAGGAACTATTTTGGGAAGAGCTGATATTTCCATCAAGAATATGGCGGTGGGACAAACCGTCGGCGGGGAGACGGCACTGATGGTCCTCTCTACGGAGCCGGCCGTTCCCGACCAGATCACCGCTTCCATCCGTAAGGAATCCGGCATCTTGGAAGTACACCAAATTACAAGCTGATATCTCCTGGATTAATTACCCGGCGGGAACTTATTTCCCGTCGGGTAATCATCTGTGAACCTTATCTCGGCTGAATCGCCGAATTTCTGTCGGGCATCGACCGAGGTCGTCTTCCAAAGGACACTGTGGTGAACAAAGCGCCAAATTACCTTGACGGCATTTTTTTTGATCACCTCAGTTGTTTGGATATATAGCGTTAGTGTTGTGATAGCATACCCCGCTGGATAGCTGCTTTGATCGGACTTTTTCCAGTCGGTAATTCCAGTAAGATCGGTTAATTCCAATAATGGGTTCGGTTTTGTCGACAACCACTGCCATAGTTCAAAACGCTCCGGTATTGAGAAATATATCGTTTATCTCTAAGAAACGGTAGCGAAACACTTTTCGTCTAAGTTGGTCCGTGTGGACAGAATTGAGTATGGATCGAGTATTTTCCGGCTATAGACCCGGTGCTGCTTTTGATGAGATGGTCGATGACAGAGGCGCTCCCCGCTCTCTGGCGGAAAACCTCTATGAAGTGTTTGCATCGCTTTCTGCCGAAGAGTTGCAAGAGCGTTGCCTGGAAAGCGAGCGATCCTTTCGCGATCGCGGTATCACATTCTCTTTGTCGGGAGAAGAGCGGACTTTCCCCTTCGACCCCATACCGCGCCTCATCTCAGGCGGGGAATGGGCGATTGTCGAGGCGGGTGTAATCCAACGCGTTCGGGCGCTGGAAGCTTTCCTGGCTGATGTCTATGGAAAAGGTGAAATTTTTGATGCGGGGGTAGTTCCCCGCCGACTCGTGCAGACTTCGGCACATTTCCATCGAGCGGTGGCGGGTATAGTCCCTGCTAACGGCGTAAGAATTCATGTCTCCGGTATCGACTTGGTGCGCGATGCTACTGGGCACTTTCGCGTTCTTGAAGACAACGTACGTATTCCTTCTGGAGTTTCTTATGTGATCGAGAACAGGCGGACGATGGCGCGTGTATTTCCCGAGCTTTTCGCGAGTCACAGCATCAAACCCGTGGCGGAGTATCCGGCCCACCTTCTTTCGGCTCTTTGTGCGGCGAGCAGTTCCACTGATAGGCCTCGTGTTGTGGTCCTTACCCCCGGAGTGTATAACGCCGCTTATTTTGAGCATTCTTTTCTTGCCCGTCAGATGGGAGTGGAACTTGTCGAAGGACGCGATCTGATTGCTAAGGGTAACGTGGTCTACCTCCGCACCACCTCAGGCGAAGAGCGCGTCGACGTTATTTACCGTCGCGTCGACGACGATTTTATAGACCCGGTTCACTTCAGGTCCGATTCGGTGCTGGGTTGCGCCGGGTTACTGAACGCGGCCAGGGCGGGAAATGTTGTCATCGCAAACGCAGTCGGAAATGGGGTTGCCGACGACAAGTTGACCTATACATATCTCCCGGAGATCATCGGGTATTATCTGGGAGAGAGGCCGATCATTGACAATGTGCCCACCTTCCGCCCCGAGAATCCCGATGAACTCAAGTATGTACTATCCCATTTGGATCAATTGGTGCTGAAGCCGGTCAACGGTTCCGGTGGTCACGGTTTGGTGATCGGTCCGCAAGCAACCGATCATGAGCTGGAGCGGGCACGTGCTGCCGTTGAGCGAGACCCGCGCGGATACATAGCCCAAGAAGTGGTCTCTTTGTCCACGGTTCCGACCAAAGTCGGTAACCGTCTGGAACCGCGCCATGTCGACCTGCGCCCGTTTGCCGTCAACGACGGGTCTCGAATTTGGGTTCTGCCGGGTGGGCTGACCAGAGTTGCACACGGCAAGGGAAATCTTGTTGTGAACTCGAGCCAAGGGGGAGGATCAAAAGATACATGGGTGTTGGCAGAGGAGTGTCAAACAATTCCAGCGAGGATGGCGGAAGTATGATAGGAAATAAATACAATAGAGAGGCTTCGCCCGGTTGTTGCAGGAGCGACCCTGTCGGGGAGTCGTATTGACATGTTGAGCCGCATTGCTGAATCTTTGTTTTGGATGGGTCGCTACATGGAGCGAGCGGAAGACAGCGCTCGGCTGCTCGACGTTCACCTGCACCAACTTCTTGAGGATTCATCCGGTGTGGACGGCCTATCTTTGAGTATTCTTCCTTCTGTGTTTGGAGCCGTTCTCGAAGAGTACAGCGAGGTAAAAGTCCTAACACAGCGGCTGGTCTTTGATCTTGACGAGCCTACTTCTATAGCATCGTCGCTCAAGGGAGCCCGGGAGAATGCGCGCTGTATTCGCGAAACAATTTCATCGGAATTATGGGAGTGTATTAATTCGACCTACACCGCGGCCGGACGGCGGGCAGCGGTTATTGATGCGGCAAGCCATCACGGTCTTTTCGGCTTTGTACGCTTTGTCAAAGAAAGAATCGCACTTGCCTGGGGTATCGCCGATATGACAATGAGTCGCGATGAGGGATGGTACTTTTTGATTCTTGGACGCAGCGTGGAACGAGCGGATATAACCGCAAGACTATTGGCTACGAATCTAAGGCTTGCCAATGACAGCCAGGTCGACTGGGTGACCCTTCTGCGCAGTTGCTCAGCCCACGAGTCTTATTTGCGCACCTATCGTCGGGCGGTCGAGGGGGAATATGTGTTGGAACTTCTTTTGGCGAACCGTATCTTTCCGCGCAGTATCTATTTCTCACTAGCGAGTGCCGAGAACTGTCTTGCCGCAATCGCCCCGGCTTTGGAGCAAACTACTTACGGAGGTATTGATCCTGTGGAGCCAACTGTGTATCAGATATCCGGCTCCCTTATCAAAATGATGGAAGAACTGGAAAACATGTCGTTCGGTACGGCTTTTAGTAATGCGGAGGAAAACGTGTTGGAACTGACAGTAAGTGTGGAACGGGTATGTTGTGCGGTTTCGACTGCGATCGCCCGCCAGTACTTTTATCAAGAGCCGCACCAAGAGTGGCGGAGCGAAAAAGCCGCTTTCATGTCATCTCCGCCCAATGGCCGCCCCCAGAGACAAAAGTTGCTACCACAATGACTTGGCGTATCGCGATCCGCCACAGTTCGCTATACAGTTACGAATCGCCGGTATCAGCTTCATATAATGAGGTTCGTATGACGCCCGTTGCCACCGATAGCCAGGTTGTGCTCGAAGTCGGACTGTCTGTGACACCTGCCGCCGCTTGTTTGCGTTATTTGGATTATTGGTCAACGGTCGTTCATGCTTTTGATATACAGATACCACACAAGGAGCTGTATGTGGTGAGCCATTCACTTGTCGATACCGCCGAGCAGTCTCGGTTTTTTTCGGAGATTACCTGGGAAGATCTTGGTAGCGAAGCCATACGTGACCGCTATGTTGAGTTTCTCACTCCAACCATAGCTACTCCCCTGGATGAATCCCTTGGAGCAATTGCCGCCGAGCTAGCTAAAGGTATCTTACCGTATATGGCCGCAGAGGCCGTTGTGGCGTGGGTACGCTCTGTGATGCGCTACGAACCTGGGACGACGGGGGTATCGACGTCCGCTGTTGAGGCATGGATCCAGGGAAGCGGAGTCTGTCAGGATTTCGCCCATCTTAGCCTGGTTCTTTTGCGGTACTTAGGAATTCCCGCTCGTTATATTTCCGGATATCTTCACCCTCAACCCGGCGCGGACACAAAGACAGTGCTCGGAGCCAGTCACGCTTGGGTTGAAGCTTGGCTGGGCCGCTGGATGCCACTGGACCCGACAAACGAAGAACGCGTAGGTGAGCGACATATCGTAGTAGCCCGCGGCCGGGATTACAGCGATGTACCTCCGTTCTTGGGTGTCTATCACGGTGGCTCTCTGGAACAGCTGGAAGTAATTGTTGAGCTGACTCGCGTAGCCTGAAAGCTGTTGCAAGGAGCCGGAAAGCGGCCTAGTAGTAGTCTTAGACCAATACCGTTAACTTAGTACAATTTCTGAGCTATACCGATTTCGAGAGGTACAGATGCCAAGACCAGGATGGAAAAAACAGCCGGAGGGATCACGACTGACTGATCATCTCTCGATTGGGGTTCTAACCAGAACCTTTGGCGAGGATCTCATCGATTCGATACTTACTACAACCGATAAGGTCCAACAAAGGATAGAACTCCTGCCGTCACGGGTGATGCTCTATTACTCTGGCACTTTCTCTCTATCTCTAGGATTCTTATGAGGAGGTCATGCGCCACTTGAGCGAGGGACTCCTTTCAACAGATCAGTTCAGGTCTTCTTGGAAAGTTCCTTCCAAGGTGGCGATCTTGGGAGCTCGCCTGCGTTTAGGTTTAGAACCTGTGAAAAAGCTCTATGAAGCAGTTGCAAATCCTGGGAGATGTAGGTGCTTTTTATTCATGGATTACGCCTTGTTGCAATTGACGAAACGAGTG
>Ga0078972_1000869_pt1 | contig 122753 bp, 114 predicted proteins | sample YelNatPaOPGAMG01_FD_67568 | JGI IMG/M metagenome (GOLD analysis project Ga0078972, IMG submission 67568) | Hot spring thermophilic microbial communities from Obsidian Pool, Yellowstone National Park, USA - OP-RAMG-01 (SPADES assembly) (version 2) | ecosystem: Environmental > Aquatic > Thermal... | reverse complement strand
CAAAGAACTGAATCACGAAGGGATCGCCAGCCCCAGGGGCAGGGGATGGTGCAAGACCTCTCTTCATCTGATCCTGAACAACGAGGCCTACACCGGCACCTCCGTCTGGGGCCGGTCCTGCCCCCGGAAGCTGCCCCCCATCCGCATCGAGAAGGCATGGGAGCCTATCGTCAGCCGGGAGACTTTCGAGGCCGCCCTGCGCATGCTCAAGGAGCGCGCTCCCGCCATCATACACCCCCGGAGGGCCTCCAGCCGGTACCTCCTCAGCGGGCTGGCAAAGTGCGGCCATTGCGGGAAGACCCTCGTGGGACAGAACGCCAAGAGGGGGCAGTTCACTTACTATGTCTGCAGTACCCTCCTCAAGAAGGGATCCGCCTCGTGCCCGGCACGCTATCTCAACAGCCGGACCTTCGAGGGACTGGTGATCGATCAGATCAAAAAACACATCCTCAACGAATCCTCCCTCCGGGAACTGGTGCAACTGGTCAATGAGGAGCTGGAGAGAGAAAATCACGAACACCGGCAACAGCTTCAAACGCTCGATGCCCAGATTGACGATGTGAACAAGCGCTTGGAGAGATTGTACAATGCCCTCGATTCCGGAAAGATCTCCATCGAAGCCCTCGCCCCTCGCATCCAGAGCTTGTCCGATCGCCAGAAACAACTCCAGGCCGCCAAGGGGAAGATAGAGGCGCTCTCATCGCAACCACGCGTCGAACTGGCGGACGAGGCCATCGTCAGAAGCTACATCGAAGACCTCAACCACCTCCTTGACGAAAGCTCCCTTTCGGAGCGACGGGCATTCATCAGAAGCTTTGTCAAGGAAGTGAAGGTGACCGGGGACCAAGCCATCCTCACCTACACCCTGCCCCTACCGCCGGAAGGAGTTCTCCAGGAGACTGTGGGAGTTCCATCTATTGTACGCCGTGGTGGGCCATCTTGGACTCGAACCAAGGACCTCAGTCTTATCAGGACTGCGCTCTAACCAGCTGAGCTAATGGCCCCGGGCCCTGAACAGTACGATAAGGAAAGAGGCTGAAAAAATACACCTTAACCGCTGGATAGTGGAAGGAACGTCTTTTAAACATTGTACACAAAGGCTTTTTGCCTTTGACCGACCTGGAAATCCAGAGCTTGCGCCCTGAGACTCCCTTGAAAGGAGGTGATCCAGCCACACCTTCCGGTACAGCTACCTTGTTACGACTTCGCCCCAGTCACTGGCCCAACCCTCGGCGACTGCCCCTCTTGCGAGTTGGCGCATCGACTTCAGGTTTTGCCAGCTCCCATGGCGTGACGGGCGGTGTGTACAAGGCCCGAGAACGTATTCACCGCAGTATGCTGACCTGCGGTTACTAGCAACTCCATCTTCATGGAGGCGGGTTTCAGCCTTCAATCTGAACTGGGGATGGTTTTTCGGGATCAGCTCCAGATCGCTCTCTCGCTTCCCTCTGTACCACCCATTGTAGCGTGTGTGTAGCCCTGGACGTAAGAGCCATGCTGACTTGACGTCATCCCCACCTTCCTCCCCGTTTTGCGAGGCAGTCTCCTGTGAGAGTGCAACACAGGACAAGGGTTGCGCTCGTTACGGGACTTAACCCGACACCTCACGGCACGAGCTGACGACAGCCATGCAGCACCTGTGTTGGCTCCTGACTTTACAGGTCGTCCCCCTTTCGGGTTCCTACTTCCAACATGTCAAGCCCAGGTAAGGTTCTTCGTGTATCATCGAATTAAACCACACGCTCCGCTGCTTGTGCGGGCCCCCGTCAATTCCTTTGAATTTTAACCTTGCGGCCGTAATCCCCAGGCGGGACACTTAACGCGTTAGCTTCGGCACAGAGAGGGTCGATACTCCCCATACCTAGTGTCCATCGGTTGCGGCGTGGACTACCAGGGTATCTAATCCTGTTTGCTCCCCACGCTTTCGCGCCTCAGCGTCAGGAATAGCCCAGGAGATCGCCTTCGCCACTGGTGTTCCTCCCGATATCTACGCATTTCACCGCTCCACCGGGAATTCCATCTCCCTCTGCTACCCTCAAGTTGGGCAGTTTCCCTTGGCCCCTCCCGGTTAAGCCGAAAGATTTCACAAGGGACTTACCCAACCGCCTACACGCCCTTTACGCCCAATAAATCCGGATAACGCTTGCCTCTCACGTATCACCGCGGCTGCTGGCACGTGATTAGCCGAGGCTTCTTCCTTGGGTACCGTCAGAGCTTCGTCCCCAAGAAAAGGGCTTTACGACCCGAAGGCCTTCATCGCCCACGCGGCGTTGCTGCGTCAGGCTTTCGCCCATTGCGCAAAATCCCCTGCTGCTGCCTCCCGTAGGAGTCTGGGCCGTGTCTCAGTCCCAATGTGGCTGATCATCCTCTCAGACCAGCTACCCGTCATCGGCTTGGTGGGCCACTACCTCACCAACTACCTGATAGGCCGCAAGTCCCTCCTCAAGCGCCCGAAGGCTTTGGTGTTTGGGCCTTACCCCAACACTTTATGCGGTATTAGCCCGCCTTTCGGCAGGTTGTCCCCCACTCGAGGGCAGGTTACTTACGTGTTACTCACCCGTTCGCCACTGAGAATACAACCGAAGTAGTATTCCCCGTCCGACTTGCATGCATTAAGCACGCCGCCAGCGTTTATCCTGAGCCAGGATCAAGCTCGCCATCTAAAATCGTTCCTTCCACTATCCAGTTGTTAAGGTGCACTTTCGGGTACCATTTATATATATCACGTTGACCATGGGGTGTCAATCCCCTGTCCAACGTCAATTACCCCTTGGGAAAGGCAATAGGCCGCAGAGGAATCGAACCTCTAACCTACTGATTAAGAGTCAGTTGCTCTGCCAATTGAGCTAGCGGCCCACGGCTTGCCGTGCATCAATATAGCATCTTACCGATGGAGCGTCAAGCGGGATCTCGTACCCCACGCCCACAGCGCGCGTGCACGCAGGCAAGCTATCTCAAAGCGCCTTCCCATAAAACTATTCCCCAAAGAAAGGGGATCCACACGGATACCAATTCCCGAACATACAGTGCAAAGTCCAATTCAAGCTTCCGGCAGAACAGACACCGAGCCCCTCAATCCCATCCAACCGATGTGCCCACTTCCGCCCAAATTGCTTTCATCGGGCAGCCGGATATGCCTCTCAACACCGCCCTAAGAGCACATCAAGTCCGCGGTAGAGTTTCCAGCACCCGAGAAACGGCCTCCCGGAAGGACTGGAATGCATCAGACTCGTACGCCTCTATTCTCCCTTGATCGCACAGTCTGGCCAGTTCGGGATCAAGAGGAAGGCGGCCAAGGATCGGCGCCCCAACCGCCTTGGCCATCATCGGGGCCTTGCTTTCCCCAAAAACCTCGATCTTGCTCCCCGTCTCCGGAACGAGGAAATAGCTCATGTTTTCCACCACACCGATCACGGCTACGTTCAGCTGCTGGGCCATCTTGATCGCTTTTTTGACCACCATCGTGGTCAGGTTCTGGGGAGTAAAGGTGATGATAACTCCGGTGAGAGGGATACTCTGCATCACGGTGAGAGGAACATCACCGGTGCCGGGGGGGAGATCGATCACGAGGTAATCCAGTCTTCCCCAGAGCACGCCTTCGTAGAACTGCTGGATAGACTGCGAGATGATAGGTCCCCGCCAGATGACCGCATCATCCTCGTTGGGAAGGAGGAGATTGATGGACATGATCTCAATCCCCGTCTTTGACGTGACGGGGAGAAGGGCAGATTCGCTGCCCGATGGGCGCCACGTGATGCCGAACATCTTGGGGATACTGGGGCCGGTGATATCGGCGTCCAAGATCCCCACCGATCTTCCCTCCCGAGTCAAGGCCAGAGCCAGAAGAGCGCTCACAACCGACTTCCCCACCCCCCCTTTGCCGCTCATCACCGCAATGGCACGGTCTATTTTGTTGATTTCTTTGGGAATCGATGGCTCAAACTCCACAGTGAGCGCATCCACCCCATCGAGCACGCGGATCTTCTCTTCGGCATCCTTCCGAAGCCATTCCCGGGCATCGGGGGCAAGGGCCACATCCGCAAGAACGATCCTCACCCGATCCCCGGCGATCTCGATGCTCCGAAGCAGATTCATGTCCTTCACGCTTCTCAGAACCGTGGGAACGATGACCTGTTCCAGCATTTCCTCAACCTGTTGTTTCGTGGCCATGTTTGGCAACCCTCTTTGTTCATTGCCGAGAAGGGGGGCAACGGTTCAGTTCCACTGAAGCATTTCCCGTGATAAGCGCCTCTCCCGATTGGTTCTGGCATAGCACATCGCAATGCACTACTGCTTTATCCCCGACCGTCTCAATCCGAGTTATCTGACCGCCGACCGTGAGGGTATCTCCCGGACGCGCCGGAGACCGGAAACGGACATTGAGCTTGCCGGTGGTCACCCAGTCCATCCCGAAGGCGGCAGTCATCATCTCCGAAACATACGCCAATATGAGCATGCCATGGGCTACCGTTCCGCCAAGGGGTGTTTTTCGAGCAAAGTCCTCGTCAATATGGATAGGATTGAAATCCTTGCTCGCCCGGGCGTAGCGGTTGATGGTCTCCTGCTGAATTTCCTTGCTGAACGCCGGGAGTCTGGTTCCCTCTTCCCATAGCGCTGGATCGCTCCGCCGTTCGGCGTACATGTCCATCCTTCTGAATCAGACCTGGGAGATCTATTCCCTAGCTTAGCCCATTCTAAGGGGGCGAGAAGATTGTGTCAATGCGCATCCGGCGGCATGGAACGACGGCAAATCTTTCCCTCCCAACGCTTCGTTTCGAAATTGATTTGCCGACACTTTTTCCTGAAGATCGCCGGATTCTCGCTCTTGACAACCATCGTTGTAAATGATAGAGTAAACTCAAAAATATAGGTAAACAGTTACCTATACCCGAAGGAAAATGATTACCGATACCACAAAACAAAGGAAAACCGGAGCTCAGCCCAGAAGGGTCTATCCCAGGCCAGAATACTGCATGGCTTGCCGCCTCTGTGAAGTACACTGCGTAGCAGCGCACTCCCACTCCGGCGATCTCATCAAGGCGTTCAAACGTGAAACGCCGAGGCCTTTGCCGCGGTTGCATGTGGAAGAGGAAGGACCAATGTCCTTCTCTCTGGGATGCCGCCATTGCGACGAGCCGCTGTGCGTCTACTCGTGCCTTACCGGAGCACTTTACAAAGATGCCAAGACAGGTATCGTGGCCGTCGATACGGAAAAGTGCATAGGGTGCTGGACATGCGTGATGGCATGCCCGTATGGGGCCATCTCACCCGACACAGCCCGCAAAAAAGCCAGCAAGTGCGATCTCTGCTTTCATCTGGAACAGCCCGCTTGCGTGGTCAACTGCCCCAACGGGGCACTCGTGTGGGGGGAAACAAATGCTTGAAGCCGATTACGTGATCATCGGGAATTCGGCCGGGGGCATAGGAGCCATCGAAGCCATTCGCGAAATCGATGGGAAGGGATCCGTCCTTCTCATCTCCGAAGAGCCGTACCCGGCGTACTCTCGGCCCTTGATCTCCGAATTTCTAGCTGGCGAGCGCGATCTGGACGGAATACTCTATCGGCCCCGGGATTTCTATGAGCAACACCGTGTGCAGACTCTCTTCGGCAAATCCGCCGTTCAAATGAACGCGAAGGCAAAAGAGCTCATATTAGATGATCGGCAAAAGGTTGCCTACGGAAAGCTTCTTCTGGCCGTAGGCGGCAGACCCATTGTGCCTCCCATGGAAGGCCTGGAAAAAGAAGGGGTGTTCACGTTTACTAAACTGGACGACGCCCGGAGGATCAAAACTTACCTTGCCCAAGCGAAAAAAGCGGTGGTGATCGGCGGCGGACTCATCGGCATCAGCGTGACCGAGGCTCTCCACAAGCTGGGCATCGAGGTAACCATCGTCGAGCTCATGGACCGCATTCTCGGCGCGGTTCTGGACGAAACGGCTTCCCGCATGGTTGAAGAGAAGGTGCGGAAGGCCGGCGTTGAGATCCGAACCGGTCGCACGGTCAAGGCGATCATCGGCAAAGAAGGGGTCGAGGGGAGGGTCGGCGGCGTGATCCTCGATAATGGAGAGCGAATCCCCTGCGATCTGGTGATCGTGGCCATCGGCGTTTCACCCCGCACGGAACTCCTCAGGGAAACATCCATCCGGGTGAATCGGGGGATTATAGTGGACCGGCACATGGCCACAAATATCCCGGATATATATGCGTGCGGGGACGTGGCCGAGTCGTATGACTTCATCAACGGTGGAGACCGGGTGGTGCCCATCTGGCCGAACGCCCACATCGGCGGGCGGATCGCGGGATACAACATGGCCGGCAGAGAGATCGCGTATCCCGGCGGCACGGCCATGAACTCGCTCAAATACTTCGGCATGCCGATAGCCTCAGCGGGCATCGTAAACGCTGGAAAGGATCATGAAACGCTTTCACGGCGGGATGACGGCCGGTACCAGAAGTTGGCTCTTAAGGACGGGAAAATCACGGGCATGGTGCTCGTCGGAGATATCGCACCGGCCGGCATATTCTTCGGATTGATGCGGGATCACATAGATGTGACCCGCTTCAAGGATTCGCTCCTGAGCGACCGTTTCGGATTGATCTCGCTGCCGGAGAACATTCTACGGAAACGACTGGAACTCCCCGATTTGGGCCGGCTGCATGTATTCGACGAACCGGAAGCTTGCACGGAGAGCACGAGCGGGAAATAATCCATGAAGAACTTGGAGACAATTCAGAATCCCTACAATGACGACAAAGTGATGGCGGCATGCTCCATCTTCGGGGCCATGGATCGTTCGGGGAAGCGCTTCTCCGGCGATCGGGTGATCAAAGCGATTCGCAACATGCATGTCCGCGGCAACGGGCTCGGCGGCGGGTTCGCAATATACGGCATCTACCCGAATTATCCCGAGCACTATGCCTTCCATATCATGTACGAACACGCTGCCGCCAAAGAGGAAACGGAGGCGTTTCTCTCGGAGCATTTTCGCTGGGAACGGGCAGAGGAGATCCCGCACTACCCGGCGCGGCGAATTTCCAATCCGCCGATCGTCTGGCGATACTTCCTTACTCCCGGCAATACCAAGCCGGAGGGCAAGTCCGACGACGATTTCGTGGTCGAGCGCGTCATGGAGATCAATACCCGAATCGATGGGGCCTTCGTATTCTCGAGCGGAAAGAACATGGGGGTATTCAAGGGGGTGGGGTATCCCGAGAACATCGCCGAATACTTCGGACTTGCAGATTACGAGGGATATCTCTGGACGGCGCACGGTCGTTTTCCCACCAATACCCATGCATGGTGGGGGGGTGCCCATCCCTTCAACATTCTCGATTGGACGGTGGTGCACAACGGGGAGCTCTCTTCCTACGGCACCAATCGCCGGTACCTCGAAGAACGGGGATATGCCTGCACCATGCATACCGATACGGAGGTCATCGCCTATGCGGTCGATCTCCTCATGCGGAAGCACGGGCTCCCCATCGAGATCGTAGCCAAGATCTTCGCCCCCCCGTTCTGGGATCAGATCAAGCGCCTCTCCAAAGCCGAACAAGAGCTGATGCGCGCCTTAAGGCAGATCTATCCCAGCCTCCTTCTGAACGGGCCGTTCACCATTATCATCGCACATCAAGGGGAGATGATCGGATTGACGGATCGGATCCGCCTCCGGCCGCTGACGGTCGGTGAGAAGGGGAATCTATTGTACCTCTCGAGCGAGGAATCGGCTATTCGACTGATCGAGCCGGATCTCGAAAAGGCATGGATTCCCTCCGGCGGGGAGCCGGTGATCGGGAGGTTCGAAGCGAAGGCATCGGTAGAGAGCACCGCAGGGATGTGAGAATCCCCTTCAAAAGGGGAGGAGATCGGAGAAATGAAGACTTTTGTTCCGCCAAAATTCATCGTTGAACGAAACAGGGACCGCTGCATCAACTGCCAAGTATGCGTCCGGCAGTGCACCTTCGGTACGCATTACTATGATCCCGATTACGATGAGGTCTTGAGCCGCGAGGGTAACTGCGTGGGGTGTCACCGGTGCGCCATCTTCTGCCCGACCGGTGCCATCACCATCCGGCGCAATCCCCTCGAGTATCGGGAAAACGATAACTGGCGCCCCGAGATTCTGGAGGATATCAAGCGGCAGGCCGAGACGGGCGGGATGCTCCTCACCGGCATGGGTTGCGATAAGGATCAAAAGATCTACTGGGATCATCTGGTCCTGAACGCAAGCCAAGTGACCAATCCCTCCATCGATCCCCTGCGGGAGCCGATGGAGCTCACCACCTACATCGGGGCCAAGCCGGAGCGGGTGGAGATCGATCCGAACACAAAGGCGCTCAAGACGCGGATCGCCCCACAGGTGGAGCTTTCCATTCCCGTGATGTTCTCCGCGATGTCCTATGGAGCGGTCAGCCTTCATGTGCAGGAATCGCTGGCCCGGGCGGCCTCGGAATTCGGCACGCTCTGGAACACCGGCGAGGGCGGACTTCACCGGCGGCTTTACAAGTACAAGGACCACACCATCGTTCAAGTGGCCTCCGGGCGATTCGGGGTGCATCCGGATTATCTCGATGCGGGGCGAATCATCGAGATCAAGATCGGGCAGGGGGCGAAGCCGGGGATCGGGGGGCATCTACCGGGGGAGAAGGTCAGCGCAGATGTAGCCCGCACCCGCATGATCCCCACGGGAACGGATGCGCTCTCGCCGGCGCCGCAACACGATATCTATTCCATCGAGGATCTGGCGCAACTGGTCTATGCGCTCAAGGAAGCGACGAACTATGAAAAGCCGATATCGGTGAAGATCGCGGCGGTCCACAACTCGGCGGCCATTGCGAGCGGCATGGTTCGAGCCGGGGCGGATATGATCGTTCTGGACGGATTGAGAGGCTCGACGGGCGCGGCCCCCAAGGTCATCCGCGATAATGTGGGCATCCCCATCGAGTTGGCGCTGGCCGCGGCGGATGCGCGCCTCCGGCAAGAGGGAATCCGAAACCGGGCATCTTTGGTGGTGGCGGGCGGGATCCGCAAATCGAGCGACGTCCTAAAGGCGATCGCGCTGGGAGCCGATGCGGTATATATCGCCACGGCGGCCCTCGTGGCTCTGGGGTGCACGATATGCCAGCAGTGCCCCACGGGCAAGTGCGCCTGGGGTATCTGCACAAGCGATCCGGTCCTCACCAAACGGATCAACCCGGAGATCGGCGCGGAACGTCTGTACAACCTCCTGCGCGGGTGGAGCCTCGAGATCAAGGATATGCTCGGGGGGATGGGAATCAATTCCATCGAAAGCGTGCGGGGGAACCGCCTCCATTTGAGAGGCATAGGCTTGAACGAGACAGAGCTCGAGATTCTGGGCGTGCGGCATGCGGGAGCTTAAGAAAAAGTCCTTTCGTAATGAAAAAGGATCGAGAGGGATCAGAAGGCCCCGGGCCTTCCAAAGCAAAAATGACGGAATTGCCCTCAAGGAGGTCAAATATGGTAACCGTTCTCTCCAAATCATCGGCAGTCGAAATCGATGCGATGGGCCTCACGCACAAACAGATGAACGCCCGATTGAGAGAAGCCGTAGCCGGCGGAGCCGAGCGCATCGAGCTCTATAATGTATTCGGGCAAAAGTATATCGGCACCGATTTGAACCGGCCCGTGGAGATTCACATCCACGGCACACCCGGCGGGGATCTCGGATCATTCATGAGAGGGCCGAGGATCACCGTGTACGGCAACGCCCAAGACGGCACCGGCAACACCATGGACGACGGGCTCATCGTCGTTCACGGTCATGCGGGGGATATCACGGGCCTTGCGGCCAGAGGCGGCAAGATCTTCATCCGCGATTCCGTCGGCTACCGGACCGGCATCCATATGAAGGCATACGGGGACCGACAGCCCATCGTGGTAGTGGGCGGAACAGCTCAGGACTTTCTGGGTGAATACATGGCCGGGGGAATTCTGGTGGTGCTGGGGCTGGACTTGGCGGAGGACGAAGCCCACCGGGCGCATTTCATCGGCACGGGCATGCACGGCGGGGTGATCTACATTCGCGGCAAAGTGAATGATTATCAACTGGGGAAGGAAGTGGGCATGGCCCCGCTTTCCGAGAACGATTGGACGATCTTGAGACCGCTGATCGAGGAATATGCCGCCCACTTCGGCGGGCGCGCAGAGGAGATCATCGGCCGAGGCGGGTTCTCCAAGCTTTATGCCCTTTCCCTGCGCCCGTACGGGAGACTTTATGCGTATTGAATATGGGGAAAGACATTGCCACGGAGAAAAGCGTTCGGTGGATTAGGGGGTGAGCCATGATGCGGCTCGCGATTATCTCGACGGAGACCGAACCGGTCCGCAGAATCCGTTCGGCATTGACCGGAAAGGGGATCGAATGTGTGATAATCCCCTCGTTCGATTCCTCCGGCAAGAGCGGAGCGAAGCCGGATATCATCTCGGTGTATATCAACGGAGCGCTGCCCGGCACGGGAATCTGGGAGATGCCGGGCAAGCTCAAGACGGAGACGGGCCTGCCCGTGCTGGCCTTGATCTCAAAAGCCGCTTTGGAACACGCGGATAGCCTCGATGGGTCGGATGATTTTGTGATCGAACCTTGGGACCCGGGAGAGATCGCCGTTCGGGCGCGGCGCTTGATCACAAGGGCACGCAACGCGCAGGAGAAAGAGCAAATCCGTTGCGGGGACCTCGTCATTGACCTTGCGCGATGCGAGGTGTTCCTCAACGGGCACCGGATCGAGCTCACCTTCCGGGAATACGAGCTCCTCAGGTTCCTCGCCGCAAACCCGGGCCGAGCATACACGCGGGAGACACTCCTCAACAAGGTGTGGGGATTCGATTACTTCGGCGGCGATCGGACGGTGGATGTTCACGTTCGGCGATTACGCAGCAAGCTCGGCGATCCCGACGAGACGTTCATCGAGACGGTTCGGAACATCGGGTACCGCTTCAGAGGGGGGAATAAGGCCCCGACCGGGCCGGATGATCAGGGGACCCGAGGGGCAAAGGGGGTGAGAAACGACGAACGAGTCTCAAACGCGGAAAGAGTCTCGGCGATCATGAGGAGGTGACGCCATGTCGCACAACTGGGGTCCGTATTTCATTGTCCCCACGAACTCACTGAAGGTATACAGTGGGAAAGTACAACTTCGGGAAGAGATCAATGAGGGATTGCTCGCTCGGGAACTCGAGTCCCTCGGGATTCCGGGTCCGGTGACAAGGATCTCCAACCCTTGGTACTATCGCAAGAAAGGGTCCGAAACCTGGATCAAGATCGGCGAATCGGATCTCAAAGAAGAGAACTTCCCGGTTCTGTGGGATACCACGGGATTGGAGAACGGGGTCTACGAGGTGCTCGGCCTGATGCATGTATTCATCAAGAAGAACGGTTCCGAACGTGCCATCGCCCGGCAGAGCATCGCGGAAGTAACCGTGGCGAACTAGAGCCACATGAGCGGGCAAGGAACTGAGAGGCGAACCCACAAATCAAATGAAGTGTAGGGGAATCGGGTCATCCGCCGTCGTTTCTGATCCCCCTCGATCCATCCGGACTGAGGAGTGCAGAGAGTAATCTCCCCCCACTGACCCGCTCAATCTTCCGAATAGAATGCAAATCCCAGAAGCCCCGGTCCGGTATGAGCGCCCATGACCGGACTGAATTCGCTCACGTAAATCTCCACGCAATCGAACTGTGCGAGCACTTGCCGCTTCAGCGCCTCCGCCTCCTCGGGCACCCCCGCATGCACCAAATTCACGTGCACCGGCCTGTTCCCCACCTTTTCCCTCATGATCTCCAGAAGCCGATTCATGGCCCGGGGCTTGGTTCGCACGCGCTCCACGGGTGTGGCTTCCCCCCTCGAAATCTGGAGAATCGGCTTGATGGAGAGGAGAGAGCTTGCCCACGCCGCCACTTTGGGCACGCGGCCGCTCTTGGCCAGAAAATACAGGGTATCCACAGTAACGTAAAGGTAAACCTTCGGAATCAGTCGTTCGACTTCGGCCCGAGCCTCGGCGAGCGTTCCGCCGGCGTTCGCGATCCGGGCGGCAACCAGCGCCAGAAACGCCTGAGCCCCTGCCGCCGTGCCGCAGTCCAGCACCTCGATTTCCACATTCGGGAGCTCCTTCCGGGCGATCTCCCGCGCCTTGAGCGCCGAATCGTAGGCCATGGTGAGGCTCCGGGTGATGCACACGTACAGGATCGCCGGTGCCCTCTCAGCCGCCGCTCGATACACCCTCAAGAGGTCCCCGGGAGATGCCGCCGATGTCGCGGGAAGCACCTTGCTCCGGCGCTGAAGCTCATAAACCGCTCCCGGCGTGATATCGATCCCATCAAGATACACTCGGTCTCCAATGACAATGCTCGAAGGCACAACGAAGATTCCGTGCCGCTCGGCCAGTTCCTTCGGCAAGCAAGCGAGGCTATCCGTCACAATAGCAACCTTCTGCACGCGGCCCTCCGTTCGTGCACTTAGCATAGAGGAATCGCCGTCGGGGTGTCAAGGAAAGAGCATCCTCGGGGGGCTTCGGCCGCCCGAATGGAGTAGACCTTATCCGTGATGCACCTTATAATGTAGGGGAAATCGGCGGGGAACAATCCGAAAAATATGTCCCGTAAGAAGAAGCTCATCATCGGCGCCGTCATCCTTGCAGTCGCGGTCGGCTTTCTTCTTTTCTTCACCCTCCGAAGCTACAGCGTATATTACTATACCGTGAGCGAAGCCCTCGAAAGGGTCGATTCCACCCAAGGAGAGACGATCGGAATCGGCGGAACGGTTCTGAAGGATTCCCTCTCACGCAATGGCTCCGAATGGACCTTTGCCCTCACCGACGGCAAAGGCGTATTGCGGGTGATCCATGAAGGCAGCGTTCCGGATAGCTTTGCCGAGGGGAAAGACGTCATGATCAAGGGAAAGTTCCTCGGCGACGGCTTCTTCCATTCGAGCAAGATCTTGACCAAATGCCCCTCGAAGTACTCCCCCAAGGACTGAAGGTTCATGGCCGATATCGCGCACGCGTGTTCGATCCTCGCCCTTGCCGTTTGTCTCTATGCCGCGGCGGCTTTCGAGATCAGCGCTCATAGGAACCTTCCCCGGCTCCGGGCCAGCGCTCGGAACGCCCTCATCGCTGCGTTTCTGTTGTTCTCTCTGGCGATGGAAACCATGGTCTATGCGCTCCTCACCGATGATTTCTCGATCGATCTGGTCGCCCGCTATAGCGCCGAAAGCCTTTCCGCACCATACAAGATCGCCGCTCTTTATTCCAGCAAAGAGGGTTCGCTCATGACGTGGGGATGGCTGATCTCCCTCATGACGGTGATCGTCCTCCTCACCCCCCACCCCACCCCTTCTCGCCCCCTCGGCATCCTCGCCGCCATTCAGGCCTTCTTCCTCATTCTGATCACCATCGTGACCAACACCTTCGAGACCAACCCTGCCCCCCCATCCGGCACCGGACTCAACCCACTGCTTCAGAACCCGGGAATGCTCCTCCATCCCCCCCTCCTTTTTCTGGGCTTTTCCGGACTTGCGGTGGTCTTTGCCTTCACCATCGGAGCGCTCTCGAACACCGCCCCCTCTTCTGAAGGAATCCTCCGGATGCGCAGGTGGGCGCTCTTTGCATGGTGCGCTCTGGGCATGGGCAACATCGTCGGCGCATGGTGGGCTTACACCGAACTCGATTGGGGCGGCTACTGGGCATGGGACCCCGTGGAGAACGCCGGACTCATGCCATGGCTCCTCAGCACCGCCCTTCTCCACGCCATCGCCATCGAACGCAAACGCGGGCAACTCTCCCAATGGCGTGCCGCTCTCGGCGGCCTTACCTTCACCGCCGCCCTTCTCAGTCCATTCATCACCCACGGGGGAATCGAGTCGCCCCTCCACGGGTTCGCCGATTCGCCTTTCCCGCCCTATTTTCTGGCCGCCGTGCTCATCACCGGGGCGGCGACGGCCGCCGTGCTGATCCACCCGCGCGATCGCACGAACACCCATGCGGCCACCCAATTTGCCCTTCTCTCCCGCGAAGGGGCATTCCGAATCACGCTCATCGGCTTCAGCATCCTTACCGCCATCGTGCTTATCGGCACCATCGCGCCGGGGGTGAGCGATCTCTTCGGGAAAAGAGCGGAGATCGAGCGCGATTTCTTCGATCGGGCGGCGGGGCCCTTTCTGTTGTTCCTCGTCTTTTTCATGGGCATTTGCCCGCTTCTCGGGTGGGGCCGAACCTCACGTGCGGCCCTGCGGCGGAATCTCACTTTCCCCATGGCGCTCACCGCCGTTGCGGCCTTGACCCTTGTGGGGATCGGCCTCGGCCGATGGTACGTCCTCACCGCCCTCATCTGCGGACCGCCCGTCTTCGCCACCCTTCAGGAATGGCTCCGGGGGGTACGCGCCCGGCACCGCCTCAAGGGCGAAGGCCGGCTTCGGGCCTTCCCCTTGCTGATATGGTCGAACCGCCCCCGATACGGAGGGATGATCGTGCACCTCGGGATCGTGCTCATCACCATCGGGGTCATCGGCTCTTCGTTTTACGATGCCGAAACCACCGCCACCCTCGAGCCGGGGGAATCACTCACCTTCAAAGGTTATACCCTCACTTACGAAGGGCTCGAGCGGCGCGCGGACCCGGACAAAATCATCACCACGGCCCGGGTCCGGCTTGCCCACAGCGGCCATTCGCTGGGGACCCTATCCCCTCAGAAGAACTTCTGGTTCTCGCAGGGGGCGTTCGTAGGCGAATCCGCCATTCGCACCCGTCCGGCGGAAGATATCTTCGTGGGCCTTTCTGAGTACAATCGAGAGACGGGGAGCGCAACGCTCCGGGTGCTCATCCACCCTCTTATCCTCTGGATTTGGGTGGGCGGGGGATTGGTGCTCGGAGGGGCGATGATCGCCTTCTGGCCCGAACGGAAAGGATTGAGGAATCGCGCCGGCCATGCTAAGGTAAGGAACACATGTTCGCCGTAACCGTCGCCTTTATCGTCATCGTTACCCTCGTCTTTGTGGGGTATCCGCTCATCCGATCCGCCCGCCCCAAGCCTTTCTTGCCCGAGGACGCAGATGATCCGGCGCGGATACGGGCGCGTCTAGCCGAGATCGAACTCGATTTCCACATGGGCCTCCTCTCCGAAGAAGATTACCGGAAGCTTGCCTCCGAATGCGAAGAGACACTTTCCAAGCGAGGGGAAAGACCTTGAGTGCGAATGCCGGCATCGCCATCGAAACCCGGGGACTTACCAAAACGTTCGGCGAGCGGGAGGCACTGGGGGGGATCGATCTGAAGGTTGCCGAAGGGGAATGCGTCGTGATATTCGGCCCCAACGGGGCCGGAAAGACCACTCTGATCCGCGTGCTGGCCACGCTCGCCCGCCCCACGAGCGGAACGGTGCGCATCGCCGGACTCGACCTTCAAAGGGAGGGGCCCGCCATTCGCCGCCGGATCGGCGTGGTCAGCCATCAATCTTTCCTCTACGAGAACCTTACCGTTTACGAAAACCTGAGCTTCTACAGCACCATGTACGATGTGCCCCGAAAGGAAAAACGCATCGCGGAGATTCTCGAGCTCGTGGGCCTAGCGGATCGGCGGGACGAACGGGTGGGCACGCTCTCCCGGGGCACCCAGCAGCGGCTGGCCATCGCCCGGGCGCTCCTTCACGATCCGACGATCCTCTTGTTCGATGAGCCGGAGACCGGACTCGATCAACGCGCCGGTGCGTTTCTGGGCAACTTCCTCAAGACTCTGACTTCGGGCAAGCGAACCGTCCTCTGGACCACTCATCGGCTCGAGCTAGGGCTCGAACTTGCGGCGCGGGTCATCATTCTGCACCGAGGGAAAACGGTATTCGAAGCGGCCGGTCAATCCCTCACTATCGCCGAGCTCCATCAGACCTACGCCCGGTGCACGGAGGAACCCCGATGAGAAGATCCATCGCCATGATCCTCGCCATCGTGCGCAAGGACCTCCTTTCGGAACTCCGGAGCAAGGAGATTGCGGTTTCCATCCTCCTCTTCGCCCTCCTCGTCATCGTGGTGTTCAGTTTCGCCTTCGATCCGGAGACCGAAGCCCTCGAAATCGTCGCCCCGGGCGTGCTCTGGATCGCCTTCACCTTCGCCGGAATGCTGGGCCTCAGCCGCCTCTTCGCCGCCGAGAAGGAGAAGGGCGGGTTGGAAGGGCTCATGCTCTGCCCCATGGAACGGGACCTCATCTACTGGGGAAAACTTCTGGGCATCTTCCTCTTCATGATGATCGTGGAAGCGGTGATCACGCCGATTTTTCTGGTCCTCTTCGACTTCCCCCTCTGGATTCCCGAACTCGGACTCATCTCGGCCTTGGCCACTCTGGGCTTTGCGGCGGTGGGAACGCTGTTCTCGGCCATGGCGGCCCACACCAAAGCCAGAGATATCACCCTTCCGGTGCTCTTCATCCCCATCACCGTTCCGGTGATCATCGCCGCCGTCAAGGCGGCAGAGGCGGCCCTCGGGGGGGAACCGTTCGGCGAGATGGCTTCATGGCTTGGTATAATAACTGCGTTCGACGCCATTTTTCTGGTGGTTTCCGGATTCGTCTTTGAGTTCGTTCTCGAGGAATAGATGAAGGGAAAATCCGTTCCCGTGGATCTATGGCTATGGGGCCTTGCATCCGCCCTGATGACGGCGGCGGTGAGCCTCATCTTCTTCTATGCCCCTACCGAACGGGAAATGGGCGATATCCAGCGCATCTTCTACTTTCACGTACCGCTGGCGTGGATTGCGTTCCTGGCCTTCTTCATCGTGGCGCTCTGCAGCGCTCTTTACCTCTGGAAGCGGGAAACCAAATGGGACACGATCGCCCATTCCTCCGCCGAGATCGGGGTGCTCTTCACCACCCTCGTGCTCATCACCGGCCCCCTCTGGGCGCGGCCCGTTTGGGGCTCATGGTGGGAATGGGAAGCCCGTCTCACCTCCAGTCTCGTTCTCTGGATGATCTACCTCGCCTATCTCTTGGTGCGGGAATATGCCGGGGCGGAAGAGCGGGGGGCGCGGTTCGCCGCCGTGGTGGGCATCATCGGATTTCTCGATGTGCCGATCGTTTACCTTTCGGTCAACCTCTGGCGAACCCAGCACCCCCCGGAACTCGTGAGCGATCTCGGGGGGGCCATGTTGCTCACGCTCATGGTGAGCCTTGCAGCGTTCACGGTTCTATTCGCTGTATTGCTACGGCAGCGAACCGCCCTCCGAAATCTCGATCGGAGGGTGAAGAAGCTCAAGCGGCAACATTGAAATCCTGAAGGAAAAGAGGGAAACATGGACGATCTGGAATACTTGGCCGCCGCGTTCATCGCCGTATGGGTCGTGCTCTCCGGATTCATCCTCATGCTCATCCGGAAACAACGGGCGCTGGAACGAGAGATCGCCCGGATCGAATCGGAGATGGACAGGGAGCGCCACAAACCGTGAATCCCCTGAACGCTTGGCTCTATCTGGACCGGATGGATCTCAGGCGCTACTGGCCCTCAGAAGCGCCTCTACCGTGGGAGGAGTTCGAGTCCCGAATCAAGTCCGGGGCCATCTCACTTGATGAGTGCGTTTTCCTACCCCCGCGCACGCGGCATGCGTTCGGGATCGCCCTTCACCCGGAAAGATACCTTCCGCTGATCCCCTCGATCACCGTTCCTCAGCCGGTAGCCCCTGACCTCTTCCCTTTGAACGAACCCGGGGAAGATGCGCTGGTGCTGGTCTCGGCCAACAACCGTCTCACGCTCGATCTTCTGGTCACCGTCTGGTCACATGGCCTTACCCGGGCCTATTTGCTTCTGGTGGATTGCCTCGGGCATACCGTGGATATGTCCATGATCTTCGGCACCTTCACTCCGGCAAAGCTGACGGAGGCGCTCCGATCGAGCGGACTAGCGGGTCGGGTGAAGCACCGTCAGATGATCGTGCCCGGACTCACCGCACCGCTTGCGGGGGATTTCCGGCATGCCACCGGCTGGGAGGTGATCGTGGGACCGGTATGCGCGGCGGAGATCCCCCTCTTCTTGGGAGACCGCTGGGTCCCGCCGGAGGAGACGTCGGAAGGGACTACTCCCCCAGACGGAACGGCGGGTAACGATCGGTCATGAGGGCCATATAGGCGGCGACCCGCAAGCTCCAGCGATTCATCCCCATCAGGAATTGGAAGATATCCCGCGGATATTTGCCGGTGAACAACAGGATCACGCCCGCAATGATGGCAAGGAGCCCGATGAGCCCACCCCACCGCCAACCCCACCCCCCTTGGAACACGCTGATGACCAGAAGGTGTGGAAGCACAAGAAGCCACCACTTGACGAGGACAAGCCCACGGGAGAGCCGCTCCGGATAGGTGACCTCTAGATCAGCGGGGTAATCAACGGACTTAAGAGTGAACGGGGGATACCTATCTGTGCCGAGTGCGTGATAGCTGTAAAAGCCCACCCTCCACGACCAGCGCAATACCCCCACATTGAAATCGAAAAGCCCGCGGGGATACTTGCCGGTGAAGAGGATGGCAAACAGGGAAATCAGCCATGACACAACAGCGGCAGCCCCGAGGAACACGAGCACCACCACATGCGGGAGCACGAGGAGCCATTTGATAAGCCAGAGGCCGGGTGAAAGCGGTTCGGTGAGTTCGCCCTTGATGGAGACCGGATAGGTTCCGGCTTCCTGTGTCATTTCTGCACCCCCTGCATGAGCGATGGGTTCGGGATCCGAAAAAAGACCGGGCTCGGGCTACGAGACCATTCCCTGCGCCATCAGCGCCGCTCCGAGCGCCCCCATGATCTGAGGCTCCTCGGGGACGAGGATTTCTATCTTCAACTCCTCTTCAAGGCAACGCTTCACCCCGATGTTCTTGGCCACACCGCCGGTGAACACGATCTGCGGCCGGTAGCCCACCGCCTTCCCCATGATGACCACCCGGCGGGCCACCGCCCGATGAATGCCCGCGATGAGATCCTCGCGTCTGGCCTTCTCCGCCCGCAGCGAGACCACCTCCGATTCGGCAAAGATCGTGCAAGTGCTGGTGATGGTCGCCGGGTGAGTGCTCTTGAGCGATTCCGGACCCATCTCATCGATGCTGAGTCCGAGCACCCCGGCCATCACTTCGAGGAAACGCCCTGTCCCGGCGGCGCACTTATCGTTCATGACGAAATCCGCAACGGTCCCATCTTCGCGCGCGCCGATGACCTTGCTATCTTGCCCGCCGATGTCGATGATCGTCCGGGCGCCGGGGATGAGCGAGACCACCCCCCGGGCATGGCAGATGATCTCACTGGCGGCCTTATTGGAGAAGGGGACCACATGCCGGGCGTATCCCGTGGATACGATGAAGCCGAGATCGCTCAGGGAAAGGCCGGCCTTCCGCAGAGCTTCCGCGGTCACCGCTTCGGCCGCTTGAATAACGTTGTGCCCCGTAGGCATGATGGCATAAGCCAACAAACGGCCCTCCCTCACGATGGCCGTCTTCGCGGTAGCCGCGCCTACATCCACGCCGGCGGTGATCGCCAATCTCTCGAACCTCTCCGATGGGCCGATGCCCGGGCAGGGGGCACTGGGGAAAGGCCGCCCCGCCATGTCGCCTCATTATCGTACGGGCTCGAACGCCCTGTCAAGGCCTTCCGTTCGGGAGAAGAAGGGGTCGGCGGGGGACTGAATTTCGTAGATGAGATCGCCCGCCTTCGGGGGCTCCTTCGTTGCTTGCATTCACTTTCCGCCGATTGTACAATGGATTTTGTCAACGATGAGCAAAGGATCGAGTCCCGAATCCGTTCGGGCTCGGGAGGAACGTGGGATGGAGAAGGGTACATGGACCGTGAAGACGGGCCTTGCGCAGATGCTCAAAGGCGGGGTCATCATGGATGTGGTCACGCCGGAGCACGCGAAAATCGCCGAGGAAGCCGGTGCATGTGCGGTGATGGCCCTCGAACGGGTGCCTTCGGATATCCGGGCCCACGGCGGAGTAGCCCGCATGTCCGACCCGGCTCTGATCGAGTCCATCATGAAGGCGGTGAGCATTCCCGTAATGGCCAAATGCCGCATCGGGCACTTTGTCGAGGCGCAGGTATTGGAAGCGATCGGAGTGGACTTCATTGACGAATCGGAAGTGCTGACGCCGGCCGACGAATCGAATCACATATGGAAACACGATTTCAAGGTGCCGTTCGTCTGCGGTTGCCGGGACCTCGGGGAAGCGCTGCGGCGCATCGCCGAGGGAGCCGCCATGATCCGCACCAAGGGTGAAGCGGGAACGGGCAATATCGTGGAAGCGGTAAGGCACATGCGCACCGTCATGGCCGAGATCCGCAAGATCCAGAGCATGAGCCCCGATGAGCTCATGGCGGAGGCCAAGCGGATCGGCGCCCCCTTCGAACTCGTTCAAGAAGTGCATCGAACCGGAAGATTGCCCGTGGTGAACTTCGCCGCCGGCGGCATCGCCACCCCGGCAGACGCGGCACTCATGATGCAACTCGGGGCGGACGGCAATTTCGTCGGTTCCGGCATTTTCAAATCGTCCAATCCGGAGGCGATGGCCAAAGCCATTGTGCAAGCGACAACCCACTATCGCGATCCGGAGATCATCGCCAAGGTATCGAGGGACTTGGGCAAAGCCATGCCCGGGCTGGAGATCAAGACCATTCCCGAAAACGAGCTTCTGGCCACACGGGGATGGTGAGATCGTTGGATCAAGATGAAACGCATCGGCGTCTTCGCCCTGCAAGGGGCTTTCATCGAACACATTGCCATGCTGGAGCGCCTTGGGGTGGATGCCGTTCCCATACGGCTGCCGCGCGAACTCGAGGGCGTCGAGGGTGTGGTGATCCCCGGCGGCGAGAGCACCACCATCGGCAAACTGATGGCCCAGTATGAACTTGCTCCCGCCCTGAAAAAACGCATCGCCGAGGGCTTGCCCGTCCTTGGAACGTGCGCCGGCATGATCCTCCTCGCCAAGGAAGTGACCGATCTGAACGGCTATTCCCTCGCTGTTCTCGATATTGCGGTGCGCCGCAACGCCTTCGGACGGCAAGTGGATAGTTTCGAGACGGACCTGCCCATCCCGGTGCTCGGCGATTCCCCATTTCATGCGGTGTTCATCCGGGCCCCATGGATCGAAAGGGTGGGCAAGGGAGTGGAAATCCTGGCCAGCCTTCCCGATGGGAGACCGGTGGCCGCACGATCCGGCAATATCGTGGTGGCCGCCTTTCACCCCGAACTCACCACCGATAGCCGGTTCCATCGCTACTTCTTGAAGATCGTGGACGAGCAATGCAGAAAGTCATCACCGACGACCTGAACGTCCTCCTCGGCGTTCTGCCCCCATACATCGCCCGGCCTTTGTGGCAGCGAGTGGATCGGAACGAACTTCTGGAAGTCGTTCTGGATTTGGGCCGTCCCCCCGAGGCCCGCTTCCCCGAAAGGCAAGTGGTCCTCAATCCGGCGGAGGTGACCCTCGAGGATATCGACTATGTGGTGGCACGCATCGGGAATTTCGGCGAGGACAACCGCGCCGGGATCGAGCGCACGCTTCACCGCATCTCCGCTATCCGCAACCGCGCCGGCCGGATCATCGGGCTCTCCTGCCGGGTAGGGCGCGCCGTGTTCGGGAATGTAGAGCTCATCCGGGATCTCGTGGAATCGGGCAAGAGCATTCTTTTGCTGGGCCGCCCCGGCGTGGGCAAGACGACCATGTTGCGGGAAGTGGCCCGGGTGCTCGCCGATGAGCTCGAAAAGCGGGTCATCGTGGTGGACACCTCCAACGAGATCGCCGGCGATGGCGATATTCCTCATCCGGCCATCGGGCGCTCCCGCCGCATGCAAGTGCCCCGGCCCTCGATGCAACATGCGGTGATGATCGAGGCGGTGGAAAACCACATGCCCGAAGTGATCATCATCGACGAGATCGGCACGGAGCTCGAGGCGGCGGCAGCCCGAACCATCGCCGAGCGAGGGGTACAATTGGTCGGAACCGCTCACGGCAATACCCTCGAGAATCTGATCATGAATCCCACGCTGTGCGATCTCGTAGGCGGCATCCAAACGGTGACCTTGGGCGATGAAGAGGCCCGACGGCGCCAGACCCAGAAGTCCATTCTGGAGCGCAAAGCGCCGCCGACCTTCGATGTGATCGCCGAACTCCAAAGCTGGGACCGCGTGGCCATTCATCCCGATGTGGCCGCTACCGTGGATGCCATCCTCCGGGGGCGTACGATCGAAACGGAAGAACGATGGTTCGATCGCAACGGAGAGGTCAAAAGCCTCAAGAAATCCCCCGAGCCGTCCCCTAAAGCGAACGGGTTCGAACCCAAGGTGCCCGATCTGAAACCTTCGCCCAAGCGAATCTATCCCTACGGCATCGACCGCAGCCGGCTGGAAAAGATCGCCCGGCGGATGCAACTGCCGGTCGCACTGACCGATAGCTTGAACACCGCCGATCTCCTCCTGATTACCAAGAACCATTTCCGAAAGAATCCGCAGGCATTGGAGCAAGCGCAGGCCAACCGGATCCCTGTCCACGTGCTCCGCAGCAACACCCTATCCCAACTCGAACATGGGCTGGCCGATCTCTTCAATGTGCAGGAGACCGTTGACCCGGCGGCCGCGGCTTTGCGAGAGGCGGAGACCGCCATCCACGCCGTCCGTGAAGGCAAAGGGCCTCAGGAGTTGAGCCCTCAGAATTCCTTCATCCGCCGCCTCCAACATCAGCTCATCGAAAAGCATCACCTCAGATCCGAGAGCACCGGAACCGGTCCGAACCGACGGGTCCGGGTCTTCGAGGAAGATACGTCCTTCTGAGACAGATCAGCCCCGGGAAAGACCCACAGCGGAGGAAAATCATGCAAACCCGCATCAAAATCGCTGGAATGAGCTGTGAGCATTGCGTCCGGCGCGTGACCCGGGCGCTCGAGGGGGTGAAAGGCGTGAAGGCGGTGCGGGTCAATCTGAAATCGGGAGAAGCCGTGTTCGAGCGCCCGGAAGCGGTGAGCATGGAGGAGATCCGCAAAGCGATCGAGGACGCCGGCTATCAAGTGACGGTGTGATGGGGCAAACGCCCCGAAACGTTGGCCGCCCCATCATTTCAGCACCGGACAGAGGTTCAATTGGGATTTTGGACGGCATGGCGGTTTCTCACCATCCTCCCCGCCCCCGGCACTCGCGGCACGGGAACAGAGGGGATCGGCTCCTCCTTACCTTTCTTCCCCGTGGTCGGACTCATCCTCGGGGGAGCGCTCCTCGGGCTTGACCGGCTGTTCGATCTCTTCCTGCCCCCCTTTCTCACCAGTGCACTGATCCTCGTGGCCATGGTCATTCTCAGCGGGGCACTCCATCTCGATGGGTTCATGGATACGTGTGACGGGTTCGCCGTGAGAAAATCCCCCGAGGAACGGCTGCGGATCATGAGCGACAGCCGCGTGGGGGGATTCGGGGTAGCGGGGGCCTGTTGCCTCATTCTGCTCAAGTTCGCGGCGCTCTTCAGTCTGCCCGATGAGCTACGAGCCGCAGCGCTCCTGACCGCGCCATCACTCAGCCGGTGGACGGCCTCGTGCGCCATCCTCGCCTTCCCCTCCGCCAAGAAAACCGGCTTGGGTCAGATGTACAAAGAGAAGGCAAGTCCGTGGACAGCGGTCATCGGCACGATCATCGCCCTCGCCATCGCCGCAGGGCTGTGGAGTTACCTCGGCGTAGCCATCGTGGGCGGAATCGGGATCATCGCACTGCTGATAGGCATGGCCTTGAGCAACCGGCTCGGCGGACTCACCGGCGATACCTACGGCGCCATCATCGAAATCTCGGAAACATGCCTTTTGATCGGCGCCGTCATCATCGGCAAGGCGGGAGGAACCTCGTGGCTCGACTTATCCTCGTAAGACACGGCGAGACGGAGTGGAACAAACTGGCCCGGTATCAGGGCCAGACCGATATCGAGCTGAACGAGACGGGCATCCGGCAAGCGCACCGCGCCGCGGAACGTCTGGCCCGCGAGAACGTTCAGACGATCTATTCGAGCGATCTCAAGCGGGCCCGCGCTACAGCCGAAATCATCGCTCTGAAGAACCCCAACGTGCACACAGTCCACTCAACCCCCTTGCTCCGGGAGATGCACTTCGGGGATTTCGAGGGCTTGACCTTCGATCAAATCGAGGAGCGGTATCAACTGATCTTCAGCGCCAGCCCTTCATGGAGAAGCCGCGGGCCGCAGGTGCGGGCTCCCAATGGAGAAAGCATCGCCGATCTGGCGAGGCGGGTTGACCGGTTCTGGGAAGAAGTGAGGGAACGCCTCGGGGAGGAAACGATCCTGATCGTAGCGCACGGCGGGCCGCTTCAGGTCCTCATCTGCCGGCTTTTGGGGATCGGACTGGAGCACTGGTGGCAGATTCGGCTGAGCGGCGCCTCCATCTCCATCCTCGATACCCATCCCCAAGGGGCCTCATTGGCCCTTCTCAACAGCACAAGCCATCTGGAGTAGATCCACACCCCTCCCCACTGCCGAGCCCTCGGCGGTCACCGGATGGGCGTTCGGACGATGACTCCCTCCGCTTCCAGCGCGGCAATTCTATCTTGCGGGATCCCCAGCAACTCTCCGAACACATACGCGTTATGCTCGGCAAAGCAGGGGGCAGGGGCACGGATGCACCCGGGCGTTAGACCGAGCTTCCACGGGAGACCGGGATAGTCATGGGTTCCGGCTTCGGGATGAGTGATCTTCTCGAAGAACCCCCTCGCCCGAAGATGGCGATCCGAAAAGAGTTCTCCCACACTGCGCACCGCCCCCGCCCTCACACCCACCCCCTGAAGGATTCGCATGGCCTCTTCGGACGTATGCCGGATGGTCCAACCCTCGATAAGTCGGTCCAATTCCGCCCGGTTCCGCAGCCGGCTCAGGAGATCGGCGAACCGCTCCTCGCGCACCCATGGGGGATCGCCGATGGCCCGGCAAAAGGCCTCCCACTCAGCTTCCGATTGGATCGCGACGGCGATCCAATCGTCCTCCCCCCGGCATCGGTAGCACCCTTGAAAAAGCCCCGTGGCATCTCGATTGCCCGCACGAGGGGGTCTCTCAACTCGGCGGAAACACCCCCCCATCCGCTTTGGGGAAAGGGAAACCAACCATTCGCCCATCATCGCTGCCAAGCTTTCTCGAAGGGAGAGATCGATATACCGGCCGCGACCGGTGCGGCGGCGTTCTCGAAGGGCGGCGAGCACCGCAAAGGCGGCATGGAGTCCGGCGACGGCGTCAGCGTAGGCGATCCCCGGTCCGATGGGTCCACTATCTTCATAGGCGGTCACGTCCGAAAGCCCCGTCATCGCCTCGATTCCCCTTCCGAAGCTCACGTAACCGCGATACGGTCCCGTTTGCCCGTAAGCGGAGATCGAGACCATGACGAGCCGGGGATTGATCCCCTCGAGCACGGGATAATCGAGTCCGAAATTGGCCATCACCCGCGGACTGAAGTTCTCGATCAGCGCATCGCTCACCGCAACGAGCTTCTTGAAGATATCCCGGCCCGCCTCCTTCGAGAGATCGAGACCGACCGCCAATTTGTTGCGATTCACTTCGTTGTAATAGGCCGAACGATTGAACGGCCTCCGACCGGGGTCACCCTGCGGATAGACCGCGCCGGGCTGCGGCCTCGGGCCGCCGCGGGTCGAGCGCACCGCGGATTCCACCCGGATCACCTCTGCACCGAGATCGGCAAGCGTTCGGGCGGCCAGCGGCCCCGCGTAGACTTGCGAGAGATCGAGGACCCGGAGTCCTTCCAGAGGAAGCCTTTCCATGTTCGTACTTCAGATGACGCCCATCCCCCGCAATTGGGAAAGCTCCTGCGCCGTGTAGCCGAGCATCCCCCGGTAAACCTCCTCGTTGTGTTCCCCCAACAAGGGTGCCCGGCCGGCCGGCCGCCGAGCCCCCTTCACCTGAAATGGAGCCCCCGCCTGAAGGAGCGGTCCGGCAACGGGATGGGCGATTTCGGTAAAAAAGCCGCGAGCTTGAAACTGCGGATCCGGGGGAAGCTCATCCACACTCAAGACCATCGCGAAGGGAAGCCGCCATGCCTGAGCCTCGTGAAACCATTCCTCCCGGCTTCTCTCGGCAAGCCGCGGGATGAGGAGGGCATCGATCTCATCCGCCCGCTCCCGGAGTTCCTCCGGCTTGAAGCGCTCCGGTTCCGGTATCCCCATGAATCGGGCGAACGTTTCCCAATCGCCGCTGGCATCCACATGAACGAATCCATCCTTCGATGGGAGGATCGTGGAGGGATAGGCGGTGGGGTGGCGGGGACCATCGCGCCGCCTCTGAGATCCATCGTAGGCGAAGCCGGTGAGCGCGCCTTCGAGAATCGAGGCCATGCATTCCATGCTTGAAATCTCGATATGCTGGCCGTGGCCCGATTCATCCCGGAAATGGAGGGCGGCCATCGCAACGAGAGCGGCGTTCAATCCCGCCAAATATTCCCCCTGCGGCCCGGCGATCTTGAGCGGTTCCCGATCGGGGAAGCCGGTAAGTTTCATCACGCCGCCGAGCGCCTGAGCCACGATATCGGCGCCACGATAAGCGGCGTACGGTCCCTCTTCGCCAAAGCAAGAGATCGACACGGTGATGAGGCGAGGATTTCCCGCACGCAACTTCAGATAGTCCAGAGCCCCGGGCCCGAGGTTTCCCACCAGAATATCGGCCCGGGAAATGAGTTGCGCAAGAAGTGCCCAACCCGTCTCGGTGCGAAAATCGAGCGTGATGCCTTTCTTGTTGGTATTGAGATGGAGGAAAAGGGCGCTTTTCTCCGGATGGGGGATACCATCAATGAAAGGGCCCGCGCGGCGCGCCTCATCGCCCCCACGGGGGTTTTCCACTTTGATGACGGAAGCACCGAGATCGGCCAAAAGCTTGGCCGCATATGGAGCCGAAACATACTCTCCCAGTTCGATCACCCGGACATCGGAGAGCGGATAGGATTCCATAGCCGCAATTACAGATGATGAACCGCTTTGATTCGGGTTAGAAGCGCATCGATGGAAGGAGCACGTCCCCCATATCGCGGCGGCCCGATAGGATCATCAACGGCCGTCTTCCCGAGGAGCACATCGAACGTGGCTTTGACGCCGTATGCCAGCGCCTCCAAATTGTATCCACCCTCCAATGTGAACACCAGACGACCCTTGCACTGCTCATCCGCCAGACCCTTGATGATGCCGGCGATATCTCCAAAGCCCTTCACGGTCAGTTGCATCATAGCTAGGTGATCAGACCAGTGGGGATCATATCCGGCGGAAACAAGGATCAGTTCCGGCTGAAAACGGCGGGCAACGGGGGCAAGAATCTCGCTGTACGCCCGATGGTACTCGGCATCCCCGCACCCACCGGGCAACGGGACATTGACGGTAGCTCCCATGCCGGCTCCCTCGCCGATCTCATCCACATCACCGCTGCCGGGGTAGAACGGATACAGATGGGTGGAAAAATAAAGGACCGAAGGGTCATCGTAGAAAGCATCCTGTGTGCCGTTGCCGTGATGGACATCGAAGTCAGCGATCAAGATCCGTTTGAGTCCATGGCTCTGTTGAGCGTATCGGGCGGCGATGGCCACATTATTGAAAAGGCAGAAGCCCATGGCCTGAGTAGCAGTGGCGTGATGGCCGGGAGGCCGCACCAGCGCAAAGGCAGAGCGAACGCCCCCGCTCATGACCTCGTCCACCGCCCGGAGGAGCCCCCCCGCAGCATAAAGCGCCGCCTTGCACGATCCGCGGGAGGCGAAGGTATCGCCATCGAGCCAAGCCCCCCCGTGGACACACGCGGATTCCACGCGCTCGAAATGATCCGGGGAATGAACGAGGGTGATCTCGCTCTCGGTGGCCATTCGGGGAGCGATAGAAACGAGTTCATCTTTCAGCCCGGAACTCTCCAGAAGGGACATGATCCGCATCAAACGCTCACTGCATTCCGGATGCGAACCGGTGTCATGTTCAAGATATACGGGGTCATATACGAAACCGACCGTCATGGTTCCCTCCTATCGGCCATCCAGTACGATGATAACAGAGACGCTCAGTTGCGGCAACGAATGGGCAGAATCCCCCGAGTCAACCGGCTGGACAGCGCCCCCCTTCTGGCGGGGTAAATCCCGCCAGACTCGAGGAGCATCCCAATGGGTTCAGATTTCACCCAGATCATGCTCAGACTGACCTATGTTCTCGGCATCTGTGATACAAAAAACACATCAAGACCTCTCGATTGTCTTTTTCAGCAGACCATAGTATAATGCGCCCCAAGGATGCACCATGGGCAAGTCCGGTTTCTCTCTGGAAGGCGGGCAAGATGCGCAGAACGTCGGCCGAAAGGCTTGACGAACTGGATATGAAGCTCCTCCGAGAGCTCGAACGAGACGGTCGGCAGAGCACGGCGGAGCTTGCGCGCCGCGTTGGCACAAGCAAGGCTACGGCCCGGCGGAAGCTCAATCGTTTGCTGGCCGATGGCATCATTCGCATCATCGCGGTAGCAGACCCGCCCGCTCTGGGTTACCAAACCGTGGCCACGATGGGCATCAATGTCCACCCGGGGCATATCGATGCGGTGGCGGAAAGGCTTGCCTCCTACCGGAACGTCCGTTTCGTAATCATCTGTGCCGGGCGCTATGATATCATCGCATGGGTCATGTTCGAGGAGCCGGATGATCTCTCCGATTTCATTCGCAATGAGCTCGGCAAGATACCGGGGTTGGCACATGTGGAGACCATGATCTACCTCAAGATCAAACGGTTTTCCTTTACCTATGGTTCAGACGAGTCTTCTTCCGAATCCGAGGCACCGGCGTAAAGCGGACTCCATGAAGGGCACCGGCGGATGCCCGCGCCAAACAAATCGAGAGCATTCGGTTCATCTTAAAGCCATATACTGAACCAAATGGACAAGATATTGGATATCATATCATCACTAGAATCCGGTAGAACGCGTGGGGTTGCCTTTTGTTATCAGAAATGGGTATAATTCAACAGGAATCATGGCCCGGAGAAGGCGAAGGGCATTTTGAAGGGGAGGAATCCTGCCTGAAAAGAAGATCAAACCCATAACCGAAGAGGGGGAGGCAAATGATCATTCAGGAAATCGCCCAAGCTGTCGAGTTGCTGGATAAGAAGAAAGCCCTGGCGTTGGTTCAGCAAGCGCTGGATCAGGGGGTAAATCCCGTGGACATCGTCCAATCGGGCATCGTGGCCGGCCTTGAGGGGATCGGAAAGCGGTTCGAGAAGCAAGAATATTTCTTGGCCGAACTCATGATGGGCGGCAAGATCAGTCAGGCATGCATCGATCTCGTGACCCCTCACCTCCCGAAGACGGCCACAACCAAGCAAGGGGTGGTGGTGATTGGAGCGGTCCAAGGCGATCTTCATGATATCGGCTACGGGCTCGTGGCCACTCAACTGGAGCTCAACGGCTTCGAGGTTCACAAACTGGGGGTCAATATCCCCGCAATGACCTTCATCGATAAGGCGCGGGAGAAAAACGCCGATATCATCGGGCTTTCCGCTTTTCTGGTCACAACGATTCCCAACTGCAATGAGGTCATCGATTACCTGAAGGATATGAAACTACGGGATAAGTATTTCGTCATCATCGGCGGCACCGAGACGAGTCAAGAGAAAGCCGATGCCATGGGTGCCGATGGGTGGGCCAAGAATGCGGTGGGGGCGGTGGAACTGTGCAAGCGGCTCATGGCAAAGAAGCGCGGGATGGCCCAATAACCTATCCAATCGGATTCGAGGAGGCTACAGAAAGTGATTCCACTCATTGATTTTCAACGGCGGGCGCTCACCGGTCCGGTCATGAAGGCCGACGAATTCGATCTCGAGTTCGCCATGAAGGTGCGCGAACTCACCGCCGAATACGAGATCAAGTACAATCCGGAGGAGCTCGTCGTTGACGATAAGACCGCCGATGCCGTCTTTCAGGCGGCCGTGCAACTCTTGGCGGACGTCGGCGTGTACCATCTCGATACGGAACGCGTCATCAAGTACACCCGGGAAGAGATCGAGACGATCGCTAAGGAATACCGCGAGAATCCGAGCAAACATACGTTCGGGCGGGGCAAAGATGCGGTGACCATCGAATACCGGACCAGCACCGATAAACGTCCGCCCACCCTCTATGCGGGTTCCTGGGGGGTGGCCGATGAGGCCTGGTTCACCGAGTACATCCAATCGTTCGCACAGGAACCGACCATCAAAGCCATGGGCATCTGCGCCGGGTTGGCCAAACTCGGCGATATCAAGCCGAAGGCGGGAACGCTCAGCGAAATTTACGTGGGTCTATGGGAGCAAAAGCAAATCAAGGAGGCGCTGGCCCGGGTGGGCCGGCCCGATATGCACTGCGGGCTCTTGGCCACCGTGAGCAGCGCCGCCGGAACCATGGCGATGATCGGTCCGGGGCTGCGCGAAGCGCACAACACCCAGATCGGGGTCCACATCATTCCGGAGATGAAAATCAATTGGAATCAGCTGGTGCTGGCCCAGTTCTGCCGGGAACGCGGGATTCAGCCATGGCAAAGCTCCATGTCCATGATCGGCGGGCTCTGCCGCAATCCCGCCGACGCCTCCATCGGACTGGTGGCCAATCTGCTCGGCCAGATCTCGTATGCCAACGGCAAGCTCTGCAGCCTTTTCAGCAACCACATGGACGGCAAATCGGCCACCCCCGCAACGCAATGGGCCTACAGCGCCGCGGCCCGCGCCTGCGAGCGAAATATCAAGATCTGCATCGGGGGATGCGCCTCCGGCGTTCTGGCCAAGACGCCCTTCACTCTGCTTCAGGGAGCGGCGATGGCGGCGCTCTATACCGCGAGCGGGATGTCCTATTGCTGGATCGCCGGGGCTACCGGCATCGAGGCCCGCTACAACGGTGAAGTCATGAACGCGATGGCGGGCATGGATCGGCAGAAAGCCAATGAGGTGATCTTGGCCATCATGCGCAAGACCGGTGAGCACGCCAAGGAAGTCAAGGGCAACACCGCTAAATTCCCCGATGTCTACGATCTGGCTACGGTCAAACCGAAGCCAGAATTCGTGGCGTACATGGAAAAGGCCAAGGAAGAGCTGGCCCAGTGCGGCGTGCCGTTCAAATGAAGCATGAGGCAGAGCGGTTGCGTCTCTTGCGTCTGCAAGGAGCATTATGCTGATCGTTGGTGAATCCTTGAATGCCACCATCCCTTCGGTGAAACAAGCGGTCATCGACCACGATGCCGAAAAGATCAAGGCCCTTGCCCGCCGTCAGGCGGAGTGCGGGGCTCATATGCTCGATGTGAACGCCGCCGTGCCGGGGCGAAGCGAACCCGATGATCTGGTGTGGATGGTCCAAACAGTCCAATCGGCCACAGATCTGCCCCTCGTTCTCGATAGTTCCAATCCCGAGGCCATCGAGGCGGCGCTCCGAGTCTACCGGGGCGATGCGCCCATCCTGAGCTCCATCACCGGCGAGATGACCGGCGGCCATGCGCGCCTTCTGGCGCTGGCGGTAGAACATCGCTGCGGACTCGTGGGGATGTGCATGGATGCCTCCGGAATCTCCTCCGATGCCGCCGTTCGTTTTGCCGTGGCCGAGAAGCTCTTCGAGCGGGCTCGTTCCGCCGGACTCAAGCCCGAGAACCTCTACATCGATCCGCTCGTTCTGGCCATTGCCACCGATTTCGGAGCGGGCATGACCTTCCTCAACGTCCTCCGGCTCATCAAGGAACGCCTTCCGGGTGTTCGCACGATCTCCGGGCTCAGCAACATCAGCTTCGGGATGCCTCAGCGCCGGCTTCTCAATCAGACCTTCGTGGCGATGCAAGCCGCCTTCGGCATGGATGCCTTTCTCGTGGATGTACGCGATCAGAAGCTCATGGCCACACTCATCGCCGCTCGGGCGCTTACCGGCCAAGACGAGTGGGGCATGGAGTATTTGAAGGCCTATCGCTCCGGAAAACTGGGCGAAAAATGAAGACGGGGCTCATCGTGTGCGGCGCTCTCGGCCGTGAGGTGAAGGATATCGTTCGCCAACACGGGTGGGATGTGATCGTGAGCGGCGTATCCCCTGCCGATCACCTGCGCCCCCACCGGATCGCCCCCGATGTGGAGAAACGCATCCTCGCCCTTCGCTCCCGGTGTGACCGCCTCTTCGTGGTCTTCGGCGATTGCGGATCCCAAGGAATGCTGGATAAGATGCTTTCCGAATATGGCATCCCCCGAACCCGGGGCCCCAATTGCTACGCGTTGTACGCCGGCGATCTCTACGCCAAACTCCTGACCGAAGAGCTGGGGACCTTTTTCCTGACCGATTTTCTCGTGCGCACTTTCCGCCGCGCCGTCATCAACGGTTTGGGGCTCGATCGCTTCCCCCAGCTCAAAGAGGAATTCTTTCACAACTGCCGGCGCGTGGTCTATCTGATCCAGAGGGAAGATCCCGCTCTCCGCAGGGAGGCGGAATCCATCGCAAGGTATCTTGGACTCCCGCTCAGCACCTACTTCACGGGATACGGTGGGTTGGAACGGCAACTCGATGAATGGATGAGGTTGGAGACAAAGCACGCCACCTCGGAAAAGGGGCTTGCAAACACGCCATCCCTCGTTAGCGGCGATGGCGAACTGGCGAGTGACGGGAACGATCTCAAGTGCTGCCGGTCCTGAGCGGCCGGGCTAGGAGGAACGAGTTGGCTAGGAAACCGCGTAAGTGGCATCTGGAAGTGGACTTCATCGCAGTGGGAAGCGGCATCGGCGGACTCACGGGAGCGATCACCGCCCACGATGAGGGATTGGAAACCGTCATACTGGAAAAGGCTTCCAAGCTCGGCGGGGTCAGCGCGCTCTCCGGCGGGGAGATATGGGTCCCCAACAATCACGTGATGAAGCGATTGGGGATCAAGGACTCCCGGGAGGAAGCCAAACAGTATCTGGATTTCCTCGCCGGCGGATTCGCCGACCCGCAGCTTACAGAAATCTATCTCGATGTATCGCCGGTGGTCTGCGAGTATCTGGAAAAGAAAGCCGGCGTGCGGTGGAAAACGATCCCCAACTTCGCCGATTATTTCTATCCCTTCGCCAAAGGCGCCCAGCCACAGGGCCGATACCTCGAAACCGAGATCTTCAAGGGATCGGACCTTGGAGAGTGGGAAAAGAAATCCCGCCTCACACCGCACCTGCCCTGTGGCATCACCGCGGAAGAGATGTTCGCTTGGGGGGGTGGAGCGGCGATGTTGAAGTGGGATTTCGCCCTTCTCGGCAAACGCATCTCGCAGGGCATGCGCACGATGGGCCCCGGCATGATGGCCTATTTCATCAAGGCGGCCGTCATCGATCGCAAAATCCCCACATATCTGGATACGGCGGTAAAAGAGCTCGTGCAAGAGAACGGCGCCATCATCGGGGTGCGCGCGGAACGCGAGGGGAAGAACTTCTGGATCCGCGCCCGCAAAGGCGTGCTCCTAGCCATCGGAAGCTACGATTGGAACGAGGAGCTCACCAAGTACTATGAGCAATTGCCCGAAGCCCACTCGGCATGCCCCCCGCAGATCGAGGGAGACCACATGATCATGTGCGGGGAGATCGGGGCTCAGGTCGCCGTCGTCCCGACGGGTTCGCTCGGAAGCATGCTCGGGTACAACGTCCCCAGCGAAGAAGCCGAAGGCAAGCCCCTCTGGAGGCTCTCGGCCGAAGGCGGGTATCCGCACGCCATGCTGGTGAACCGCTACGGACGGCGGTTCTGCGATGAATCCTTCTACCCGCAGTATTCTCCGGCACTACACGTCTGGGACGGGCGGAAGAAGGAGCATCCCAACTTCCCTCCGTATTTGATCTTCGATCAGAATCACCGGGAGAAGTACCCCCTCGGGCACTTTGCCCCCGGCACCCCGCTCCCGGAGGAGCTCGTCGCCTCCGCCCCGACTCTGAGAGAGCTTGCCAAGAAGCTCGGCATCGATGCCGATGGTCTGGAAGCGGAAGTGGCCCGCTTCAATGAATTCTGCAAGGACGGCGTGGATCGGGACTTCGGCAAAGGAAGTTTCCCCTGGGCCAACTTCATGACCGGCGATCTCCACAACAAGCCCAATCCCAACATGGGTCCGCTCAACAAGCCCCCGTTTTACGGACTGCGGCTTACGTTCAACTCCGTGGGGATCGTCTCGGCGGGGCTCAAGACCAACCGCAACGCCGAGGTGATGCACGTTCGGGGCAAGCCCATTCCCGGGCTGTATGCCGCGGGGAACACCGCCGCCGCCCTCGACACCGGCGCGGGATATCAGAGCGGGTTCGCTTGCACCCGGGGCATGACATGGAGTTACATCGCCGCCAAACACTGCGCAGGGAAATGGAAATAACACCTTTCAAGGAGAAAAAAGAGATGCCACCGAAATCATCCAAGACACGTAAATGGGACCTCGAGACCGATGTGCTCGTCGTAGGCACCGGCGCATCCGGATTGGTGGCCGCAATCGTGGCCCACGATGAGGGTTCGAAGGTCACGGTGATCGAGAAAACCGATAAGGTGGGCGGGGCCACGGCCGTCTCGGGCGGGTTCCCATGGATTCCCAACAATCACCTCGAAAAGGAAGCGGGAATTCCCGATTCGCGCGAAGAGGCGCTCACTTACATGAAGTTCATCGTGGCGGGGCGGGTTCCCGATGAACTCGTCGAGGCCTTCATCGATAACGGCCCGAAGATGCTCAAGTATATCGAGGAGAAGGCGGGCCTCCGCTTCACGATCTCCCAAATGCCCGATTATCACGCCGAACGCCCCGGCGGGAAAGTCAAGGGCCGCAGTCTCGGCCCGCCCGCCTTCGATTCCAACTTGCTCGGCAAATGGAAGAGCCGCCTCCGGCAGGCCCCTGTGGTGGTCTTCCCGATGTCTTGGGAAGATTATGAGAAAAGCAACGCCAAGGCCGATCCGAAGAACCTCGACTACAACCTTCTGGCCAAAAACATGATGAAGGGGATCGTGGGCATGGGAATGGCCACCATCGGGTATCTCCTCAAGGCCTGTCTCGACCGCGGCATCGAACCGCTCATGGAAACGCGAGGCGTGGAGCTGATCACCGAGGGCCGCCGCGTCATCGGGCTCCGGGCGATCCGGCAAGGAAAGGATTTCTTCATCCGCGTGAGCCAAGGGGTGATCTTGGCCTCCGGCGGGTTCGAGTGGAACGAGGAGATGAAAAAGCAATTCATCCCCGGACCGCAGATCTATCCGATGAGTCCGCCGTCCAATGAGGGCGATGGACAGAAGATGGCCATGGCCATCGGGGCGGATATCGGCAACATGCACGAGATCTGGGGCGTGCCGGCCGGAATGATCCCCGGCGAGGAATACGATGGTAAACCCCTGGGCCGGATGACCATGGGGGAACGGTCACTGCCCCATGCCATCATGGTCAATCGGTTCGGCAAGCGTTTCGTCAACGAAGCCCACAACTACAGCGATATCGCAAAGGCGTTCTGCACCTTCGATCCCGTGGCCTATGATTTCTGCAATTACCCCGCATGGGATATCTTCGATCAACAGTTCAAGGATAAGTATCTCGTGTTCACCAGCGCCCCCGGCGGGCCCGTTCCCGAATGGCTCATCGTCGCCGATACCATCGAAGAGCTCGCCCGCAAGGCCGGCATCGACCCCAAGGGCCTGAAAGAGACCATCGAGCGCTTCAACGAATTCGCCCGCAAGGGGGTGGACGAGGATTTCCATCGGGGCCAAAGCGCCTATGATCGGTACCAAGGAGACCCCAATCACAAGCCCAACGAATCGCTCGGCACCATCGAAAAGCCTCCATTCTATGCGCTCCCCATCGTGCTGGGAACGCTGGGCACCAAGGGCGGCCCGAAGACCAATGCCAACGGTCAGGTGCTCCATGTGCTGGGCGGGGTGATCGAGGGACTCTATGCCGCCGGCAACGTGATGGCCGGAACGAGCGGCCCCGGATATGGAGGCGCGGGCAACACCATCGGGGCGGGGATGACGTGGGGATACATCGCCGCCAAGCACGTGACCAAGCAACCGAAGAGATAGCGTCTGGCGATCAGCGAGGGCGGGTGAGGGAGCGAAGGGCCACCGCCTTCGAACGAGCGCTCAATACCTGAACCCGTTTGCGCCGGAGCCGTTCGAATCACAAACGGGATAAAAAGGAGAAAGCAATGCCGGAAGTCGAACATGTGGAAGTGGTCAACGCACCGCGGGCCTTCGTCTGGGACTTCGTAAAGGACATGAACAACTGGGTCCACTACCTCAAAGGTTATCAGAAGCATGAGGTCAAGAACGAAAAGGACTCGGTATGGTGGATCAAAGGGGATGTGGGCATCATGGCCCGAACCGTCTCGTTCGGCGTCCACATCGAGGAGTGGATCGAAGGGGATCGGGCCACCTTCTCGATGAAGGGCATCTCCGAGGTGATGGATGGTGACGGTGCCCTTATCCTGAGTCCGAACACTCCGGGGGAAACCGCTCCGGCCAAGAAGGGGGGCCTCCTCAAACGGAAGAAGAAAGGGGGCGCCATCGAAGCGGCCTCGGCGGAGGCCTGGGCTGCCGCCGACCCCGACAGCACCAAACTGACTTTCCGCCTGCGCATCAATGCGGGCGGGCTCATCGGGCCGATGGTCAACGCCGTGATGGGGCCCGTGCTCAAGCCCATCGCGGAGGACTTCGCCGCCAAGCTCAAGGCCCGGATCGAGGAGTTGTACGCCCAGAAGAAATAGAGGGCAACCAACGCACGGCCTCATCCGCGGGCTCGAACAACGAAGATAGAAACGGCCCTTCATCCGATCGAGAGCGGAGAGGCAACCGCATCGCAATGGAAGTGGCCCGGATTCGATGAAACGGGAGGTGCCGATGGCAATGCTCGCCCGGCTCTACAGTCCCATCCGCATCGGGGCTCTGGAGCTCAAGAACCGGATCGTCATGGCTCCCATGACCACGGGATGGGCGGCGGCCAACGGCACGTTCTCCCCGCGGCTCGCAGCCTTTCTGGAGGCACGCGCCAGAGGCGGCGTGGGGCTCATCATCACCGAAGTGGCCACAGTGGACGGCACCTACCCCTATGTGCCGCAAACCCTCGGCCTCTGGGATGATGCACAGATCGCGCCGATGCGCGAATTCATTCAGCGCATCCACCGCTTCGGGACCAAAATCATCCCTCAGATCGCCCACCCGGGTCCGGAATCCATCTCGGTATCCATGGGCGGCCCTCAACCGGTGGGCCCCTCCGTGATCCGTTGCCCCGCCACCAAACAGCTTTGCCGGGAGTTGGCGGCGGAAGAGATCCCGAGGATCATCGAGCTATTCGCCGAAGGCGCCCGGCGGGCACGCGAGGCCGGGTTCGACGGCCTCGAACTCCATGCCGCCCATTCTTACATGCTTTTGGGATCGTTCCTTTCCGGACTGCGCAACCGGCGCACCGATCGCTACGGCGGCTCCCTCGAAGGGCGCCTGACCCTCATCCTCGAAGTCATCCAAGCCATCAAGTCCCGAGCCGGCAGCGATTTTCCCCTCATCGTGAGGCTTTCCGGCTCCGAGATCGTTCCCGGCGGACGCGATATCCGCGGCACCCAATATATCGTCCCGATCCTCCGGCAAGCGGGGGTAGATGGATTTCACATCTCCGGCGGTGCCTTCGCCGACGCGGCTTCATGGATCCTCCCCACCACCGGCATGCCGCGGGGGCTCAACACCGTCTTTTCGAAGGCGGTGAAGGAAGTGACGGATGCGCCGGTGATCGTGGTGGGACGGATCGACGATCCCCGTTTCGCAGAGGATATTCTGGCGCGCGGCGAAGCCGATGCCGTCGCCATGGGCCGCCCGCTTCTGGCCGATCCCGAACTGCCGAACAAGGCGGCGGCCGGCCGGTTCGATGATATCGCTCCGTGCACGGGATGTCTCATCGGCTGCCGGGGCCAGCCCTGGGTGGGCAAGAACATCACCTGTGTGATCAATCCGGCCTGCGGCAAGGAAAGGTACATGGAGATCATCCCCGCATCCGAGCCGAAGCGGGTCATGGTGGTGGGCGGGGGGCCGGGGGGAATGGAGGCCGCTCGCACCGCCGCTCTGAGAGGGCACCGTGTTTCTCTGTACGAAAGATCCCCTTTCTTGGGCGGCCAACTCAATCTCGCTTCAGTGGCGCCCACCAAGCAAGAGCTTTCCAAATGGGTGAGGTATCTTCGAATTCAAATCGAGAAGGCCGGCGTGGAGATTCACCTCGGCGCCGAGGTCACGCCGGAGCTTGTGGAAAGGCTCAAGCCCGATGCCGTGATCGTTGCGGTGGGCGCAAATCCCACCGTTCCGACAATTCCGGGGATGGAGAAGAACCTCGTGGCAACCGCCCATGATGTTTTGGGGGGAAAGATCCCTGCCCATCCCACGGCCGCGGTGGTGTGGGGCGGAGGGATGGTGGGGTGCGAAACGGCCGACTTTCTGGCCGATCCCGGCGATAATCAGCTTATCGGACGGACCGCCGTCACGCTCATCACCAGCAAGAAAGAAGTGGCCATCGAGATGGCCCCGGAGGCTCGCGCCCCGATGCTTCAGCGGATGCGCCGGAACGGCGTGACGATCGTCGGTTCGGCCACGATCAAGGAGATCCTCGAAGATGCCGTCGTCATCGAAAGGGAGGGGGAAAAACAGATCATCCGCCCTGTGGATATGGTGGTCCTCGCCAGAGGCTCTCAATCCGCCGATACTCTCAGCCGGAAGCTAGAGGGCCTTGTCCCTGAAGTGTACGTCATCGGGGATGCCAAGGAACCCCGTCAGGCGCTGGACGCCATCGCCGAGGGCGCTCAAATCGGTAGAAAAGTTTAGATTTCCGCAATCGTCCATCCGGAGCTTACCGGGAATAAATCGGTCAAAGGAGGTAAAGACACCATGGCCAAACTGACAAAGCTCTTCACCCCGATCAAGATCGGCCAGATGGAGGTCAAGAACCGGATCGTCATGTCCCCCATGACCACCCTCTTCGCCACCATGCGGGAGGAGATCACCCCCCTGATGTTGGCGTACTACAGCGCCCGGGCCAAGGGGGGAGTCGGGATGATCACGGTGGAAGTCTGCACCGTGGATCGCCCCCATAACTACCAATTCAAGTCCCTCGCCCTCTGGGACGATAAGTTCATCGCCAAGCACCGGGAGCTCACGGCGGCGATTCACGCCCACGGCGCTAAAGTGGTACCGCAGATCTCCCACCCCGGCCCCGAATCCCGGGCTCCGGTTCTCTATAAGATTCCCGCCGTGGGCCCATCGGTGATCAAGTCCGTGATGACGGAGGAGACCTGCAAGGAGCTCACCAAAGAGGAGATCGCCGAGATCGTAGCGAAATACGGCGATGCGGCCCGGCGCGCCCGCGAGGCCGGATACGATGGAATGGAGCTTCACGCAGCGCATAGTTACATGCTGGTGGGCTCGTTCCTCTCGCCGCTCCGCAACAAACGCACCGATGAATACGGCGGTTCGCTCGAAAACCGCGCCCGCTTCGCCATCGAGGTGATCAAGAGCATGAAGGCCAAGGCGGGCGCCGATTTCCCCTTGATCATGCGCATCTCCGGAGACGAGATGGTTCCGGGTGGAAGAACGCTGGAAGAGACCGTCCGGATGGCCCCGATGTTGGTCGAAGCCGGAGTGGATGCCTTCCACGTTTCCGGCGGGGTCATCGATAAGCTCTGCACCGTCATTCAGGCCGGACCGGAATATCCGCTGGGATTGAACGTGCCGGCGGCCGCCGCGCTCAAGAAAGCGGTCAAGGTGCCCATCATGGTCGTGGGAAGGATCAAGTATCCGCTCCAAGCGGAGGCCATCCTTCAGAAAGGCCAGGCGGATCTCGTGGTCATGGCCCGCGCCCTTCTGGCCGACCCGGAGCTTCCCAACAAAGCCCGGGCCGGTAAGTTGGATGAGATCCGGCATTGCATCTCGTGCCTCAACTGTTTCGATTCCCAGGCCGCTCTCGAGGGCCTCAACTGCGCCGTGAACGGTCAGCTCGGCTTCGAGACGGAATACACCCTCGAACCGGCGCCCAAACCGAAGAAAGTGATGATCATCGGCGGGGGACCGGCGGGCATGGAGGCCGCGCGGGTCGCCGCCATCCGCGGACACAAGGTAACCCTGTACGAGAAACAATCCCGTCTCGGCGGATCGCTCATCTTCGCCTCGACGGTTCACCCCGATAACGAAGATTACCTTCGCTATCTCAAAGGTCAGATGGCCAAACTGCCCATCACCGTCAAGCTCAATCAGGAGGCCAACGCCGCAACGGTGGTCTCCGAGAAGCCCGATGTGGTCATCGTAGCCTTGGGGCCGGACCTTGTGGCGCCCAAGATCCCGGGGGATCAGCAGCGGCATGTCATGAGCGGACCGGACCTCAAGCAAATCCTCGGCGGAAATCTCAAAGGGCCGGGGGCCAAGAAACTTCCGGCATGGCAACGATGGGGGCTGGCCATCGGGCGGCCATTCATCACTAGTCTCACGCCGGAGCAGGTGCGCAAACTCACCCACATCTGGATGCCCATCGGCAAGCATGTGGCGGTGATCGGGGCGGATCTGGCGGGATGTGAACTGGCGCAATTCTTGGCCGAGCGCGGGCGCAAGGTAACACTTCTGGATAGCGGCGAACAGATCACGCCGGAAGTGGGCATCAAAAGGCGCGATAACGTCCAAACGCTTCTCAAGAAGGCCGGCGTGACCGTTCTCACCAAGGTCACTTGCAAGGAGATCACCAAGAAGGGCGTCATCATCAGCACGGCGGAGGGGAAAGAGCAACTGATCGAGGCCAAAACGGTGATCCTTGCCGGGGAGGCCCGGCCCAATCCCGGGCTCTTTGAAGGCCTTCAGGGGAAAGCGCCCGAGGTCTATGCCATCGGCGATTGCGCCAAGATCGGCTTGATCCGGAAGGCCACCGCCACCGCCATGGCCGTAGCCGCCAAGATCTAAGGGGAGGGAAACGATGAGCCCTAAGACCATCGCAGAGCTTTTCGATTTGAGCGGCAAGGCGGCGATCGTGACCGGCGGGGGGGCGGGGATCGGGCAGGCGATCGCCCTGCGCCTTGCGGAGGCCGGCGCCGCAGTGACCATCACGGATATCAACGCCGAAACCGCAAACCAAACGGCATCCGAGATTCAATCCAGAGGCGGCAAAGCCATCTTCCTGAGCGCCGACGCCCGCAGCGCCGATGACGCCCGAAAGGCCGTGAGGGCCACCGTCCGCGCCTTCGGCGGGCTCGATATTCTGGTGAACAACGCGGGCATCTATCCCATGTGCCCCTTCATGAACATCACCGAAGAGCTCTGGGATCGGGTGCTGGGGATCAATCTCAAGGGGGCCTTTCTCTACTCTCAGGCCGCCGCCGATGTGATGATCAAAAGCGGGAAAGGCGGCCGGATCATCAACATCGCTTCGATCGACGCGCTTCATCCCAACGGCTCCGTGGCCCATTACAATGCCTCCAAGGGGGGGCTGCTCATGCTCACCAAAGCCATGGCGCTGGAACTGGCCCCGCACAAGATACTGGTGAATGCGGTAGCCCCGGGAGCGATCCTCACTCCCGGCACACAGGCCATCCGTGAGGGCGCCGCCAAAGCTTTCAGCATCGATCCGGAACAGATCCTGCAGGGATTCCTCCAGCGCGTGCCGATCGGGCGGATGGGAGAACCGGACGATATCGCCAAGATCGTTCTGTTCTTGGCCAGCGGCGCAGCCGATTACATGACCGGTGATCTGCTCGTCGCTGACGGGGGATTCTTGCTTTCATAAAGGCAGCGCAGCCGCCGGCATCAAAGGAGGTTGTCTTTTATGGCCAAATCCGGCTCGTTCAAGCATTTGCTTTCACCCGGGCGTATCGGCTCGCTCGAGATCCGCAACCGGATCCTCGTTGCCCCCATGGGGGAAAACCTCGCCGAACCCGACGGCACCATGGGCGAACGGATCCAGCGCTTCTATGAGGAGCGCGCAAAGGGCGGGGTGGGACTCATCATCGTGGGGGTCAGTTCGATCGCTCATCCCGTGGGGCAGTGCAACATCAATCAAGTGGCCCTCTCCGATGATAAGTTCATCCCCGATCTGAAGCGATTCACCGACCGCATCCATGCCCATGGGGCCAAAGTGGCGTTTCAGCTTCAGCATGCGGGAAGAGTGGCCCGAATGGATATCCCCCGCGGCCGGGCCCGATGGGTTCCCTCGGAATATCAGGAAAACCCCGGCGATCTGCTCGATCACCTGACCGATGAAGAGGTCATGATCACCCTCTCCAATGTAGCGGCTCAGGGGGCCGTCTTCGATTTCCACCCCATGACCATCGAAGAGATCAAGGGACTCATCCAGCGGTTTGCCGACGCCGCGGACCGCGCCAAACGGGCCGGCGCGGATGGTGTGGAAATCCACGGCGGGCACGGGTACATCATCTCATCGTTCATCTCTCCGAAGACGAACAAGCGCACCGATGAATACGGCGGTTCGGTCGAAAACCGGGCAAGGCTTCTGACCGACGTGATCAAGGCCGTCAAGGCCCGCGTGGGGAAGGATTTTCCCGTATGGTGCCGAATTGACGGGAAGGAATTTCTGGTGGAGACCGGGATCACCGAGGAAATGGCCGAGCAAACGGCCATGCTGGCCGAGGCCGCCGGCGCCGATGCCATTCACGTGAGCGCCTACGGGAATCCCGCCATAAGCGGCGCCTTCACCATGGCCCCTCTCGTCTACGCCCGATGCGGATTCGTGCCTCTGGCCGAGCGGATCAAGAGGAAAGTCAAGGTGCCCGTCATCGCCGTGGGCCGGATCGAGCCGGAAGACGGCGAGCGTCTGATCGCCGAAGGCAAGGCGGATTTCATCGCCATGGCCCGGAAGCTCGTGGCCGATCCCGAGCTTCCGGCGAAGCTCGCCTCCGGGCGCACCACCGAGATCCGGCCTTGCATCTGTTGCTATACGTGTGTGGGGGAAATCTTTCTGAATCGGCCGCTCGTCTGCGCCGCCAATCCCCTCGCAGGTAGAGAGCATGAGATCACCATCACCCCCGCAAAGGCCCGGAAACGGGTGCTCGTGGCGGGGGGCGGACCGGCGGGGATGGAAGCGGCGCGAACGGCCGCTTCACGCGGGCACGAGGTCATCCTCTGCGAAAAGGGCGATCGGCTGGGCGGCACTCTTTTCTTCGCTTCGATCCTCTACCCCGATAACGAACGCTTGCTGGATTGGCTCAGATCCGAGGTGAGCAAACTTCCCATCGAAGTCCGGCTCAACACGGAAGTCACCCCCGCCCTTGTCAAGGAACTCAAGCCGGATGTGGTGATCGTCGCCACCGGCGCCAAACGCGAACTCCCCAATATCCCCGGGGTTCAACTCCCCCACGTGATGGGTGGGGATGACATGAGGGCGCTCATGACCGGAAGCAACAAGGATGCGGCCAAATCCAAGCTTTCCCCCCTTCAGCGCGCCGTGCTCGGGCTCGGCCGGGCGACGGGCATCTCGACGAATCTAGCCCGCGTAAGGGAGATGACCAAACTCTGGATGCCAATCGGCAAGCGGGTGGCCATCATCGGCGGGGGACTCGTGGGGGTGGAGCTTTCCCTCTTCCTCGAAGAACGAAAGCGCGAAGTCACCATCATCGAATCGGGGAAAAAGCTCGCCACGGAACTTGCCATTCCCCGCCGCTGGCATGTGCTCTACGAGCTCCGGCAAAGCAAGGTCAAGGTCCTTACCGAAACGGCGGTCGAGTCCATCGGCCGGAAAGAAGTGATCTGCAAGGCCAAGGATGGTCAGCCGATCACCGTTCCGGCGGATTCCGTGATCTTGGCCACCGATGTTCAGGGAAACCGCGCTCTGGCAGAGAGCCTTCAGGGGCTCGGATGCGAGGTTCACCTCGCCGGCGATTGCGGCGGACTCGGATTTCTCAAAGGAGCCATGAAAGAGGGTTTCGAAATCGGCCGAACGATCTAGCGGACGCTATTCTCAAGCGCATGCCCCCCCTTGGCGGGAACAACTCAATATACAGTGGAGGAGGTCCCGATGATCCCGATCATTGATTTCCAGCGGCGATCGCTGACCGGCCCGGTGATGAAATCGGATGAGTTCGATCTAGCGTTCTCCGCCAAGGTGAGGGAACTGGCCGCAAAGTATGAAATCAAGTACAATCCGGAAGAACTCATCGTGGACGATGCCACGGCGGATGCGGTCTTCAAGGCGGGGGTGGAGCTTCTGGCCGATATCGGGCTCTATCACATGGAGACCGAACGGGTGATCAAGTTCTCGAAGGAGGAAATCGAGACGATCGCGCGGGAATGCCGGGAGAACCCCGCAAGACACACGTTCGGGCGAGGCAAAGATGCGGTGACGGTCTCCTACCGCACTTCCGCCGATACCCGTCCCCCCATCCTTTACACCGGCCCCGGCGGCGTGGCGGAGCCGGAGTGGTTCGTCGAAGTGATTCAATCCTTCGCCCAAGAGGAATCCGTGAAAGCGCTCGGCATCTGCCCGGGGCTGGCCAAACTGGGGGATATCGAGCCGAAGGCGGGCACGCTCAGCGAAATCCATGTGGGGCTCTGGGAACAGGCCCATATCAAGGAGGCCCTTCGCCGCGTGGGCCGGCCGGATATGCATTGCGGCCTTCTGGCCACCGTGAGCACCCCCGCGGGCATCATGGCCATGATCGGGCCGGGACTTCGCGAACCCCACAACACTCAGATCGGCGTCCACATCATCCCCGAACAGAAAGTGGACTGGAGCCGCCTCATCTTGGCGCAGTTCTGCCAATTGCGCGGCATTCAGCCATGGCAGAGCTCCATGTCGCTCATCGGCGGCCTCTGCCGAAACGCGGGGGAGACGGCCATCGCGCTCGTGGCCAATGGTCTGGGGCAAATCGCCTACGCCCAGGGGAAGCTCTGCAGCTTCTTTGCCAATCACATCGACGGGAAGTGGTCCACCCGCCAGACGACATGGGCATACAGCGCCGCCGCCCGGGCGTTCGAACGAAACGTCAAGATCGCCGTGGGCGGAATCGCGGTGAGCGCCATCGAGGCCTGGAAAACGGAAACCCAGTTGATGCAGGCTTCGGCCATGGGCATCGCGAACACGGCCAGCGGCTTTGCCTATTGCTGGATCGCCGGCCTGACGGGGCTGGAGGCACGGCTCGTCGGTGAGGCCATGAACGCCGTGGCCGGAATGGAGCGTCTCAAGGCCAACACCCTCGTGAAGCGCATCATGGATCGGGTGGAGAAAACGCTCCCCACCGTCACGCCGGCGCAAACGCCCTTCCCCGAGGCCTACGATGTGAAAACGCTGAAGCCGCTTCCGGAATACGAGGCCACCATGATGCGCGCGAAGGAGGAACTGGCTCGTTTCGGGGTGCCCTATTGAATCAGCGGATACGAGGTAAAAATACCCCGTCCGCCAGAGGAAAAGCGTGCTATACTCTTTTCTGTGGAGGAATTCAAGCCATGCCGAGCATCAAGGAGCTATTGGACCTGAGCGGGAAAGGGGCGGCGGTGACGGGGGGGGCGATGGGGATCGGGCAGGCGATCGTCTTTCGCCTTGCGGAAGCCGGTGCCGCCGTCACCATTGCGGATGTCAACCTCGAAGCGGCTGAGAAAACGGCTCAAGAAGTGAAGTCCAGAGGGGGAAAAGCTCAGGCGATCCGGGTGGATGTGCGCAGCGCCGCCGATGCCCGCCGGATGTGCGAGGCAACGGTCGAAGCGTTCGGCAACATTCAGATCCTCGTCAACAACGCCGGTATCTACCCTCTCCTCCCGGTCATGCGGGTGGATGAGGCGCTCTGGGACCGCGTCATCGCCATCAACCTCAAGGGAAGCTTCCTCTGCGCTCAGGCTGCGGCGGCCGAGATGATCAAGGCCGGCAAGGGCGGGAAGATCATCAATCTGGCCTCCGTGGACGGCTTCCACCCCAACGGAAACGCCACCCATTACAACGCCTCCAAGGGAGGCGTCATCATGCTCACCAAGGCGCTGGCCCTGGAGCTGGCCCCCCACAAGATCCTCGTGAATGCGGTGGCTCCGGGAAGCATCCGAACACCGGGCACCGAAATGGTGGGGAAGGAAGCACTGGCGGCGGGGCTCACCCTCGAACAGCTCAGCAAGAGCTTTGCAGGCCGGATCCCCCTCGGCCGCATGGGCGAGCCCGACGATATCGCCAAGGCCGTGCTCTTCCTGGCCAGCGGGCTTGCCGATTACATGACCGGCGATATCGTCTTGGTGGATGGGGGATATCTCCTATCTTAGCAATTGACAAGCCCATCTACTCGGTTGACAACCCCCCACAGCTTGAAGCCCTCCGGGGAAGGGATTTTGACGGGCTGTAAACCAGAAGAAAGGGAGAATCGAACGAAGTGCAGAAGATCGGAGAACTCTTCAATTTGAGTGGGAAAGCGGCGGTGGTGACGGGGGCGGCCACCGGAATCGGGCAGGCGATCGCCATGCGCCTTTCGGAAGCCGGTGCCGCCGTCACCATTGCCGATATCAACCTCGAAGGCGCCCGGCAGGCGGCCGAGCAAATTCGCTCGGCGGGGGGCAAAGCCCAGGGCATCAAGGCCGACGCCTCCAGCGCCGCCGATGCCGAAACGGTCATGGAGAGCACCGTTCAGGCATTCGGAAGTGTCGATATCTTGGTCAATAACGCTGGCATTTACCCGATTTCCCCCGTGCTCAACACCACGGAGCAACTCTGGGATCGGGTGCTCAATCTCAACCTCAAAGGGGCCTTCCTCTATTCGCAGGCCGCCGCCCGCCGGATGGTCGCCGCCGGCAAAGGCGGCCGAATCATCAACATGGCCTCCACCGACGGCCTCAAGCCGACCGGCTCGCTGGTCCACTACAACGCTTCCAAGGGCGGTGTGGTCATGCTCACCAAGGCCATGGCTCTGGAGTTGGCCCCCCATAAGATTCTGGTCAATGCCATCGCTCCGGGGGGAATCTTGACCCTCGGCACACTCGGGACACAGCAAGAGATACAACGTCTGAAAGGGAAAACCCTCGAAGAGATGCTCAACGAGTTTGCCGTCCGCTTCCCCTTGGGCCGCATGGGCGATCCCGATGATGTGGCGAGGGTGGCCCTCTTTCTGGCCGGATCCGCAGCGGATTACATCACCGGCGCGATTATCGTGGTGGACGGCGGGTATCTGCTGTCCTAAGGGAAGTAGGCACGCCTTGGAGATCATCCCCGGAATCTATCAGCTCAAGCTTCCCCTCAAGGATAACCCCTTGGGTTATGTCAACACATACCTTCTAAAGGGAACGCACGGGTGGACGCTCATCGATGCGGGGTGGAACGATGCGGAATCCTTCGAGGCCCTCCGCGAGCACCTGACCCGGTTGGGCCTGGCGATCGACGATATCGAGCAAATCCTCGTCACCCACATTCACCCCGATCACTTCGGCATGGCGGGAAGAATCAAAGAGCTTTCCGGCGCCACTCTCGCCCTTCACGAAATCGAAAAGGCGTTCATTGATGCCCGCCACGAATGGGGCGGTTCCATGGCCGAACGGATGAACGCGTGGCTCCGCCTCAACGGCGTGCCGGAGGAATACCTCACCGCCTTCAACGAAGCCTCCGCTGACACCATGAGCCATGTGGTCGCCTCCGTGCCCGACCGGGGCCTTCGCCACGGAGAGATCATCTCCACGGGCATCTTTGAGCTCGAAGTCTTCTGGACCCCCGGCCATTCCCCCGGCCACGTGTGCCTCTACGAGCGGGAACACAAGATCTTGTTCACGGGGGATCATGTACTGCCCGTGACCACCCCGAACATCAGCATCCATATTGAATCCGATTGGGACCCGCTGGGGGCGTATCTCAAATCGCTCAGGGATATCGAGGGATTGGAGGTGACCTTGAATCTTCCCGCCCACGAAGAGATCTTCGAGAACCTCGGCGAGCGGATTGCCCAGCTTTTCACCCATCACGATCACCGCAAACGGGAGATCATCGAGACCATTTCCGAACAGGCCCGCACCGCCTTCGATATCTCGTCGAGGATCACGTGGATGGAAGGTCAGATGCAATGGGAGACGATGCTTCCGTTGGACCGGCGCATCGCCGTCACCGAAGCTCTGGCGCACCTCGAAGCCCTGAGGGCCGAAGGACGGGTGAAGCGATTCGTGGAGGAAGGCATTTCTTACTATCGGGCCGCTTGAGCCCCTTTCGGAGACCGACGCCATGGCGTTCCAGAGACCCCCTATCTTCCGCCCCCCATCCGAAGCGCGGAGCTATTTCCTCCCGCTCACCCGCGGGTGCTCCAACAATTCGTGCACCTTCTGCCGCTACCACGGCTCGAAGCTCGAGATCCGGGATATCGCCGAAGTCAAGCGGGAAATCGACGCGCTCCAAATGGCGCTCAAGGGCATCTACCTCCCGAACGTCGATCCGGTCATCTATGAACTCGCCCCGCAACTTGCCTCCAAGCGGATCTTCCTTCAGGACGGCGATGCCCTCGTGTACCCCTACCCGAAGCTCGTCGAAGCGCTGGAATATCTGAACGCCCGCCTCCCATGGATCGAACGGATCGCCGCCTACGCCACGCCCCAAGACCTCCTCCGAAGGACCGTCGAGGAACTCAGGGAACTGAAAAGGCTCAAGCTGAGCATCGTGTATGTGGGGCCGGAAAGCGGGGACGACGAGGTCTTGCGGAAGGTGCAAAAAGGGGTCACCCGCGCGGAGATCATCGAAGCGTGCCGAAGGGCTAAGGATGCGGGGATCGTCCTCTCGGTCACCGTGCTTCTGGGGATCGGCGGGGTGGAGGGAAGCGAGGAGCACGCCCACCAAACCGCTTCACTCCTCACCGAGATCGATCCGGAATTCGCCGGGGCGCTCACGCTTACGCTCGTTCCGGGGACACCCCTTCATCGAGAGGCCCGCGAGGGGAAATTCTCCATCCCATCTCCCCTTTCCGTTCCCTCGAGGAGCTCCGCATCCTCATTGCGGAAGCAAGATTCTCCCGCTGCTTCTTCAGTTCCATGCACGCTTCAAACTACCTAGCCGTGCGAGGAACGCTGCCCGATGACCGCGACCGGATGCTTTCCCGGATCGATTTCGTCCTCAAACAACGGGATGAAAGGCTTCTGCGCCCGGAATACCTGCGCGGACTCTAAAGAGGGATTCGCCGCCACCGTCACGTGGCCCGGATCTCTTCCTTCACGAATCGGATGTACGATGCGGCAAAGCAGATGCCGGTGAGGCCGATCAAGACCACGATGTGAGGCCAAATCAGCTTCAGGCTCTGGGTAAGAGAAACGGTGGTGTATCCGAAGACCCCATAGGACTCCGGATCGGTGATCTGCGCCACAGCCACGCCGAACGATTCCAAGCTCCTCCGAGAGGGATCCAAGAGAAACTCCGATCCTTCGAAATAGAGATTGACCGGCGATACGCGCTTCACCGTGAGCTCCACATTATCGTGTTTGCGCCAATCATCGAGGGTCGAATACTGGTTGACGGGGTGCTGCGTCTCCGCTGCGAACGTTGCGATCATGGAGATAAAGAAGGTCATGAAAAGCCAGAGCGCGATCGGCACCAAGGCGGAAACGGCGGGTTGCCGGAAGAAAACCGAGCACAGGAGCCCTAACCCCAGCCAGAAGGCCAGATAAATGACGGTGCCCACATAGAAGCAAATCAGGCGAGCGATCTCCGAGGAATCGGGGGTGATGCCGAATTGCCGCACCGCCAGAGCGGAGACCATCAGGAACACGCCGGCGGTCATGATAGCGATCACGGTCAATCCCGCCAGAAACTTCCCGTTGATCACCGCATCCCGATAGATGGGCTGAGAAAGGACCCGGCTGAGGGTGCCCCGGTTCCGCTCGCTGTTGACCGCATCGAACCCGAAGATAATCCCGATGAGCGGCCCGAACAGGCTGACGAACCACAGGAAAGATGGAAGGCTTTTGCCTTCCGCACTGAAGACCCGGAGGAATTGAGCCTCGGTGGGATTCGTCGCGATGCTATCGCGAACCGTCTCGGAGGCCACATAAGCGGCAAACATGGAGACCAGACCCACCACGATCACAAGGCCGAAGAACCGCCAACTCCCGCAGTAGTCCGCAAGCTCCTTCCAGTAGACCGCCGCCATATTCGATCTCACCCCTCTCGGAAGTATTTCAGATAGATATCTTCAAGCCCATAATCCTGCGTGCGCAACCCCATGAGGAGCACCCCTTGCTCCGCGGCCGCCCGGGAGATCTCGCCCCTCACATCCCGATCGCTGCGAACCGTCAAGACGCGATCTCTGACTTCCACACCCCGGACGCCCTCAAGGGATTCGATCGCCCTCACAAGCCCGGGCTTCATCTCGGTGACCTCGGCTTCAATGACCACGGGGTTCTCGCCGGTCATGGCCATGCCCAGTTCGCGGATGGAGCCCTGAGCCACCATCCGCCCCTTGAAGATGATCCCCACGCGATCGCAAATCTCCTGAACTTGATGGAGGAGATGCGAGGACAAAACGACCGTGATGCCCCGGTCATGGGCCATACTGACGATGAGATCGAGGATGTGCCGAACCCCTTCCGGGTCGATCCCGGTGGTCGGCTCATCGAGAATGACGAGCCGGGGATTCTTGATCAACACATCGGCGATGCCCAGACGCTGTTTCATTCCCTTCGAGAACTTGCCCACTTCCTTATCCGCCACATCCGCCAACCCCACCGCTTCGAGCGCCTCGGCGATCATCGCCTCGGCATCCTTGCGCCTGAGCCCATTGAGCTCCGCGATATAGCGAAGGTTCTGCCGCGCTGTGAGATCCGAATAGAAGCCCACGTTCTCCGGCAAATAGCCTGCCACGCGTTTGACCTTGAGCGGCTCACGGGCCGGATCAAAGCCGCCGACGCGCGCCGTGCCCGAAGTGGGCTCGGTGAGCCCCAAAAGCATCAGAATGGTGGTGGTCTTCCCGGCACCATTCGGACCCAGAAATCCGAAGATCTCGCCCTGACCGACCGTCAGGTTCAGCCGGTCCACCGCGGTCACGTTGCCGTAGACCTTGGTGAGATCAACCGTCTCGATGACCGCTTTATCCAAAGCTTATCGCCTCCTCAACCAGAGAAAGACGCCGAACAGGGCCGCCAGCACCGCCACAATGATCACCACCGCCACCCACAACCACTTACTCGATGTCTCCACCTGCACCCGGAAGTCCACGTTCTGGCCGGATTCCCCGGGGTTCCGCACCACTACCTGCACCCGATAGTCGCCAGCAATCGCCTTCGCCCGAGGCGTGATCGCTACATCCACCGTGTCCGATTCGCCCGGCGCCAGATAGTTGATCTGCGCCGGCGTGAACTCAACGGTCCAATCCTTCGGCTTGACGGTTGTGGTGAACGTAACGTTGTTCAACGCCCCCGTCCCATTGTTCTTCACAACGAGCGTGAAGTGAACGGCCTTGCCCGCCGTGGTCTTGCCGTTGAGGGCCTGCTCGTTCTCGCTCCCCACGATCGTGCCGAGGAGCATACTCCCCTTCCCCTTCACATCCACCTGCACCTCGGTCTCGGCTCTGGTCTCTTTCGAAGCCGCTGAGAACTTCACCTTGAACGGGCCGGGTGGGACATCCGCCCCCAGCGTCAGCTTCATGATCACGGTGACCGTCTCGCCCGCCTTGATGTTCAAAGAAGAAACTTGCTTCGTTCGGTCCGAGGCGGGCATGAACTGCACATCCACCAGCGCCGGAACCTCGGCCGCAAAATCGAAGGTGCGATCTTCCGCCGATTTGTTCGTTACTTCGATCCGGAATTCGACGTTCCCCCCGGGAGCGGCGCCCAAGCTCTGATAATCGGATTTGAGCTCCACCGCCGCAGGGCCCGTATATCCCGCCCCTTCTTCCGGCACCTCGATGGCAATCTCCACCGATCTCTGCACCGCAAGATCCTTGCTCGAAGCGGTGACCTTGATCGAATACGTCCCCGCCTCAGCGGTTTTGGGCACGGTGGTCTTGAGGGTCAATTTTTTGGGGGTCTCCTGATCCGGCTCCAGATGAACGCTCCGGATCTCCGCATCCTTGGTGGCCCAGGCCGTGAGGGTAGCTTCCCAACCCTCGGGGGCGGCAATCGTAAGATTCACATCCTCGGGAATATCGCCCCGATTATCGAGCGTCAGATCAAGGCTCACCTCATCGCCGGCGCCCACCCCAAGGCGGGTGTAATCCGCGTAGAACAATATATCCCGCTTCGCCTCGGCGGCCATCGCATACGGCCCGCTCATACCGGTCAGAAGCACAATGCCTGCGCACACCACCAGAAGCCTCACGATCATCGTTCTCATTCCCGAAGAACCTCCCTTAAGCCAGAGTGCCTCAAAACTTTGTCGCTTATTATAAGCCGTATCGCAAGCGAATGCAAGGCAAGAAACGGCCCCCAAAATAGCGATTGAAGAAGAGAGTACTCAAGACACCTCTCTGCCGGGGGAATTGGGGGTGTCCCCCAAAAAACTCTTTGGGCGGGTGGGTGGGATCGGAGAAGCCGGATCGTTCATGGGGTAAAGTGGGGAAATTCCGGGACAAGGTCCGCAGTGGAGTGATCAAGGGCCTTCACCCTGAGGGTGAAGGCTCCAAAGCGGAATCGCTCCTTTTGGGACGGCGTTTTGGAGGAATCACCCCTTGTTCTTTCGTTCGCCAAGAGCCAGCGGAGGAAAACCCGGCGAGTCTCTTCAACCCCAATGCGTTTCCCAGCCATCCCGTTGTGGTATATAATTGAGTCGAAAGCGAACTCGGGTTCGGCCGGCTTTTAGGCGAATGACCACACATCTGACTCAAGAAACCGCATCACCCCTTCACGGTCTGAGCCGTTTCAAGGCGCTCAACGAATCCTTCCCTCATACCGCTCAGATTCTCGATTACAAACGCCGGGGCAAGAAGGTCTTCGGCTGGCTTTGCACCTATGTGCCCGAGGAGATCATCCACGCCACCGGAGCTTTGCCCATCCGCATCATCGGCTACTCCCATGAAGCGAACCTCGATGATGCCACGGCCCATCTTTATGTCAACAACTGTACCTTTTCCCGGAGTTGCCTTCAACTCGGCCTCGAGGGGCAATACGATTTTCTCGACGGGGTAGTCGGGGGCTCAACGTGCGACGGGGCCCGGCGGCTCTTCGATATCTGGCGCCAGTATGTGGGCACGCCGTTCCATCATGTGCTCACCGTGCCCCGCAAGTACACCGAACGCGCCCATCAACTTTACTATCACGAGGTCCTTGCCTTCAAACACCACCTCGAGGAGTATCTTGGGTTGAAAATCTCGGATGAAGCGCTCCGGCACTCCACCGAAGTGCTCAACCGATCCCGTCAGCTTCTGAAACGCCTCTATGAGCTCCGCAAACGGGAGGCCCCGCCGATCTCCGGGGCCGAGACGATGGAAGTCCTGAACGCCGCCTACCGGATGCCCAAAGAGCTCTTCAACGAATGGTTGACCGAGCTTCTCGAGGAGCTCGAAGAATCCGATCGGCAGTTCAAGGGCCGGGCGCGGGTGATGCTCAACGGAAGCGTGCTCACCAATCCCCAGTTCATCAAATCCATCGAGGATCAAGGGGCACTGGTGGTCACCGATGAGCTTTGCACGAGCACCCGGTACTGGGGGGACGAGGTGATCCTCGATGACGGCCGCCCCCTTCTCGAGGCCATCTCCCGGCGGTATCTTAACAACTTCCCCTGTGCACGCATGCACCCTTCCGACGAACGGTTCAACCGGATCATCGCCTTCGCCCGCGCTTACCGTGTGGACGGCGTCATCAGCCAGATCGTGCGCTACTGTGTTCCATATTGCCATGATCTTCCCCTCCTCACGGAGCGGCTCAAGGAGATCGGCATCCCCACGCTGGCGCTCGACGTGGAATACGGCTCTTCGGGTTCGGGGCAAGTGGCCACACGGGTGCAAGCCTTCCTCGAAATGTTGGAGGCCAACCGCCGATGAGCATCGTTCGAGCCGAACGGGATAAGCTCAAGTCCATCATCCGCGGGGCGAAGCGCTTTGCCCGCCTCAGCGCTGAAACCGCTCCGGAGCGGAGGAGCGATGCCCTCTACTACCGCATGCTCCAAACTTACTACGAGCGCATCATCCGGGCCCACGGTGAGGGCAATCTCATCGTAGCGCACACGGTGTTCTTCCCGGAAGAAGTGATCTATGCCATGGATATGGTGCCTATGCACACCGAGGCGACCACATGGATGATCACCCTCTTCACCGGAGAGAGCGCCGGAGTGGTCAGCGCCGGTGCCGAGCTGGGGCTGGCCTCCGAGATCTGTACCCCTCACCGCGGATTGGCCGGTGCGGTGGCCACCGGCGTGATCCCCAGACCCGATGTGGTGCTCTGGTCCAATCTCGTATGCGATAACACCGCCAAGAGCGGGGAGCTCCTCGTCAAGCTCACCGGCGCCCCCGGGTTCTTCCTCGACCACCCCTTCAAGGAAACGCCCGAGGAGATCGCGTATCTGGCCGAAGAGATCGCGGATATGGTGCGCTTTCTCGAAGCGGTATCGGGCAAGAAGATGAATTGGGACCGGTTCTCCGAGATCATCGCCCGGATGGATCGGCAACTCGAACTCATCCGCGAGATCAACGAACTCCGCAAGGCGGTGCCCACGCCCTTCTCGCCGCAGGGATTCATGCAACTTCTCACCGCCGATTATCTCTTCCCCGGCCAACCGGAGGCCATCGAATACCTCACGGCCCTTCGGGACGAGCTCGCCGCGATGGTCAGGTCCGGAAAGGGCGCGGTCCCTCAAGAACGATTCCGATTGATGAGCTTCTTCCTACCCCCGATGTACCTTACGGGGTTCTTCGAGAAGATCTCCCGCGAATACGGGGCGGTGAGCGTCACCGAACCCTTCTTCACCTTCTGGGGGGAAGGCAAGCTCGATCCTTCCAAGCCGCTGGAAAGCGTGGCCAGAAAATCCTACATGATCCCCGAGATGCGCATGTACGGTCCGCTCGATGACCGTGCGCTGAAGAGCATCAACCGATGCGCCCGCGATTACCGGATAGATGGGGCGATCTACTACGCCGATGTCGGGTGCCGCCATGCCTGCGCCACCATCAAACTTTTCAAAGATCAACTGGCGGAAATGGGCATCCCCATGCTGACGCTCGATTGCGACGTGGTGGATCCGCGCGTTACCTCCGAGGACGAGGTCAGGGAAAAGCTCGAACAGTTCTTCGAACTGCTCGAGGCCTGCCGCCACGGAGGAAAGGGGCGGACGGAAGCGGCCGAAGCGATCGGCATCGGCATCGACGTGGGGAGCCTGAGCACCAAGGCGGTTATCTTCTCCGGCCGGGAGATCGTCGCTCACGCCGTCATCCCCTCCGAAAATGAGTCCGAAGCGAGCGCCAGGGCAGCCCTCGACCGTCTCCTTTCGGAGACCGGCCTCAGGGTGGATGGACTCCCGATCGTCATGACGGGCACGGGGGGAAAGTCCTACGAGACCGGATACGGCCGGCACGGGATCAACACGTGCCTTGCCCGGGGAATCCATCATCTCTACCCCGCGGTCCGAACGGTGATCGATCTCGGCGCCGAGACCACCGCCGCGATCCGGGTGAGTCCCGAAGGGGATCTCACGGGATGGGAAAATCAGGATAAATGCGCGGCGGGCACCGGTTTGTTTGTCCAGCAGATGGCCAAGCTGATGGGCGTATCTCTCGAGGAGATGTCGGCGCTTTCGTTCCGGGCCCGGTCCCGCGCCGAAATATCGAACACCTGCGCCGTATTCGCCGAATCAGAGGTCATCTCTCATATTCACCGCGATCCGCCCACACCGATGCCGGACCTTGCGGCGGGAATCTATGCTTCGATGGCGGGGAGAATTCTGGCCATCTTGAAGCGGATCGGGGTCGAGCGGGAGGTGGCGATCGTGGGCGGGGTAGCAAAGAACAGCGGCCTCATCCGGATACTCGAAGAGGCTCTCGGCTTCAATGTCATCGTGCCCGAGGAACCGCGAATTGTGGCGGCGCTCGGCGCGGCGATCATCGCCAGAGAGAAAGCGGGGGGCGGGGGATCATGATCGTAGCCGGCATCGATATTGGATCGCGAGCCGCCAAGGCCGTCTTGATGGAGGATAACCGCATCATCGCCTCGGTGATCGGCGATACCCTCGCCGAGAGCGTGAAGACCTCCGAGGTGACGATGGCCAAGCTCCTCAAAGGCACGGGCCTTACGCTGAAGGAGATCGATTACATCGTGGCCACGGGGTACGGCCGAGTGCTGGTCCCCTTCGCCCACGAGAACATCTCCGAGATCAGTTGCCATGCCCGAGGGATCAATTGGTATTTCCCCAGCGTGCGCACCATTCTCGATATGGGCGGTCAGGATAACAAAGCCATCAGTTGCGACGGCCAGGGACGGGTGCTCAACTTCGTGATGAACGATAAATGCGCCGGCGGCACCGGCCGGTTTCTGGAGATGATCGCCGAAGTGCTGGGCGTAAGCCTTGGGGAGGCCGGAGAGCTTGCCCTGACTTCAAAGAACCCCGTTCCGTTCAACACCGTCTGCGCCGTCTTCGCCAAGTCGGATGCCATCACCTACCGCCGCAAGGGCGCCGACAAAGCCGATATCCTCGCCGGACTCAACGACGCCATCGCCCAGCGGAGTTTGAATCTTCTCAAACGGGTGGGCATTCAGCCGGATTTTGCCATCTCCGGCGGCATCGCCAAAAACAGGGGAATGGTGGCCAAACTGACCGAGAAGGTGGGGCTCAGGCCGCTCCTGTGCGAAGACCCTCAGATCGTGGGAGCGCTGGGGGCGGCGATCTTCGCCCGGGAAAGGCTCGAAGGCAAAGGCCGGGAGCACATGAAGGTTCAGTACGGCTATGCCGACGGCACCGGCGAGTATTATATCACGATCGATACGGCACTCTGCGACGGCTGCGGCCGGTGTGTGGAGGCCTGCCCGCAGGGGCTACTGGCGATTTTCTCCGAGGACCGCTCACGCCCTCGCGCCGGGGTTCGGGAGACGCTTCGGAAGAAACTGGCCTACCTTTGCCCCGGGATCGCGGCCTGCGCCCGAAACGAAGTCGATTGCCATCGCGTCTGCCCGAAAGGGGCGATCAGCCATTCGTGGTGATACCCGCCCACCCTCAAAAACCTATCCCACGGTGTAGGTACCCGTGCCCACGGCGATCAACTTCCCCTCGTCGTTGTGAAGCTCCATGCGGGTGACCGCCACCTTGTTCCCCATCCGCAAGAGATAGGCTGAGGCGATGAATTCCTTCCCCACGCCCGGGATCAGATAGTCTATCCGAAGATTGATGGAACCGATCTTGCTGGCCCGTTTGACCTGCTTTTCGAAGGGCTGATCCCGCACTTGCCGGAAGACGTTGAGGAAGACGATCTGCCCGCCCGCCTCATCCAGCATGGCACAGATGATAGCGCCGTGAAGCGTCCGGTAGGCGATATTCCCGATGAACACCTCTTGCATGGGGAAACGGAGGCGCGCGTGATCGAAATCCGGCGATTCGTTAATGGCCCCCAGCAATCGGGGGAAGATCATCGCCTCGCCCATCATGGAATGGAAATAATCCACCAACCGCCGAAGGTCCGGATCGTCAAGCACATTCGCCATGGGGATTACCTCTCAACGCCGGCCAAGGAACTATCGATTGGCTTTGCGGATACCCAGTAAATCGAGGGCCACGATCCGCTTGACCGTGTTCGCCGATCCCTCCACGATCTCATAGAGAGGGGCATCGCGATAGTACCGCGCCACGGGATACTCGGTCGAATACCCGTAGGCCCCCATGATCTTCATCGCGGTGCGGGCGGCCTTCATGGCGATCTCACCGGAGAGATACTTGGCCATGGCCACCTCATAGGTGTTCCCAAGGTTGCCCTGATCCTTCTCCCAAGCGGCTTTGTAAACCATGTACCGGGCCGCCTCGAGCTCACACGCAACCTGAGCGATGAGGTCCTGATTCATCTGAAACTCGCCGATGGGTTGGCCGAACTGTTTCCTTTCCTTGCAATAGGCGATCGCCGAATCGAGACACGCCTGTGCCACGCCAATGCCTCCGGCGGCGGCGGAAAGGCGGGTTTGATTGAGCGAACTGAACACGATCTTCGCCCCGTCTCCCGGCTTGCCGAGGATATTCTCTTTGGGGACCCGGCAATCCTCGAGGAACACCTCGGAAGTGGGGGTGCTCCGCGTTCCCATCTTATTGAGATCACGAATGGTGATGCCGGGGAAATTCTTGGGTTCGATCACGAACGCCGAGAGCCCCTTGCCGCCCGCCTCTCGGTTGGTGTAGGCATAATAGATGAGCACATCGGCCACCGACGCATTGGAAATCCACGTCTTCTGCCCGTTCAAAAGCCAGTGATCCCCCTTATCCACGGCGGCGGACTTCATGGCCATGACATCGGACCCGGCCTCGGGCTCGGTGATGCCGAACCCGCCGAGGTATTCGGCCCGCACGAGCTTCTGGATATACCCTTTCCGCTTCAATTCCTCCGATCCGTAGCGGTAAATGGTGAAAGCGCATCCGAGGGTCTCCATGTTGATCTGTACCCGAAGGGAGCTCGAAGCGCGGGCGATCTCTTCCGTGATGATCATGGCCGCAAGCCACCCCATGTTGTTGCCGCCGTACTCCTCCGGGATGACCGTGCCGAACAAGCCCAACTCCGCCATCGGCTTGATGACCTCTTCATAGGGTAAGTAATGGGTCTCATCCCACTGGTCTGCAAACGGGGCGATCTTTTCCTCAGCGAACTGACGCACCATCTGCCGGAGCATCTTCAGGTCTTCAGGCAACTCGAAATCCATGCGTGATCCTCCTCGAATGTTCTGCGGCCAGAGATAGAACCAACCTTCCTCAAAGCCCGCGTAATTATAGCAAATTTTGATGGAGGGGCGAATCGCCGGGCCTCATAAACCGAGGGGCGCACCCCGGTGCGCCCCTCGAAGCAAACGGACAACCCCCTCTAGAAGATGATCGGCGGCATGCCGAGGTCACCGAGCTCCCGGATCCGCTCGTGCAACTCCTCTACCTTCCACTTCCGGTTGATATCGATGCTCTTGGCCAGTTGCCACGGTTGGAAGAGCTCGAGCCTTCCCCCGCGGATCGAGAAGACGTGACCGGTGATATCCTTGGCCTGATCGCTGGCCAGATAGACGACAAGGGGCGAGATGTTTTCCGGAGCCATGGCATCGAATTGCCCCGGCGGAACCTCTTTGAACAGCCCGTATTTATCGGTTTGCACCGTCATCCGCGTCCGGGCCATGGGGCAGATGGCGTTGGAGGTGACGTTCATCTTCGCAAATTCCCGGGCCCATACCATGGTCAGGGTAGCAATTCCCCCCTTGGCCGCCGAATAGTTCGGCTGGCCGGGGCTTCCGATGATCGCGGCATGGGAAACGGTATTGATGATCCGCCCGCTCACCGGCCTTCCGGCCTTGCTCTCTTCCCTCCAATAGACCGAGGCCCATCGGCCGCAGTTGAAGGTTCCCTTCAGGTGAACCGCAATGACGATATCCCATTCCTCTTCGGTCATGTTGAAGGTCATCTTGTCCCGGAGGATGCCGGCGTTGTTGACCAGAATATCCAGTTTTCCGAAGGTGTTGAGAGCCGTATCGATGATGCGCTTGGCCCCCTGAAAATCCGCCACACTCTCATAGTTGGCCACCGCCTGACCGCCCATATCCTTGATTTCCTTTACCACCTTATCCGCCGGTCCGCCCGAAGGCTTCCCCGATCCATCCCACTCGGTGCCAAGATCGTTGACCACCACCTTTGCGCCCTCGGCCGCCATCGCCAGGGCATGGCTTCTGCCCAAGCCTGCCCCCGCACCCGTGACAATGGCAACCTTGCCGTCCAGTATACCCACTTCATTCCTCCTTATTTGAATTCATCGCCGCTTCCGATTCTGCCCGAACAACCCGTACGAGCCCTGCTGAAGGAATTCAAGGGATTCTGAGACAAAATCCACAGCGGCGATGGTGAAGTCGGTCCACATTGTCCACTTGAGCGGTCTCTCACGCCCCAAGCGATAGTGATTTTACACCGGCATGGAACGGAGTGTCAACCGAAGCGGACGGTCCAAAACAGCGATCGAAGAGGAGCGTGCAAAAGATACCTCTCTCGGATGGATCGGGGGTATCCCCCGAGAAAACCCTTTGGGCGGGTGGGTAGATCGGAGAAGCCGGATCGCTCATGGGGGATAGGGGAATCGCAGCACAAGGTCCACAGTGACGTGATCAAGGTCATTCACCCCGAGAGTGAAGATTACAAAAGTTGAATCGCTCTTTTCGGGTCATTGGGCGGTGAATCCCCCATCCACGGCCAGGGCATGTCCGGTGACAAACGAAGCCTCATCGGAACAGAGCCACACCGCCGCCCGGGCGATCTCTTCCGGAAGGGCCGCCCGCCCCATGGGATGCATCGCGACGATCATCCGTTCTACCTCCGCACTGCCTCCGGTGATCATGCCGATCATGGGGGTGCGGGTCATGCCGGGGCACACTGCGTTTATCCGGATCCCTTTAGAAGCATACTCCAGAGCGGCCGCTTTGGTCAGGCCCAAAATCGCGTGTTTGGAAGCCACATAGGCGCCGTTGAGCGGCCCGCCGACCAATCCGGCCACACTGGAGGCGTTCACGATCGCCCCACCCCCTTGCGCGATCATTTGGGGGATCTCATATTTCATCGAGAGCCACACCCCCTTGAGATTCACGTGCATGATTCGTTCCCAAACTTCCTCGGGGATATCACTGAGAAGGCCGAGGGGTTGCTCGATGCCGGCGTTGTTGAAGGCGCAATCGAGACGGCCGTAAGTTGAAACGGCCTTCGCCACCATGGCCCCGACTTGCGCCCCATCCGATACATCGGTGGGGATGAAAACGGCTTGCGCCCCGGCTTCCTCCACCAACCGCACCGTCTCTTCGCCGCCGATGACGTTCACATCGGCGATGACTACCTTCGCGCCTTCGCGCCCAAAAAGGAGAGCCGCCGCCCTCCCAATGCCCGATCCCCCGCCGGTCACAAGGGCAACCTTGCCATCCAATCCGTTCATTGGATCTTCGCCGCCGCCATGGCCTTCCGTTTGCAACGCTCATAGTTGCACGCCATGGCCACCAGATCCTTGAGCGTTTTGGAAGGACTGCCGCCGGTGATGCACATCACATGATACCAACCGGCAAACTCGGAGGCCGTCAGATCCTCCATCAGCTTGAAGGCACGAACGCGGTTCTCGGTGGGCAGGCCTTCCTTTCCCTGATAATACTTCTCCAGATATTTGCCCACGATGGGGCTCCGGTAGTCCTTCTCCGAGGCCATCGTGGCCACCAACCCCCCCGCCGCATCTTGCATGAGGTAACGATGCTCCCCCACCTTCATCGCCGCATACAGCTTTCCGGCGGCCACAGGGGCCAACCGCGGATAGTAGATTCCCGATTCGTGCCGCGAACCCTCGACGGCGGCGGCCATGGCACAGGCATTGACAAGCTCGGCATCGACCGCCATCTGACTCAGACCATCGAGGATATGCGGAGCCCCCGCCACCCCATTGTAATCCGCAAGCAGCGCCGCAGCACCGATGGAGAGATCGATATTCCCCCACCGGCACAGACACTTATGCCAGAGGTGCATGGCGGAGAGGATCAATCCGAAGGTCATGATAGATTCAACTTCTCCACACATGAAAACCCGCTCCCATGGAACAAAGACATCATCGAAAACGATCATGGCCTCCACATGCCCGCCGAATCTCGAACTCAGCGGATGGTCGATCTCCTCCCGTTCGACGGGCGCATGGGGAGCCCGGCAAACATAGGTGATGCCCTTGGCATCCACGGGGGTGAAAAAGCCCACATAGTACTCGGGCACCATTTCCATCTCGCACACGCAGAGCATGTTCGTATAGGGAGCGGCCGTTCCGTGAGCCTTGGCCCCCCGCACCACGATCCCGTCCGCCCGTTTCTCCACCACGTGGAGATACATATCGGGGTCCCGTTGCTGCATCACCCCTTTGCTCCGATCCCCCTTCGGGCTCACCAATCCCCCACCGATGATCCAATCGTTCTTCTGGGCTTGTTTGACGATCTCGATCACGTTCTGATGGTAAGTCGTGTGATGGCTTCGATCGATCTCGTAACTCACCGCCCACGCGGCATGCAGAAGATCACTCGTAAGACACCGGTAATGGCACGGGCAGAGCAGATCCCCCAGCGCCCGATTGAGCTTCGCCTTGGCGATGGCATCCTTCTCGTCCATCATGAGATAGGTCCATCGGCTGACCTCCTCATTCACGAGCGGTGACCACACCCGTGCCATTTCCCGATGCTCCGGATGGTTGGCTTGTTCGAACGTCACCGCCGCGGAGTTCAACCCAACCCTGAAGGCGGGGTGATCCACGATGTTCTCTATCTTCTCCCCGTTCATGTAAACGTTGGGCCTCTGGCGTCTCAGGCTCTCGATGTACTCTTCTCGTGTGCGGATAGCCATTTCCTTCCTCCGAATTGAACGACCCATCCCCTCCGCTATGAGAGGAGAAAACCGCCGTCCACAACCACCAAACTCCCCGTCATGTAGTCCGCCGCGGCACTGGCAAGGACGAGAGCCATACGGGCGATCTCATCCGGCGTTCCCATCCGGCCCAGAGGGGTTCGGGAAATATGATATTGTTTGGCCGGCTCGATGTTCCCATCGGGAGAGGCGAAATTGGCCAAAAGCCGATCGAGTCCGGGGGTCTCGATCCCGCCCGGCGCGATGGCATTGACCAATATCCGATGGGGGGCCCATTCGAGGGCCATCGCTTTGGTCAGCATGATCACCCCGGCCTTGGAGGCATCGTAATGCCCGAGGAAAGGGGCGGGGTGAAGGCCCTCAACGGAGGCAATGTTGATGATCCGCCCCCCACCGCCCTGAGCGATCATCTGACGGGCCGCGGCTTGCGAGAAGGTGAGCACTCCCCTCAAGTTCACATTCAGAACGCGATCCCAGACCTCCCGGCGCATATCGAGAAGCATGGAAGGCGGATAGACGCCGGCGTTGTTGACGAGGATATCGAGCCGCCCGAACTCGCACACAGTCTCCGCCACCGTCCGATCGGCATCTTCGGGGTTATCCGCATCGCATCGAACCGCGCGCGCCTTCCCCCCGCCCCGGCATATCTCTTCCACGGCGGTCGAGGCCGCTTCGAGGTTCACATCGGCGATGGTGACCGCCGCCCCCGCCTCCCCCAAGCGCAACGCGATCGCCTTTCCGATCCCCATCGCCCCACCCGTAACGATCGCGCTCTTCCCGGAAAGATCGAACATCTCTCTTATGGACGGTCGAGCCATGATTCTTCTCCTCGCTATTGCTTTCTGCCCCTCGTCAATCGCTGAAGGCTCACTACAATCCCATCGTTTTGGCCAGCGCGGCCATGTCCATCATGAACTGACTCCACATGCGCCCCCCCGAGATCCCTCCATCCACCACCAGCGCATGGCCGTTGACGAAGCTCGACTCGTCGCTGGCCAGCCAGACGGCCGCCTCCGCCACATCCTCCGGGAGACCCGCCCGCCGGATCGGTTGGAATCCGGCGAAGGCACCTTTGATCGCCTCGAGCGATTTCTCCACCGCCTCGGGGGGAAGCCCGAACTCCTTGCCGAAGAGCGGCGTTGCGATCCATCCCGGGCAAATGCAGTTGACCCGGATGCCGTATTCGCCCAGCTCCATGGCCACCGATCGGGTGAGATGGATCACCGCTGCCTTGCATGCGCTGTAGATATGGGTAGCATCCACCGCCCTGAGCCCGGCGATGCTCGCCGTGCTCAGGATCACGCCGGAGCGCCTTGGGATCATCACCGCCGCGGCATACTTCATGCCAAGGAACACCCCCCGAAAGAGGACATCCACCGTTCTCTGGAAGCCGTCCAGAGGGATCTCAGCGATCCCCCCCGCGGCCCCACCGAAGCCGGCGTTATTGAACATGCAATCGAGCCGCCCGAACTCGCGCTCGGCCCGCTCGATCGCCGCCTTCACATCCGATTCACGGGTGACATCGGTATGTTGATAGATCACCCCCCGCCCGAGCTCCGCGGCCAGATGCTCACCCTTCTCATCCTGAATATCCGCAATCACGACCCGGGCCCCCTCCCGTGCAAACCGCCTCACCGAGGCCTCCCCGATACCGCTCGCACCGCCCGTGATCACCGCCACTTTGCCTTCGAGTCTGCCCATGGCCGAAATCCTCCTTCCGCATCCGCCTCATGGGGCGGGCTCAAGTTCGAACCACTCCGTAAGCCGTACGAGATCCCGGGTGCCGGCATCGGCCCGGTAGATGGCCATCCGATCGGGGGAAGTACGCTTTACGGGAGAATAGCTGAGCCGCTGGACCCCATCGAACGAGAGGGTGAAGGACTGGGCCGCATCATAGATGGCCTGAGGGGTCACATTTTCCGGCCCCACCGATTGAGCGGCGGACCGGATGATCTCCAGAACCGTCATGGCATTGCTCAGGGCGAAATAGCCCTTGCCGCGTCTGGCCGATTCCACTATGGATTCCGAATGATACTGATGAATCAGCCGGTTCACGAGATCCGGGAGTTCACCTGTATCGCTCCACCACTCGCTCTGCCAGATGAAGAGCATCCCATCGATCTGGGGCCAGGCCTTCATATCCTGAATGACGGCAAAACTGGAGTGCGTATCGGTGCCGAGGAACTTCGCTTTGCCGCCGCCGTCCCGGTAAAATCGAACGAACGTCCAAAAGTTATCCGGAATGACGTAATCGCAATTCTTGAGGGCGTCCACCGCCACATCCCACTGGAACGATCCCTGTGGGACCAGATAACTCCCCACCCACTGAATCTGTTCCGGATGAAGCTCGGCGTACCGTTTGATCTGAGCGAACGCCGGATCGAGTCCGTTGGTATCCCACGCCGCCCCCCCGACTTTCGCCGGGCCCTTGGTGTGGTAATCCCAATCGTTCTCGGCAACCCACTGGATGAGGTTCCAACCCTCATCGTCCATGAGAGGGCTCGTCGAGAAGAGGTAGCCGGGCGGGTAGAGGACTTCCTTCCGGGAATTGGCGGCAAACACCGGAAACCGATCCTTATCCGCCGGTCCGCGCAAGGTGACCCCCAGAGAAGGGATCCACACCATGATCACATCGGCGCCTCTCTCCTTGAGCCACTCGTACCCGGGGATATCGCGGGCCGGATCGGTCTGGCCATCGTACTCGACCAATTCCACTTCCACGCCGGGGATGAGACCGTTCTCGTTGTAATAGCGGACCGCATCCCGGACTCCCATGTTCACCTCTTCCATGGGGATGGCCGAAACCCCGGTGAGATCCGTGTGATTGCCGATCGTGATCTTGACTTTCTTGGCGGGCGAAGAGGGGGTTGAAGGGGAAGCCGTTTTCTCTTCACCGCCACCGCCGCCGCAGGCCGGAAGGAGCCAGAAGACCATCACCAGAATGACGAGCGGGATGATTCTGACCGGAAGCGCTTTCATGGGTTCACCTCCACCGTATCTGGAAGCAAGGCGCTCGCCCTGCAAACCGTTCCACGATGTTCCCACCCTCGGATGCCGCACGATCACCCGAAGGCCCCTTCCGCGACCCGGGGCCGTTCGAAAAGCGCTCAGGCGGATTTCGCCCAGCCACGAATCACTTCAGTGGAGAGATCCTTGAACTCTTTCTCTTCCGGAAGCGGCTTGCCGAGCCATTCCCGGTAGAAGGCATCGAGATCGGGAAGGAAATCGAAGATGATCGGGTATCCCACGGGAACGCTCTCCACCTTGAGAAGGGCCCCGCACCCGGGGCAGATGAATTCGCGGACCTCACACAAGGCGGGATCGGGGCACTTGGTGCCCGGGTAGATTTCCTCGAGCTTCTCGCGCGTATCGCGCACGAGGATCAGGGCGGAGAGCTTCCAATTCTTCCGATAATCGCCGAACTCATGCCCGCAATCGCACTTGACGACCCGTTCCTTTCCCTTTTGCACGATATACAGGTGTTCGCCGATGGGGAGGAGAATCCGCTCCGGCCATGGGACTTTCTCCTGAAGGATCTCGATATACTTCTCGAACCGGTCGTCATCCTTGGGCCGGCTCATGATCTCCTTCACCTTCTCCCAAGGGAGTTTCCCTTCATAGAGATCTTTCAGGTCCTCTTTGGTATAGCTCATCGTATCACCTCACCGAATTTTCCGATGCTTCTCCCGATCCGCAAAGGGGACGGCTTTCAGCCTTTCTCACCCTCACCCCCTGTCGTCCCCCGCTCCCTCGAGGGAGCGGGGGACGAGCAACGACTTCAAAAACCGAACCCCTCGGGAAGGGCCCAGAACTCCCGATACGCCTGAGTGAAATTCGGGCTGAGCTTCATACTGCTCTGATACATCTCGATCAGAAGGGGATCAAGGTCCTTTTTGAGGAGGCGCTGACGCGCCTTCCCCCACCATTTTTGCACCGGCACAGCCCGGGCGAGCCGTTCCTTCCTTTTGGCCTCGCGGAGCTCCTTTGTGGCCGCTTCATCGATCGCCCACGCCTTCGCCTTCGAATCATAGCGCGATGCTACACAATAGATATTCCGGGCGATCCATTCCGTGCAGAGTTCGTCGTCTAGATCCGCCTTCACGAGTTTGGGGTCGCGTTCAATGGGATCGCCGAGGCCGCCGGCGGAGGCGTTATCCACGATCAACACATCCTTGTCCCGCAGTTCTATCACCGGCGGCATGTGATTGTAATAGAAGACATCGGCGTGGGGCTGATCGGGAAACTCCCGGGGATCACCGATCTCGTGGATGAGGGGAATGCGCTTCTCGACCATCTCTTGGAAGTTATGGTACCGGATGAGCCATGTATTGCGCTTGCCGCCCGGGTATCCGCCGAAGAGCCCCAGATTGGGGAGAATCCGATCGTGGGCGCACCCGATGGCCCCGCTCCCGATTCCGATGGTGAGCCGGTGCAAAAGCTCCATGGTGGGGAGAGAGACCCCCGAACGATAACGGCCCCAGCCCACCGAATAGGGCTCGAGGCTTCTAGACATGTACATGAGCGGCATGAAGAGCTCGAACACCTCGGCGTTGCCCAGATCCGTCTCCGGCGTGGCGAGCCACCCGCCGGCATTCACCCCATCGCACACCCCCGTAGCCCCGGCGCCAAACGTGCCGGTATTCCCGCCGAGCATGGGGCGCTTGTTCCCATACTGATCGTACCCCGCGACTTGCCATCCGGAAGACGAAACGTAGTTGAAGATCTCCTCCCGAAATCCCCTCATATAGAAGGCCGTGCCCAACATCCCCACCCAGAGACCGAACACATCGAGGATCGAAGGCCAGGGATTGGCGGTGGCCAGTTTCTTGATCTGAGTCGGATTGAAGAGGGAATCGGGCGGGGGCATCTTGATCTCGCACGGGAGGAGAGAGCCCAGATTGCCGCGCCCATCATAGGAAAGCGTTTGAACGACCGCGATGGAAAGCCCGCCCCAGAGGCCCTTAGGGGTGGGATTGAAGGAATGCCATCCCCACTCGCCGATCCCATCGAAATCGAGCACGATGCGCCCTTCGGGCAGAATGTTCATCTCGATGGGGATGAGCCGGATCATGTCTTTTTTGGCCGGGAGCCACGAGACCGGGGCATCCTTCATGTAGATTTCGAACGGCGATACATCGCGATACCGTCCGGGGATGGTGCGTTGCTTGATCCGGGCGATCTGAGCCCGGCGCTCCTCCTCGATGAGCTCCCGAATAGCCCGCTTGAAATAATCAATCCCGAACTCCCGGATGATGTTCTTGACTTCCTCCCGCACGCGGATATTGGCCGCGATGGCGCCCTTGCGGTCGAGAAGGAAGAGGTCGGCCAAGTCAAGGCTCGTTTCGATCTTGATCTCGAAATCCCGCCGGATGGTATCCTTCGTTCCGATCTTCTCGCAACAGAACTTGAGGCCATCGGCCCCGCGCTCCACCGCGGTGGTGGGCATACACCCGGGGCTCACCGCGCCGATATCCATCTCCATGATCACCGTACACACCCAAGCCACAAGCTCACCTTCCCAGAAGATCGGGAGAATATCGTAGAGATCGGGGGCATGAATACCGGCGATCACCGGATCATTGGCCAAGAAGAGATCGCCCTCTTCAATCCCCACTTCCTCCTCGTAGTTGTTCTCCACCATCCATGTGATGTTATCGCCCATGAGCCGGATGTGCACTTGAATGCCGGTGGATTGGACGATGTTATCACCCTCCGGGGTATAAAGTCCGATGCAGAGCTCGGCCACTTCCCCCACAAAGGGGGAGCCCGAGACCATCTTGGTAGTCTCGCGCCCCGAGATGAGGGAGGACATCAATCGGGAGTGCAGAAGCTCCGCTTTGACGGGGTCCGCCCGTAACACTTGGGGCTCCGTGATGCCGGCATAGCATCCGGTTTCCCGATACAACCGACGATTCTCTTCAAGCATCTCTTTCAGAGTCTTGCCACCTTCTCCGATTCCTCTACGCTTAGCCATCCTGACCTCCTCGAGTTCCCCCGTGGGGAGAGACACATTGGTTCCCGGCTACTCAAGCCACAGCATCGTCCATTCGTCCATCCGGATGCGCTTGCCCGGCGGCACAAACAACGTGGTGGCCGGGGCTTCGATCACCGCGATCCCTTCGATCACATTCCCGGGCCGAAGCCGACCCATATCGTAGATCGTGGTTTTGTGCCATTTCCCATCGTAGTAGACATGCCGCTCGTGCTTGATGGATTCCCTCGGAGGCACCTTACCCTCGAGCGGGCGCTTGACAAGCCTGGGCTTCACCTTGGGAAGGGTCACGATGATGCCCATCTCCATCATCTGAAAACCGGCGCGTCTGTGCTGAGCCACCCCCGCATAGACCTTCGCATAAAGTTGCTCGAAGGCGTCGGTGAGTTTATCCATATCCTCGGCGCTGTTGATGCGCGAAACGGGCGAGATCACCTCGAGATCCTCCATCTGCCCACCGTAACGCACGTAAGCGATTTGCTGAACTCTGGCTTTCTCCCACGGCAAGCCTTCGGCGGCGAAGTCCTCGGCGGCTTGCTTCTCGAGCGCCTCCCATCCGGAATTCAACATGTACTGGCCGATCATGAGCTTGTAGCCCGGATCGGCCCCGTAGGGAATGACCACCGCGGTGGACTTCTGATAGCGATGGGTGATATCCACGGCCCCGCACCCAAAGGAGGAGAACCCCGCCGCCCACGGCATGGTCACCACGCCGCGGAAGGGCAAACCCTCCACATACCCGGCCATGTGCATGGGACCGGCCCCCCCGTAGCAAAGGAGATGATAATCGGCGGGCGAAAAGCCCCGGGCGTAAAGCACCGAGCGGATATGTTCCTTCATGCGGCTATTGATGAGCTTATAGACGCCGTCGGCGAAGTAGTACGGATCCACGCCCAGCACATCGCTGCACTTCTCCTTGATCGCCGCAAGCGCTCTGGCTTTGTTGAGCTTCTTCTTCCCGCCGAGATAGTTATCGGGATTGAGAATGCCCATGATGAGACAGCAATCCATGACCGTCGGCGTCTCATTGCCCATCTCATAGCACACCGGGCCGGGGTCAGCCCCCGCGCTCTCAGGGCCGATATTGATGCGCTTGGTGATGGGGTCAATGGTAACGTACATCCCCGTGCCGGCGCCGATCGTATCCATCTGAAGAGTGGGGATGTTGTAGATGCGCTGATTGATGACCACCTCCCGCTCGATGAGGGGTTGCCCCCCGCGGATAAGGCCCACATCGAAGCTCGTCCCCCCCATATCCGAACACACCCAGTTCGGGATCCCCATTTGCTGGGAAAGGAAGCTGGCCCCCATGAGTCCACCGATGGGGCCGGAGATGCTCGCTTCATACAGCCGCGGATACCGGATGTTGGCCACCCCCCCATGTGCCAGAACAACCTGAAGCGGATGCCGAAAGCCGTTGGATTGGAGCTTCTTTTCAATCTTGAAGAGTTGCTCGCGACCCGGTTCAGCGGCATACGCGTGAAGCACCACGGTGTTCAGCCGGCCGACCTCCCGCATGATGGGACAGAGCTCATGGGAAAGATACACCGGCACCTTCACGCCCCGTTCGGCCATCACTTTCTCGGCGATCTCTTTGACCTTCAGTTCATGAGAAGGATTCAGAAACGAATTCCACAGCGAGACGGCAATGGCATCCACTTTCTCATCCAAAAGTTCTTCCACCGCCTTGCGAGCCATATCCTCGTAGAGGGGAATGGCCTCCATGGTGAACATATCGATGCGGCCTTCGACGCCTTTGACCAACCGCCGGGGAACGAGAGGCTTGTTATGGTGATGGGTCACATGGTGTAGAAGATCCTGATAGGAATAGCCCTTCCATACCTGAGCGCTCCGCTCGTGAAGGAACACATCTTCATCTCCCCGCTGGGTGATCACCCCCACCTTGCGCCCGGTAGCGGTCAGGAGAACATTCATCATAGCCGTACCGCTATAGACCGCCGCCTCAAGTTTGGAAAGGATGTCTTGCGCTTCCTTCTGAAAATCAATCCCCCAGTGCTCCAGCGCATCGCCGATGGACTCCCAGAAACCAATGGATTGATCGTGGGGAGTGGTGGCCGCCTTCCCGATGGTGAAATTACCTTCGGTATCCACCACCATCATATCGGTCATGGTACCGCCGGCATCGCTGGCAATGATCTGCACCCTATGACTACTTGCGGACATCTTGCCTCCCTTCAACGCATCAACTTGGGATTGAAATCAGCCTACCCGATACCGATCTCACCGGGATCACAAAAACGCCCTGAGCGCTTACAGGAATGTTACAACCCGCCTTGGGAACGCTCCTTGCGCCGGAAAGACACGCCTTACGGGACGATCGCCGACCGCTGCACGAGCCCCTTATCCTGATTGGCAAAAGCGGTCTCGATCTCTTCCAGCGGATAGGTACGCGCCAGCATCCGCTCGAAGGGATACTTGCCCCGGCTACGGCTCAGGAAGTCGAGGGCCTTTTTGAGCGTATCCCGTCCGTAGAAGGCAATGGCTTTGATGCTCTTGGAGCCCATAACGAGGAGGGCAGGATCGATGGGGCAGGTTCGGCCCATGCTGATATTGCCGATCTCCAGATACCGCCCCCCCTGACCGAGCATGGCCAATCCCTCGGGTACGGCGGCCGGCGTTCCCACGAATTCCGCCACCACATCGGCCCCGCGGTATCCGGTGAGCTCCATCACCCGCCCGATGCGAGCCTCGGGGGTAGGGTACTGACGCATATCCACGATCTCATCGGCACCGAACGCCCGGGCCAGATCGAGCCGATCGGCGATCCCGTCGATCACGATGATCCGGTGGGCTCCCATCTCGCGGGAAACCGCCGTGGCATACACGCCGAGCCCCCCCGCTCCCTGAATCACGATCGTCTCCCCGAACCCGAGCCCGATCTGCTCGAGGCCATAGATCACTTCCGAGAGGGCGCAATTCACCGGAGCAACGATCCCATCCTCCAGATTATCCGGCACCTTGATGATCACCTGCCCCGGCCGCGCATAATAATATTCGGCATACGCCCCGAAGAAGTGCGGCGGCGGTTCGCAGGGCATCATGTACATGAGATTGGCGGCACAGGCGGCATGGTTCCCTCGAAGGCACGCCGGACAGCGCCCGCACGGGACAAAATACTGGTACACCACCCGATCCCCTTCCTTGAGGGGTTGACCGGCGGAATCGGTGCTGATCCCCTTGCCGAGCTTGGCCACCCGGCCCGTCATCTCGTGTCCGATGATCGCCGGCAGCGGCGCCCCCATGGCCGCTAGATCGATATCCCCCCGCCACATGTGCAAATCCGACCCGCAAATCGTGGCCATGGTCACCTTGATGAGCACCGCCCCCGGTTCGGGGTCCGGAACGGGGTACTCGGTGATCTCGAAGGGCTTGCCCAGTCCCCGGTAAATGGCGGCTTTCCCTTTTTCAGTCATCGAAATTCTCCTTTCAACTCACTCGCTCAAGAGCACGTCCCGGATCGCCTCTTGTTGAGCGATGGTGACCCCGATCGATTCGAGGAACCCCTCGATTCCCCCGTACTCGAGACGAACATGGGCCAGCATGTTGGACATGGCCTCCTCATGGCAACTCAACATCGGCCGCCAATCCTCGGCGGTAATCCCCTGCGGCGCCGCAGAGAGGCTCGGAAGGATGCTTGCGATGAGGTCGAGCTTCTTTTCGATATCGCCCGCAGTGAGCCGGCAAGTGAGCATGTAGTCTTCCAGAATCTCATCCTCCGGCACATCCAAAAGCATGAGAAGAAGAGCGCTCACCACCCCGGCCCGGTCCTTCCCCTGAGTGCAATGGAAGAGGATGGGATACTGGAGGGGATCGGCGAACCGTTCGAACGCCCGGCGAATTCCATCCCGATTCGACTCCAGAACGTTCACATACCAGTTCGGGTAATCCACTTGCCGCACATCCCAGAGGAGTTGAGAAAGGGGATTGGCGGGATCGACCGGCGCGGCGAGAAGATACGGGTCTCCTACGTTGAAGCCGAGGAGATCGTAAATCGCCTCGTTGCCGGAATAGGTCCGATCCGCTCCGTCCCGGGCGATCTCGGCCGGTTCGCGAAGATCCATGATCCTTCCGAACCGAAAACCATTGACGATCGCTAGTTCCCGATCATCTAGATCGCTCAACTCACCGGAGCGGAAGACCCGATTCCATTGGATTTGCTTGCCCTCGGCGTTCACATACCCCCCGAGATCTCGAAAGTTCGGGGCCGTTTTAAGTCCGAACGTTCGTTCGGTCTGGCGGACGGCGTTCTGTTCGCAAGCGCCCTGGGCATCGCAAGCCCGGACGATGAAGTAGAATCGCCCGCCGGGGGGAAGATCGGAAATCCCGGCAGAGGTAGTTCCCGTAACCGTGAGGAGGGGCGAGGCAAGATCGAAGCTTGTGATCGAGGGATCGGCGCTGGCGAAGACGTGATAGGTGATCCGATCGGAAGGCGTGGTATCATCCGAGGCCGCAGTCCATGAAAGAAGATAGGCACCATCAATCGCGGCCGCCGAATCGAGCCCCTCGAATACCGGGGGAAGGTTTTGTTCCGGCAGAGGAGAAGAGGGCTCCTTCTCCCCGCCCCCGCACGCACCCCCTCCCACAAGGAGCGCCACGATCGTGATAAGGAACAGCCCTAGCGCCATAGTGGATTTCATGGAGAACCTCCTCGGCCGGGGCGTTGTGCACCAATATAACACGCCCGACGCAAGGGTATCAATAGAACGCCCGGAAAAGACAAACGGCAAAGACGTCGGGACGGCTTACAAAACTCTCACAAGCCCTACGTGCTCTTGGGCAGAAGATACCCGATCCCCGGGCGGGTATGAATGTATTTGGGGGACTTACCCGTATCGCCGAGCTTTTTCCGGAGACGGGCGATGTTCACATGGAGCACATGCGTGGCGCCTACGTACGCCTCACCCCATGCCGCTTCCAGTATCTGATCGGGGGTGACCACCCTTCCGGCATTGCGCGCTAGATACGAGAGGATCCGATACTCGATGGCGGTCAATTTGATCTCCCTCTCGGCCACATTCACGCGGCGCCGGACGAAATCCACCGTCAGATCGCCGCAGGTGAACATCGGTTCGGAGGGCTCCTCGTATTCGCGGTGCCGGCGAAGGGCCGCCCGCACACGCGCCACGAGTTCCGGAGCAGAGAAGGGCTTGGTCACGTAATCATCGGCCCCGGCATCGAGTCCGGCGACCTTTTCCGCATCATCATGTTTGGCGCTCACCATGATGATCGGGATACGGGAGAATTCCCGGATGCGGCGGCATACCGTAAAGCCGTCCATGCCGGGCATCATGATATCGAGCAAGACGAGGTCCACGGTATCCGTTTCGAGGGTTTTCAGAGCGGAAGGGCCGTCGCGGGCGGTGAGCACGCGATAGTCCTCGAGATCGAGCATCTGTTGCATCATCCGGAGCATCCGGATATCATCGTCCACAATCAGCACTGTGGTCATATGATCCGCCCGCTTCAAGATTCATCAGACACCCGTTTTCCGCTTCCGGCATCGAGAGGAAGGGTGAAAAAACACGTGCTCCCTTTGCCCACCTCGCTCTCCATCCAGATCCGCCCGCCGTGCGCCTCTACGAGTCCCTTGGCGATGGCCAATCCCAATCCAAGGCCGCCCACCCGCTCCTCACCCGGCTCCGATTCCACGCGGTACATGCGTTCGAACACCCGATCGAGATGTTCGGGGGGAATCCCCTTTCCCTCATCCGCCACACTGATGACGAGTTCACCCCGCCGGCGCCGCAGCCGGATCGTCACCGTGGTGCCGTTCGCCGAATACTTGACGGCATTGTCCAGAAGATTATCGAGCACCTGACGGATGCTGTGGCCGTCGATGTTGGCCACCATCGCTCTCCGGGGGAGATCCACAACGATATTGTGCGAGGGCGAACGCACCCGCGATTCCCGGACGATATCCCGGATAAGCTCCGAGACATTCATCGGGGACTTCTTCAATTTGGTAATGCCGGCTTCCAAACGGGACATCTCCAGAAGCTGATTGATGAGGGCCATCAGTTGATCGGCGGCGCTATCGATCGCCGCAAGGTACTGTCTGCGGGAATGGACCGGAAGGCGGGCATCATAGTTGAGCATCATGGTGGCATATCCCTTGATCGAGGCGAGGGGCGTTCGAAGCTCGTGTGAGACATTCGCCAGAAGCTCCGTCCGCAAGCGGTCGATCTCCTTGAGGGTCTCCACTTCTCGCTCCTTCTGTTCGGCCCGCTTGCGCTCGGTGATATCCTTGCACACCCCCCGCACCCCGACCACCTGACCCTCGCTCCATTTGGGGGAGAAGTTGAACTCGAACGTGCCGACGGATCCATCCACCCGGTAGACGTCCATCTGAAGACCGTGGATATCCTCGCCGTTCCGCACCTTATCGAGGGCCGTGTTCAGTTTCCCCCACTCGGATTCCGGGAGATAATCCTGAGAAAACCTGCCCAGTACAGAATCCGGCCGGCCGCCCGAAAGTTGCCGCGCCGCCGAGGAAAGATAGGTGATGCGCCCTTCGAGATCGGTCTCGTAGATGAGATCGAAATTCCGCTCCGCCACCCACCGGAACCGCTCCTCGCTTTCCCGCAGGGCCTTCTCGGTCCGTTTGAGCTCGGCTTCCGAGAACTCAAGCTGCCCCACCCGCTGGCGCAGCGCCGCGATCTCGGCAAGGAGCATCTCCCGCGTGCGGGGATCCTTCACAGCTTCCCTCTACCCTCGGTTCCCGGCGGAAAGCGCTCTCCCACCCTGAGAGGCTTGAAGAAGCATCCCTCCTATAGAAAGCCCTCGACGGTCTTCAGATGAAAGGAGGTGGTGCCGTTCTTGAGATCGAACGCTTTCTGCCGCCGGAAATAGAACTGAAGATCATGATCCATATCCACGCCCACTCCGGCATGGATGCCCTGCGCCCCGAAGGCGATTCTCTGGCAGGCCACATTGGCGAAGGCCTTGGCGATGGCCAGTTCCCGCTCCGCAGGCAGACCTTCGCTCAACTTCCAAATGGCCTGATAGGTAGTCCAGCGCGCCCCCGTCATATCGATGAACATATCCGCCATGCGGTGTTGCACCGCTTGGAAAGAACCGATGGGGCGTTCGAATTGTATTCGGGTCTTGGCATATTCGGCGGTCATCTCGAGCTCCTGTTGAGCCCCGCCGATCATCTCGGCGCACTGGATGGCCGTGGCTTTGGCCAGCGTAGAACGAATGATGCCGATCCCCTCGTTCACCGTGCCCAGAACATCGGCCTGGGATACCGAAACCCCGCTGAAAGCAACTTCGAACTGCTTATCGCCCGCGAGGGTCTTGAGCGGGGTGATGGCAATCCCTTTCGACTTGGCATCCACGATGAAGACGGTGAGTCCCCCTTCATCACCGGGCTTGCCGGCGGTTCGGGCGGCGACAAGAATATGATCGGCCACGGAGGCATAGGGGACAAAGAGCTTGGTTCCGGTGATAGCGAATTTCGGCCCTTGCTTGATGGCGCGCGCCGCGATGAACCGTGGCTCTTCATTGACTTCCGGCTCCCAGAGGGCCATGGTCAGGATGCTCTCGCCGCCGGCGACCTTCGGCAGAAAGGCTTTTTTCTGATCCTCGGAGCCGAAATCGGCGATCGGCATGGCCCCCATCACCACCGTGCTCACGAAGGGCCCGGGCATGGCCGCCCGCCCGAACTCCTCGACGAGCACCGCCAGATCGAGAAGCTTCATCCCCGACCCGCCATATTCTTCCGGAAGCGCCACCCCCATCCATCCGAGATCGGCCATTTTCTTCCAGATTTCAGGATCATGGCCGGTCTCGCTGGCTTCGATCCGCTGGATGACCGCCTTCGGGCATTCGGTGGTCAGAAAGTCCCGGGCCGAATTGCGCAACATCTGCTGTTCTTCGCTCAAAGAGAAGTCCATCGTCAACCTACCTTTCTGAATTTGGGAAGGATCAACCCTTGCCTTACTTCTTCGAATACGACTTCCACGGGCATACCGATCCGGATTTCCTCCGGCGCGATGCCCACCATATTGCTAATCATGCGGACCCCCTCCTCCATCTCCACCAGAACCACGGCATACGGCGCCTTGAAAGCCGGATGCGGCGACTGCCGATAGATGACCAAGCCGTAGATCGTCCCCCGGCCGCTGGATCGGGCCCACTCCTTCCCGAACGAGCGGCACCGGGGGCATGCCGGCCGCGGCGGATGAACCCAGAGACCGCACTCCGTGCACCGCTGGAAAACCAGCTCACGCCTCTGAACCCCCTCCCAGAAACCGGCGCTCTCCCAAGCGGCGGGAGGAACGGGGAAAGGGTGGTTCAAATCATACGCAATGCTCACAGACCATCCCCCACGATGAGGCCACTGGCCGGCCCAAGGGCACCGGTCGTCACCAGCACCGGGCTCAGCGGCCCCGCTTGAACCGGTGAAGTCCCCCGCACCAGACGCACCGCCTCGATGATGTGATTGAGTCCGTATAGATACCCCTCCCCGAGCGACCCGCCCGACGTGTTGAGGGGAATCTCTCCGCCCATCCGGATACGATCGCCGCCCTCGCAGAAAGCCGCCCCCTCGCCCGGAGCGCAGAATCCCAGCGCCTCGAGTTGCATGGGCACCAGAGGCGCATAGGAATCATCCAATTGAATGGATCGGATATGCCGCGGCGCCAAACCGGACATGGCAAAAAGCCGTTCCCCCACACGCACGATCTCCGGAAGCTCCGAGAGCCTCGGACTATAAAAGCAATTCTTCTCCTCCGTTTCCGCAACCTCGCTCTGGGCAACGGCCAGAATGCGCACCGGCTTTTGCCGGAGATCCTTTGCCCGTTCCAACGTGGTGATAATCAACGCGGCCGCGGCATCCGAATTCTCATGGCAATCGAGCAAGCGAAGGGGATCGGTGAACATCGGCGACCGGCGATAGTCCTCGATGGCGATCGGCTGGCCATAGTACATGCCGCGGGGATTCTTCGAGCCATGTCCGCGGCACACCACGGGGATCCAACCGAACTTATCCGGATCAATGCCGTATTCATACAGATACCGGCTTGTGATCATCGCCACCGCCCCCGCTGCGGAAATCTGCCCGAAGGGCGCATGGAAAGTCCATTGCAAGAGCGCTGAAGTCGACATCTGGGCGATATCGCGGCTGGGGGTGCCCATACGGCGTTTCGATGAACCGTTCACCGCCCGATAGACGAGCACATAGTTGGCCATGCCGGCGGCCACACCGATCGCGGCCCGCATCACCATCCCGCATGGGGCCCCATCCCACCGGCACTGGCCGAAGAAGGTGAGGTTTCCCATGCCCATCGTTCGCACGGCGGCGATCTCATCCGAAGCATCGTCGGTGTGTACCACGATGCCGTCGATATCCGGCGGGACAAGTCCGGCATCATCGAGCGCCTCGCGGATGACCTCCGATGCCATGCGGAGCTCGGTCTTTCCCGAGTCCTTCGAGAACTCGCTGATGCCGATCCCCACGATCGCCGTCTTGTTGCTGATCATGTCCATGGCAACCAATAAAACCCCTCTTGTTCCCCTTCTAGCGAGGGGCTCAGGGGGACCCGACTTCCCGTTTCTTGACTCTCGGAAGCGTCAGATCCTCGGCGATATCCTCAAAGGTCACTTCCACCGGCATCCCGATCCGGAGCTCCTCCGGCTCGATCCCCTCGACGTTGGCGATGATCCGCACCCCTTCGAGCATCTCGACCACCACCACGGAGTAGGGGACCTTGATGCCGGGGTAACCCGTCTTCTCGTAATGGACCGTCACATAGCTATAGATCTTCCCCTTGCCTTCGGAAGGGACCCATTCCTTCTCCGTTGAAAGGCATCGGGGGCACATCGGCCGCGGCCGATGAACGAACAGCCCACAGTGCTTGCAGCGCTGAAATACCAGCGCGTGCCGCTTGATCCCTTCCCAGAACCCCCGGTTATCGAAATCCGTATATGGGCGCAGAAGCGGGAATGCCGGATTGTACTCCATGCTATTTCCTCAACAAGATGGCGCTCGTGGGCACACCGAGTCCACCGGTGACGAGGCTGAGTTCGACATCGGGAACCTGTGCGGTGGAAGTGCCCCGGATCTGCCGGACGGCTTCGGCGATGAGGTTCATGCCGTGAATATAAGCCTCGGAGAGATGCCCACCGGAAGTATTGCAGGGGAGCTCGCCGCCGATCCGGATTCGGTCTCCGCCCTCACAGAAGGCCGATCCCTCGCCCGGCTCACAAAAGCCGTATTCCTCGAGTTGCATGGGCACAAGGCACGTGAAGGCATCGTAGAACTGGACCACATCCACATCCTCGGGTCGGACTCCCGTCACCCGCCAGAGCTCCTGAGCCGTATACCATGATTCCGGAATGATGGTGATCCGGGGCCGATAGTAACTCGTCATGGTCTCGCCTTCGGTAGCCGTGCCTTGAGTGGCGCCCAGAATGTACGCCGGACGTTGCTTCAAGTCCTTGGCCCGCTCCGCCGTGGTGACGATCAAGGCCACGGCCCCATCGGTATCCACGCAACAATCGTAGAGGCGGAGGGGTTCAACGATCATGCGGGAATTCAGATAGTCTTGAAGGGTGATGGGACGGCCGTAGAACATGGCCTTTGGATTCCTGCAGGCGTGTTCCCGGAACACCACCGAGACCCAACCGAGTTGTTCCGGTCGGACGCCGTACTCGTACATGTAACGGGTGGCGAACATGGCCACCCATATCGGTGCCGAGGTGAGCCCGAACGGCATGATATACCCGAAGTGATCGCTGGGCGTGGTCTTGACGAACCCCACCCCCGGGGTATGTCCGTACCGGCGCCCCGAGCGCTCATTCATCGTGCGGTAGCAAACCACATAATTCGCCATGCCGGTGACCACCGCCGCCGCGGCATGCATCACGGTGGCACAGCTCGCCCCCCCGCCATATCCACACTCCGCAAAGTACGAGAGTTCCGGGATGCCCAACGCACTGATAAGGTGCATCTCGTCGGTGAAATCCATGGCGAAGCGCACCATGCCATCGATATCTTCCATGCGGAGGCCGGCATCCTCCACCGCGGCCTTGATGGCCTCGCAGGCCATCTGAATCTCGCTCCGCCCGGAATCTCTGGAAAACTCGGTGGCACCGATGCCCACGATGGCCGCATTATCCCGGACGAGATAATCCTCCTTCCGGGGGCGAGTGGTCGTCCGGTACCGACGGGCAAGGTATTGATCGAACATGATCCCTCAGTGCTTCCCTTTCATCGAGGGGCCCGGAAAATCTTCGGAAGAGGGCGCGGCCATGCCGCGCCCTCGTTTCGTTCATCCCGCCTTCTTGAACTTGGGAAGGATCAAATCCTGCCCCACATCATCGAACACCACTTCCACCGGCATCCCGATGTAAATATCCTCCGGCTTGGTATCGATCATATTGCTCACGATGCGAGGTCCCTCCTCCAATTCCACGAGCACCACGGCATACGGTGCCTTGAAAGCCGGATTCGGGGATTCGTGATACGTGACCCAACTGTACACCTTGCCTTTGCCCTTGGCCCGGACCCATTCGGATTCCGCGGAAAGGCAATGCGGACACATGGGACGGGGGGGATGCAAGAAAGCCCCACAGCCCTTGCACCGCTGAAGGCGAAGCTCCTTCTGTTTGGCCCCTTCCCAGAAAGGGGTGCTGCTCCGGTAGAGTACGCCCCAGAGTGCCGGGTGCGGAATGCGCTTTTCCGGATTGTATTGAATGGTCATATTTGCCTCCTCACAATGCCTATGCCCTCCGAAGGATCATCCCATCGGCCGGCATGCCGGCCCCGCTGGCCACGAGCACAAAATCGGCATCCTTGACCTGATTGGGACTCGTTCCGCGGATCTGACGAACGGCCTCCACGATTCGAGCGGTATCGAACTTCCCCTCCGCCATGGCCCCACCGGAGGTGTTGATGGGGAGATCCCCACCCACCCGGATGCGATCGCCGCCCTCGCAGAAAGCCGCCCCTTCACCCTTCTTGCAGAAGCCCAGGGCTTCGAGTTGCATGGGCACGTACGGGATGAAAGTATCGTCCAGAAGAGCAACCTTGATGTGCTTCGGCTTGACCCCCGCCGTACGGAAAAGTTCCTTGGCCATACTGGCCATTTCAGGAAGCTCCGCGATGTTCTTTCGGGAGTAGCTCGTGTGCACTTGCCCTTCGGGAGCCGTGCCCATCGCCACCGAAGAGATGAGCACCGGCGGATGCTTCAGACGTCTGGCCTTCTCGACTGTGGTCACCACGATGGCCACCGCCCCATCCACCTTCGGGGCGCAATCCATCTGACGGATGGGATCGACGATCATCTTCGAATCGAGATAGTCTTTGATCGTGATCGGCTTTTTGCAGAAGACGGATTTGGGATTGCGCGCGGCATTCTCGCTCAGAACCACCGGCACCCATCCCCACTGCTCCGGCGTGGCCCGATAGGCATACATGTAACGCCGCACGTTCATAGCCACATACCCGGGGGCGTCAATGAGCCCGAAGGGGGAATAGAAGTCGTAGCGGACGAGATCGAGCATATCGTCTTTGAGTTCGCGGGCCACGCGGTATTCGGAGAGGGACTTGGGCGGACCCGAAGCCCGGTGGGCCGGCTGATAGTAAATGGCGTAGTTCGCCGCGCCGCACGTCACCGCCAGCACGGCATCGAGCATGGCGCTCGTACCGTACTTGGACTCGCTGTGATAGAGAAGATTATCCACACCGATCCCCTTCTGCACGTAGGAGGGATCGGGGCCATCATCCTTGTGTTTGACCAGCGCGTCAATATCGTTCATCTCGATGCCGGCATCTTCCACCGCTCGCTTGATGCACTGGCATGCCGTGTACCACTCCGTCCGACCGATGTTGGTCGAAAAATCCACCACCCCGATCCCGACGATGGCCGCTTTATCCCTGATGTTCTCGCTCATCGTTGCCTCCTATGCTCCCCTTTTCTTGAACCGGTAGAGGGTGAAATCGGGGGCCAGATCCTCGAAAGTCACTTCCACCGGCATCCCGATGTAAACTTCCTCGGCGGGGATCTCATGGGTATTGGCGGTGATGCGCACCCCTTCCTCCAACTCCACCAGAACCACCGAGTACGGCAACTTGAAGGCGGGATAGGCCATCCGGTCGGAGGTGAAATTCACGAACGAATACACAATCCCCTTGCCGCTCGAAGGAACCCACTCCAGCGTATCCTGTGAATGGCATACAGGGCACATCGGCCTCGGCGGATGATAGAATTCCTTGCAAACCCTGCACCGCTGCAGTACAAGTTTGTGCTGCTTGACCGCATCCCAGTACCCCCGGTTATCCTGATCGATGTAGGGGCGCATGATGGGGATGCCCTTGACATATTCGACCATCTCAATCCCTCCTCAGAATGATCCCGCTCGTGGGCACGCCCGGGCCGGCGGTGACCAGCGAAAGCTCGCAATCAGGGACCTGATTGGTGGAAGTGCCCCGGATCTGTCGCACACCTTCGATGACGAGATTGTATCCGTGAATATAGGCTTCCGAGAGGAGCCCGCCCGCAGTGTTGACCGGGATCTTGCCCCCCACCCGGATGTTGTCTCCGCCCTCGATGAATCGGCCGCTCTCGCCCCGCTCGCAGAAGCCGAGTTCCTCGAGCTGAATAATGCCGCCGATCGAGTAGGGGTCATAGATCTGAGCCACATCGATATCCTCGGGGCCGACCCCGGCGATCCGATAAAGCTCCTGAGCCATGTACCACGTCTCCACCAAACCCGAGATCACCGGCCGATTGTAAATCGTCTGAATCTCTTGCTCGATGGGGCAACTCTGCGCCGCCGCCATGATGATCGCCGGGCGCTGTTTCAAATCGCGTGCCCGCTCCACGGTGGTGACGATATACGCCGCCGCCCCGTCCGTATCCACACAGCAATCGTGGAGCTTGAGGGGATCGACGATCATCGGGGATTCCATGTAATCCTTGAGGGTGATAGGCCGGCCATAGAAGATGGCATTGGGATTCTTCTGGGCGTTCTCCCGGAGCACTACCGGCCACCAACCGATCTGCTCGCGGGTGATGCCGAATTCGTACATCCATCGCTTCCCCCACACGCCGGCCCATCCGAGAGGGGTCACGAATCCAAAGGGCCAGTGGTAACCGTAATGGGGAGTGACCGCGGTGAGCATGTACTCGGCGTAGGAATCGCCCCGGCCGTAGCGTTGGCCGGAGGCTTCGTTGAGGGAACGAAAGACCACCACATAGTTGGCCATGCCGGTGACCACCGCCGCCGCGGCATGCATCGTCACCCCGCACGCCGCCCCGCCCCCGCCCGTCACCTCGCTCGAGTAGCGGATATTCCGCATCCCGAGGCAATTGACGAGCATGGGCATGGCAAAGCGATCGATGGTGAACGCGGTGATGCCGTCAATATCCTGCATCGTCAAGCCCGCATCGTCCACCGCCGCCTTGATCGCTTCGCACGCCATATCGAGTTCGTCGCGATTCGAAAAGCGGGAATACTTCGTCTGCCCGATCCCCACGATGGCCGCCCGATTCTTGATGAGATTGCCATCCACCGGCGGCTTGAGGTCTGCCCGGTATTTGCGCTCCATGTATTCGCTCAGGACTTTTCTCACTGGCACCTCCTTATTTCGGCAAGTCTGGGATGCGTCATTTGGGGAGTGCAATCGTGGCCGTGCCCCACGCGTGCGGGCCCATCGGCACCGTAAGGCTGTACTGCACATCCACGCGGTGTTCGTTATCCACAACGTACTTCTTGATGACCTTGCCCGTATGGGTCACCGTATCGCCGGGATAGACGGTGGCCCCGAGCTTGATCTCGATCTTCTTGAGCCTTCCCGCCGGCCCCGACCAATCGGTGAGATACTTTCCAATGAATCCACCCGTGGAAAGGATATTCAAGAAGATATCCTTCGCCCCCGCCTTCCGGGCCGCTTCATGGTCATGATGCACCGGGGTGAAATCGCGGGAGGCGATCGCCGTGGCGATGATCGTCGTCCGGGTGACGGGCCGCTCATAGACGGGAAGCTCATCCCCTTCCTTGACTGTATCCCACGTTCTGGACTTTACCGTCATTGGAGTCCCCCTTCCGAAATGATTCCCTCTCCCCTGTTGAGGAAGGATTGGGTAAGGCCGAAAAAGCCCGCTACTTCTGGGCCGCCGGCTTGAACTTCATGATGGTGAACGGCTGCCGGCAGACGAGTTCGCCTTTCTGGTTGGTGTACGTGTACTCGGCGGTGATGAAGAAACCCGTTCCCATGCGGGTGGTCTTCTCCTCCGAAACGCTCACGAGCTTGATCTTGTAACTGAGCCTATCGCCCGGGCGCATAGGCGCGAAGTATTCCTGTGTGGTCGTCGTGGCCACCACGCCGAAGTAACCGGCGGCGTTCGCCACGGCCACCGAACGGGCGAGCGGATCCGGGGGGCGGTTCTGCGGAGGCCACAGGCGCGGCACGCAGTAAGCCTGAACCATCTGCGGGGGGGCAATGATACCGCCGTACTCCGTCGTCTTGGCGTACGCCTCATCGGTGTAAAGGGGATTGGCATCCTCCATCGCCTCGCACCAATGACGGATCATGGCCCTGTTCACCTCATCGTTGGCCTCATACGGACCCGCCTCCTCCCCCACCATGGCCTTCAGTTCCTCATATACTCCCATCGTTCACCTCTCGATTTGCTTGGGTACGATCCCTCAGCGTTCCTCTCCGGAAGAAAGGGCTCGACCTTTTACACCCTGGGCAACCCCAGGCCGGCCTGAGCGATGATATCCCGCTGAATCTCCACGGCACCCCCACCGAAGGTGAAGATCACGTCGAACCGATAGGCATGTTCAATCCGGCCCCGGAGCGGCGCCCATTTGGAATCTTTCTGCAGTTGCCCGAACTGCCCCAGAATCTCGAGAAGGGACCCGTTCACCCGGTTGCGCAGTTCCGATCCCCACACCTTGACGGCCGAGGCTTCCGCGAAAGGCACCTTGCCCGCGGTGATCATCCAGGCCACATAGAAGTTGAGCATGCGCAGGACTTCCACCTCGACGGTCAATTCGGCCAGCCGCCGCTTGACTTCAGGACGATCGAAAACGGGTTGGCCGTCCATCTTCGTCTCTTTGGCCCAGCGGGTCACATCCTCGATATTCCGGCGCATCGAGCCCGAGGGACTGATGGCAACCCGTTCAAAATCGAGCTGAGTGGTGATGTACTTCCAACCCTTGTTCTCCTCCCCGATGAGCCAATCCTTGGGCACACGGACATCATCGAGAAACGTGGAGTTCAAACGTTCCCCGCCCACAAGATACATCGGCTTGATGGTAATGCCGGGGTGACTCATGGGGATCATGAAGACAGAGATGCCCTTGTGCTTGGGCGCCTTGGGGTCCGTTCGGGCGGCCAGCCAGAGGTAATCCGCATAGTGGGCACAGCTCGTGAAGACCTTCTGCCCGTTGATCACGTATTCGTCCCCTTGCCGGACAGCGCTCGTCTTGAGGGAAGCCAGATCGCTTCCCGCCTCCGGCTCCGAGTAGCCGATGGCCACTTCCATCTCCCCTCGAATGATGGGCGGGAGGAACTTCTTCTTCTGCTCTTCGGTTCCCACCCGCATGATGGCCGGCCCGACGGCGTTGAGGGCCATCTCCGGCAGGGCGATATGATAATAAGCCATGGTATCGGAGAAGATGTGCTGCTCGATCGCCGTCCGCCCCTGCCCCCCGAATTCCTTGGGCCACCCGATCCCCAACCACCCATCGCGCCCCATCTGCCGGATAAAGGCCTTGTGAGCCGGGCCCTTGGTCATATCCTGCCGTTCGAGGTCCGCCTCGAGCTCGGGGGTCATGTGTGCTTCGATGTAATCGCGAAGGTCTCGAGCGAACTTCTCTTGCTCGGGGGTGAAAGCAAAGTCCATTGTGGTGTCCTCCTAAAAATATCGCAAAGGCCGCGACCGGCGGCCGGTGGGAAGGGCGCGATGCATAAAAATCACCCGGGCGGCCTCAGGTCTCCCGGGGAACCCATCAGGCAGGCTTGTTGGGCAAGACAGCCTCGAACGTGCCGGTGACCTTCATATCATTCTTCTGATCGCGGGCGATGACCTCACCGACGATGATATTCTTGCCCCCTTCCGTGCGCTTCTCCTTCACGGTCCCCGTCACCGTGATCACATCCCCCACCCTAGTCATCCCCCCAAAACGGACGCTCAGTTTCTTGAGGTATTTCTTGGGCACCCAACTCGTGACCGCTTGCCCCACGAATCCCATGAGAAGCATGCCATGGGCGATCCGGCCACCCAACCCCGCCATCTGACCCCACTCATCGTCCATGTGTAGGGGATTGAAATCGCCCGATGCACCAGCATAGCGCCAGATCTGGTTCTTATCGACCGGCGGCTTCTCCAGTTTGGGCAGATTCTGACCCACATTGACATCTTCGAAGTATAATTCGTGCGCCATCGTCGTTGCCTCACTTCCTCTCGATCATGGTGGTCCGGGCCACCAGCACCTTCTCACCGCTCTGATTGCGGAACTCGGTTTCGATGGTGATGACATCCATTTTTTTGCCGGACTTGCTTTCCTTCTCGACGATACTCGCCACACGGGTCGTGCCCGTCAGTACATCTCCCGGGTAGATTTCCTTGTGATACTCGTACTCCTCGCTCCCGTGGACCACCATCATATAGTTGATACTCAAGTCCTTCATGAACTGTTCGGTCTGGCTCTGCCAATTAGCGGGAACGGTAATGTACGTAGGTGGGGCCGGGGTATCTTTGTAGCCTTCCTTTATCGCAGCTTGCTTATCCACATAGATGGGGTTAGGATCCCCAATCGCTCGCACCAGTTCCCGGATCTTGCACCGCTCGACTTCCCAAGGGGGAGTTGAATACTGCTTGCCGACTTTGCTCTTATCCGCCATCTTTCACCGCCTTTCCGAATGAGCTCCGTTCGTGGGGAGGGGTAATGCCGAAAGTGATTATAAGTACCCGCGTGCACCCTGTCAACCCAATCCGAATCTATGGTGCTTTTGGGATCATTTCGATACCAAATCCTGTCACTTTCGGCATAAGTTGCACCCACACTGTGACCAAATGGTCACGGCTTGACTTTTCAGGGCAAAGAGTGTATGTTGCTCGTGACGGTCAAAAGCACGAGACGCACGCTCGCAGTTTGCAGAAGATCATCCGGGTGAGCGGAAAGAGAACCCAAATACCGCGGGGTATTGGCGGTGGCATAATTGATAGGCCATGGCACATGCGCCCCTTCAAAACTGAAATCAATGACAAGTACCTATAACATCATCATGAGGAGGAAAGAATGGCGCCCATGAAAATGAAAATCTTGGACCTTAACCTGTCCACCGGTAAGAGCCAAACGATCCCCATCTCCGAAGACATCCAGCGCAAGTTCATCGGGGGGAGCGGGCTTGCCGCCAAACTGTTCTTCGACCGGGTTTCTCCCAAAGTGGAGCCGCTATCCCCGGAGAATGTTCTCTTCATCACCACCGGGCCTTTGAGCGGCACCACCATGCCGGGCGGATCCCGCTTTTCGGTATGTGCCAAATCCCCGCTGACCAATTTATGGGGCGAGAGTTCGTGCGGGGGCACATTCGCCGCATGGCTACGTTCGGCGGGAGTGGACGGCTTGGCGATCTCAGGGGCCTCAAAGAAGCCGGTCTATCTCCTCATCCAGAACGGCAAGGCTGAGATCAAAGATGCGGCGGACCTCTGGGGAAAGGGCACTTATGAAACGATCGATACCCTGAGAGCCCGACACGGCGGCGAGAAGAACGCCAGTGTGCTGGCCATCGGGCAAGCGGGAGAGAAGCAAGTCCGGTACGCCGCGGCGGCCAACGAGAAGCGCGATTTTGCGGGGCGGACAGGGATGGGGGCCGTCATGGGCTCCAAGAAGCTGAAGGCCATCGTGGCCGTGGGCACCGGCAAGGTGGATGCCGCCGTTCCCGAAGCCTTCTCCGCAAAACGGAAGGACTACACCGCCAAAGCCAAGGATCACTTCATTGTTCAGGTGATCAAGCAAGGGGGCACCAACGGGGCTCTCGATTTCGGCGTGATGCTGGGCGATCTCCCCGGCAAGAACTGGGCCGCCGGCGATATGACCGCCTTCGGGCCCAAGATCGGGGGCGCCATGCTCAACAGTCCCAACTTCCTCACCGGCACCGATCAATGCCACGGATGCCTCGTAGGTTGCAAGCGGGTGGTGAAGACCGATCTCGGGGCATACAAGCTCAAGGCCCCCGCGGGGCCCGAATACGAGGGCGTGGCCAGCTTGGGTGCTCTCCTCATGATCGATGACATGGCGGCCATCGTGAAAATGAACGAGATGTGCAACGATTACGGGATGGACGTCATTTCATGCGGCGCCACCATCGCCATGGCGATGGATTGCTACGAACAAGGCATCATCACATCGAAGGACACCGGGGGGGTCGAACTCAAATGGGGCGACGCCGCCGCGGCGATCAAAATGATCGAAATGATCGCCGAGCGCAAGGGCCTCGGCAATACCCTCGCCGAGGGCGCCAAGAGAGCCGCCGAAAAGATCGGAAAGAATGCCTCTCAGTATGCCATGGTCGTCAAAGGCATGGAAATCCCGATGCACGATCCCCGTGCTTTCCACGGCCTCGCCCTCTCCTATGCTACCGGCGTTCGGGGGGCATGCCATACCAACGATCTTACGTATAGCATCGAACAGGGCATCGTGGTATGGCCCGAGGCCGGTATCCCGGGGGGCTATCAGCAGAAATCCAGCGTGGGCAAGGCTCAGATGGTCGTCGCCTCTCAGAACCTCGGTCAAGTGGTCAACGCCGCTCCCATGTGCTACATGCTCATGTCCGTGATCAGTTCTCAGGAATTGGTGGACCTCATGAATGCCGCAAGCGGGTTCGACTATACGCTCGCCGAGCTCCTCACCGCCGGCGAACGAATATGGCTCCTCAAGCGGGGACTGAACAACCTCATGGGCGCCACCGCAGCGGATGACCGTCTGCCGAAGCGGATCCTCACCTCCCCACCCAGCGGCCCCGCTGTGGGCTCCGTGCCCGACCTCGAGCTCATGCTCAAAGAGTTCTATCCCCTCCGCGGGCTCGATAGCCAGGGCCGACCTTCCAAAGAGAAGCTCAACGCTCTCGGCCTTTCCGATCTGGCGGCCAAGCTTTAAGGATACCCGATCACGAAGGATTTCTGCGGGCGCGGCCGGTTGAAACCGGCCGCGCCCGCAGAAATCCCCCACAATCGCAAGATCATGCTCAGCGAAAACGAGCTCCAGCGCTACCATCGGCAAATCCTTCTGCCCGATTGGGACCGGCCGGGGCAAGAGAAGCTCAAACGCGCCCGGGTGGCGGTCGTGGGGGCGGGGGGACTCGGCTCGGCCGTGCTCACCTATCTGACCCTTGCCGGGGTGGGATATCTTCGCATCATCGATCCCGATCGGGTCGAGCCCACCAATCTCAACCGGCAGATGCTCCATGCCGAAACCGATCTGGGAAGGCAGAAGGTGGATTCCGCCAAAGACAAGCTCGCCGCGCTCAATCCCCGGATCCAGATCGAAACGTTCGCCGAAGCGATCAACGAAAAGAACGTTCTGGAATTGATCGCCGATTGCCTGATCGTCGACGCCCTGGATAACCTTCCCGCGCGGCTCGTTCTGAACCGTGCCGCCCTCCGCCTCAACCGGCCCCTCTTTCACGGCGCCGTATACGGATGGGAGGGAAGGGCGACCACCATCTACCCCGGCCGCACGCCCTGCCTTGCGTGCCTATATGAGGCCGGCCTCCCGGGGGAGATACCCGTGGTGGGAATCGCACCCGGAATCATCGGGTGCATTCAAGCCGCCGAGGTGATCAAGCACATTCTGGGCACCGGCGAATTGCTCACGAATCGCATGCTGATCTTCGACGGCCGAACGATGACTTTCCGCGAGATAACCCTCAAGCCGAATCCGCTCTGCAAAGAGTGCGGGATATAAGCGGATCACCGGGAGCACTCGATATGCCCATCACCGTCCGCCTCTCCGATCTTCTCCAAACCGTGGCCGGAATCCGGGGGCCGCTATCGATCACGGGCCACACCCCCGCCGAGTGCCTTCAGAACCTCACCGCTCAATATCCACGCCTGAGATCGTGGCTTTACGATGAGAAGGGCCATCTCAAGCCGCAGATATGGCTTCTGGTCAACGGGGAGCGAATCTACGCCACCGAGATGCAAAGACCGCTTGGGGAAGGCGATGAGCTCTTCGTGATCGTGGCCGTGCTCGGGGGATAGCCCCCCTTCATCTCCCGATCCCTTCGAAGAGAATCCTCGTGACCTGATCCGCCGCCTCAGGGGGATTGAGCGGCTCTTGCCGAAGCATCGCCAATCTCAATACTTCGAAAGCCATGGCCATCACGAACTGGGTGACGAGACGGCTATCCACCGGTTTGAATTCCCCCCGTTCGATGCCCTCTTCGATGAGATCGGCGAACCGGCTGAGGTTTTCCTCCATGAAGGATTGCCACAATTTGCGGAAATGTTCCGAATACGTTGCATCGAACGTGGCCGTCATGGCCATCTGGGTGAGAGCGGGACCGGTGCTCGCAATGGCCAGATACAGCTCCACAGCCGCCCGGATCTTCTCCTTGGCCGATCCGGCGCGGTGCGCCACCGCATCGAGTTGATCGAAGAGCGCCGAGGTTCCCTGGCGCAGCACCTCTTCCAGAAGTTTCTCCTTGCTCCCGAAGTGATAGTTGACCAGCCCCTTGGCCACTCCCGCCGTCCGGGCGATTTCATCGATCGAAACCGCCTGATAGCCCCTCTCACCGAAGAGCTTGATCGCCGTTTGAAGGATCGCCTGATAGCGCTCCCGGGTGTTATAAGAAGCGTGCGTACGTCCCATATAAAAACTGACCGCGGCCGCGGTCACGGTCAAGCGTATCATGGATTCCCGAAAGGTGTCAAGGAGATTCGTTTGCCCCCAAAGGGGCGATTCCGCTTTGCAGCCTTCACTCTCAGGGCGAATGACCTTGATCACGTCACTGCGGACCTTGCCCCGGAATTCCCCCCATGAACGATCCGACTTCTCCGATCCCACCCACCCGCCCAAAGGGTTTTCTTGGGGGACACCCCCAATCCCCCCGCAAGAGGCATCTTTGGCGCGCGCTTCTTCAATCGGTGCTTTGGGATCTACCCCCAAAGGAACGATCGCGCGAGAGTTCCCTCGAACCTATGGGCCGGTCACTCCCCGGACCGGCACGATCCGGCGGAAGGGGGATCAACCTCACCCCCTCGATCCCCCTCTCCGATCTCGGAGAGGGGGAGGAAAGGCACTCAGAAGTATCCCGATCCTTTGGCTCCTCTGGACGCCACTCACGATCACGCTCTCCGCCCCTGAGTTCGATCCCCCCGATCCGGCGCTCCGATGATACAATGGGAAAGGAGGCCCGCCGTGAAAGTGACCAATCTTGCCCAAATCCCAAAAGCCCGAGTCCAAATGGAAGGGGCACAAAACGCATTCAAACAGATCCCCATCTCCGCCGCCGATGGCTCGCCCAACTTCTCCGTGAGGGTCTTCACCATCGAACCCCACGGACACACTCCCTATCACCGCCACCCCTTCGAGCATCTGAACTACGTGATCAGCGGAAACGGGCATCTCGTGGACGAATCGGGGGAAAGGAAGCCTATCCGGACGGGCGATTTCGTCCTCGTTCTTCCGAACGAAATGCATCAGTATCGGAACGCCTCCGAATCCGAGCCCCTCATCGTGATCTGCGCTGTGCCCAAGGAGTACGAGTGAGCAACCTTCTCAGGCCCGGTACACTTTGCAGAGGAGGCTCTTGTACGGGGCGCAATATCCGGAAGGCCCCTCCCATCCGAAGGGAAGCAACTGATTGACATTGCACTCCCACACTCCAAAGAGGGAGGGCTCCGCCCCTTCCCGCTCCGGATACCACCACCCGTGTTTGGCATGAACCACACGGGGATCGATGGTGGGCGTGAGTTTGGCCTTCTGCTTGCACCGGCCATGGCGGTTCTCGATCCAGACCCAATCGCCATCCGAGATGCCCAATCGCGCCGCCGTCTCCGGATGGATCTCCACTTCCGGGTACGGATCGATCTCCCGCATCCGGGGGATCTGCCGGTGCTCGGAGTGAAAGAATCCGAACGAACGCGCCCCGGTGGTGAGTACCAGCGGATATTCCCGGGCCAACTCGGGCGTGCTCACCGGGCTTTCCGGCGGCTCTTCATAATACGGGAGGGGATCGATCCCGATCTTTTCGAAGGCCGGAACATAGAGATAGAACTTGCCGCTCCGCGTGGGGAACCCCGGAGCACCGTCCCGCCGCAGAAGTCCCTTCTCATGCTTCCGGTAGTGGAACGGGGCATAGTACGGGATCGGCCTTTCCCGGAGCTCGGCGAAGGTGAGTCCGGTATCCCGGATGAGCCAATCGAGCATCCGTTCCACATTCTCCCACGGGAAGGCCGACGGATTGAGCCGCCTTCCCACTTCGAGAAGGATCTCCTCATCGGACTTGCACTCGCCCACCTGAACGACTTTGTTGATCGCCCTGAGCGGTCCCCACCATCCCCCCACGAACTCCGCCCGGATGCTATCGCGTTCCAACACCGAGGCCGCCGGCAACACGAGATCGGCCAGAGCCATCGCCGAGGGGGTCATGAACAAATCCACCGCCACCACGAAATCGCACCGCCGCATCGCCTCATAGGCCCGTCGGGGATCGGCGGCGGTGCACGCGAGGGGATTGGTCGCTTGCATCCACGCCATCTTCACCGGATACGGCTTGCCGGTGAGCATCGCCTCGGCGATCGCATCGGGGTGAGCCCCTTTGAAGAAGGGGTGCCGCCCGGCGCCGATGGTCTTCTGCAAGCGCTCCCTCGGCAAATCCTCGATCCCCCACGCCGGCGGCGGCACGAGGGCATAGTCCACACCGGGGCGATTGAGGATATTCCCGCCCGGAACATCCACGTTGCCCGTGAGCGCCCAGAGATCCTCCACCGCGAGAAGCGTGCTCATCCCGGTCCGGTGCTGTTCCAGCGCCACTCCCCACTGGACGGCCGCCGGTTTGCTTGTGGCATAGAGCCTCGCCGCCCGGATGATCTTCTCTCGGGGAACCCACGTGATCGCCTCCACCCGTTCCGGAGGATACTCCGCCGCCCCCTCCTTCAGCCGATCGAACCCTTCGGTCCACCGCTCGACAAACTCCCGATCGTAAAGGTTCTCGGAAATAATGATATGGATCAAACCCAAGGCGAGGGCGGCATCGGTGCCGGGGCGGGGCTGAAGCCAGATTTCGGCCCGGGAGGCAAGCCACGTCAGCCGCGGGTCGATCACGACGAGCTTGGTTCCCCGCTTCATACACTCGACGATCCAGTAGCCCATGAAGGAATCGGGGTGGGAAACGATGGGATTATTCCCCCAGATGATCATGCACGATGGAGGAACCCAGTTGGGGTGATCGTAGCGATCGGGGAACATCTGGGCACAATCGGCCACGGCGAATCCTCCGAACGTCGCTTGCATGAGATTGAGTTTGGGCACATAGCAAGAGAGTCCGCTGAAGAAGGCCGGGGCCATGTTCGGCGTGCCGAAAGCCGAATAGGAAAGCTTGGTCAGGATATGAGAGATGTTGCGGCCCGTTCCGGTGAGCACCACGATGGATTCAGGCCCGTACTCCCGCTGGAGGCGGCGGGTATTCTCCTCGATGATCCCGAACGCCTCATCCCACGGAATCCGCTCCCATCTACCCTCGCCGCGCGCGCCGGCGCGCTTGAGGGGATAGAGCAACCGGTGGGGACTGTGCACCACCCGGGGAAGGACGAGACATCGCACACACAACCGGCCTTCGTTGAAGGGAATCTCGGGATCCCCTTCCACACGGATCACCTGATTCCCCTTGCTGTACACCAGAATGCCGCACTGATTATGGCAACCCGGCCCCGACCACGGCAGGGTGCGGGTGACGGTGAACTCGCCCTCTTGCCATCGCCACGGCCGGATCGGCAAATCCCGATACATCTGAGCTTGCACCCTTTTGTTTTACGGTTAAGCATAAAGGAACAAAACGCAAAACACAAGCGGAAAGGGACTGCCCAAAAGAGGGATTGTTGAAAAAGAGAGTGCCCAAGATACCTCTCTCGGGGGATTGGGGATATCTCCCAAGAAAACTTTTTGGGCGGGTGGGTGGGATCGGAAAGCCGGATCGTTCATGGGGGATAGGGGAATTCCGGGTCAAGGTCCGTAGTGACATAATCAAGGTCATTCACCCTGAGAGTGAAAGTTACAGAGCTGAATCGCCGTTTTTGGGGGACTCGATTCCGAACACAGGCCCGCAGCGGGTCGCTCTCTTGCTCGTTCCCGCCATCCGGGGTAGAGTTAGTACAGTTGAGATGTGCTCAACTTCACATGCCCGATTTCCCGGGGGCCCAATTTGTATATTTCCCATCTGAGCTTGCAGAACTTCCGGAACTATGCGGGGTTGGAATTCGACCCGCCCGCAGGGGTGTGCATCCTCCACGGGGCCAACGCCCAGGGCAAGACGAACCTCCTCGAGGCGGTGTACCTTCTGGCCACCACCCGCCCCACTCGCAACGCTTCCGATCGAGACCTCATCCACTGGGCCGCCGTCCGCGAGCCGATGCCCTTCGCCCGGATCTCCGGCACCGTCCAGAGGGAGGACCGAAACACCCGGCTTGAAATCATCGTGATGCTCCTCCCCTCCCCCCCGCCCCCGCCCCCATCCGAACCCACCCCTCCCCCAATCCGCAAATACCTCCGGGTCAACGGCACGGACTGCCGGACCACGGACTTCATCGGCAACTTGAACGTGGTCATGTTCAGTCCCCGCGATGTGGACCTCGTGAGCGGAGAACCGGCCCTCCGGCGCCGCTATCTCGATATGACCAACTCGCAGATCTCCCCCAACTATCTCCGGGCTTGGCAACGATACTACAAAGTAATCGAGCGCCGGAACCATCTCCTGCGGCGGATAGCGGCTTCTCAAGCCAAACCCAGCGAGCTCGACTTCTGGGATGAAGAATTGATCCGCTCGGGTTCATACCTTCTCTTCGAGCGGCAGCGATCCGTAGGCGAACTCGGGAATCTCTCCCGGGCCGTTCATGCACAGCTCAGCGGCGGAGAGGAACTGACCTTGAGCTATCGGCCCAACGTGGGTGGACAACCCGCGGAATTTTCCGCGCTCACCGAGGCCGCACAGGCCCTCACCATGGCGCTGACCGCTGCCCGTCAAGCCGAGATCGAGCGGGGGGTATCCCTGATCGGGCCGCACCGGGACGACCTGCGATTCATCGTAAACGGGGTGGATATCGGCACTTACGGCTCGCGGGGGCAACAACGGACCGCCGCCCTTTCGCTCAAACTAGCGGAGGCCGCGTTCATGCGCGCTCGAACGGGAGAAATGCCCGCTCTGCTTCTGGACGATGTGCTCTCCGAACTGGATCAAGCCCGGCGAAACCATCTCTTGAGCGCCGCCTTCGGGTACCAGCAGGTGCTGATCACCGCGACCGATCTCGATCGCTTCCCGCCGGAATTCCTGAGCCGGGCACGAGCCTTCAAGATAGAGAACGGAACCATCGCGTAGGGAGAGACGAAAACGCCGCCTTCGGGAGGGAATCGCCGATGACCCGGCAGATACTGCACGTTGATCTCGATGCCTTCTTCGTTTCCGTGGAGCAGGCCCGGAACCCCGATCTCCGGGGGCGGCCGGTGATCGTGGGGGGGCGGCCGGGGGGGCGGCGGGGGGTCGTCGCCTGCGCTTCCTATGAGGCCCGGAAATTCGGCGTGCACGCCGCCATGCCCCTCCCCACCGCGCATCGGCTGTGCCCCGAGGCCGTCTTTCTCCCCGGCGATTTCCGGGCCTATCAGGAATACTCTTCGAAATTCATGGATATCCTGGCCGATTTCACCCCCGACCTCGAGCCGGGCGGCCTGGACGAAGCTTACATGGACCTCACGGGATTCGAACCGCTGTACGGGCCCGTTCGCACAACGGCGCTCCGGATCAAGTCCCGCATCAAGAGCGAACTCGGGATCACCGCTTCCATCGGAATCGCATCGTGCAAGATCGTGGCGAAAGTGGCTTCCGATCTCTCCAAGCCCGATGGGCTTCTCGAAGTACCCCCCGGGGCCGAAGGCGAGTTCCTTGCTCCCCTCCCCGTGGGCAAACTCCCCGGGGTGGGACGTCAAACGGAAAAGGAGCTCAAGCGCATCGGGGTAGTGACGATCGGACAACTGGCCGCCCTGCCGCCAACCTTCCTCAGGCAAAAGTTCGGCTCATACGGAGAGAGGCTCGGCCGGTACGCCGCCGGCATGGATGAGCGGCCCGTTCAGGCCTACGGCCCAGTGAAATCCATCGGCCGGGAGATTACGCTCGATCAAGATACTCTGGACGAGGAATACCTCCGCGCCATGCTGAGGCGCTTGGCCGGGAAGGTAGGCACCGAGCTGAGAAGCCAAGGAAAACAGGCCCGGACGATCACCCTCAAAGTGCGGTATGCGGATTTCGAGACCGTTTCCCGCAGCCTGACTCTGCCTTCGGCAGGGGACAGCGATCGAGAAATCTACGATGCCGGCGCCGCCCTTCTCGAGAAAACCCTGAACCACCGGAGATACCCCGTTCGTCTCATCGGCATCCGCGTTTCGAATCTGGGGATCATGGCCCGGCAACTCAGCCTCTGGGATGATCGGGGCCAACGGATGGCCTATCTCGACCGGGCGATCGACGCGATCCGAAAGAAATACGGATTCGATGCGATCGGGACCGGCCGGATCCGGCCTCGGGGATGAGAACGCGCCCGTTTACAAAGCGCTGGGCACGAAATCGAAGACTTCCAACTGAAGCGTTTCTTGCCCCCGCCATCGGTTCAGCTTGAGGCGATAAACGATATCCACGAGGGGGGGTATCGGCTCACGGGCATGATGATTCAGCCCGAAGCCGATGGCATCCCATGTCACCCCCTGATCCGCCAATCGGAGCTTGAGGTGTTCGCCGTCATTCCCCACGCTCCGGTAGTCCAGTACCCGCACGGCTCGGCTCAGAAAAGTCGGCACCGGATTGGCCTGACCACAGGGCTCCATCTGCTTGAGGATGTTCAGCGTGGGCATGCCGAGGGAAGAAAGAGGGATCTCGGCATCGATTCTGATCGTGGGCTGAAGTTCCACCCCCGCGAGCTCACGCCGCGCGATTCCGATGAGCCGCTGGCGAAGGGCCTCGATATTCTCATTGAGCACCGCAAAGCCGGCCGCCTGAGCATGCCCCCCGAAATGCAAGAGGAGATCGGCACACTCGACGAAGGCGGCAACCATGTTGAATTCGGGAATACTGCGGCCGCTGCCCATGCTCTCCTTCTCGCCGACTTCGAGGACCACCGCGGGACGGTAGTACTTATCCGCCAATTTACCGGCCACCACCCCATTGATTCCGGCGCGAAATTCCGTATCCGCGGCGATGAGGAGGGGAGCATCCGGAAGAAGGGGGGCCAGTTGCTCTTCAGCGATGGCGGCAAACTGATTGGTGAGCTTCTGGCGTTCTGCGTTACGCGTTTCGAGGTGCTGAGCAAGCTTCCACGCCTTGTCAATGGTATCCGCCATGAGAAGATCGTAACTGATCGAGGCATGGTCCATCCGCCCGGCGGCATTGAGACGAGGGGCCAGCACAAAGGAGATGCTATCGGCATCCAACTGGCCGGACTCCCGCCCCGCGCAATCGATGATCGCCAACAGGCCGAGGCGCTCGGTCCGGTTGAGGATTTCGATCCCCCGCTTGACCAGATACCGATTCTCCCCCAAGAGCGGCACCATATCGGCCACCGTTCCCACCGCGACCAAATCCAAATACGATTCCACCTCCGGCCCACGGCCCATGTCCCGAAACAACGCTTCAATGAGCTTGTAGGCCACCCCCACCCCGGCCAACTCGCGGAAGGGATAGGTGGAGCCGGCGATCTTGGGATCCATGACCACGAAAGCTTGCGGCACCGGGCCCACCACTTCATGGTGATCGGTGATGATCAGCTCAATGCCCAGCTTGCGGGCCTCTTCGGCCTCTGCGACGGCCGTGATCCCACAATCAACCGTCACCACCAGAGAAATGCCCATCCCCCGGAGCTCCCGAAGGGCGGGGATATTAAGTCCGTGCCCTTCATCCACACGGTGGGGAATATACGGGATGACCTTGCCGCCGATCCTCTGAATGCCCTGAACCATGAGGGCTGAGGCGGTGACCCCATCGGCATCGAAATCCCCATAGACAGCGATGGCCTCTCCATTGAGGACAGCCCGTTTGATCCGCGCCACCGCCTTTGCCATCCCGGGGAGAAGATAGGGATCATGGACAAGGCGCTTATCAGCGGCCAGAAAGCGCTCGGCTTCCTGAGGATCGGTGATGCCGCGGTTATAGAAGAGTTGAACCAACAACGGATGGATGCCATCCGGAAAACGGGAGAGGTGCTCCGGCGGAACGGGTGAGAGTTTTTTCCACTTCATGTGACCCACAAGTCAAATTTAACCCATCAAGGATAGGCCCGTCAACACGAAAAAGAAAGGGGCCGGACCGGCTTTCGCCGGCGGCCCCTTTCCGAAAGACCCCCGCAATCGTTAGACTTCGCGGAACTCGCCTTCCACCGTACCCTCTTCTTCCGGACCTTTCCCGCCCGCCGCCCCTCCCGCGGGGCCGCCGCCGGGAGGCGGAGAGCCGGCCTGTTGATACACGGCCGCCCCCATCTTCTGCATGGCATCGGAGAGCTCCCTTGTGGTGCTCTTGATGCGATCCACATCCTTCCCCTGAAGGGCCGAGCGCACCGCCGCCACTTTGCCCTCGACTTCGCTCTTGAGGCCGGCCGGGATCTTATCACCGCTCTCGCGGAGGACCTTCTCCACATTGTAAATCATGGTATCCGCAGTATTTCGGGCCTCGGCCTCTTCCTTGCGCCGGGCATCCTCGGCAGCGTACTGTTCGGCCTCCTTCTGCATTCGGGCGATCTCTTCCTTGGAAAGACCGCTCGAGGCCGTGATGGTGATCTTCTGCTCCTTACCCGTGCCTTTGTCATGGGCCTTCACACTGAGAATGCCGTTGGCGTCAATATCGAAGCTGACCTCGATCTGGGGTACGCCCCGCGGGGCGGGCAAAATGCCATCCAGAATGAATCGCCCCAAAGTACGGTTATCGGCGGCCATGGGCCGCTCGCCCTGAATCACATGAATCTCCACACTGGACTGATTATCCGCCGCGGTGGAGAAGATCTGACTCTTGCTCGTGGGAATGGTGGTATTGCGCGGAATGAGCGGCGTTGCCACCCCACCCAAGGTCTCAATCCCCAGCGTGAGCGGCGTCACATCCAAGAGCAGCACATCGCTGACCTCCCCTTTGAGGACCCCTGCTTGAATGGCCGCCCCGAGGGCCACCACTTCATCGGGATTGACGCCCTTGTGGGGTTCCTTGCCGAAGAACTGGCGCACTTTCTCCTGAACCAGCGGCATGCGCGTCTGCCCACCGACCAAAATCACCTCGTGAATCTGCGCGGCGGTGAGGCCGGCATCCTTGAGCGCCTGACGGCACGGCTCGAGCGTCTTGTCCACAAGGTCCATCACCAATTGTTCAAGTTTGGCCCGAGTGAGGGTGATGTTCATGTGCTTGGGTCCGGAGGCATCGGCGGTGATAAAGGGCAGATTCACCTCCGTCTGGGCCATGGTCGAAAGCTCGATCTTGGCTTTCTCCGCCGCTTCCTTGAGGCGCTGCAGGGCCATCCGATCGTGCCGGAGGTCAATCCCCTGATCCCGTTTGAACTCATCACACAGCCAATCCACGATGCGTTGATCGAAATCATCCCCGCCCAGATGGGTATCGCCGGCGGTGGATTTCACTTGGAAGGTCCCCTCGCCGATCTCCAGCACGGAAATATCGAATGTGCCCCCGCCGAGATCATAGACCGCGATGATCTCGTCCTTCTTCTTATCGAGGCCGTAGGCCATGGCGGCGGCGGTCGGTTCGTTGACAATCCGAAGGACGTTGAGTCCGGCGATCGTGCCGGCATCCTTGGTGGCCTGCCGCTGACTATCGTTGAAATACGCCGGAACGGTGATCACCGCCTCCGTGACCTTCTCGCCCAGATATGCTTCCGCGTCGGCCTTGAGCTTCTGGAGAATCATGGCCGAGATCTCGGGGGGACTGTACTCCTTCCCCCCCATCACCACCCGAACCTCATTGTTGGGCCCGCGTGTCACCTTGTAAGGCTTGCGGCGGGCATCCTCCTCCACAGGGAGTTCGCGTCCGGCCGGTTCGCCCCATTTGCGCCCCATGAACCGCTTGATGCTGTAGATGGTGTTCTCCGGATTGGTGACGGCTTGCCGCTTGGCAAGCTGACCTACCAACCGCTCTCCCGTCTTGCTCACGGCCACCACAGAGGGAGTGAGCCGCGATCCTTCCGCGTTGGGAATGATCTTCGGTTCACCGCCCTCCATGACGGCCACTTCGCTGAAAGTCGTTCCAAGGTCAATGCCGATTGCTTTTCCCATATTGTTAGATCCTCCTCAAACAGAAGTTATCCGGATGTTATCCATATCGTAGAGGAAACGAAGAGAGATGCTAGCCTCCCGAATCGGGCCTACCTTTACCCACCTTCACCTTGGCCGGGCGCAGAAGCCGATCGCCGAGCAAATAACCCGGCTCGAGCTCCTCGATGACCTTTCCCGCATCCCCTTCCTCATATAGAACCGCTTCATGAAATCGTGGATCGAAGTCCTTTCCTACCGATTCAATCCGCCTGACGCCTTCGCCCTCCAATTTGGAGAGGAACTTGCGGTAGATCAAATCGATTCCCTGCACCCACGGCTTATCCCGCATCCGGGATTCCACCTTCTGGAGGGCCCGCTCGAAATCATCCAGCACCGGCAGCAGATTCATCAGGAGCGCCGCATTGGCCCTTCGGGTATTCTCGATCTGTTCCTGCTCGGTGCGGCGCTTGAAGTTGATATAGTCCGCCTGCGCCCGTTGCCAGTTGGCCAGATACTGCTCCGCCTTTTGTTTTTCTTCGGCAAGGGCGGCTCGCAACGATTCCATTGATTCCTCGGGGGCCTCGGATGGCGCCGCCATCTGAAGGTCCTCCGTCCTTTCATCCTTCGGTTCGTTCATTTCCATAGTCCACCCACATCCGCTTCAATGGCTAATCGTACATCTGCTCGATGATCTCGCTCATGGTATCGGAAAGGAAACGAAGGGTGGAAAATGCCTTCGAGTACTGCATGCGCATCGGGCCCACAACCCCCACGATCCCGCTCGCCCGGTGGGGGGCGCCATAGCGTCCCAAGACCACTGAAAGGTCCTGAAAAGCCGAAGACGGCTCCTCGCTGCCGATGATCACGCGGAGCTCGGCGTTCTCCGGGGCCTGCGCCAACATGGCATTGAGCGTATCTTTCCTCTCCAAAAGCTCCATCAAGAGCCGTGCCCGCTCCGCTTTGGCAAACTCCGGCTGGCCCAGGAGTTGCGCAATCCCTTCCAAATAGGGAACGCTTGCGGTCTCCCTCTGTTCCGCCGCCATCATCTCCAGCACGGTCGTGGAGACTTGGCGCTCGAAGTCGGTCAGCACATCCTCGCGCTCCTCGATCTCGGCACCGGTGAGCCCCGAATACAGGGCGGTCAGCTTACGGGCGATGGTGTTCAAATCTTCCTGCGACATATCCTGCAGCGTCGAGATAATCTGCTGGCGGAAGCTGGCATTCTGGAAGACAAGGAGAAGGAGCACCGAGAATTCCTTGAGCGAGATAAGATCAAGGAGCCTCAGCCGCGGCTCCGCCAGCCGCGGGGTGGTCACGATCGCCACAGTGCTCAACATCCGCGAAAGGATAGCGGCAGAAAGGCGAACGAGCTCGTCAATATCGCGGGAAACTTGATGGAATTGGTGACGGATGGTCCGCTGCTCCTCCGGCGTCAGATCCTTTTCCCGGAGCAACGCTTCGACATAATAGCGATAGCCTTTGGGGGAAGGAACCCGTCCCGCCGAGGTATGGGGTTGATAGATATATCCCTCCTCCTCGAGCTGCGCCATCTCGTTACGGATGGTCGCCGGACTCACCCCCAGCCCGTAGTTCCGCGCGATCACCTGCGAGGGAACAGGCGTGGCGGTCGAGATATACTCTTCGATGAGGCTCCACAGGACAGCCGCTCTTCTCTCGGTCAGCATCTCTGCTGCCCTCTTTAGCACTCATTGCATTAGAGTGCTAAACCTACCATCAAGGTATCACTTGACAATGCTTTTGTCAATATGGCTTCGTCACGCCCGCAAGTCAATACCGGTTGACAAAAGATTGTTTCCCCCTTTATGATGAGAGGGATGAAAGACGAAATCCTACTCCGGCTCCGGGAAGGCAATCGTGTATCCGGCGAGGAGTTGGCCCGCGCCTTCGGGGTCACCCGCACCGCCGTCTGGAAGCACATCAACGAACTCCGCGCCGCGGGCTACGAGATCGATTCTTCCCCCAGCAAGGGGTATCTCCTGATCCGCACTCCGGATGTCCCCTCCCCCGCCGAGATCAAGGCAGGGCTCGGAACCCATACCTTCGGAAAAACGCTCCATTTCTATCCCGAACTCCCCTCCACTCAGGACGAAGCCCGGGCCCTCGCCATGCAGGGCGCCCCCGAAGGAACGGTGGTCATCGCCGAGGCTCAAACTTCAGGCCGGGGGAGGATCGGGAGAGCGTGGGCCGCGCCCCCGGGAGGAATCTATCTTTCGATCATCCTCCGACCGGCCATCACCCCACCGGAAGCCCTTCGGTTTCCCCTGATCGCCGGAGTGGCAGTTGCTCAAGCCATCGAGGAGGTCACCCGATTGAGCCCGCGCCTCAAATGGCCCAACGACGTCCTCATCAGCGGGAAAAAAGTGGCGGGCATCCTCACCGAGATGAACGCCGAGATGGACCGTCTGAACTTTATTATCGTCGGGATTGGCATAAATGTGAATACCCCCCCGGAAAATCTCCCCGAGGAACTTCGCGCTACCGCCACCACCCTCGCCGCCGAGAGCGGCCGACAGATCCCGCGGGTCAAACTCGTACAGGCGCTCCTCGCAAAGTTCGAGACCCTCCACGATGAGTTCCGGAAAGAAGGTTTCGAACCCATCCGCAGACGGTGGAAGGCGCTCAGCGAAACCCTCGGCACGATGGTCACCGTCACCTTCGCCGATCAACAGGTGCACGGGCGGGCCTTCGATATTGACCAAGACGGCGCCCTTCTCATTCAGAAATGGAACGGGAACCTCGAGAGGGTTGTCGCCGGCGATGTTTCTCTCAGGAAAGCGCCCACCCCATGGAGAGGCTGAGCATCCCCGATCTTCTGGCGTTCGACCGCGCCCACCTGTGGCATCCGTACACTTCCATGCGGGACCCCCTCCCCGTTTACCCTGTGGCCAATGCCCATGGCGTGCGCATCACCCTTGCGGACGGACGCGAACTCATCGACGGCATGTCCTCATGGTGGGCGGCCATCCACGGTTACAATCATCCCGCGCTCAATCAAGCGGCCCGGGATCAATTGGGGCGAATGGCTCATGTGATGTTCGGCGGGTTGACCCACGAGCCGGCGGTCAAACTGGGCCGGATCCTCCTCGAAATCGCCCCCCCTCCCCTCCAGAAGATCTTCTTCAGCGATTCCGGATCGGTGGCGGTGGAAGTGGCGATCAAAATGGCCGTCCAATACTGGTTTTCGATCGGCCGCCCCGAGAAACGCCGACTCCTCACGGTGCGATCCGGCTATCACGGGGATACCTCCGGCGCGATGGCCGTATGCGATCCGATCACCGGCATGCACCACATGTTCTCGAGCATCTTGCCCAAACACTATTTCGCCGAAGCCCCCCGTTGCCGGTTCCACGACCCTTGGGACGAGGCCTACATCGCGGATTTCCGGTCCATCATGGAAGCCCACCATCGGGAGCTTGCGGCGGTCATCATGGAGCCCATCGTTCAGGGAGCGGGCGGGATGCGATTCTACTCTCCCCATTACCTCAAACGGGCAAGGGAACTGTGCGATGAATTCGATACGTTGCTCATCCTCGATGAGATCGCCACCGGATTCGGCCGCACCGGCCGGATGTTCGCCTGTGAGCATGCGGGGATCAGTCCCGATATCATGTGCGTGGGCAAGGCGCTTACGGGCGGGTACATGAGCCTTGCCGCAACCCTCACCACGGAGAAAGTGGCAGAGGGAATTTCCTCGTACGGAACCGGCGAATTCATGCACGGCCCCACCTTCATGGGAAATGCGCTGGCCTGCGCTATCGCCTGCGCTAGCTTGGAACTGCTCCTCTCCTCGCCGTGGCAAGAGCGGATAAGGCAAATCGAAAAGCGTCTCTCCAAGGGGCTGGCCTCGTGCGCTACTTTTCCCAACGTAGCCGATGTGCGGGTGCTCGGCGCCATCGGCGTGATCGAGCTCACCCACCCGGTGGATATGGCCGGGATGCAGAGGCGATTCGTGGAGAGGGGGGTCTGGCTCAGGCCGTTCAGAAACCTTGTGTACACCATGCCGCCCTATATCATCGGCGATGAGGACCTTGACCGGATCATCGCCGCGATGGTGGAAACCGTCCGCGAGGAACGATAACCCTTCTATGCAGAACCCGATGTTCAAGTATGCCTTCATCGAATCGGAGCTCGAAAGGCGTACCGCCCGTGAGCAGAGGCGGCGTCTCAGGCCGGTCACGCCGATCTCCGCCATCGAAATAACGGTGGACGGCCGCCGCATGATCAACTTCTGCTCCAACGATTATCTCGGTCTCTCGAAACACCCGGCGGTGATGGAGCGGGCTTGCGAGTTCACGAAACGGTACGGGGCGGGCGCCACGGCTTCGCGCCTCATCTGCGGTTCGCTCGATTGCATCCATCGCGTCGAAGAAAAACTGGCCCGCCTCAAAGGAACGGAATCCGCCCTCATCTTCAATTCGGGCTTTCAGACGAACATCTCTCTCCTTCCCGCCTTGGCCGACCGGCGATCCCTCATCCTTTCCGATCATCTGAACCACCGCAGCATCGTCGAAGGCGCCCTTCTGTGCCGGTGCCGGGTGATCCGCTACCGGCACAACGATATGGACCATCTCCGAACCCTTCTTATGAGGAACCGAGATCGGGGCTATTCCCGCATCCTCATCGTGAGCGAATCGGTCTTCAGTGTGGATGGCGACCGCTGCGATCTCGATGCCCTCACTTCCCTCGCCCGGGAATTCGAGGCCTTCTCGATCGTCGATGAAGCCCATGCCACCGGCGTGCTCGGCCCGAAGGGAATGGGATTGGCCTGCGGCAAGCCGGTCGATCTGGCCCTGAGCACCTTCGGCAAGGCCTGCGGCTCGTTCGGGGCCGCCGTCTCCTGCGCCGCCATCGTTCGGGAGTACCTCATCAACACCTGTGCCGGTCTCATCTATACGACCGCTCTCCCGCCCTCGGTCATCGGCGCGATAGACGCCGCGCTCGATCTCATCCCGGAAATGGAAGCCCAGCGGATCGAGCTTGAGCGAAAAGCGGCATCGCTACGCTCACGGCTTCAAGCGCTGGGATTCGATACGGGGGCTTCGAGCACTCAGATCATCCCCGTGCTCATCGGGAAAGAGGCGGAAACGGTGGCACTCTCCCAATGGCTCGAATCCCGCGGCATTCTGGCCATGCCCATCCGCCCACCCACGGTCGAGCAAGGCAAATCCCGCCTCCGGATCAGCCTCTGCGCGCCGCATACCGAGGAGCACATCGAGAGGCTCGTGGACGGATTACACCAATGGACACGGAAAGGCGTATGAGCGGAATCGCGTTTCCTTCCCGCCTCTTCATCACCGGCACCGATACCGGGGTCGGCAAGACGATGGTCTCGGCGATCATCCTTGCCGGACTCGGGGGAACCTATTGGAAGCCCGTGCAGAGCGGCACCGAAGACGGCACAGATACGGAATGGGTTCGGCGGGCCACCGGATTGGGAGCGGATCATTTTCTTCCGGAAACCTACCGGCTCCGGCATCCCCTTTCGCCGCACGCCGCGGCGGCGATGGAAGGGGTCCGGATCGAACTCGAGGCCTTCCGCATTCCGGAAACGAAGGGAAATCTCATCGCAGAGGGGGCGGGGGGCATCATGGTTCCGCTCAACGAGCGCCATTTCATGCTCGACCTCATGAAGAAACTCGGCTTCCCCGTTCTGATCGTGGCGCGGCGCACCCTCGGCACGATCAATCACACGCTTCTTTCCCTCGAACAAATCCGCCGGCACGGGCTCGAGGTGTTCGGCGTGGTGATGAACGGGGCGGGAGACCCAATTCCCTCCCCTCTCAGCAATCGGGGGGCGATCGCGTTCTACGGGAAGGTGAAGGTGCTTGCGGAGATCGACCCCCTTCCCGAAATCACCCCCCGGGCACTCCGGGAGGCGTTCGAACACTATTTTGGACGAGGTTAAAGGATTGGATACAAAAACAGCCCTGACTCTAGCGGAAGAGATCCTCTCCGGCATCGTCCCCTCGGAGGCCCAATACCGGAGGCTTGCCGAGACGCCGGATCAAGATGCGTTCGCGCTACTCCCCGGCGCGGACATGATCCGCGAGCACTACTTCGGGCGCGGGATCCATCTGTGCGTCATCTGCAACGGGAAATCGGGCCGGTGCTCGGAGGATTGCGCCTTCTGCGCCCAATCCGCCCACCACAAGACGGAGGCCCGCATCTATCCCCTGCGGGATAAGGAATCCCTGAAACGGGCGGGGATCAAAGCCGCGGAAACGCCCGTCAATCGTTACTCCATCGTGACGAGCGGCAAGCGTCTTCCCCGCCGGGAAGTGGTCGCCGTGGCCGAAGCGCTCGCCGAGATCGACACCGGAAAAATCGGCACGTGCGCCTCTCTGGGGATTCTCGAGGCGGAGGACTTCGAGGTCCTCAAGTCCGCGGGCGTCACCCGGTACCATCACAATCTAGAGACGGCCCGGAGCCATTTCGACCGGATCTGCACCACTCATACCTATGAATCGCGGATCGAAACCATCCGGGCGGCCAAGGCCGCGGGGCTTTCCGTGTGCTCGGGGGGGATTTTCGGGATCGGGGAGACGGATGCTCAGGTGCTCGAACTCGCCCTCACACTCAAGGCGCTCGATGTAGATGCCGTTCCGCTCAATTTCCTCCTCCCCATCAAGGGCACACCCATGGCCGACCGGAAGGACCTCACCCCCCTGAGGTGCCTCAAGATCATCGCCATCTTCCGCTACGTGTTGCCGGGGAAGGATATCTACGTTTGCGGCGGGCGGGAACAGAACCTCAGAGACCTTCACCCGCTCATCTTCTATGCCGGGGCAAGCGGGATCATGACGGGGGATTATCTCACCACCTCGGGCCGGACCCTCGAGGCGGATCTGCAACTCTTGAGCGAGCTCGGGCTTGCGCCAAGGCAAAAGTAAGGCCGGTAAGCATCGTCGGCGGAACGATTTCGTAGAGTGAGCGGCTTCCAACCATCGTCAAGTTAGAAGCCCATACCCAAAAACAGCGATCGGAGAAGCGCGCGCCAAAGATACCTCTCTCGGGGGATTGGGGATGCCCCCCAAGAAAACCCTTTGGGCGGGTGGGTGGGAGCGAAGAAGCCGGATCGTTCATGGGGGGTGTGGGGGAATTCCGGTGCAAGGCCCGGTTGGAAAAGAGAACCCCCCCGAACCCCTTGCAAAAGGGGTTCGGGGGATTCGCCCTCGCGAATAGCGGTTTCCAAAGCTCCTTGGCACCCCTATCACTGCGACGATGTAACCTCAACCCCTCTTTGCTTAAGCGCCGGGATGTATTCGTTGCGAGACTCCGGGCTCAACGGGTTGTCGTCCAGATATACGGAATCGCCCGCGCCGATTCCGGTATTCCGTACGAGCGGCGAGATATCTTCGATCTGGTTCGAATAGAGTTTGAGCCGACTCAGGTTGGCAAGCGTTGAGAGAGCGGAGATATCGCTGATCTCGTTGCCCGTAAGCTCTAGCTCAGTCAAGTTGGTGAGATTGGCAAGCGGGGAGATATCGCTGATCCGGTTCCATTCGAGAGAGAGGCAAGTCAAGCCGGTGAGATGGGCCAAGGGGGAGATATCCGTGATGAGGTTTCGGGTGAGATAGAGCTCCGTCAAATTGCCGAGGTTGACCAGCGGGGAAATATCGCTGAGAGGGCTCGACCCGATCCAAAGGTGCGTCAGTTGAGTAAGGTTGGCCAGCGGTGAGATATCTCTCACAGAGCTCGGGCCGATTCCAAGGCGGGTCAGGCCCGTAAGATTCGCCAGTGAGGAAATATCCCGAACACCGGTTCCCCCGAAGGATAGATCGGTGAGATTGGTGAGACCCGCGAGAGGAGAGACATCCTTGATCGGGTTGTCTCCAAGGTCAAGCTTGACGAGGTGGGTGAGACGCGATAGCGGCCCGATATCGCTGATCAAGTTACCACGAAGGTCGATCTCCGTCAAGTTGGTCAGGTTGGCAAGTGGACTTATATCACTGATATGGTTTTTGTAGATCGAGAGTTTCTTCAAAGCGGTGAGATCTGCAAGCCCGGCGATATCCGCTATCTCGTTTTCCCAGATCTCCAATTCGGCCAAGCTGGTGAGACCGGGTAACGGAGGGATCTCCCGTATCTTATTGAAATGGAGATCGAGCCATGTAAGGTTTGAAAGGCCGGCAAGCGGCGAGATATCCTCGATCGCATTGCGCCCGAGGTCCAGAATTCTGAGTTGGGTAAGGTTGGCCAGCGGCGAGATATCGCTCAGAACGAAGTTGCCGTGCAAATTGAGTTCAGTCAGATGGGTGAGATTGGCGAGCGGGGAAAGATCTGTGATCTGGTTTTGCTCAAAAGCAAAACATGAGGCCATGGTGTCCACAAGTCCAAGATCGAGGATCGTCAAGTTGATCAGGTTGGAAAGCGGACAGATATCGGTGATGCGGTTCCCCTTGAGCCTGAGTTCGGTGAGGCCGGTGAGATGGGCCAGCGGGGAGATATCCGAAATGAAGTTGCAATCGAGATTCAGCTTGGTGAGGCCGGTACAACTTTCGATGCCGGTGAGATCATAAATGCGTCTATTTGAGGCATCGAGGGTGACTAAACGCTCCACTTCGGATTTCAGGATTTCCTTTTCAGGTTTGCCGATCGCTTCTCGGATCGCCGCCTCCAAATTGGGATCGGGGAAAACCGGCTCGGATGCGGATACAGCGGGCGCGGCAATCGGTGTACAGCGCGGTGTGGCCGAAGGCGTTGGGGCAGGGGGAGGTGGGGTGGGCGATTCCGTCAGCGGAGGCGATGGGGTGAAGGTCGGCACCGCCGGAGGTGTATCCGTGGGTAGCGCAATTGGCGATGACGTCGGCTCCTCAGTTGGGGATGGAGTTACCTTCGCTCCATCCCCACACGCTACCACACTAACGAGAACTTGTAACACAAGTAGTAAAACCAGTAAGAGGGATAGATTGTTCATTCTATGAGCATCTCCTAATTCTGGACGATTGATTTGAGACAGGTCTCCCACAGCACTAATCTGTGGGAGACCTGTATATCAACTACCGATCATAGGCCGTCTTCTGGAGGCTGTAGAGATAACCATATACAAACGAAGGTACTACCTCAACGTATTGCTGGTCTTGCCACGAACTCGACGAAAGGACCGTAGAAGGTAATACCCAATTGCCACCAGCATCAGGACCAAGGCCTGTTACGTTTCCCGGACTGTACACTCTGAAACCTGTCCCAATTGGCCTAGTTGGGTGAAATTCAGAGGACGGTGATATGGAGGTTATGTGATCAGGGTTAGATACAGTGACATAATAGGAGGCGCTATACCATATCCCGGACTTTTTGTAGTAGAGCTGGTAATACTTTTGTTGTCTCTGTGAATCGAACAACCGATAGCAGTAGAATTCGACCAGGTTCCCGGGTTGAACAGGGATACAGAACCAGTGGTTCCCCGTTTTCCAAACGCCATTTTCCCATATGGCAGCCCAGTAGTTATGGCTAGCTGCTGTTCCACCTTGATGATCGTAGTCGTATATGAACTCCACATAGTTACCAGATCCAAACTCGATTTCCCACTCATGGTAGGTGAAAAACGGGTATCTATTTGGATTTGTGTTCGTGGTAGCACAGGTTGTGTTGCCCTTGACCCAAGTCAGGTCAGACCGATTCGTGTCATACCAACGCCTTGCGCAGTAGTAGTTGTATCCGTCACACCACTCGGTCACGGTGGTAGAATCACCGGCGGAGATCAAAGAGCCAACATCTGGAAGTTGCGTGGCACGGGCAGCGGACGTGCTTGAGTCTGAGTATCCTTCGAATAAGCTGGAACTCAGTGACACTGTAATCTCGCTTGGATCCTTGTTCGTATCCTCAATCTCTAACATGGATCGTGGGATACGGAGCCGGACAGCGATGTCGTCACCCGCGATGTCAGGCCTTTGGGAAAGCCAAGATACCGGAAAAGTTATCTTGATATTGTCTGTACGCGTATCCATATCGTTCTTTAGAAGCCATGCATCTGAAAAGACAATATCAGTTAGATCAGATTCGGGAAGGGGGTCAACCGGTGGCTCCGGGTGTCCCCATTTCTCGTATGTCATCATTTCGCAAACGGTTGGAGCCCACCTTGTCTCTGGTTTTGGGGTTTCGGCAGGGGCCGGGGAAATGAGGGCTGTTGGTATTATCAGAAATAGGATCACCATCATGGTCAAAACGTTTGCCTTCACGGGGAATGATCTCCTTTCAGTTCAGTTTTTTGGTCTCGTTTCCGATGATATTCAAAACGGCCATTCTTAGCTATTGTTCACCGGTCCCCCTTCTCTGTTTTTCGCTGTGATTGGATAAATCCGATACCGTATTATGAGCCTTTGTGAAATGATTGTCAACATGTATCACTTATGATACTATATAATCACAAAATCAAGTGTCTTAAGTTGCCCAAAAAGAGCGATTCCGCTTTGCAGCCTTCACACTCCGGGTGAATGACCATGATCACCTCATTCCGGACCTTGCCCCGGAACCTTCCATATCCGAGGAACGATCGTGCTTCTCCGATCCCACCCACCCGCCCAAAGGTTTTTGGGGCACCCCCCCGAGAGAGATGTCTTGGCACGCTCTTCTTCAATAGCTCCTCTTGGGGATCGATCCGTAGCTGTCTCCCTACGCCGCTTGTGCTATACTTTAGACAAATTGCTTTACCGAGGGGAAGCGCATGGAGATAACATGGCTCGGACACGCGTGCTTTCGCATCAAGGGCAAGGGCGGAACGGTGATCACCGACCCCTTCGGCGAGGGGACCGGATATCAATTGGGCAAAGTCACCGCGGATATCGTCACCGTGAGCCACGATCACCCGGGCCATAACTTCGCAAAGGGCGTGTCCGGATCCCCCAAGGTGATCTCCGGCCCGGGGGAGTACGAGATTGCGGGAATTTTCATCTACGGCATACGAACCTATCACGACGCCGAAAAGGGCCAGATACGCGGAAAGAACACCTGTTTTCTCATCGAAATAGACGATACCCGCGTGGCCCATCTCGGAGATCTGGGGCATGTCCCCTCCGTAGCCGAGATCAACGAGATGAATGACGCGGATATCTTGCTCATCCCCGTCGGCGGGGGGACCACGATAGATGCCACCACCGCCACGGAGGTCGTCCGCCTCCTAAACCCGAAGATCGTGATCCCCATGCACTACAAAACGGATATCTCCACCGCCCCATTGGATAGCGCCGAAAAGTTCCTCAACGAGATGGGAATCAAAAACCTCGCCCCCGTCCCCAAGCTGACCGCGAACAAGGCGGCCCTTCCCCCGGAAACACAGGTGGTGCTCCTGAGTTACCGCTGAGCGAAAGGATAGGAATGACGAATCGAAAGTTCGGGAAAAACTTCCCGCCGAAGACGATCGCCATCGTGGGCGTATCGAGAAATGAGATTCTGAATCACCCCGGATACACCGGACTCAAACTCCTTCACATTCTGCAAGAGGGGAAATTCCCCGGCCGCATCTATCCCGTCAATCCCAAAGCCGATTTCATCGAGGGCATGAAAGCTTACCCGAAGGTGAGCGCCATCCCCGAGCCGGTGGATCTGGCCACCATCACCGTCCCCGCCGCTCTCGTTCCGGAGGTGCTCGAAGATTGTATCGCCGCCGGCGTACCCACCGTACAGATCTGTACCTCCGGCTTCGGTGAGACCGGCGATGAAGCGGGGAAACGATTGGATGAGCGTCTGCGCGAGATCGCGCTCCGGGGCGATGTTTGCGTGATCGGGCCCAATTGCATGGGATTCCACGTGCCCTCCGCCCGCATGCAGATGTTCGAGAACGTGCCCCTCGAGCCGGGGCCGGTGGCCTTCCTCTCCCAGAGCGGAGGCCACTCCCGCACCTTCATCCTGAACGCTTCCCACATGGGCATCGGCATCAGCAAGGTGATCAGCTATGGAAATGCTCTCCTCACGGACGCGCCGGACCTCCTCGAGTATCTGGGCGATGACCCGGAGACCCGGATCATCTGTATGTATCTCGAGGGCATCAAGGACGGACCGCGCCTCTTCGATCTGGTGAAACGCATCAACCTCGTCAAGCCGATCATCATCTGGAAAAGCGGTCACACGTACTGCGGGGCCCGGGCGGCTTCTTCCCATACCGGATCGCTGGCGGGAAGCAACGAGGTCTGGGATGCCTTCTTCAAGCAAACGGGGGCCATTCGAGTGGGGTCCATCGAAGAAATGACCGAAGCGGCCATGGCACTGTTGAGATTGAACCCCTCTTCGGGGAACCGGGCGGCGGTGCTGGGGGCGGGGGGAGGCGATAGCGTCGCCGCGGGAGATATCGCCGTGGAAGAAGGGCTGACCATGCCCCCCCTTTCGCCCGAGACAAGGGCCAAACTCCTCGAATTCGTCGCCCTCGTCAATCAGGGCATCTCCAATCCCCTCGATCTGCCCACGGCCTTTGGGTATCACACCTTCCTGAAGCAAACGCTCGACCTCCTGACGGCCGATCCCGTCATCGACATGGTCATCGTGCGGTTGGAGGCTGAGTTCTTCAAGTTCCGCGAGGCGTTCAGCGCCATCGCCGAGTTCGAACGGGTGATATTGAGCAAAACGCAGGAGAGAGGCGGCAAGCCGATCGCCGTCGCCGTGACCAATACCAACAAAGTCGAGCCCTCCGAACCCCACGCCCGCGAGTTGCGTCAGAAGGGGATCCTCGCTTTCTCGTCGCTCCGGGGCGCTTGCCGCGCCCTCAGCCGCTTTGCCGCCTACCACCGATTCGTCCGGGAGAGCTCCGCCACGCCATGACTCATCCCTTACCGCACGAAAACCAGCCGAGGTGAAACAACGATGAGCTATCAAACGATCCTTCTCAAGAAAGAAAACCATATCGCCGTGCTCACCCTGAACCGGCCGGAGAAGATGAACGCCATCAACGGTCAGATGGAACGGGAGCTCGCGATGGCCCTTCACGAAATCGCCGGGGATTCGGACATTCGGGTGATGGTGCTTGCCGCCGCCGGAGACAAAGCCTTCTGCGCCGGCGGGGATATCAGCGATACCGATCCCGCAAGACTGGGCACCACCGCACAGGAGATCAGCACCGGCCTTCGAAAGCTCTATAGAGACGTGATGCTCCCTCTGTATGAAATGGCCGTGCCCACGATTGCCATGGTGCAGGGGGCAGCAAGCTCTTGGGGATTCGATCTCGTTCTGGCATGCGATCTGCGGATCGGGTCGGAGAAGGCACGCTTCAGCGAGGGGTTCACCCGCGTGGGTCTCACCCCCGCCACCGGCGGGGTATGGCTTCTGCCCCGGGTGGTCGGGCTCCCGAAGGCCGCCGAGTTGATCTTCACCGCCGAGATGATCGATGCTCAGACCGCTCTGGGGCTGGGTGTACTGAACAGGGTGGTGGCCCCCGCAGATTTGGAGAAGGAGACCATGGCCCTTGCGGCCAAGATCGCCCGGATGCCGCCGCTCGCCATCCGCCTTTCCAAGCTTCAGCTCCGCCGCGGACTTCAGACGGACTTTGCGGCAGCGCTCGATCTTGCGGCCCAGTGCCAGAGCATCTGCATCACTTCCGAAGATTCAAAGGAAGCCATCCGGGCTATGTTCGAGAAGCGGGAGGCGATCTTCAAAGGGAAGTAAAAACACCCGCTGAGCCGATCACATCCGCCCGCGCCGGGCTCCCTATACGCGCAAAGGAAGGTAACCCTATGAAGAAAAGCCTTTTGAACATCCTTGCGTGCCCCATGTGCAAGGGAGAGCTCGAGCTCACTATCGTGAAGGAAGACGAGAAAGAGGTCATCGAGGGCTCCCTGTACTGCGCAAAATGCAAGGAGCATTACCCGATCGAGGATTCGATTCCCAACCTTCTCCCCCCGGATCTCCGCCGCGGATAAGGGGGCATCAAATCCGGGAGCCGCCGACATCAGACCCGAGAATCTTCCGAGACGCTTCCAAGGAATTCAAAAAGCGCCGCCGCGGCCGGGGAAAGCACCTTTTGTTTCCGCCGGACGATGAAGAAATCCCGCCCGAGCTCCACCCCCTCGATCTCCATCGTTCGGAGAAGTCCAAGCTGAACCTCATTGCGGACCGCCCTCTCGGAGACGATGGAAACACCGCCGCCGGATTCCACCGCCCGTTTCACCGCCTCGGTGCTCCCGAAAGTCATCACCACATTCAATCCCTCGATGCCGAGTTCCTTCAGCCTGCGTTCCATCACCGCTCGCGTTCCCGAACCGCTTTCCCTCATGATGAACGGCATCTTCCCGAGTTGCTCCGCGGTCACCCGATCATCGGCGGCCCATTCGCTTCGGGCCGGGGCAATGACCACCAAACGATCCCGCACGAACCGCGTGAAGACGAGCTTCTCGTTCTTCTCACCCGCCCCCACCACCCCCAGATCCACTTCGTTGTCGAGGACGCGTCTCACGATGCCCGCCGTATCGCCGATCTCCACGGCCAGCGCGATCCCCGGATGGGCCTCCCGAAACTTTTGAAGCACCCGGGGAAGGATGTATTCCCCGGGAATGGTGCTCGCCCCCAATGTGACTTCCCCCCACAGAAGCCCCTTGAGGCTGTGAATCGATTGGACCGCCTCATCGCTGAGGGCAAGGATCTCGCGCGCATAACGGTAGAGCACTTCGCCGCTCTTGGTGAGCTGGGTCGTTCGCCCGCCACGATCGAAGAGTTTGATCCCGAGCTCATCCTCCAAGGCGGCGATCTGAAAGCTCACCGTGGGTTGCGTGAGGCCCAAGGATTCAGCGGCAAGGGAAAAACCCCGCTTTTCGGCCACCGCACAGAAGATCTGAAGCTGCCGCAGTTCCACTGAGAGCCCCCTGAGTATGCTCGATTTATATCACGGACTTTCGGCACCGTCAAGAAGCCGCGCTTGCAACGCGGCGCCCGATGAAGTACAATGCCACCGTATGGCTCCCTCCACCCAGTTCCGCCGCCTTCCCAGTGTGGATAGGCTGATCTCCGCACCCGCCGTGCGCCATGCCGCCGAGGGATGTCTGCACGAGGTGATCGTGGAGATGGCCCGCCGGTACCTTGAGGAAATCCGTTCCGCGCTGGCCCGGGGAAATCCGTGTCCCCCGTTTGAGGCCCTCGCTGAGGCCTTCGCCTCCCGGATCCGCTCCCTCACCGCGCTCGGTCCCCGGCCCGTGATCAACGCCACCGGAGTGATCATCCATACCAATCTCGGCCGGGCCCCCTTGAGCGACGCGGCCATCACCGCCATGACGGAGGCCGCCCGGGGATACAACAATCTTGAAATCGACCTCGAGAGCGGCAAGCGCGGCTCGCGCAACGTGCATGTGGAATCTATATTATGTCAACTTACCGGTGCCGAAGCCGCCCTCGTGGTGAACAACAATGCCTCGGCGGTGCTCCTTGCCCTGACGGCTCTGGCCAAACGGAAGGAAGTGATCGTCTCCAGAGGCCATGCGGTGGAGATCGGCGGCAAGTTCCGCATCCCGGATGTCATGCGTCAGAGCGGCGCCAAACTGGTCGAAGTGGGCACGACCAATCGCACCTACATCGCGGATTACGAGCAAGCGATCACCCCCCGCACCGGCGCCCTCCTCCGGGTGCACTCGAGCAACTTCCGGATCATCGGATTTGCGGAGGAGGTCACCATCGAGGAATTGGCAAAACTGGGGAAAAAGCACGGCATCCCCGTGCTCGATGATCTGGGGAGCGGATGTCTTCTGGACACCGCGGCCTTCGGATTGGGGAAAGAACCCCGCCCGCAGGAGAGCATCGCCGCGGGAGCGGATCTTGCCATGTTCTCGGGCGATAAACTCCTCGGAGGACCGCAAGCGGGAATCATCGTAGGGCAAAAGGCATTGGTGGAAAAGCTCAAGAGACATCCCCTCACCCGGGCGGGGCGCATCGACAAGGTGCGCCTCGCGGGGCTCGCGGCTACGTTGATTCACTATCTTCGTGGGGAAGCAACCGAGAAAATTCCCATCTGGCGGATGATTGCCACTCCGCTCGATGCGCTCGAGCAGCGGGCCGAGCGATGGGCCCGGGAAATCGGGTATGGAGCTCATACTCAACCCGGAGAATCCGCTATTGGTGGGGGGAGCCTCCCCGGATCCACACTGCCCACCCGGATCGTGGTCATTCCCATGAGCCGCGGAACCAACGCACAAGATGCAGCCAAGCTTCTCCGGCTCCATTCCCCTCCCGTGATCGCCCGGGTGGAAAGAAACGCTCTGGTCCTCGACCCCCGAACGGTCTTGGAAAGGGAAGATGAGGTGGTGAAAGAGGCCCTCCGCCGGATGCTCGAGGAGAGCCAATCCTGAACCGGCCGATCAATCCCCCTCCCCCTCCCACGCCCCTCCCCCGATGAGGGGCACGAACCGGCACCCCCCGAGGTACTCGTGCACGAGGCCGCCCTTGTGCTTGGTCACCTTGAGAAGTTGTTGTTCGAACCGCGAGCCCACAGGGATCACCAACCGCCCCCCCTCGACCAGTTGATCGAGAAGCTCTTGAGGAACCTTTGGAGCCCCGGCGGTCACGATGATTCCATCGTAGGGGGCTCCTTCAGGCCAGCCAAGCGCATCGCCGGCCAGATGAAATTCGATATTGCGATACCCCAGGCTTCTCAACAACCGCTCGGCCGATTCCAGAAGCGAACGGTGCCGCTCCACAGTGACCACCCACGCTGCCATTTCCGCCAGAATCGCCGCTTGATAACCGCTCCCGGTCCCGATCTCCAGCACACGCTCTTTGCCGGTGAGTTCGAGCGCCTCGGTCATCAGCGCAACGATATAAGGCTGTGAAATCGTTTGGCCCATGCCGATGGGGAGAGGCACATCATCGTATGCCATGTATCGGCTGTACGAGGGCACGAAGAGTTCCCGCGGAACCCGCTCCATCGCTTCGATGACGCGTTCATCGCTCACCCGCTGCCGCAAGTGATGAAAAAGCCGCGCCCGCTCTAACTCCAAATCCCGACTCGTCATGATGGGGAATCCTCGGCCCGCTTGAAGGAAAGAAGAAACGCACTCCGAAAGTCGAGGCCCAACCGGCCGGAAAGCCCCTTCCCGATTCAGGCCTTCCATCCACCGAAATGTTCCCAACCGCCCCTACCACGCCTCACCTCTTTCCCGCTCTCATCCACCAGAACGATTCTCTCCGTCTCGCCGGTGATGCTCCCGATGATGGTCACCGGAACCGATATATCTTGCCTTGCCCGTTCGATCACCGGAAGGGGCGCGGTGAAAAGGAGCTCGTAATCTTCCCCCCCGGAAAGCGCCATCTCCAAAGATCGATCCCCGAAGGCCCGCCTTGCCGCCGGATGGACGGGGACATCGGCCAATCGGATCTGAGCCCCTACGGCACTGGCCCGGCACACGTGCCCCAGATCGGCGAGGAGTCCATCGCTGATATCAATGGCCGCCCTGACCCCATGCCGAGCCATCCATACCCCTTCGACCACCCGAGGAGAGGGGCGAAGGTGCGCCATTCTGAGCGATGAACCCACGTCCGGGGCAAGGTCAAGCCGCTCCTTCAACATCCGAAGCCCCGCGGCCGAAGCCCCGAGATACCCGGTGACGGCGATCGCATCTCCGGGTTTGGCGGCGGAACGGGTGAGCATCCTCCCCTCTTCCACCTCCCCCACGAGGCTGACCGTAATGACGATCAGGGGCGCTTCGCTCACATTCCCCCCCAAGATGGCCGTCCGGAAGGCGAGGGCACACTCGGCCATTCCCTCGTACAGAGCTTCCACACACGCCGCATCGGTCTCAGCGGGCAGACTCAATGAGACCAGAGCCACCGCCGGATCTCCGCCCATGGCGGCGATATCGCTGAGGTTCACCGCCAGAGACTTCCACCCCAGATCCCGCCACGAAGCGGTCTCCCGCGTGAAATGGATCCCCTCAACGAGGGTATCGGTCGTTCCGAGCTGGGTGCGTTTCCCGGCCCGCCAAGCGGCTGCATCATCACCGATCCCGAGAATCCCCTCCCGCCGCAAACCCACGCCCACCCCCGCCCGTTCAATGATCCTCCGCAGCGACTCGATCAACCCGAATTCACCGAGCTCTCCGACCTTCATCGGCAAGCAACCTTCCGGGCAAGGGAAGCGCCGGACTCCCTTTACTTAGACGCCCTCTTCCTCCGCGCCGGTCCGGTCCCGTCCACCAGCGCCTCTCGGAACACTTCTTCTATCCGCTCGACCGTCGTAAACTGAAGCTCATCCCGGATCTGTTTGGGCACTTCTTCGAGATCCTTCTCGTTCTCCTTGGGCAAGATCACCCGCTTGATACCGGCGCGCTGGGCCGCCATCACCTTCTCCTTGATCCCCCCGACCGGCAACACCTTCCCCCGCAATGTGATCTCCCCCGTCATGGCCACATTCTTCCGCACCGGCCTTCCCGATATCGCGGAGGCCAACGCCACCGCCATGGTCACCCCCGCCGATGGGCCGTCCTTAGGAATCGCACCGGCGGGAACATGGAGATGCACATCCTTCTTGGCGTAGAAATCCTCTTTCACCCCGAGGGCGCGCGCCTGCGACCGCGCATAGGTGAGCGCCGCCTTGGCCGATTCTTGCATCACCTCGCCGAGGCTTCCCGTCAGAATGAGGCCCCCTTTTCCGGGTACAAGCGAAGCCTCCACAAAGAGCACATCGCCGCCGGCTTGAGTCCACGCCAAACCCGTGGCCACGCCGACCTCATCTTCCCCCTCGGCCACTTCATAGCGGAACTTTTCCGGCCCCAGATACTCCTTGAGTTTCTTCGGCGTGACGGTAACCTTCTTCGTGTTGCCCATGGCCACGGAGCGGGCCACCTTCCGGCAAATGGTGCCGATCTCCCGTTCGAGATTGCGAAGGCCGGCCTCACGGGTATACCGGCGCACGATCTCCATGACCGCCGCATCGGTGATGGAGAGATTCTTCTTCGAGACGCCGTTCTCGGAGAGCTGTTTGGGGATGAGGAATTTCCGGGCGATCTGCAATTTCTCCATCTCGGTGTATCCGGGGAGTTCGAGCACTTCCATCCGGTCCCGGAGCGCCGGAAGGATGGTATCGGCCAGATTGGCGGTCGTGATGAACATGACCTTCGAAAGATCGAAGGGCACATCGAGGTAATGATCGTTGAAGGCGTAGTTCTGCTCGGGATCCAAAACTTCGAGAAGCGCCGCGGAGGGATCGCCCCGGAAATCGGCGCCGACCTTATCGATCTCATCGAGCATGAAGACGGGATCGTTGGAACCGGCGCGGCGGATCTCCTGAATGATCCGCCCCGGCAATGCGCCCACATAGGTGCGGCGGAAACCGCGGATCTCCGCCTCATCCCGAACCCCTCCCAGGGACATGCGCACGAACTTGCGCCCCAGGGCCCGCGCAATGGAGAGGCCCATGGAGGTCTTCCCCGTTCCCGGCGGCCCCACGAAACACAGGATGGGGCCCTTCATGGTCTTCTTGAGCTTCCGCACGGCCAAGTAATCGAGAATCCGCTCCTTGACCTTCTCCAGATCGTAATGGTCTTCATCGAGGATCGCCGCCGCTTTCTCGATATCGATGGTCCCTTCCGTGCTCTTGTTCCACGGGAGATTAATGAGCCAATCGAGATAAGTCTTGACCACGCTGTACTCGGCGGCCTGAGGGGGCATCTTGCTCAGGCGATCAAGCTCGCGCTCCGCCTCCTTGAGCGCCACGGGGGGGAGTTCCGCCTTCTGAATCTGTTCTCTGAGCTCCGCGATCTCGGCCGTCTGTTCATCGGTCTCGCCGAGCTCCTTCTGGATGGCTTTGAGCTGTTCGCGGAGAAAATACTGCCGCTGGGTCTTGTCCATCTCGCCCTTGATCTGGGATTGAATGCGATTGCCCAGCTCAAGGATTTCGAGCTCCCGGTTGATCAGCGCGGTAACCTTTTCCAAGCGCCGGCGCACATTGAGCTGCGAAAGGACTTCCCGCTTCTCTTCCGGCTTGAGATTGATATGCGCGGCCACGAAGTCCGCTAGATTCCCCGGCTCGCCCATGTTCATCGCCATGACCGCGATCTCTTCCGGCAGATTGGGGGCCAGGCCGACCACTTTCCGGAAAAGTTCCTTGAGATTGCGCGAGAGTGCTTCGACCTCTGGGGTCTTCTCCCCCTCTTCGGTAAGGACCTCGATCTTCGCCTTGAAGTAAGGCTCCGTCTGGGTGATGAGTTTGATCCGGACCCTCGAGATCCCTTGAAGGAGGGCCCGAATGGAACCATCGGGGACTTTCAGAAGCCGGACAACCGCGGCAGCGGTTCCGATCTCGCTGAGGTTCTGGGCGGATGGAGGATCCGCAGGATTGATATGCGGAAAGACACCGATCACCTTGCTGGCATTGACCGCCTCATCGATCATCTTGATCGTCCGCTCATCGGTGGAGGAGAGCGGAGAGATCATCGCCGGGTAGATCACCTCCCCTCCGCTGGGAAGGATGGCAAGCTCATCGGGAATGGGCAATGGTTCAGACCCTGCCGCTGCTTTCATCTCCTCCGTCATCACTCGTTCTCCTTGGGAAATATGCGCACAAAGGTCCGGGAGGACGGCGGCGTCTTGCTCTTGGGCAAGGTGATCTCCAACATGCCATCGGAATAACAGGCCGTGGCCCCTTCCGAATCCACGGCGAGGGGAAGCCGGATAATGCGTTCAAAGGGGCCGCTGTTGATCTCCATCTGTGAGTAAGAACGTTTCGTTCCGGACCCCGGGGCGGCTCTTTCCCCCCGGATCGAAAGGATCTGCCGTTGCAACGCCACATCAACGCGTTCACAATCCACGCCGGCCAGTTCCGCCACGATCACCACCGCATCATCGGTCTCGTACACGTCCACCGCAGGTTCGAAGACCCTCTTGGCGAATTGCACCGCGGGCGGCTTGGAACCGGCATAGTGATCGAGCAACCGCTCCATCTCTCGATGAATGGCATCGATATCCCGTAGCCAACTGCGATCGAAAAACGTCATGGAACTCTCCTCGGCGGGGATTTATCTGTTCGTGTTGCCATTATACTTGGCACTTGAAGAACATGTCCAGAGCGGGCCTTGGCCCAAAAAGAGCGATCGAAGAAAAGAGTGCACAAGACACCCCTCTCGGAGGACTGGGGGGTCCCCCAAGGAAACCCTTTGGGCGGGTGGGTGGGATCGGAGAAAGCCGGATCGTTCATGGGGTGTGGGGGAATTCCGGAACAAGGACCGAAATGAGATGATCAAGGTCATTCACCATAAAGGTGAAGGCTCCAAAACGGAATCATCCTTTTGGCACACGGCCGCGGGCCCCAACCGTAGAAAAAGTTTACCTTCGTTAACCGGAGATTTTACCTTCAGATGTTATTCTGCCGTAGGCAAGAGAGCGATTGCGTTTGCGGAAACCTTCTGCCGAGCATGCCGGAAAGGCAAGGAGCAAGGGACAAATGACGGCCAACGAAATTTTGAAGACAAGTCTAGCGCCGTTTCGATCGGTTCTGATCTTGATCGTCCCCCTTTTCGATTTTCTGATCGGGATCACGTCTCTCATTCCCCTGTGGTCCACCGCTTACCAAGGCATTATGACAATGGTGTGGCTTCCGTTCAGCGGCTACATGAAAGCCACAGGATGGGTCTATCGAAAGCTGTTCTTCCTGCGACCGGTGATCGCTTTGATCGCCATTCCCGTACTCATTCCTCTGGACTTCCTGATGGCGCTACTCTCCGGCCCGGAAGAAGACGTCCGAGGCCGGAGAGCACTGGCTATCGCTTCATGGCCCGGCGAGCCATCGTCCGCGTGTTCCCCCGGCACCACCCCCGGCCGGATGCCGACCCGCCCGTATCTGGGACCTGCGGCGCTGGCCGCGATCCGAAGATGCCCCCATTGCCACAATATCATTCCCGGCGGACGGGAGATCTGCGTTTACTGCGGCAGAAATCCCCGCGATCTCTCCGAAACGCCCATCCCCCTTTCGTGGGGGAGCCTTCCGCTGAACCGCAAAGCCATCCTCCACTGCTTGGAGCCCGGAGTGTGCTCAGCGGGCGAGATCAAATCCTGCCCCCTTTGCGGCGATATGGTCCGCTCGAACTGGGAAAAATGCCCCCGATGCGGGGAAGTGCTCGAAGGCATCTGGAGCCTGCCGCCACTGACTCGGGAGCGAGAAGCACAGATCAGTAAAGCTACTCCTCAGGGCGACCCTGAAGCGGCATAAGGACAAAGGGGAGACTATACCTTCCTTCCAACCTCACTTCCCTGCCGGATCGCATCGGTGGCCCTGCCGGGCCGAACGGCATCGCCGATCACATGCACTTCCGGCACCTTCCCCCGGAGCACCTCCCATCTTCCGTCTCTCGGCTTCACGCCGAGCGCTATGACGATGGCATCGAAAGGACCCCACACCGCTTCAGCGCCGCTACGTTCCATCGTGACCTTACGGCCGCTCACCGCCAACACCCGGGTGTTCTTGAAGAGCTCCACGGCGAGATTCTTCAGACGGCACCTGAGATGAAAAGCCACAGTTCCGCCCATGTCGGCGCCGAAGCGATCGAGCATTTCCACCACCGTCACGCGCTTGCCGCGCTCGGCCAAGAATTCCGCCGTCTCCAACCCCGTCGCCCCCCCACCGATCACGAGCACCCGGTCGCCCGCGGGTATTCCTTCCCCCCGCAACGCCTTCCACGCATGGACCACCGCTTCGCCCTCAATGCCGGGGATCGGGGGAAAAGCCGGTTCGGCGCCCACCGCCACAATGACCGCATCGGGATGAAGTCCAATTACCTCTTCGGGAGCCATCCTCTTCCCCAAGTGCATTTCCACGCCGAGGCGACCCAACTCATCGAGGAACCAATCCAGAAGGCCCAAGAAATCCCCTTTGTGCGGGGGACAAGCGGCAATCCGCCACTGGCCGCCCACATGATCCGCTTCTTCGAAGACGGTCACCCGATGCCCCCGCAGGGCGGCG
>Ga0078972_1000868_pt1 | contig 122764 bp, 94 predicted proteins | sample YelNatPaOPGAMG01_FD_67568 | JGI IMG/M metagenome (GOLD analysis project Ga0078972, IMG submission 67568) | Hot spring thermophilic microbial communities from Obsidian Pool, Yellowstone National Park, USA - OP-RAMG-01 (SPADES assembly) (version 2) | ecosystem: Environmental > Aquatic > Thermal... | reverse complement strand
TATCGCTTCAATTGGGCCGCGGCTCATGAGCCGCGGAAAGGCCGGCCTCGCAACCCGCGCATCTACGCCCGCTTACATCACGTTTTGCGAGCGTGACGCCAAAATCCACCGGCCACAATATAGAACGCGGCTTCATCTGATTCGCAACTCTCAAATTGTCAAAGATCTGCGCTCCCGCGAGCGTGCCCAGCACCCCCCTCCACCACCGGCGCACTCGCGGACGACCCTGCGAAAACCTCGACAGTGCCGCATCCTGCGCCAGTGGCGGCCGCGGGTCTGCCGGACGCCCCAGACCACTGACAAAACGATGTTACATCCTCGTCTCTGCCGTGTCAAGTCTGCTCATAACGCTATTACCCGTTTCAGGCAGACGCCGCCGGTCCCCCGCGCATCCGGGCTCGTCATTCCCGCGCAGGTGGAGGTCAGGACTCTCTGCCCGCGTGATGCGCTGGCCAGCCGTCGCGCCGTTCTCCAGCCCAGCCCCCCTGTAATCCCCCCGCACGCGGGGGGAAGGAGCGACGGGGGCGCGGCGTGGCTGGCGGCCGACGTAATCCCCCGTGTACGCGGGGGAAAGGTGTGGATTCCCGCTTTCGCGGGAATGACGATGGGAGCACCTGCGCGGAAATGACGAGGGACTTGTGCGTGGGAGGAACGGCCGGCGACGGGGTTGAGGTCGGGGGAAGATGGCAGCGCGTCAGCGGGCGTTTTCATAAGAGCCCCATATCGGGCCAGAGAAATCGGCCGGGGATGGTCAGACCAAAGGCAGGGTGAATAATTTCGATGCCGCGATCCCGTAGAGCGGCCGCTGCGTCGGTGGGCAGCACATAGTCCATCGCCAGCGCGCGGCCGAGAAACGGCCGTGGCGGTTGTGCACGGAAGCAGGCGCCGGGGCGGAACATGATGAGGGTGTATTTGCGCACATCGGACAGGCCGAGGTCCGCGGCGACTTTGCCGAACTTGGGGAAGGCCTCCCAGAAGCCGTCGGCGGGATCGGCGGTGGCAGGTTGAAAGGTGGACAGACATATCAGGCCGTTGGCGCGGGTCGGGGTCGCGTCGAGGTCGTCGGCAGGCCGGGGGTCGGCGGGAATGTCGAACTGTCCGCGGCCCGTGGCGATGTCGGCGCCGAAACCGGTGAGGGACAGTTCGTGGAGAAGCTCCAGGAGCAGGTCGGCGGCGCTGTCGTCGGCAGCGCGGAAGTAGAGGGTGAGAAGGGCATCGCCATTCTGGGCCGGAAGCAGAAGCGTATCGGGGCGGGAGAAGAGCCCGCCCTCCTCGAACGAGGCGTCGGAGTCGCGGGCGAGGGTGTTGTGCGTGGTGGTTTCGTCGCGGAAGACGCGCGAATCGGGCAGCAGTCGATCCCAGGGCACACCGCCGTTTTCCGCGGCGCGCAGGGCGAGGAAGTCTTCGCGGGGAAGCCAGCGCCCGCGTTTGACGGCCTTGCGGTCAGTATGGGGAGGCGGTTTGGCCAGGCGCACGACAATCGGAACGGGCAGCAGGTCGCCGGGGAAGGCATCGGAAAGAACGAAGGGCGGCCGCCCGGCAAGCATAGGGTCGATGAGGCGCTGGCGGAGGAAGCCCGCGCCGTGGACACGGGCGGCCGTGGCGCACAGCGCGCCGGCGAGGGTGTCGGCATGCCAGGGCGTGCGCCAGGGCGAACGGGGACGGAGATGGAGGCGATACAGTTTCACGCTTGGCCCTCTGCGCCAATGGCGCCACGGATTGCGGCAAGACGGTCTCGCCGTCCAAGCTTTTCTATGCCCTTGATCTCGATCTTGACGTGGCCATAACCCTTCCCTGTACCAGCCCCTATGCCGGTGTGCTCGACAAGATCGAGGCAGTGGCAGACAACCTCGAGAAGCGCTTCGGCGCCGCGCACGGGCTTATCTTTTGGGTCGGTGTACTGGAAGTCCCTGTCGATGTCGAACTCCTGCACCGCGATCTCGAGGGCGAATTTCGCGCCGGGGGCGACGCGCTCGACGGTGCGGGGGTGTTCGGCGGCGCCGGTGTCGCGGCGGTTGACGGACTCGGTTTTGTTTTCGATGCCGAAGCTGCCGCCGATGAGAGGGGCATCGCGGACGATGATGCGCGTGGGGCCGAGAGTGTGCTTTGTGTTTTTGTGCGGCCCGAAGACGCGGCAGACGGGGCAGTCGTCTCCTGCGCAGCCGCATGGCTCGCTGCCGCTGGTCCTGCCGAGCACTTTTTCGAGGCTGGAGCGCATCTTGCCCTTGAGCGACGAGCCGGGGATGTAGGGCCGGCCGGTGACGGGGTCTTTGATGCAGGTGAGGTCGGTGCCGCCGATCTGGAGGACGTCGTCGGAACCGCCGATGCGCGTGCCGGAGAGCAGCTCTATTTCGCCGCGGATGACGTAGTGATTGACTTTTTTCATTGTGTCAGTTCCTTTCCTTCTTGAAGTAGGCCTGGCCGAAGCCGATGAGGGCTTCGAAATGCGGAAGGAAGCCCTTGAGAAAGTCCTTTTCGGATTTGATTTTGTCCACGTTGCGCCGGATGAAGTCGTGAAACAGCGGGGGAATCTTGGGCGGCTGCTTGGCGGCGCCGTCGGCGGCGGCGATGTCGAGTTTCTTGACCTCGGGCCAGACGCTTTCCCACGGTTCGCCGCCCCTCAGGCGCGTTTCGATGGCGCGGCAGTGGCCGAAGTAGCGGCGGATCTGATGAATCGTCATATTGGCCATTTTCCGGGCGAGATTCTCGACCTTCTCGCGGCTGACGTATTCGATCTTCAGGCAGCCTTTGTCGTCGAAGTAGCCGTCCTTCAGATATTCGGGCCAGTGGTTGGCGATGCTGTCTTCGGGCTGGCGCTGGGCTTGGCCTCCGTAGCCCCGTCCCGGGCCTTCGTATCGACCGCCTCCCCCGTGGGGGCCGCGTTGCGGTTTGCCTGTATTGTACTGGGTCATGATTTGTCCTCCGATTCGCCGGATCGCGTGGCCAGCATAGCGTACCGCACGATGGCCGGCAGGTAAATTGTCTGGATGTGTGTGGTAACATCGAACTGGTCGAACTCGCGCAGGATTTCGTCGATCCAGGCGCGCGCGGCGTTGCCGGCGCGCTGGGCATCGTTGCGGGGCTCTTTGCACCTGCGCGGCCAGTTGCGTGCGACGTGATAAGCCAGGCGCGCGGTGGCCGCGGCGGGATGCACATCCGCATATTCCGGGCCGGCCTTTGCGCGACGCAGCAGCGCCAGTTGCAGCAGGGTATGCAGCCAGCCGCGCTGGATCACGCCGGCGTCCACCCAGTCGGCAAGTTGCCTGCCGGCGCTGATGATGGCGTCGTGATGTTGCCACTTCCAGACGCCGCCGAGAGCGGCGCACTGGTCCTTGGGCGGGGTGCCTGGCGACACGCTGCCCTTGGCCTGTTCGAGCAGCTCCTCGGCCTGCTGTGCGGCCAGATGCACCGGGTAGCGGGGCTTGATGATGGCGACGCCGGCGCTGATGGTCAACGGCGCGGGACACGGTCTGTCGGAAGCGCCCTGGCCAAAGCGGGCGTTGAACAGGCGGCGCATGTGTCCGGCAAAATCGAGCATCACATTCCACGGGCCGACGACGAGCATGTCGTCTCCGCCGGAAAAGACGGTGTAGATGAGGTTCCAGGGGTCGCGCTGCTTTTCGGCCTCCAGCGTCTCGGCGAAGAACCGGTCCAGCGCATTGCTGAGTTGTTGCAGAGCCGCTGCGCCGTCGGCGGATTGCCGGAGGGTCTGATTGACGGCCTCGCCGAGCGAATCGGCATCGGCCTTGAGAACGCCGAGCATGGGCGCGCCGCGCGAACGTGCGGCGAGGTCCAGGAACTCGATGGGCTGGCCGTGCCGGTCGCGCGGCACGTGGCGTGCCAGGCGGCGCGGATGGAAGAACTTGCGATCGATGGAGGGCGGCGGCGAAAGCGGCTCGTTCAAATTGCTGCACGATACGAGATCGCCCGCGGCCGCGGGTTCGCCGGCCTCGAGAGACACGCGGTAGCCGAGAGTGTCCGATGCGCCGGCGTCGGGCGTGCCGTTCGACCGGCGAATCGTAAGCCAGTGCGCGTTGACGAGGCGGCGTCCGAGATCGGCGTCGCGATCAGCCTCGGCGTCGGCATCCCACACCTGCCGAACACACAGCGCATCGCCGCCCCAGACACCGGAGGCGCCGCCGGCAAGCGGCGCCAGCGGTCTGAGCTTGGCGGCCGTCAGGGCGAGTCGGGCACGCTCGAACCGGTCGGCGAAGGTGCCCGCGGACTGTTCGAAGGCGATGGAAAGCCGAAGGCGCCCGTGGGTTTCGCGCAGCAGCCGCTGCTGTATGTCCGCCGCCGCGCTGCGCAGCGTCGCGACGCGGTCGGGGGCAAGCTGGCCAGCGTCGATGCAGACATTGCCCGCGGCGCTGAACAGCAGCCGGTCGTAAGGAAGAGCCGCGGCCTCCAGCAGGCGCAAGGCGACGCATTCAGCCAGCAGCTGGACGCGGAACGAGCGATTCCGCAGCGAGCGGGCCTGCCTGCCGCCGGACTCGCGCACGTCGAAGAGAAAATCCTGAATGCCGGAAAGCGACGCGAGTATCAGCATGATGTGCCCTCGTCTGAAGAAGCCGTCGGGTCCGGCAGGAACAGCCCCATGCCGAAATGACTCGACCAGCCCAGCGCTATCGGGCCGGGAACCGGGCACGGGAAAATCAGCCGGAAAGCGCCGGCAATGCGCCGCCCGCCGTCGTCGCCGGCTTTGTGGCGGAAACGCTTGAACTGGATGGTGCGCCAGCGTCGTCCAATTCTGAACACCTGGTTATCGTCCCACAGCGGTTCGATCCTTACCTGTGAGAGGTTCGCTGCGGAGAGGTGGGGCAAAGCGGCCGCCAGCTGGCCGCGGATGTCGCGCTCGAGAAACGCGGCGCGGGCGCCGGGCCAGCGGATGTCGATTCTGTCGCGGCCCCGGGTTTTCGCGTAGCGCGTGGCGAGGTAGGGTGTTGCGGATATCCACGCGCGGGATGGCTTCAGGGGACCACTATGGTATTCAGATGCCGTTCCCATGCCCAGCAGGAGCAGGCGCAGCGGGTGGCGGTCTTCGCCTTCGCGCCCGGTCCGCAGTGTGCGCAGGCGGCCGAGGGCGCGGCGTTCCTCATCGTCAAACCCATGGCGGGCAAAGACGGTGAGGTGATCGAGGCGGCCGTCGCCGTCCTCGTCGGTCGGCAGATAGAAGGCATGCGCGTGGCCGGCGAGTGGCTGGCCCTGCTCGTCCTTGCCGGAGAAAACATCGGACCGGCCGCGGATGCCGTTGCGCTCGGCGAGGCTGCCGTATATCCCCATGAGCCTGCGGCGGGCAGCCTCGGCCACGGGAAGCGTTTCGGTGACCAGCGGCAGGACGGTCGAATCGATCGCGTAGCGGACGACCTGGATTCGCGGCCCATCCGACCGGCCAGCGCGCGGCCGGCCGGCCGGTGCCGTTCTGGCGATTTTGAAGCAGTCGCGCGGGCGGGAATAGACAACCCATCGCGAGCCGGGAGGGTCGGACCAGCGCTCGTTGTGCAGTTGCAGCGTCTCCATGCATATATTCCACGAGGGGTCATAGATCGTGGACCGTACCTGAGCGGTCTGCTTGTTCCTCCCGCGGCCGGTGGTCTCGTTTTTGACGGTGACGACACGATCGTCAGCGAACGCGGACTGAGGGTCGGGACAGAGCACGCGGATGATCTCGTGGTCGCCGGGGGCCTCGCTGGCGGCGAGCGGTTTTGCTTCGCGCTCCGGCTGGATTGCGCCCTCAAAGAGCTCCGCCTCGCACCAGGACTCCGAGCGGCCAAGCGCATTGAGGTTGCCAAGTATCCGCCGCAGGATTTCAACTTGTGCGTCGTCAAGGTCGGCGTCGGGCCACATGGCAAACAGCTTCTCATCCCGGCAGACGGCGACGAAGGTATCGAAGATAAGCGTCTTGTCGTCGGGGCCTTTCTTGAACCACGGCATATAGTGTCGCGTGTGGCCGGTGGAAGCGGGCGGAAGCACGAACTGCGGCGGGGCGGCGAGTTTTTCGAGGATCGGCTTTACGGCGGATTCGGGTATGTCGGGCAATGTGCGTTTCCACACCGCGATAATCGCCCGCAGTATGCGCCAGGGAGAGGGCGGCCATTCCACCGCGCCCTCATTGACGTGCCGTCCCCACGGCGTGGCGTGGTAGCGGCCGGCGAGGAACTTGAAGGAAATGGTGATCATCGGTCTGAGCCCTCTTCTTCATCAGAGGCATCGGCGTTTTCGGTGCTTCCGTTCTCGGTATCCGCGGCCCTGGCGTTTTTGTCGCGCTTCGTCGTCCTGGCGGGTTTCCACACGACCTCGGTAATGGGGGGCTCGGCGAAGTGCTGCCTGCACTGGCCGATCAGCCGCTTGCATTCGGCCAGCAGGTCGGTCTCCGGCGGCACCGTAAAGCCGGCCGGCCGGGTTACCGTCAGATCGCCGTCAAGTTCCAGATCGCACGCCGTGCGCAGGCGCAGTCCCGTGGACAGGAAGCGGCGGACTTTGAACAGCGACAGGGCGATGAGCAGTTGTGCGGCCTCGTCGGGCAGGCCGTAACCGCGCAGCAGCGCCAGATCCAGGTTGAAATACGCCTTGATCTCTCCGGCGACGAACTCGGTGCGGTGGAAGGGAACGTTGCCGAAGCCCTGTTTCGTATCGCCCGAGGGATCAACCCGGTCGTTCTTCACGCCGCCGCTTTCCGCCGGACGCACATCGGATGCTTCGATGAAGCCGCTGAGGACGCGCGGCAACCGCAGACGTCCTCCCGCCAAGTCGCTCTTGGCCAGAAACACGCCGTGGATGACGGCGTTGGGGTCGTATTTCAGGACGAGCCTTGCCAGTGCCCGAATATCCACGGGCCCAGTTTCCAGCCCGGCGGCGTCCTGTTTCAGTCTGTTGAAGACGCTCTTGTCCTCGCCTTCGAGGATGTACGGTGAATTGATTCGATGGGCTTCGAGAATAGAAGTCGTCAGCGAACCATTGTCGGCTGATTTCCTGACCCGAATGTACGGCAGCCCCCGAAGTTCCTGTATCAGGTCATCGGCGGCCTGATCCCAGCAGGCAAGTTCCATGCGATTGGCGACGGACTGCACGGATTCGACCAGCAGCATCTCCGTGCCGTCGGGCAGCGTATAGCGGGCCGGGCCCAGATCGGCGAAGCCCGTCGGCTGGAAGCGGTGTCCCTGGAGCGGCCTGAGTCTGGCCTCCATGAGCAGCCGCGGAACGTTGTTCAAAGCCCCGTAGTCGATTCGGTTCTGTCCATTGCTCATTGCGATTCTCCTTCATCCACGGACACAAGCGCCTCAGCCGCCATCGCGTCGTCGGCACGGCAGACCAGGCGCACCAGATAATCCACCGATTCCACAGCGATCGGGATAAGCAGCGCCGCAGCCAGGCGCCGCCCGAGACGCCGGATTCTTCCAATCTCGGACCAGATATCGTCGCGCGTCCGGCCGTCCGGCAGAGGACCGGGCATCGGCGGCAGGCCCGAAACGCGCAGGCGCTGTGCGGCGATGCGGCATGCCTCGCCGACGCGCCCCGCGCCCAGCAACGGCAAAATGCGCGGTTCCGGACGGATGATCAGACCGGCCTCGGAGCTATCCCCGCCCGTTTGCCGCGCCAGCCGCCACAGCACACGTTCGCCCGAACGCTCGGGCACAATGGGGCCGGGCAGAAAGAGCAACTTCAGCAGGGCATACTCGGGCGGAAGCGGCGCGGACGTCTGCACGCGGTAGCCTGTCGCATCCCGCCCGCCCGCCGTCCGCCCATCGCTGTCAGAGTTGTCGCGCATGTTCACGAGCATCAATCCCCACATCAATTGCTCTATACGCTCGTCGTCAAGCTCGCCTGACAGAAAAGCCGCGATCACATCGGTGGGCACTGAAAAGCGCGCCGCCAGCGGCAGCCGCGCGCAGCCCATGCGGGCGCCGTCCATCATGCGCCGCGCCAGGACGCCGGCCAGATTCCCGCACAGATCCGCGGCGTTCCACACGACACAACGTTCCTTCTCCGCCCACACGGGCCGGTTTTTGTCCCAGGTTACGGGTTCGAGATTGGAGCGGATGGGCAAAACCCTGCCCTCGCCGTCGTAGATGGACGCAAGCGCTCGGGCGACGGCGAACTCCGGCGAGCCGTCGTCGGCGGCCCGGATCCAATCGGCGGAAAGTCCGCCGAGGGGCGCGATCTTCACTTTGTTGCGGAATTGTTCGGCTGTGGCAAGCTCGCGTTCGGCCTGTCCCAGGGCAACGATGATCTCCTGAAAGAACCTCGCGCCGCCATACTTGCAGAAATCGAAGATCGCAGAATCTATGCCCCGGAGGGCCGAGGCAAATCGCGGCGGTGCCTCCTTCTGGGCCGCGGCCCTGCGGAATCTGTCGAGCCAGGGATCCGCCTCGCGCAGCAGATCGACGTCGGCACGCGCCGTAACGGTAAACCTGCCGAGCGGCGCGGCCAGGTACGCTTTGCCGCTGCGTTTGAGGAAGCCCAAGCGGCTGAACCCTGCGATGCCGCGGTCCACGCCGAGCGCGGCGACCGCCCTCGCAAAGTCCGTCCCGTTGCGGGCCGCCCGTCCGCAGACCTCAGCTCGCCCCTCGCCGAACAACTGGACAAGTTCATGGACGCTTGCCGGGCGCATCCACAGGGGCAGCCACAACTCCCCCCTGGATTCAGCCTCATCGCTCGACGCCGCCGAATCGAATCCCGCCCCAACGGCACCCACCGTGAACGGAAAGGCTGCGCGTGCGGAATCATCGACTCCATATCGCCGCACCGCTGCGCCGGCGAGCATGACCGCCCCCTCGAGCATCAGAACGAAATCCCATGGATTGTCCGTGGCATCGCCCTCCATCCCCTGTGTGGCGTTTGGCCCGCCCGCACGGCCCGGCGCGAATTGGCCGACCGTGGCTGAGCGCAACCGCGATGGCGATGCAAACAGGGCAGTGTCAAGCCATTGTCGCGAGTCAACACCAGGATTGCCACTTTCGTGCAGCCCCAGCAATACGATCCGCTGCATGAAGTTCTGAGTGAAATCGAGGCGGCCATCGTTCCCGCCCGTCCCCAGCAACGGTGCCAATTTCTGCCCCTCCTGTTGCAGGATCATCACCGTGTCCATCCACGCGACAACTTCATCGGGCAGTTCGCGCCGATAGCGGCGGATCAACCGGCTCTTCTCGGCGTCCTTCGGCTTATCGCCCAGCCCCTCCTCGGTCAAAATCGCGCGGACCGCACAGATGACCCGCCTGTAAAGCTCTACACGCGGAGCGTCGCTTTGGGCCAACTTCTCTACTGCCTCCCTGTTGCCCTTCCCGAAAAACCCTGAGCCACCGGCCCACGGCCCCACTATCGGCGTCGGCCTGTATTCCTCCAGGAAAAAGTTCACCAGCCCGTCGCGGTCGAGAACGGACCGCAGCCAGAACACGTCATTCTTCCACCAGCCGCGGGCCTCGGGGTCCTTCTGTTCGCTCACAAGCCGCAATATGCCCAGCGCCTTGAGGTACGCCATCAACGGCTCGGGGGTGCATCCCAACAGTTCCACATCGTGGCGCATTGGGTTAGACATGATGCGCCTCCTTCCCTTCCGCGCACGCGCCGGCATGCGACACGCCGCTGGCGCGTTGCGCGGCCGCCATGCTGGCGCGCCAGTCCGCCGCACGCATGATCGCCTCCAGATACGCCAGACGGAACGGGCCCAGCGCGTCGCGCAGACGGATCATCCGCTCCGCCCACGACGGCTGGCCGGCAAACGGCGGCTCCTCGCACAGCCCCAGTTCCATCGGCTCCAGCGAAATCCTTACGGCCGGAGCGACGATGCCGCCGCCCAAGGGAGTCTCCACAAGCTCGTCGTCGTCCCACACGCCCCGCGCAAAGCGCCGCTGACGCTGCGACTTGCCCGTGGGCGGATCCGGCCGCATCTCTTCCGGCAGCGACCGGATCGACAACCGCACCTTGCCGTGGTGCGCGGCGACCAGATACGCTGCCAGATCGCGCTGATCATTCGGAATCAGGTCTTGCGGCGCAAGCAGCACGGCCAGCGCCGACGCCAGCTCATGACGGAAGTGCGGCCGTTCATACCGTTCCAATCGCCCCGGCCCTTTGGCCCAGATCTGCGCCCTGTCGGGAACACCCTCCGGCAGCGCTTTGATGAAGACTTCGTGCGCCTTGCCCCTGTCGTGCCAGCGCGCCGCCGTGCGCAGCGCTGCCTTCTCCGCGTCATCGAGCGGCAACGCGCCGGCTATCGCCTCGATTTCGGCGCATACCTCATCCGTGTGCCCGGCAACCGTCTGCCACAGCCCCGCCCCCGACAGCCTGTCGCCATCGACAGCATCGGGGGGTTGATCTTCCGCGCCGGGGAGTCCGATCGGCTCCACCCGCTCCGTGCTCGCCGGGTCCCAGCCCCGCGCGCTGGAGTATCCGCCGGCGGCGGCATGTACAAGAAACACCTGCCCGGGCCGGATCTTCGTTCTGCCCGCCGGCTCCCACTCTTCTTTGAGGAAGTTCCACCACCACACCCGGCCGTCGTGTTCCTGGGCAAACTTCCGGAACTCGTCCACCGGCACCGGACACAGTTCCTCACGCCGCGGTGCTGGCTGATCTTTGGGGGGCTTTCCTCTCCCCTCAGCCCCATCCCATTCGCGCCAGAACACCCGCACGTCGCTGTCTTCGATCTCGCGGACGAAGCGGTCGATGTCGATGTCGTTGCCGGCCAGATCGGGCGTCGTATCAAAAAGATCGATCAGATCCTTGCGCCGGATAACGTGAGCGTGCGCGAAGCGCAGTGGCACGTCCAACCGGCTGAGGGAGGCCAGGCCCACATCGCGCCGGTCTGCGCCTTCGGCGCCGACGGATTCAAGCTGCTTCCTGGACTCCTTCAAATCCTCCGCTTCGTACGGCGCTGCATTTTTGTCATCGACGTCAATCCACCACACCGCGGCGCGCTCGTTGTCGCTGCCGCGCCGGTTGCACCGGCCGAACCGCTGCACCAGCGATGCCCACGGCGCCAGTTCCGTAAACAGCGTCGTTGCGCTGATGTCCACGCCGGCTTCTATCACCTGCGTGCTTACGACTATCGTGCCCTCGCCGCCGGGCGCGGCCAGCGCTTCTTCAACCCGCGCCGCCCGGTCGCCCGGCCGGTAGCGCGAATGCAGCAGTACTATCCGCGGACCGTGCCCGCCGACCTCCGCGGATTCACGCCCCGCTGCGCCCTTCTTCCGGCCGCCACCGCGGCGCGCAGCCCGCCCGCCGCCCGGCTTGCCGTCCAAATGCTTGTACAACTCGCAGGCGCGCTTCACGGTGTTCACTACAACGATCGTCCGCGTGCCGGGCTTGTGCGCCTGAAGTATCTCCGCTGCCAGCGCGCCGGCGTTGTTCATCGTCGCCGCGGCCTTTCTGAGCGGCTTTGCCGCATTCCACAGCCGCCCGACATGGCTGTTTCCGTGATCGTCGCTGTCGAGGTCGAGCCGATCCAGACAATTAACACGATTGCCGAAATCCACGGTCTTCAACCATTCCGGGCGCATCGTCGCCGACATCCACACGCTGCGGCATCGCTGCCCGCCCCCTGAACCGAGCGCATCCCGAAATGCCTCCAGCTGCGCCGTCGTCGCCAGACCGCTCCCCATCAACTGGATCTCGTCGAACACCCACAGACAGTCTGTGTTCAGCATGCCGAACTGCATCGGCCAGCGCGCCCGGCTGGCGGCATATCCGCGGTTGAGCGCGCGCGACAGGAGCATATCCTGCGTGCCGATTATGATCACCTCGCGCTCGGGGTAGATGTCCCAGTCGTCTTCATCCTCCCCGCCCATCAGAACATACACGGCCACCCTGCCCGGATCAGCGGCGCAAGGCTTGTACTTCTCAATTCGATGCTCCGGCGTTGCGCGATCGCCGGCATTCACCGCCGGACAGAAAACCACCTCGCCGCCCAGCCGCCCCAGGTTATGCAGCCACCGGATGGCGCTGTCGCGCGTCTGCTCGACAAGCACCCGCATCGGCAGACAGTACACCAGCCGCCGCGGCGTGGCGGATTTCCGCTGCTCATCGGCCGCCAGACGCCTCCACAGCCAGCCCGCTACCGCCATCGCCGTCTTTCCAAGCCCCGTGGGAACATGAACCAGCTGCGGCAATTCACGGGCTTCCGCGAACCGTCGCTGAAAGGGCAACGGATCATGGCCAGTAGCTTTCCTGAAGAATTCGTCGAAGTTCACGGATGGCCCTCCCTGTCGAACGGCGTCGCGGAGTTGCGCCTGCGCTGCTGCGCCGCGAACACCGCGTCGCGGCACCGTAAAAACTCATCTTCGCAAAGCAGGCGATTCATCAACCCCCGCCATTTGATAATACGACGCCTTCGCTGCCCACCTGACAATCGCCGCGATCCGTCGTCGAGTGCGCGGCATTCATCTTATATAGGGTTTCTTACCTTTCTGCAAGAGCTTTCGCGGATTGCCCCCGCGTTTTTCCGGGCGCGTCCATCATGCTGCCCTCTCACTGCCGCGTCAGATGGAACGCGCGGCGGCCAGCACCGCGGCCGCGGTTCGAACGGCTCTTTCGTCCGCTCGCCCCGGAGCGAGGGGCGAAAGCCCACGCCCTCTGACGACCGTCCGCCCGGTGTCGGTAACCCGTCCGGCATTGGCGCGCAAGGCGTTGGCACGTCATTCCGGTGCAGGCGGGAATTAATTGCTTCAGCCGCAGGGCCAAATCGGAACAGAAAGCAACTGTCCCGCCGCCAGCATCGCATACCACTCATTGGGCCTGCTCGCTTCAGCGCGTCTGCCAGGTGTCCTGCGGCGAAGTGATCTCGCGCAGGCCGGAAATGTTCTGTTTCGCCGATTTGGGTATAGCCAGCACGTTGACGGAAATGGTGTTCCCGAAGACGTTTTGCGGATTGGCGAAGTGGTTCTTCGCCGTGTACAGGCGCGGCAGGTGCCAGTACAGCCGGTAGTCCAGTTCGAGAAGTCTGCTGATCAGCGCCGCTGATTCCTTTTCGCGGTCGTTCTCCACATACAGGATCGGGCGATATTTCCGTATGGTTTGCTCGGCGCCGGCAAGCACTTCGTTCTCCATGCCCTCGACATCGACCTTCATGAAATGGCACGCAGGCAATTCGAGGCTGTCCACGGTGATGAGGCGCACGATCTCGCCCGCGCCGGGTTTCTGATTGAGCGACACGCCGCCGAAATTGTCCGGCGATTCAAGGTTCATCCTCGGCACGCAGATGTTTCCGCACTGCCGCCCGACGGCCGCGTGATAGGTGTGAACGTTGCTCAGGGCGTTGAGGGCGACGTTCGCGCAGAGAATCTGGAATATCTGCCGCTGCGGCTCGAAGGCCAGCACCGACCCGCCGCCCCCCACCAGGCGCGACAGCACGACGGTATGCGTGCCGATGTTGGCGCCGATATCCAGCACCAGTTGCCCGCGGCGGACGATCTGCCCGATGACCTCCATTTCGCCCTCGGAGAACTCGCCGTAGAGATCCAGCGAGCGCCCGATGTACCTGTCGCGGACGGCATAGAGCATGATCCCGTGGCGGCATCGTTTCAGCCGCAGCGGGCCGCTTTCAAGCACCGGGCGCGCCAGCGGCGCGGGCGCCGCGGCAGGCGCGGGGGCGCCGGCGGCGCTGGTGCTGTAGAGTTTTTCCTCGACCAGTTCCGAATCGACCAGACCGTTTATCCGCCGCTTGATGGCGGCGCGGCGGTCGTTCTCCCTGTAAACGCTGCGCGCCAGCTCGACGAACCGGGCGCCGAAATCCTGCCGCTGCTCGCAGCGGCGGATCTCGTCTTCGATGTCCCATAGCGCGCGGTTCACATCGCGCAGTTCGTCCACAAGCGATGCGAGTTCGGGCGAGGGCGCGATCGCGCGGTCGCGCCGTGCCGAAAGGGCGGCCAGCTCGGCAAGCACGTGTCCCAGTTTCGCGGGTTCGCCGATGCGATGGGCCTTGATCTGAAGTATGGTTATCTTGTCGAGCAGTTCGCCGGCCGACACCGGCGCCAGCAGCGGCGGCGCGGGCTGCGCGTCGGATTTTCTCTGCCGCTGTGCGCGCAGGGCCTCGGCCACGCGCTCGATTACGCCGTCCCAGTCGCCGCGGCGCGTCTGCCGGAAAAGCCGCGCCGTCGGATACCACGGACTGTCGTCGCGCCCGGTGAGCCAGCGCCAGTCGGCAGCATACGACAGCAGTATCCACACCGGCGCACCCAGCGCGCCGGCCAGATGGGCCACGGCCGTATCCACGGTTATCACCAGGTCCAGATTCATGATGATCGCCGCGGTATCCATGAAAGGCCCGGACTGCCCGTCGAGACGCTCTCCCAGATCGATGACGGGCAGCCCGCACGTACCCTCGGCCAGCTGTTCGGAGCCGGCGCCTTTCTGAAGGCTGATGAACTGCACGCCCTCGATGTCGCGCAGGCCCGCAAAGCGCGAAAAGGGCATCGACCGCGGCTTATCGACGGGAGCGCCGGGATTGCCCTGCCACACCAGCCCCACCTTCATGCCCCTGATCGAAGACAGCACCTGCCGCCAGTATTCGGTCAGTTGCGGGTCGGCCGAAAGATAAGGCACCTGCGCCGGAATGTTCTCCAGCGTGGTACCCAGCAGACGCGGCAGACTCAGCAGCGGCGCTTCGGCGGCGAAGTCCTGAAGCGGAGCGTTGCGCGGCACCACTGCGTCGATGCCCGGCGCACGCTCGAGCAGCCGCATCAGCGCCCTGGGACATTCCAGCACAACCCTGGCGCAGCGCTGGCGCACCATGGGCGCATAGCGCACGAACTGAATGGCGTCTCCAAGTCCCTGCTCGGCCACCAGGAGAATCGTCCCCCCGGGTTGCGGCGAGCCGTCCCACAGTCTGCTGTATGTCCGCGGCTGTCCCTTGTCGTCGCATTTCAGCCGCCATTCGTATTCCGGCCAGCCCGCCGCCAGATCCCCCTGGCGCAGAAGCGCGAGTCCCAGCGACTTGTGGCATTCGGGGAAATCCGGGGCTATCTCCAGCGTGCGTCGGATCTGGGCTATGGCCTGCCGGTCTTCGCCCATCTCAAGCAGCGCGTTGCCGAGGTTATGGTTAGCCTCGCGCTGGAGCGGATCGATCCGGAGCGATTCGCGGTAACAGCGAACGGCCTCTTCCAGCGCGCCGCGTTCAGAACACACCATGCCCAGCAGACACCATGTTTTGGCGTCGCCGGGATCCAGTTCCACAACCCTGCGATACAGTTGCTCGGCCCCCGGCAGATCGCCCGCCAGGTGCAACTCCCGCCCTCTGGCACGCAACGCTTCTGTGCTGATCATCCGCGCCTCCTCTGTGCGGACGGCGGATGTCTTACCCCCTGCGACGAGCCAGGCAGATCGCGGCGCACAACCGCTCCCGGGGCAGCCGCCTCGCCGTCCAGCGCCGCCGGCGTGCATCAGGTACGGCATCAGCTCTCGCCGGCGCCGTGAATGCTAATCGCTCAGCAGTATTGCGTAAAGCGTTCGCGCAGCGCCGCAGGCCCCTCCTGCCGGCGCCCGGCGCCGGAGACGCCCTTGCGCCGGCGTTTATTCGACCCCTGCCTCGCCGGTGTCTATCGGGCCGCCAATGAAATCGCGCGGATCGGCTATATGTCCGGCAACGGCGCTGGCCGCAACCGTCAGCGGACTGGCGAGGAACACGGCGGCATCTTTGGAGCCCATGCGTCCGGGGAAGTTGCGGTTGGTGGTGCTGATGCACACTTCGCGCCCGTTGAGACGCCCGAACGTGTCGGCAGGCCCTCCCAGACATGCCGCACAGCCCGACGGACCTATGCGGCAGCCGGCGTCCAGCAGAATCTCTTCGATGCTCTTCTCGCCCGCCGCTCTGGGCCGGCCGCGCACGTTCAGCCGTTTCATGTCGGCATGAACCTCGGTGCTGCCGGGAACGACGAAGGTGGGAACTTTCACGGTCCGTCCGCTGAGTATGGCCGCGGCGAAGATCATGTCGGTTATCTTGCCGCCGGTGCATGAGCCGATGTAGGCGCGATCGATCTTCACATCGCGGCAGTTGCGCGCCGTGTCCCTGTTGTCGGGGGAATGGGGTTTGGCTACCAGCGGTTCCATCGTCGCCAGATTCCACCGGTGGCACGAATGATACTTCGCATCCGGATCATCGCGCACGACCTGCCAGTCAGGACGGTTCGACCGCTTGCGCACGTACCGCAGCGTCTTTTCATCGACGTCGCATATGCCGTTCTTGCCGCCTGCCTCGATGGCCATGTTGGTCAGCGTCATGCGGTCTTCGAGGGTCAGCGAACCGATGCCCTCGCCGGCGAAATACATCGCGCGGTAGGTAGCGCCATCGACGCCGATCTCGCCGATGACGGCCAGTATCAGATCCTTGGCCGTCAGATACGGCGGAATGCTCCCCTCGAAGACGAACTTCATCGTCGGCGGAACCTTGAGCCACAACCGGCCGGTGCCCATCACGAAACCGGCCTCGGTGTTGCCTATTCCCGTGGCAAACTGTCCGAAGGCTCCGGCGGTGCAGGTGTGGCTGTCGGTGCCCAGAAGGACTTCGCCCGGACGGACGTGGCCTTCCTCCGGCAGGGCCTTATGGCAAACGCCCTTGTAGGTGGTTTTCGTAGGATCGCTGTAAGGAGAAGGCATCGTCGGCGAATCGGTGACGAACTCCGGATCGTAGTAATAGCGGATGCCCTGCTTGCGCACGAAGTCGCGCAGTATCTGCACGTTGCGATGGCACTTGACGTCGGCCGTGAAGATGTAGTGGTCGGGGATTATCACGATGCGCTGCGGATCCCACACGCGCGCGTCGGGGCCGAACTGCTCGTAAAAGACGCCAATCGTGCCCGGACCGCAGACATCGTGCGTCATCAGCACGTCAACGTTAACCCATATGTTCTCGCCGGCTTCCACGCGGCTCCGGCCGGCGTGGGCGGCGAGTATCTTCTCGGTCATGGTCATGCCGGGCATCAGCCAGGCTCCTTTCCTGAAGGTTCTCTCCACTATAGCCGCAGGGGCGTGCGCCTTCCACGCCGGGCGGCCTTTGTGCGTCATGCGCCAAGCCACCCGAAATACCACCCCCAGAACGCCGCGTGCACGAGCACGATCAACCAGAACACCACCATGTAATGACGCTGATAGAGCTTGTGGCGGAAGAACCTCTGCGCCACCAGCGCGCCGGGCCAGCCGAAACACAACTCCAGCAGGTGCAGCGTCCATTCGCTGACGCGCCATCGGCCGCGGATCGCGCGGGCCTTGTCCAGAAAATACACGATGAACGTAACAGCGCTCATCACCGCGTATGCCGTCACAATTGCGGGCAGATGGAACGTGAGCGCAAGCAACAGCGCATGGTCGTTCACGGCCGCCTCCCATTGCAAAAAGCCGCCGGCGTCTGCCGGGTTCGAGCGCCGGCGGCACCCGCCGCTCAGGACAGCCCGAACCGCGCCGACACGCGCCGCTGGATCGGCGCGAAAACAAGCCGGTCGGCGCCCATGCCGATGATCACCATGGTCAGCATGACGGCGACCACCTGGCCGGCGTTGCCGACGTTGCGCAGGGCGTCGAGCAGCGAGCCCAGCCCGTGGGGCCTGACCAGCAGCAGCATCTCGGCGCCCATCAGCGAGCGCCAGGCAAACGAAAACCCCTGGCGCAGGCTGCCGGCCATGGCCGGCAGACTCGCCGGCAGCAGCACGTGACGATAGAGCTTCCAGCCGCTTGCGCCCAGCATGAGCCCGGCGCGCTGGTAGATGGGCGGAATGGTCCTCAGCCCGTCGCGCAGCGCGATGGCGATCGCGAAGAAACTGCCCATGACCAGCACGAACAGTATGCCCCGTTCGTTGATGCCGAAAGCGATGATGGCCAGCGGAACCCAGCATACGCTCGGAAGAGTCTGAAGCCCCAGGAAAAACGGTCCGAGCATGCGATCGAGTTCCTGCCAGCGCCACATGGCCAGCCCCAGCAGCACGCCCAGCGCCAGGCTTATGGCGAAGCCCGCTCCCAGCCGCACGATGCTGGCCAGAGGCGCCACCAGCAGCGGACGTCCGTCCAGAAGCGGCCAGACCTCCAGCAGTTCGCGCAGGGCGCGGGCTATGCTGCTGGGCATGGGACATACCCAGTCGGACCAGCCCATGGACCTAAATGCCCCCTCCCATATCGCCAGTATGATCAGCCAGATGGTCAGCCGGCGCAGGCTGCCAGTTATCCTCCCCCAGCGCTTCGTTGTTGACACGGTTCACCTCGTCTTCGATCTCGCTGCGCACCAGTCGAACCAGTTCCGTTATCTGCGGGCTGTCGAAATCGCGCGGATGAGGCAGATCGACGGTTATCTGCCGGCGGATGCGGCCAGGGTGCGCGTGCAGCACGATGATGCGGTCGGCCAGCCGCACCGCCTCGCCCACCGAGTGCGTCACGAAGAGTATCGTCTTGCGCGTCTGCATCCACAGTTCCTGAACCTGGCCGTGCATGAGCGTGCGCGTCTGGGCGTCGAGAGCGGCGAAGGGTTCGTCCATCAGCAGCACGGCAGGGTCCATGACCAGCGCCCGCGCAATGGCCACCCGTTGTTTCATGCCCCCCGACAACTCGTGGACCAGCTTCTGCGCGCTGCCCACCAGATGAACCATGCGCAGCATCTCCGCGACGCGGCGATCGCGCTGCTGTCGAGTGGCGCCGGCCATGCGCATGGCGAAGCTGATGTTCTGCGATACATTGAGCCAGGGAAACAGACCGTGGTCCTGAAATACCACCGCCCTGTCCGGTCCGGGGGCGCGCACCGGCACCCCGTCAAGAGTTATGCTGCCGCTGTCGGGGCGAATCATGCCGGCCACCAGATTCAGCAGCGTCGTCTTGCCGCAGCCGCTGGGCCCCACCACCACCACGAACTGCCCCGGCTCGATGGTCAGGCTTATGTCGTGAAGAACGGGCACGCGCGCGCCGTCGAACCGGACGCTTACACGCTCAAGCACCAGCCTGCCGCGAGGCCGGACTGCCGGCGTCGCGGAAGAAACAACCTGTACGCGTGCATCATCCTGCATGGCTCGCAGTCTCCCTCTTTCAACAGCCGCAACAGACCCCAGCGCCCTGTTGCGCTTTCGGGCCGCCTGTCCGGCGGGGCGGGCTCGCATTAACCGGCCTCGCCCGTGCGCACCACCAGACCGGTCAGATCCGGCCTGCTGCGCAGGAACCCCAGTTCCCACGCCCACAGCGCCATGTTCTCCAGCGTGCGCGGCAGCGGGTCGTCGGTAAAACGCACGTTGCCCAGCGCCGACCGCAGAACCTCGTCCGGCAGTGCCCGGCCGGTCAGATCGGCCAGCGCCTTGCCGAGCCGGGGCAGATGTTTATCGCGTTCCACGCCCAAACGCCTTGTCCAGTTGCGGTGAACCTCCAGAAACTTCGCCACCGCGCCGGGGTGCGATTCGAGGAACCTCGGGGTCGTTATCACGACGGCCAGGGTCATGGTTCCGTCAGGCCACAATTCCTTCAGTTCGTGTTCCCTGGCCAGCGGCACTGCCTGCACCTCCGGATCAAGCACCAGCAGCGTGCCCCACGGCTCGGGAGCCCATGCGGCGTCGATCTGCTTTCTGAGCATCATGCCGCGCAGTTCGGCGTTGGGCACCGGAACGATATTGCCGGTGCCCTCCTGCTTCAGGACGGCCAGCAGATACCGCCTGGCCGAGATGTCCTGCGTGTTGCCGAACTGCGGCGTGGCCAGGCGTTTGCCGCGCAGGTCGGCTGGCGACGATATGCCGGCGTCTTTTCTGGCAACGATAAGTACGCCGTTGGCCGAAGCGCCGGCGATTATGCGTATGCCCCTGCCGCCGGTGCGGACGTAACCGTTGATGGCCGGCCCGGGACCTATGTAGCCGATGTCGATCTCGCCGGCGAGAAGGGCTTCGATCTCCGAGGGTCCGGCGTTGAATACGCGCGTGACCAGTTTCGCCGGCGCAAGAGCGCTGGCGAGTTCTCCCGAATCCACGGCCATGATCGCCTGGGCATGAGTCAGATTGGCGAAGAACCCCACGCGCACTTGCGCGGGCTGGCCGCCAGCTTGCCTGACTGCCGGTCGGCCGCATCCGCCGAATACAAGACCGCCGGCCGCGAAAACGAGGATTACGAGCGACCTACTCATGAAACATCGCCTAATTATACAGGAAATATAGGCCATCGTCGGAATAATGCAAGGGATTTGTCTTTTTCAGCACAGACACGACCGAACCGCAAGCTCTTCATCGCCCGCCAGGCAGTGTGCGGAACGACAACAGCACACGCGAACGCATTCGCCTAATATGCTTGTGCGAAAAGCACTTGCGTATCGGTTGTTTCGCCGCTGTATATGCATGTGCCCCGCTCGCCGGACTGTTCAAGCGGTATGACCCGCACCGTGGCCTTCGTTTCTTCCTTGATGCGAGCCTCGGCGGCGCGATCCGGCCGGAAGAAGCACCGCACGAACCCGCCGGGGCCGGCGATGATGTTCTTCAGTTCGTCGTAAGTGGCTGCCCTGCGAGTATTTGCTTCCCGAAATGCCAGGGCTTTCTCGTACATCGCGCCATGAGCCTCATCAAGCCGCTGGCGCAGCCACTGGTGGGAAGCCGTCGCCAGCGGCACGGTGCTTTTTGCGCGGTCCAGGCGTCTTTTCAGCACGAACGCTTCCGCATCGACGTCGCGCGGACCTATCTCGATGCGGAAAGGCACGCCGCGCTGTTCCCAGTGATACTGCTTGTCGCCCGGACGGGCATCGCGCCAGTCAACCACGACTTTCTGGTGCGTGATGGGGTCGAAGAAATAACTCTCCAGGTCCGGATTGGGCTGGCGGGCGGCGGCATCGGCAACCTCCTTTTCGCCCACAAGTGCGCGCACAACCCGGTTGATGAACTGCCGCACGCGGGTCTTCTCGTCGTCTCCCCTGAATATGGGCACGATGGCGGCGACGATCGGCGCCACGCGAGGCGGCAATATCAGCCCGTCGTCGTCGGAATGCGCCATTATCATGGCGCCAATGAGCCGCGTGCTTACGCCCCAACTGGTCGTCCAGGCATGCTGGAGCTGCTGATCGCGCCCGAGGAACTTTATGTCGAAGGCTCTGGCGAAGTTCTGGCCGAGAAAGTGGCTGGTGCCGCACTGAAGCGCTTTGCCATCCTGCATCAGCGCCTCGATGGCATAGGTCTTGTCGGCGCCGGGGAACTTTTCGCTGTCGGTCTTCATGCCCTTGACCACCGGCAGCGCCAGCGAATCCCGCGCGAAGGCCTCGTACACGTCGAGTATGCGCATGGTCTCGGCCATGGCCTCCTCGGCCGTCTCGTGGGCGGTGTGGCCTTCCTGCCAGAGAAACTCCGCCGTGCGCAGGAACAGCCGCGTGCGCAACTCCCAGCGCATCACGTTGCACCACTGGTTTATGAGCAGCGGCAGATCGCGGTAGCTCTGCACCCACTGCGCATACATGTGCCCGATCACCGTCTCGCTGGTGGGACGTATTATGAGCGGTTCTTCGAGTTTTCCGGCGGGCACCAGTCCGCCATCGGACTTCTCCAGACGCGAATGCGTTACCACTGCGCACTCCAGCGCGAAGCCCTCGACGTGCTCGGCTTCCTTCGCCAGAAAACTCTGCGGAATGAGCAGCGGGAAATAGGCGTTGACGTGGCCGGTGTCCTTGAACCGTCTGTCGAGATCGCGCTGGATGGCCTCCCAGATGGCGTAGCCTTCCGGGCGTATGACCATGCACCCGCGGACGGGAGCATAGTCGGCCAGTTGCGCGGCCTTTATCACATCCACGTACCACTGAGCGTAGTCTTCGGAACGGGGTTTGATGTTCTTGGCCATATCGTCGTCGATGCCGGCGCGATGCGCCTTGTCGTCAATGGGGCATGGGGAACTTCCTGCACATCTGGGCCACTTCCGCGCGTATCGCCGCCAGCGCGCTTTCATCAGCCCGTGCGGCGATCGCGCGGTCGATGAAATCCGCCACAACGGCCACGTCCGGCTCCTTCAGGCCGCGGGTGGTGATGGCCGGCGTACCCAGCCGTATGCCGCTGGTGACGCGCGGCGGGCGCGGATCGTTGGGCACGCCGTTCATGTTGGCGATTATGCCGGCCTTTTCCAGCGCCAGCGCTGCTTCGGCTCCGGTAAGGTTGGGGTCTTTCGTGCGCAGGTCAACGAGTATCAGATGCGTATCGGTCCCGCCGCTCACCAGCCGGTAGCCGCGACGGCTCATCTCCGCCGCCAGCACGCGGGCGTTGGCCAGTATCTGCCGGCAATAGGCCGTGAACTCCGGGCGCAGCGCCTCGCCGAACGCCACCGCCTTGGCGGCGATGATGTGCATGAGCGGTCCGCCCTGGCTGCCGGGGAAAACAGCGCGGTTGATGGCTTTGGCGAGGTTCTCATCGTTGGTCAGTATCAGTCCGCCCCGCGGCCCGCGCAGCGTCTTGTGGGTGGTGCTGGTGACCACGTGGGCATGAGGAAAAGGCGACGGATGGCACCCCGTGGCAACAAGCCCGGCGATGTGGGCGATGTCGGCCAGCAGATACGCCCCCACCTCGTCGGCGATGCGCCGGAACGCCGCGAAATCGATCGTGCGCGGATACGCGCTGTACCCGCACAGTATCATCTTCGGCTTCAGTTCATGCGCCAGTTTGCGCACGTTGTCGAAATCCACGGTCTCGGTTTTCGGGTCCAGTTCATAATGGGCCGCCTTGTAGAACACCGCCGACGTATTGAGTTTCATGCCGTGCGAGAGGTGTCCGCCGCTGGCCAGGTTGAGGCTGATGAACTGGTCGCCCGGCTGCATGAGCGCCATGAAGGCGGCGAGGTTGGCGTTGGCTCCGCTGTGCGGCTGAACGTTGGCGAAGCGGCACTTGAACAGGCGCGTGGCCCGTTCTATGGCGAGGCTCTCTATCTGGTCATAGCAGCCGCAGCCCTGGTAGTAGCGCGCCGAAGGATAGCCCTCGGCGTATTTGTTGGTCAGGACGCTGCCGGCGGCCTCGCGCACGGCCGGCGATACGTGGTTCTCGCTGGCGATCATCTCCAGGGTGGTTTCCTGGCGGATGCGCTCCTGCTCGATAATCTGTGCAACCTGCGGGTCGGATTCTGCCAGTCTCATCATCTGCCTTCCGCAAAACGAAGGCGGAATTGTAGTGCGCGGCCGCGATGTTGAGAAGCACGCCGCCGCGCCGACCGCTGCCGCCTGCCGCTACCCGGCGCATTTCCGCGCAATGCGGCTTCTGAAGGCGCGCCGCAGGTGGTATGTTGTGCTCCAGGCAGACCATACAGGAGCACCGATGGGCCTCTGGGACAAACTGCGCGGCGAACTGATCGACATCATCGAATGGCTCGACGAAACGCGCGACACGATGGTGTGGCGGTTCCCGCGCTATGAGAACGAAATCAAGTACGGCGCAAAACTCGTGGTGCGCGAAAGCCAGGTGGCGGCGTTCATAAACGAAGGCCGGCTGGCCGACGTCTTCTACCCGGGCACCTATACTCTGGAAACCCGCAACCTGCCCGTGCTGGCGACCCTTCGCGGCTGGAAATATGGCTTTTCCAGCCCCTTCAAGGCCGAGGTGTACTTCGTATCCACGCGTGTTTTCACGGGTCAGAAATGGGGCACGAAAAATCCGATAATGCTGCGCGACCCCGAGTTCGGGCCGGTGCGGCTTCGCGCGTTCGGCACGTACGGGATACGGGTGGCCGACGCGCCGGCGTTTCTGCGCCAGTTTGCGGGCACCGACGGGCGGTTCACGGTGGCTGATCTGGGGGACCAGTTGCGCGACATGGTGGTGGCGCGCTTTGCCGACATACTCGGCGAATCGCGAATCCCCGTGCTGGACCTGGCCAGCAACTACGACGAACTGGGCAAGTTCGTCGCGCAGCGCATCGGTCCGGACTTTGCCGCGTTCGGCCTGGAGATAGTGGCTTTCGTGGTAGAGAACATCTCGCTGCCGCCCGAAGTGGAAAAGGCGCTGGACAAGCGCACAAGCATGGGGATCATCGGCAACCTTCAGGCATACACGCAGTATCAGGCAGCCGAAGCGATGGAGAAGGCCGCCGGCAACCCATCGGGAGGCATGGCGGCGGCCGGCCTGGGCGCGGGCCTGGGCTATGCCATGGCCGGACAGATATCCCAGTCGATGCAGGGGCAGCAAGCGGGTCCGCCCCCGCTGCCCGCGACGCCGGCATACTACGCGGCCATAAACAACCAGCAGGCCGGACCTTTCGACCTGTCGGGCATGCAGGAGAAAGTGCGCGCGGGACAGATAACGCGCCAGACGCTGGTATGGAAACAAGGCATGGCCGGATGGGCGCCGGCCGGCAGCGTGGCGGAGCTGGCCGGCATGTTCGCGCCCGAGCCGCCGCCGCTGCCGAAGACGACATGATCCTGTAGTCGCAGTCGCCCGCAAACCCCCTGTCAGCGTCGGACACATTTCATGAGTTCAGCCAATCAGTTCCCGTGCAGTCAATGCGGAGCAGCGCTGGAGTTCGCTCCCGGGCGCGATGCGCTGGTATGCCCGTATTGCGGAACGAGCAACAGCCTGCCGCGGAGCGCGCAGATGGTGGAGGAGCTGGACTTCATGTCGGCGCTGGCCGACCGGTCCGCCGCCGATGCGACTATCGAGCGGCTTACGGTAACCTGCTCCGCGTGCGGCGCCGAATCGGCGCTGGCGCCGGGAGTCACGGCCGACCGCTGCCCGTTCTGCGGCACGGCGATCGTGGCGCAGGCCGCCTCGCGCCGCGCGATCAAGCCCAACGCGGTAGTGCCATTCAGAATACCCGCCGACGAGGCCTCGCGGCTGTTCAGAAACTGGATTTCCTCGTTGTGGTTTGCGCCGCGGGACCTGGCGCAGCGCGCCCGCGCCGACGGCGTGCGCGGCGCTTACGTGCCGTACTGGACATACGACTGCCACAGCGAAACCTGGTACACCGGACAGCGCGGCGAGAACTACACCGTGACGGAAACCTACACCGCCACCGAAACCCGCACCACCGTTATAGACGGCAGGACTGTCAGCCGTTCCGTGCCGGTCACGAGGACGCGCACCGTCACACGCGTGCGCTGGTATCCGGTCAGCGGGCGCGTGGTGCGCGATTTCGACGATGTGCTCGTGCCGGCCAGCGCCAGCCTGCCGCGGAAACTGATGGACCGGCTTGCGCCGTGGAATCTTTCCGAACTTGTGCAGTACGCCGACCACTATCTGGCCGGCTTCGTCGCCGAGGCGTACCAGACGGATCTTGCCGGGGGCTTCGAGCAGGCGAAGGTGCTGATGGAGGCGGACATCAGACAGGCAATATGCCGCGACATAGGCGGCGACCATCAGCGCATAAGCACGATGCGCACGCGCTGGAGCGACATCACCTTCAAACACATTCTGCTGCCGCTGTGGATAAGCGCCTTCCGCTACCGCGACAAATCGTATCGCTTTGTAATCAACGGGCAGACGGGACGCGTGGCGGGCGAGCGCCCGTATAGCGCAATGAAGATAGCGGCGGCGGTCGTTGTGGCGCTGGCCGTTGCCGCTATCATCGTGCTGCTGATGAACTGGCGCGCCTGAAACAGGCCCGCTGCCGCAGGAGGACGCCGAGAATGCTTGCATATCTTGACATGCCGTCGGGACTGTCGGGCGACATGTTTCTGGGATGCCTGATTGACGCGGGCTGGCCGGTGGATGAGCTGCGGCGCGTTGTGGCGGGCCTGGGCCTGCCTTCCGGCTCGGTGGAGATAAGCGCCGCGAAGGTGATGCGCGGGGCGGTGCAGGCCACCCACGTGAAGGTGGGCACGGCCGAGTCCCACCACCATCGCAACATCGACGACGTGCGCGAGATACTGCGGCGCGGAGATCTCGCCGACGACGTGCGCCGCCGGGCCGAGGCGGTGTTCATGCGTCTGGCCAGCGCCGAGGCCCAGGTGCACGGAACCACTGCCGACAAGGTGCATTTTCACGAGGTCGGCGCGCTCGATGCCATCGCCGACATCGTGGGCGTGTGCGCGGGACTGGCAGCGCTGGGGATCGACCGTCTTTACGCATCGGCAGTGCCCGCCGGGGGCGGATGGGTCAGCAGCCAGCACGGTCCACTGCCGCTGCCTGCGCCGGCCACGCTGATTCTGCTGGCTTCGGTGAACGCGCCGGTGTGTCCGCCGCCCTCGCCTCCGCGCCCGGCGAGCCATGCTCCCGTGACCGCCGCGCCCCAGGTCGCTGTGAACCACGCCCACGGTCACGGCCACGCTCATGCCCATCATGAACACAATAGAATCAGGAGCGACACTCCCCAGACCCCCAACGCGCCGCGCGAACTGGTTACGCCCACCGCGGCCGCTCTGCTGGCGGAACTGGCGACCTTTTCGCAGCCGACCATGCGTCTGCACCGCATCGGCACAGGCGCGGGCACGCATCAGTTTCCCTGGCCCAACATAGCGCGGCTGTGGCTGGGCGAGCCCGACGCCCGCGGCGCGCTGGTACAGATGGATACCAACATAGACGACATGAGCCCGCAGTTTTATGCGCCGGTGTGCGAGGCGCTGTTCGCGGCCGGGGCGCTGGACGTTTGGCTTACGCCGGTTCACATGAAAAAGGGACGCCCGGGAGTGGTGCTCAGCGTGCTCGTGCCGGCGACGCAGGAACGGGCCATAGCCGACGTGCTGCTGCGGCAGACGACGACTTTCGGCGTGCGCGTACACCGGGTGGAGCGACACGAGGCCGGGCGCCAGCTGCGCAGCATACAGACCCCCTGGGGCGCGGTAACGGCAAAGGTGAAGATTCATGAGGGCAGGGTCATAGATGTGTCGCCGGAATACGAACACTGCCGGCAGATAGCCGCCGCCCACAACCTGCCGTTGCACACCATTTACGAGGCGGTGCGGCAATCGGCCCTGGCCGGCACGCCATGCGCTCCGGCGGAAGAGCATGACAGGAACGAACGCCCGTAAGGCCGGCGGCCTGGCGTGGTCGGAAGTTGTTCGCGTGCGGCGGCGGCATTGAATATAATCGCCCGCTGGATCGTCGTGCGCCGATGATGTCCTCGCCGATAAATGTATTCCAGCGCCTGGCGCGACAATGGGATCGCGTTCACCCGTACAACGCGGCCCAGGTGCTCAAGATAGCCGGCACGGCCGACGCCAACCGGTTCGCTGCGGCGTGGCACGATACCATGGACACGCTGCGGCTGGGGCGCGTATGCATCGACGGTTCCCGCCTGCACTACGAATCGCTGGACGGGCAGATGGGCGTTTTCGGTGTGAAGGTTGTGGAGGGGCTCAGCCTGGAAGAGCACATTTCGCGGGAACTCAACCGCCGTTTCGACGACGGCACGGAACCCCCCTTCCGCCCGTTCGTGATACAGGAATCCGGATTCCACTACGCGGGCGTCGTGTATCACCACTGGGTCGCCGACAGCGTATCCATACGCAGTGTACTGCGCGAATGGTTCGTGCGCGTTTATGACCCGCAGCGCGCTCGCGCCGAGCCCCTGCCCCTGGCGCGCGTGGGCTATGCGCGCTTCTTCGAACCGTTCACATGCTCGGCGGCCACGGGCAAGGGGCTGCTGGCGGCGGCACGGTGGATAAGCGCTCTGCGAAAGGCCCGTCGGCTGGACCTGCGCGAAGGCATCGACCTGCGGGTGCGGTTCGCTCTGCGCCATTTCGAGCCGGGCTGGCTGGCGCCCGTCCATGCCGCCGCCCGCAGGCGCGGCGTAACGCTCAACGACCTTTTTCTGGCGGCCATCGCGGTGGTGTGCGACAGACATGTTCCCACCAAACACCGCCCGCGCCGCTATGCCCTGGCGCTGGGGTCGATCGTGGACCTGCGCCCGTATTTCGGAGGCGAGCTGTCGGAGGCGTTCGGATTGTTTCTGGGGTTCACCAACGTGCTGTGCTGTCCGAAGGACCTGCGCGATCGCGAGCGGCTGATACGCTGCATAGCGCTTCAGGGCGAACAGCAGAAGCGCACCGGCCTGGCGCAGGCAAGCGCCCTGCGCATGGCGGCGGGCGTGGCCATCGGACGCTTCGTTCCGCCGGAGCGGCTGCCACAGTTCTATCAGAAACACCTGCCGCTGACCGGCGGAATATCCAACGTCAACATGAACCGCTCCTGGGCCACGCAGTATCACCCGCATCCCCTGCTCGACTACGTGCGCGTATCGCCCACCGGACCGATGATGCCGCTGGTTTTCGCCACCACCACCCTGGGCGACGGCTTTCACGTGGCGCTTACGTATCGTCCGAGCGTCGTACCCGATGACAGGATAGACGCCATGACGGAAACGTTCCGCGAGTTCCTCAGCGCCTTGTAAGCCTCTCAGCGGCCGGCTTTCCTGGCTTCAATCCACAGCAGCAGATGTTCGGCGGGCAGCGCCCCCACAAGCCTGCCGACCTGCTCGCCGCGGCTGTTGAACACCATCAGACACGGAATCCCGCGCACGCCGTAGTCCATGGCGATGCGGTTGTTCGGTCCGGCGCGGTCGGTCAGGTCAACCTTGACGAGCGTGAAGTCGGCCCGCAGACGCGACATGACGGCCGATCTGGAAAACACCTCTTCCTTGAGCGTTCTGCACGGCGGACACCAGTCGGCGGTGAACAGTACCAGCAGCGGCTTGCCGCTCTTTTCGGCAGCTTCTATGCCGCGGTCCCATTCGGTTATCCACGAACCGGCCATGGCGAAGCCGGGACCGAACTTCCACCACGCCACGCATCCCACCGCCAGCACTATCGCAACCGCCAGCCACGCGGAAAAAGCCGGCCGCCGGCAATCCCGGGGCTGCTCGTCGCTCAGGCCGCTATCGGACCTGAAAACGGGATGCGGCGGCAGCAACGATGTCGGGCGCCGGCTCGGTTGTTGAAGCATCTGCCCTCCGGGTATGACGATACTGCCGTGTCATCGACCCGAATCCCCTGCGGCTGACGCAATTTCGCGTTATGGGGCTTCGGAAGGCGGATGGAGAGACGGCCTGCGACCGCGCCGGCGTTCGGACGTCGCGCTGACGATGCGGCAGGCTTCCACCAGCCGCCGGCCGTCAACCTCCTTCAGCGGCACGAACACCCCCGCCGACGGGCGACCGTCGGATGCGTACCTCGCCGCCAGCGCGATGCGGTACAGACCGGCCTGCGAGAAGTCCGGCGCCAGTGCCAGCACCGCCTCGCGACAGTATTGCGCAAGATCGTCCGCGTCGTGCGGCGGAAAAGCCAGACATGCCGCCGCCCTTACGACGCCCGGACCGACGACGAATATTTTCGCGGTGCCGGGGCACGGACCGGCCTGGAGCGACACGAAGCGGAAGTCCGTCAGCACCCTGGCGCAGCGTAACGGCGGGCGGACAAGTTCGCCCAGCTTCTCGATCCCGGCCCTGATGCGCGCTGCCTCCTCGAACCGCAGTGCCTCCGCGGCGCGACGCATGGCGTCCTGCTCGCGGCGCAGCGCGGTTTCCGGTTCGCTCACGGCGCCGATACTGCGACGAACAGCCTCGCGGTAGGCGGCCATGCTGGTGCTGCCGTCGCAGGGCGCGGCGCACCGGCCCATGTCTTTGTATGCGCACGCCCGCCCATGCGGCGCCTGCACAAGAATGTGATAGTGGCGGCACAGGTCGAAAACGTCGGTAAGAAGATCCACCAGCCTCTGAGCGGAGCGGCGATCGTCGAACGGGCCGATAGCGACCCCCGCGCGGCGCGCAGCATCTTTCGTACACACATACTGCGGGAACCGGGCGTCGGGATCGACGTGCACGAACCACGGCTGACGCAGCGACAGGAGTTCTGCGTAGCCGTTCGGAAACAGCCGCCGCGCCGCCTCCAGATAAAGCAGATCGGCCTCGAAGGCGCTGTCGCACGGCGTCCAGCGAACGCGCCGGAGGATCGCGCGATAATCTGCGCGGCGCGATGGTCCGGCGCCCGGCGCGATGCACAGCCGCCGGCGCACCGCGCTGCGCAGGTCCCTGGCGCACAGAAGCTGAAGCGGAACGTCCGATTCGCCCGCCAGCAGAAACACCGCCCATCGCGCCGGCAGACGGCCCACAAAGGCCTCATCGCCGGCCGCAGGATCGTAATCCGCGGCATGGTCGAATATGTCGGCGGCGGCGGTCATCGCAGACATCGTACGAACACAGGCAAAAGCCGAAAAGCCGGCCTGCGCGGCGCAAAGCGAAGGCGCAGCCGCCAGCGGGATACCGCCGCAGTTGTGCCCGTCAGATGCCCGGGCCCTGGCGCGGCCCGGCAAGGACCACGTGCGCAGTCGCCGATCCTCCCGACGACGATGCGCCGCACGCTCCGTGGTTTTCACACACCAGACGCAACCCGCTTCGGCAACACCATGACGGGTTGCGGTGTACGCCAATGTGGACAGCCGAAAAGCATGGTGCAGTCTGAAGCGCGACTCTCACCGTGGAGGCCGACATGCCCCGTCTGTTTTCTTCCGCCGTTGTTCTGATGCTCGCAGTACAGGTTGTCGCCGGCGCGGAGCTGCCGCTGGTCGTCGATGCCGCGCAGTTCGGATCGGCCGGTGGTTTCGGGCCATCCGCGACCGAGCAGGGCCGCACATATCGCTGCGCAAGAGGCGGACAGACCGCGGTTGTGCGCATAGCGAACTGGTGGGGCGGAACCCCGCGCCCGCCGCGCGACGCGCGCTACGTCATCGCCGTGGACTACAGGGACACCTCTCCGGCGCCCGTCATCGTCGAGGCGTCGAGCGGTCTGGGAAGGTATTTCGGGCGCACGGAACTGCATCGCTTCGGCGGCGAAAACGACGGCAGGTGGAAGACCGCCCAGGTGCCGGCCAGCTGGGACCTGCTGATGCTGCCGAAGAACTCGACGGAAGTGGAAATAGCCTTTCGCGCGCCGGCGGATGTGCCGATCGAGCGTCTGACGATCCGCCGGGCGGTTCTGCCCGACGACCAGTCGCGATGGGAGGCCGAGTCCCGCGCATGGGTGGCGCGCGTGCAGAGCGGCAAGGCCGCATCGGCAAAACACGCCGCCGGCGATCAGACCCCCGACATTCCGTCCGCATGGAAGGACAAGCCGTTCGTGCCGTATGTTCGCGCCTATTACGACTGGATCTATCCCAACAGCGCGCCGCAGAAGGGCGAAGCCGGTGCGGCGATATACGTGCGGATGGCGCGCAACGAATTCGAGCCTGCCGCTTTCGCGGTGTGGGCGCAGCGCGACCTGCCGGCGGTGGAGTATTCCGTTTCCGAACTTGTCGGCCCGGCGGGCAGGCTCCAGTGCGAGGTCAGGCGCTACACGGCCGAATACGCTCTGGAGCGCCGCGGCAATGAACTGGTGTGGATGCCGCAGCGTCTGTGGCCGGCGTATCCGGTGAACGTGGCGCGCGGCCGGTCGGCGTGGTTCTATATGTCCATCCGCACGCTGGGAGAGGCAAGCCGGCCGGGGCGGTATGAAGGCACGGTAACGATAAAGGCCGGCGGGACACAGGAACACCTGCCCATAGTGGTCGAGGTGCTGCCGATAACGCTGCTGGACATGGACCAGGCCGGTCTGCGCATGGGCGGATGCGTGACGGGACTGTGCTCGGCGACGGAGATGGCGACGATGCGCGAGCACAACCACAACATGGTGAACCTGTGGGTGGCCGGCGTTCAGCCGGGCATGAAAAAGGCGGGCAACCGCGTCGAACTGGATTTCTATTATCTCGACGACTGGATGAAGCTGGCGCGCGAAAACGGCATCGGCGCCATCGTGTGGTTTCTCGGGGGCAATCCCAACGGATATCCGCACACCCTGTCGCTGGAGCGCGACCTTTATGCGCTGATGTGCGGCAGCACCGAGGCGTTCTTCAGAAAAGCCGGTTCGCCGGAGTTTCGCGGAAAGGTGCTGCCCGAGATACGCGGATATTACGCGCAGTGGCTGAAGGACGTGGTGGCGCACGCGAAAGCGAACAACTGGCCCGAGCTCATATTCACGCCCTTCGACGAGCCGGCGAAATGGGCGTATCCGGAGCCGCGGGCCGACCGCAGCTACAAGTTCGCCATAGGGTGCGGGCCGTGGATACGCGACCATTTCAAGGACGCCTGCGCCCTCATCCACGAGGCGGTGCCGGGAACGAAGGTGTACATTTCCATGCACCGCAACTTTCACCGCAAGGTGCACGGCTACGACGGACGCGTCGGCGAGATATTCATCCCCGACTGCGACATCATCTGCACCAACGCCATAGAGGAGGATCACGACCTGGGCAACAAGGTGCGGCGGGCGGGAAAGATATTCTGGCAGTATTCGGGCGTGAACAGCCGGCGCTACGGATACGGATTCTACTTCGGCGCGTGGGATTCGCGCGGCAGCCTGTGCTGGGCGTACAACTGGGGTGCGCGCTTCGACATAACCGAAGGCTCCAACTGGCAGTACGCGTGGCAATCGCCCTTCGAGACGATCCTCACGCCGGCGTATGAGGAAATCCGCGAGGGCTGGGACGACCGCCGTTACATCGAGACCGCCCGCGCGGCAGCGAAGGCCGCCGGGCGAGACATATCGGCGCTGCTGGAGCAGATACGTAAGGAAACGCTGGAAAACCGCGGCGCCGGCGGACGCGACCTGGTCAATGATTTCTGGGAAACGGGCCGCTCGGCCAGCAAGATGGACCAGTGGCGCGACATGCTCGCCAGAGCTATCGTGGAACTCAGCAGGCGCTGAAGCCCCGGACCGTGCCCGGCACCCCCGGCGGGAGCGACGCCGCCAGCGGGCGCCCGGCGCGGCGGGTGCGGCGCGCTTACACCACCGCTTCTTCCCACGCCTTGCGGAGATAATCGAAGACCTTGGGCAGTTCCTCGTCGCGATTGCCGCGCACACCGCATTCGAGGCTGCAGAAGTCCTGATAGCCGACGAGTTTCAGCCCCTTCATGCCCTCGATGAAGCTGTGCGGCTCCTGTCCGGGCGCGATGCGCGATTTGCCGGTGGCCAGATGCACGTGATGCAGCCACTTGCCGCCGGTCACAAACGCCTGCGTCTGGTCGCGCTCCTCCTTGGACATGTGGTAGAAATCGCCCATCAGGCAGATGCCGGGGTTGTTGAGCTTGTTGCAGATGGCGGCCGCCTGCTCGATGCGGTTGATGTAGAACGTCTCTCCCTTGTTGAGCGGCTCGAGCAGCACGCGGCATTTCACCTTCTGGGCGTAATCGCCGATCTCCGGCAGGATGTCCAGAAGAATCTTGTCCAGTTCCTCCGGCGGCAGTTTGCTCTGACCATGGAAGCACGGGACGAATATCACGCCGGTCGAGCCGATCTCGCCGCCGCGCTCCAGTGCGATTTTCAGGTCGGCTATGCCCTTCTTGCGTTTGTCGGGGTCGAGCGACACCAGATCGCCATTGTGGCTGCCCCAGCACAGGGCTGCGACCTTTATGGTGCTGTCCTTGAGCGCGTCGAGAACGGCTTTTGTCCCCGGGCCGGCTCCGTGCAGTTCTATGCCCGCGCAGCCCCATTTCTGGAGCTTCTCGACCTTCTCCTTCAGCGACTTGCCGGGCACGATTCCTTCCTGGCTGCACAATCTGAGGACGGCCTTGCTGGTTCCCACGGCTTTGGGCTCCTGTGAAAGCGCCGGACGATCGAGCACGCGGATGCTGACGGCAGCCGCTGCCGCTGCCGCCGCGCCCTTGAGAAACCTGCGACGATTCATGTTCATGACTCCTGCTATTTTGCCGCATCTACGGTCGCCGGCGCGACCGCGACAGATCGTTCACTACAGCGCCTGTGCCGGCTCGTCAACTGCCCGGGAGTCGTGCTCCCGGCAGATCGGCTCTACATTTCCGGCGGAAGCGTTTCCAGCTGTCTGGCCGTGAATACCGGGCCTTCCTTGCATACATACACCGGCCCCACGTTGCACCGCCCGCACTTGCCCAGCCCGCACTTCATGCGGTTCTCCAGCGTCGTGTACACGTCGCCCGGATCATATCCGAGTTTCCGCAGGCTCTGGAGGGTGAACCTGATCATCACCGGCGGACCGCACAGCACGGCAATCCGGTTGGCGGGCGGGGGCTTGACGGCCTCCACAAGCTGCGGCACGAAGCCGGTATAGCGACGGTGCGATTCATCGATGGCGCTGGCCGCGGGGTCTTTCATGTTCAGCGGCCGCCAGCCTTCCATCGCGGGCTCCGCCGACAGGCCCGACCCGTCGGGTGCGGGTTTCCAGTCTATGCACAGCCACAGTTTCACATCCGGGCGTTTTTCCCATTCGGCCAGTTCGTCCTTGTAAACGTGATCCTCCCACGTGCGGGCGCCGTACACGATGATGATGTCGCCGTAATCCTCGCGCTTATCGAGGCAGTACTGTATAACGCTGCGCATCGGGGGCAGGGCTATGCCGCCGGCTATGAACAGCAGATCCTTGCCCTTCCACGATTCAACGGGAAAACTGTTGCCGTAGGGTCCGCGGAAGCCCATCAGGTCTCCCTCGACCAGCCGGCGCAATGCCCGCGTTACGCGTCCGGCTTTGCGGAACGTGCATTCGATGTATCCCCTGCGCGTGCTCGAACTGGCTATGCAGAACGTCGCCTCGCCTTCGCCCAGCGCGCTGTACAGACCGAACTGCCCCACGCGAAACTCGAAAGCCTCGCCTTCGGCGGGGTCGGCAAACTCCAGCCGCAGCGTGCGCACGTCGGGCGTTTCATCGCGCAGCGCCGCCACGCGCATCAGATACGGCCGGTAGATGTTGCCCGACGGCGAGGATGTCTTTGCCAGTATTCCCGGCGCCGGCCCGGCCGCGCAGGCACATTGCCCCGCGCCTGTCTGGCCGACCGCGGGCGATGCCGCGCCCGACCGCGCCAGTTCCTGGAGATCCGCCAGAAGGTCCATGCCCCCCGGGCACAGACGTATGCAGCGCCCGCATCCGGTGCACAGTATGCGGCCGAACTTCTCCGGATAATAGCGGAACTTGTGCGACAGGCGCTGGCGCCAGCGGCTGGCCTGATCGGGCCGCGGATTGTGCCCCGAAGTGTGCAGCGTGAACAGCGGAAACGCGCACGCATCCCAGTTCTTCTGCCGCAGGCCCGTCCGACCCGAAAACTCGTCCTGAATGTCGAAGCAGTGGCACGTGGGACACACGAAGGCGCATGTGCCGCAGGCGATGCACGAGCGCGCCGACCTCTCCCACAGCGGGTCATTGAAACGCTTCTCCAGCGCCGCTCTGACCATGCCGGCGTCGAAGTGATTCGGTATGCTTTCCCGCGCCCTGCGGCGGAGGGCCTCCAGCTGCGGCAGCTCGCCCCCGATGACCTTCTTCTGATCGGCGGGCACTTTCTGGAGCAGCGCGCGGCCGGCCTCGGTCCATGCTTCGGCTATGAAACTGCCGTCTTCCATCGGCGTCAGCAGCACGTCGCCGATGCCGACCCCCGCCGGATCGACCCCCACCCACTGGCAGAAACACGCCCTGTCAACGGGCTGCGTGCAGGCCGCCACCACGAAAGCGATGTTCCCCGCGCGCTTTTCGAAGAAGACATCGTGATAATCCCACCCGAACAGCGGCGACAGTATCTGCGGGGCGGCCGCGTCGCACGGCCGGGCGCCGAATACGACAACCCGCGGGGCCGGCACGTCCACGTCTTCCAGAAGCCATCGCTTCCCGTCGCGGCTTATGCGCAAGATGGGCTCCGTGCGCGGAAACCACACCGCTTTCGGACTGTGCACGGGCAATCCCCTGCCCAGACCGCTCGCATTCGAAAGATCGGTTGACAGCTCGCGGTACTCAACCGCCGCGGACGTCGTGGCCACCGGCGCCACCACCCGATGGCCCGCCGACAGCAGGGCTGCCGGCCATTTGCCCACGGCACCGGCGCTCAGCAGCACGCGCTCCAGAGGAGCCGGCGCCGTCCGACTTGTCTTCTCATGAGTCTCCACGGTCATGACTCACCCGCAAAAGCGCCCGGCCGCTGTTATGCGGCGGCCCGGCGACTGATATCCCGACACGCCGTCTTTCCCGCCGACCGACCCGCTCACACGATGAAATCATCGCGGTCCTGCGGGCGATAGTCGGCCTGAAGCGGCACGGCCGACGGATCCGCCCCGGCGACGTGTCCGAAATTACGGAACGCCGACCGGGCCATCGCCGCACCCAGTATGTTTATCGGTATGCCGGCGGGACACGCCGCCTGGCATGCGCCGCAGCCGATGCATCGTCCGGCCAGGTGAAACGCCCGCACAATGTGCCATGCGAGGTTCCCCGGTCCGTCGGCCGCCGTGGGAAACCACTGCGGCTGATTGCGCTCCGCGAAGCACTGCTCGCAGTTGCACATCGGACACGACCCGCGGCAGGCGTAACACCTGATGCACCGCGAAAACTGCTCGACCCAGAAAGCCCAGCGCTCTTCGGGGGCCTTGCGCATCAGCGCATCGAGGGCCTCGTACACCGAAGCATCGAAAGGCACGGGCCTGTCGTCCGACGGACGGCCCTGCTCCGCCGCGGCGACGGTCTTCCAGGCAGCGTCCGGATCCATCGCGCCCAGAAACCGGCCGTCGTCGTCCACGAGGAAGATCACCAGCGACTGCGGTTCGATCTGCTTTTCCTGCCGCAGCACGTTTATCGCCGCCACCTCGCTGCGGCGAGCGACAATGCCCACCGGCAGCAGCGACCTGACGGCGGCGTTCTTCAGGAACCGCGCCAGATTGCACGCCTGGCCGCGGGGGCTGACAAACTTCGCCGCCTCTGCCGCGCTTGTCACCCACGTCGGCCGCGGGCGGCATACGGTCCAGTTCTGAATCCACCCGATGGCGGCTTTGATCTTTCCGTTTTCGAATGCCGATGCTATCGCGCTTATCATGGCCGGGTCTGCCGCCGGAACCTCGCCGGCGCCGACCGCCGCCGCCGCGGTCATCGGCGGACTGCCAGCCTCCGGAACAGGCCGCGGCGCACGGTCGCCCGCCACGCGCCGCAGCGACTCGTACGGTCCCAGCGACCTTATGCGGGCGGTGAAGTTCTCGACCGTCCTGACCCATTTGTTGCCTTCGGCGGCCGATATCCACGCCATCTCCAGCCGGCGCAGATCGAACCCCAGCGCATCGAGAAGATCGCGCAGCAGAGCCCACCGCCTGCGGGCGCGGAAGTTGCCGGCCGTGTAGTGGCAGTCGCCGGGGTGGCAACCGCTTATGAGCACGCCGTCGGCGCCCTGTAGAAACGCGCGCAGAGGAAAGGCGATATCGATCCGCCCGGTGCACGGCAGCATCAGCGGGCGGACGTTGGGCGCGTACACCATGCGGCTGGTGCCCGCCAGGTCCGCCCCCGCATACGTGCACCACTTGCATACGAAAGCGACTATCTTCGGCTCGAAGGCCGCAGCCGCCTGTGCTGACTGTGTGGTTTCGACCGCTGTCATATTCTCTCGCTGTCTTCCGGCGCTGCCGGCCGGCGGAGCGACCCCGCCGCGCCCGGCGCCGGAAACGTCATGTGCTCGCCAGTTCGGCCAGAGCCGCCACCATCTGTTCGTCCGTGAATCCGTCCAGCTCGATGGACTTGCTGCGGCACAGCGAAACGCACGTGCCGCAACCCTGGCACAAACCGGAATTGACGCGCGCCACGACCTTTATCAGGTTGCCGCGGCGGTCGCGGATCTCCTCGCGCTCGATGGCCTTGTACGGACAGGCCGCGGCGCACGTGAAGCACCCGATGCATGTCGAATACACCGGCGGGGGCGCTCTATGGACGCGGGCGACGATCGGATCGCGCTGGAGCTCGTTTCTCGACAGCAGCCCCAGCACCTTCGCCGCCGCCGCCGATGCCTGGGCGACCGATTCGGGTATGTCTCTGGGACCCTGACAGGCCCCGGCGAGGAATATGCCGGCGGTATTGGTCTCCACGGGCCTGAGCTTCGGATGAGCCTCGCTCAGCCAGCCGTCGGCGTCGTAACCTATGCCCAGCTTCTGGGCCATCTGGCGCACGTCGCTCTGCGGCACGGCCGCCGTCGCCAGCACGACCATGTCGGCCTTTATGTCCAGACGCTCACCGCCATTGAGCGTGTCGGCGGCCTGAACGATCAGCGCCCCGTCCTCGGAATAAATGCGCGCCGCCCGCGAGCGTATGTATGCCACGCCGTCAACCTCGGCGGCGCGGCGGAAAAACTCGTCATATCCCTTGCCCGGCGTGCGCACGTCCATGCACAGAACGATCGCCCTGCCGCCGTGCACCTTGTGCCGATACAGCATGGCGTGCTTGGCCGTGTACATGCAGCATATCTTGCTGCAATAGGCCCGGCCCGCGGCCGGATCGCGCGAGCCGGCGCACTGCACGAACACGACCGTCCGCGGCTCCCTGCCGTCGGAAGGACGCCGTATCTCCCCGCCGGTCGGGCCCGACGCCGACGCCAGGCGCTCGAACTGAAGCGCGGTTATCACGTCGGGATGATCGCCGCCGGCATAAGCCGTCAGCGCTTCCTTGCCCAGCACGTTGAATCCCGTCGCCACGACCACGGCGCCGACGTTCTCGGTTATCAGCTCGTCCTGCTGTTCGTAGTCGATCGCGCCCGTCGGGCAGACCTTGGCGCACACGCCGCACTTGCCCGTCCTGAACTTCGTGCAGAAGGCGCGATCGATCACGGGTTTGTTGGGCACGGCCTGCGGAAACATCACGCCGATCGCCGTCCGCATGCCCAGAGACTCGTCGAACTGGCTGGGAATCTTCTTCTGGGGACATTTCTGCCAGCACGTGCCGCAGCCGTTGCATTTGGTCCAGTCCACGCTGCGCGCCTTGCGGCGGATGGTGACGGTGAAGTTGCCGACGTATCCGTCAACCTGTTCCACCTCGCTGTATGTTTCCAGACGGATGCGCGGATGCGACGCCGCCTCCACCATGCGCGGCGTCAGGATGCACTGCGAGCAGTCCAGCGTCGGAAATGTCTCCGAAAGCTGCGCCATGTGCCCGCCGATCGACGGCGCGCGCTCCACCAGTATCACATCCAGCCCGCCTTCGGCTATGTCCAGCGCGCACTGAATGCCGGCGATGCCGCCGCCTATCACCAGCGCGCGCTTCGTCATCGGCACGCGTATGGGCAGCAGCGGCGAATTGCGCATAACGCGGGCGACGGTGGCCCGCACCAGCTCTATGGCCTTCTCCGTCGCCACCGCCCTGTCGGTGTGCACCCATGAGCACTGCTCGCGCAAATTGGCTATCTCGCACAGATACGGATTCAGACCCGCCGCGGCACACGTGCTGCGGAACGTCTTCTCGTGCATGCGCGGCGAACAGGCGCCCACCACCACGCCCGTAAGTTTGTGAGCCTTTATGGCGTCGCGTATCTGCGCCTGCCCCGGCTCGGAGCACGTGTACCGGTAGTCAACCGCATACACCACTCCGGGAAAGTCCCTGGCCGCCTCGGCCACGCGGGCGCAATCGACCGTCCGGCCTATGTTCTCGCCGCAGTGACAGATGAATACGCCAATCCTCGACACGACTGCATCCTCTGGATCGCCATCGGTCCCGGCCGACAAACCGGCCAGGCCCGACGCAACCCCGTCATACCGCCGCGGGCTGGAGCTTTACGGGCACAAAATGCTTCTCCAGCCCCAGTTCCGCGCGGTCGATTCCCATCGCCAGACCCATCAGCTGCGTGAGGTAAACCACGGGCAGCGCGGATTCTCCGGGCCGGTTGAACTCGGCCTGGCGCATGTCCAGGTTGCTGTGACACATCGGACAAGCCAGACATATCACGTCGGCTCCGGCCCGGCGCGCCGAATCGCACACGCGCCTCGACAACCTCAACACCGCCTCCTTGCGCGATATGGCGAACGAACCGCCACAGCATTCCGTCGCCATGCTCCACCGCACGGGCTGCGCGCCCAGCGCCCTGACGACCATTTCCATGCCGCGCGGCTCCTCTACCTCGCGCTCGCCGGTAATGCTCCCCGGACGCACCAGCAGACATCCGTAGTAGCACGCGACCTTTATCCCCCCCAGCGGCGCCTTCACGCAGGCGCGAATGGCATCCTCGCCCATCTCCGCGAAAAACTTCAGCACGCTCAGCGGTCTGACCCTCTCCAGTCCCGCATCCGCCGGCAGCCCCAGGGCATCGGCCAGCCGCGCCGCCAGCCCCCCATGCTGCTGCATCTCGTGGGCCGCGATGGCCAGCCGCTGAAAACACATCGCGCACGGCGCCAGAACGCGCGTAAGGCCGGCCCTGGCGGCCTTGGCAAGCGTGTCGGCCGCCATGCACAGCGCCGCCTCACGGTCAAGCGCATGGGCCGAGGTCGCACCGCAGCACACCCAGTCGGGAACCTCGCGCAACTCCACGCCCATATGGCGCGCAACGGCCCGCAGCGACCGGTCATACTCAGCCGCCGTGCCGCTGAGGCTGCACCCCGGGTAGTAGCCCACGGCCCCGCTGCGTCCGGACGTAACGTCCTGTGAAATCATGCCTTGCCCCCGTTCTTTTTCAGCGATTCTATGGCTTTCCTGAGTCTTTCCGTATCAACGGATGCGCCCGGAAGTATGTGAAGCTTGCCCTTGCGCAACATCGCGGGCGCAAGATGCGCGTCGGCAAGCAGATGGCCGGTGCGCAACTTATAGCCCATCACCATCGACATTTCGTGTATGCGTCCGCGGGACAGCGCCTGTGCCAGAAACGTCTTGTGAAGCGCCTGAATGTCGCGCGCCCGTCTGGTGGAGGCGGCAACGCCTCTGCGCAGGGCTTCCTGGCGCAGCACGTCCATCGTGCCCGCTATGTCAACACCCTGCGGACAACGGGTGGTGCACGCCAGACAACCCGCACACAGCCACGGCGTCTCCGCCGCCAATGCCTTTTGGGCGTATTGCGACCCCGCTTCTTCGCCGGCGAACGTCCATTCCAGCTGGAGAAGCCGCATTACCCGCGTGGGACTTATGTCCATCTCGCCGGGCACATTCTGTGGACAACCGGCAGCGCACCTGCCGCACTGGTAGCATTTGAGCGGCGAGATACCCAGTTTTTGCGCAATCAGGTCGGCCAGAGTGAGGACGGAAGAGGACGATCCGTGCGCGTCGTGATCGGCACGTTCCATCGCTATCTATACTCCTCGCCCGAGCGGTTTGTTCCGTCGGGACGGACAGTCTTGCAGGTAACCTATGGCCCGTCAAGGGTGATATTTGCAGCAGGAATCCACGCCCATTGCCCCCCGCCCTCATGTGTAAGCAACATAACCGCATCCCCCTCAAATCTTACGAGAATCTCGTCATCGCCGCGCTGGCGAACAGCGCATGATCCCCCGCTTATGCGTCGCACCCGCCCCCTGCCGCCGCTTACCGGGCCTTCATACTCCAGATATTCGCGGCGGTGGTCCGGCAGCCGCCTGGTCACAGTGCGCGCCGTAATCGGCCATGCGGGCGATTGCCACGTGGCGAGTTTCGCGCCCGGTTCCAGCTCAAGCATGATGTCGTAATGTGCCTGGCCGAAACCCTCGTGAAGCAGCACGACATACCTGCGCCAGAACCCGCCCCGCTGGCCGGTGCCGGCATTTTCGCCTGCGTTAACTGATTGATTATCAGACACTTGACCAATCGCCAGGTTGTAGCGCTCGTCGCTGCGCCGCCTCACACGGCCGCCGCCACCATGTCGCCCACCTGCGTGGTGCTGAAGCCCATTTTGCCGGCGGCCTGGCTGGCCATGCGCGGAGTAACGCTCATTATCGCCGATTCTATGCGCCGACCGGCCTCGATGAGCCTGGCATCATTGCGCTGCGTGCCGAGCTCGCTGAGCAGCATGCTCATGGCATTGATGGCCGCTATGGGGTTGATTACGTTCTGACCGGTGTACTTCGGCGCCGAGCCCCCCATCGGCTCGAACATGCTCAGGCCTTTCGGGTTGATGTTTCCGCCGGCGGCCACGCCCAGCCCGCCCTGTATCACGGCCGCCAGGTCGGTGATGATGTCGCCGAAGATGTTGTCGGTGACGATGACGTCGTAATATTCGGGGTTCTTCACCATCCACATGCAGCAGGCATCGACGTGGTTGTAATCGCGTTTGACGTCGGGGTATTCCCTTTCCCCTATCTCATTGAACGCCCGCCACCACGTATCGCCGGCAAAGGTCAGCACGTTGGTCTTGTGCACCAGCGTAAGCATCTTCTTCGGGCTGTTGCGGCGACGGCACAGCTCGAAGGCATAACGTATGGCGCGCTCCGCGCCGAAGCGCGTGGTGCAGTTTATCTGCGTGGACACCTCGGCGGGCGTGCCCTTGTACTGCACGCCGCCCATGCCCGTGTAGATGCCCTCGGTGTTCTCGCGGACGACGATGAAGTCTATGTCCTGCGGACCCTTGCCCTTAAGCGGCGTCTCCACGCCCGGAAAGAGCCTCACCGGACGCAGGTTTATGTACTGGTCCAGTTCGAAGCGCAGCCGGAGAAGCACGCCCTTCTCCAGGATTCCCGGAGCGATCTTCGGATGTCCCACCGCGCCCAGATATATGGCGTCGAAGGTGCGCAGTTCGGCGATCTCCTCGTCGTGGATCACAGGAATGTTCTGGCGCGCCGGGTCGCCGCCGCGCGCCAGATACCGCTCGCCGCTTATGTCGAAATGCTTCGTTTCGATATTCAGCCCCACCTTCGCGCACACCGCCCGAAGCACCTTCAGACCCTCGGCAACCACCTCCGGGCCGGTTCCATCGCCGCCTATTACCGCAATGCGCATGAGTCAATGCCGCCTTTCTGACGATAACTGATCGCTGTCGTGCGCTCCGCCAAAGGCGGCACACGCCGCCCGCAGCAGACGCACCGTCTCCCGTAGTTTAGTGGCGCCGCCATGCCCGGCAAGCCGCGCCCGCCCCGCCGCTCCGCGACTATGCAAGCCTCCGCTCGTAATTGAACCGGAACGTCTTTGCACAGCGCCCCGGCAGGCGCTGCCACTCTTCCGCCGGAGAGGGCGACCCCACAAGATCGACCACCAGATGGGCCGCGCGTATCCGCTCGTTGGGGCAGTTACGCAGGTCGAACGGCTCAACCGGCCGGAACGTCCACAGCCCGCGCTCCAGCCGCGGCATGATGCGCGTGCCGCGCCGGTCCTCGAATACTCCGCCGAGCCACTGTTCCGACAGCCGGGCGCGCGTCACCAGCAGCGCCGGACGGCCGAACACCACCACCGAGCACGGACACGGGCACGCCGCGGTGATTTCCTCCAGCTGCCGGCGATCGGCTTCGACGGACAGCGTGACGCACGCAGCGCCCATCTCGGCCAGTTTGCGGGCGGCCAGCGCGTTGAGCACGCCCAGACCAGGTCCGGCTTCCATCCGCACGCCCGCCCGCTCCGCCAGATACCATCCCCCGAAGCTGTTCACCTCCACCACAATGTCGTTGCGCCGGCATTCGTCGAGCAGCCCGCGGAGAGAAGCAATCTCGTCTTCAAAAAACACCGCCGGCAGCGCCGCCACAAGTTCGATATGCCCGCACAGCCGGCGCAGACGGTCCAGCGTTTCGCCGTCGGGTTGCTCGACGATGATGCCTCGCGGCGCAATGCGCATGTGCGCGATGTGCCGCACGAATTCCGCCGCCTGCGACGCCTCCAGCCGCGCTCTGTCGGGCGGGCTGCCTGGCGTCAGCCGGTTGTCGGGATGAGGCGGCTGTGCCGCAATGGCCCGGTACACTTCCGCGGATAGCTCGACGCCGAGCGGCCTGTCGTCCCTGCGCAGCATCTGCCGGACAGACGCGCACACACGCTGTTCGATGGCGTTGGCCGCCCGGGGCACCAGCAGATACTCCTCGTCGCTGGCGGAAAGGCGACGCGGAGGCTGGCCATCGACTTCGCCCAGCCGCTGGAAAAGATCGCGAACGGCAACCGCCTTATATTGCCGCTTGACGCGGGTTCTGGGCATGGTCCAGCGGACGCTCCGGCCGGCACATTCGCAGCAGCACTCTATGGCGCGGTCGGTGATGGTTATGCGCAAGTCATATCCGGCGTCCTGCGGTTCATCCGCGGCTGCAACGGAGGTTGCCGCGGCGCCTGCCGGTGCCCGTCCCAGGGCAAGCCCCGTCAGCCCGTCGCGCCCGCCGTCAAGATAGGCGCACGTCATCTGCCGGCCCGTGTAGTCGCCAAGCGAGCGGGCTTCATCTTCCAGCGCGGCCGGATCGGCGCTGCCGTCGAGCGCTTTTCTATAGAGCGACACTGCTCTGGCCACCCATGCGGCGTTCTTGAGCCGTCCTTCGATTTTTATCGCGGCCACGCCCGCGCGGCGCAGATCGCCCAGCCGTCCGACGACGCACAGGTCGCGCATGGAAAGCGGCGTGCCGGCGTCGCGCCCGCCGATGGTCCAGGGCACACGGCAGGGACTGGTGCACATGCCGCGGTTGCCGCTGCGCCCGCCGACCCAGCTGGACAGAAGACATCGACCGGATACGCAGAAACACAGCGCACCCTGGGCGAAGACCTCCACGCCGATAGGCGCGGCAGCCGCCGCAGCGCGGATCTCCTCGAGCGTCAGTTCGCGCGCCAGCACCACGCGCGACGCTCCCAGTTGCGCCGCCGCCGCCACGTCGGCGCTGCTGGTCATGCACGTCTGCGTGCTGAAATGGAACTCCAGACCGTAGATAGGCCGCAGCGCCAGCAGCGCCGGATCGCGCACCAGCACCGCATCCACCCCGCATTGCCGTGCCAGTTCCAGCGCGCGCGCCGCCTCGCCCAGTTCGCGCTGCGATATGTCGGTGTTGAGCGTCAGGTACACGCGCCGGCCGCGCGCGTGCGCGACAAGCACCGCCTGTCGCAGCTCCTCCGGATCGAAATTGCGCGCCCGCCGCCGGGCGTTCAGATTCCTCAGCCCCAGATATACCGCGTCCGCGCCCGCATCGAGCGCGGCAACAAGACATTCGGCATCGCCCGCGGGGGCCAGCAGTTCCATATTCGACCGTTCAATCTGTGTGGCACCGCAACCGGCCGCGCGCCGGCAATTCCTCATTCGCCGGCCGTCGGCGAAACAAGTCTATGCGGCGATAGGTCTGCTGACCACCGGCAATCGTTGCCGGGCGCAGCCGCTTGTGCCCCTGCCAGCGTCTTCGCCTGAACGGCGTTCGTCTATATGATACTCTGCCGTATGACAAGCGCGCTTTCGGCCAGGTCGTCTGTGGTGTCGTCCGCCATGTGGTTCACGGTGTTGTGGGCATCAACCGTCATGGCGGCAGGACGGTTCGACTCGTTCACGGCCAGGTTTGCGAAAACGCCCGATCAGGCCGCCGTCGTCGCGGCAACGCTCGTGGGCGGCGCGGGCACGGAATGGCTGTGCGGCGGGGGTTTTGCGCCCGACGGCACGGTGGTCACCGCCGGCACATGCCTGGGTCCTTCGCTGGAAATCGGCGGCGTGCGCACCGTCGTTCTTGGAACCGACAATCCGGCGCCGCCAGCGCCGCAGCAGAAGCCGGTAACCGACCGTTCGGGCCGCCCGCAACTCGACAAGGACGGCAAACCGCGGCTGGAGCCGTTCTCCTGGCGACACGAAAACGCCACCGGATTCGTGGTGCGACTCTCGCCTGACGCCAGAAAAGTGCTTTCGGTAACGCGGCTGCCGTGGAAGAGCGCGGCTATCACCAGCGCCGCCGTCGATGCCGAAGGCTGCATATACATCGCCGGACCATACAGCGACGGCGCTGCCCTGCGCAGCATCACCTCCGACGCACGCGCGCAGACCGCAGGCGCCGAAGGAGCCGACAAGGCATCATGTCAGCGCGTGTATCTGGCGAAACTCGCGCCCGCCGCGGACAAAGCGCTGTGGGTGCGCATGATGGAGGGCGCCTCGGCATGCCCGCGCGTGCGCATCGACAAGGCCGGCAGAGTGATATTCACCGGCCCGGATTATCGCATATTCAAATCCGACGGGTCCGTGGAGCTGGTGAAGGCTGTCCCCGGCGGGCTGGAAGGACACGTGGCGGTGCATCCCGTTGACGGCACTTATGCCCGCGGCGGAGAACATCACTGGCCCACCGGGCGCGAGCCGTGGCGCTGTCCCACTCTCAACATCTTCCGCCCCGACGGGCAGCTGCTTTATCAACTGTATGACTGGGGCGGACCGTACGTCGGGCTGGATAATCTCCGGCTGGTGTCGGACACGGCCATACGCGGCGTGATGTACGACGACGAGGGCAACCTGATAATCCACGCGTGGTCGGACGGCGGCAATTCGGTAGCCGTCATGCAGCCCAACGACATCCGCCGCCCGCACGGCGCATTTGCGCGCGGCCTGAAAATGGACCTTTCGGGCGCGAACGTGCTCAGCGCCGCCTACATCCTCAGGATAGAGACCGCCAATTACAAGGTTGTCGATGGCACCGTGTGGGTGGCGTATCATCCCACCACCACCAAACCCAACAGCATATGGATAGAAGCGTTCGCGCTGGCCGCCGATGGCTCGATGTGCATAGCGGGCAGGTCGGCCAGCGGACTGATACGCACCGGCAACGCGATAGGCGGCGGCCAGCCCGCCGGGCCCTATGTGGCCGTCCTCAGCCGCCGTTTCGACTCGCTGCGGTTCTGCTCAAACCTCCCGGGCTGCGGCAAAACCCAGGTGTGGGGCGATGAGGAGTGGGGCATAGCCTCGGGAATGGTCGGCGGCAAAGCGCGGGTGATGTTCCTTTCCGGCGCGGTGGCTAAAGAAGCCATTTACGATGAGGAATTAGCGCCGCCAGCCGTGAATCCTGCCCAGGCCGGCTTCGGCGGCGGGCACACGGACGGGCATATAGTCGTTCTCGAACTGTAACGCCGCGCGATACGGCGAAAAGCGGAGGCATCTCAACTCATGAAAGCGCGATCTGCTGCTGTTGTGGTCATCGTGCCGGCATTGCTGGCGCTGGCGGCCGCCCAGAAGACCAGGCCCATGCCGGCGCCCGGACAGGAGTTCTTCTTCGAACCGGGCAGTTTCAGGTACTATAGCGCCGACATCGAGTTCCGCGACCCGACAGACCGGAAATGGCCTAACTTCTTTTACGGCAAACCCGCCGGCGGCACGCACAGGTACGACCCGGCCGCTCCACAGGCGTCTTTCACGGTGGTTTTCGACAAGATGGCCCAGCCGCGCGGCGATCAGAGCCGCAAAGTTCTGGGCGAATTGTGCAAAGGCGACGCGCCGCCGACGGTAAGCCTCACGGTCAGCGCCATGAAACCCCCGGCCGTGGAGAAGGTGGAGGTCGATACCGGTAAAGGCAAGGTCATACGCGAGGTGGAACTCTGCGAGCTCGACGCCGTGCTCGCCGTCGGCGACCGCAAGATAAACATCCGGCCGAAAGCCTCGTTCAACTACCACGCCAGCCGCGAGGGCGCAATCGAGCGCGTCAGCATCGAGGCCAGGTTCACCATCCACGCCGCCGCCCTCGGGCTGAAGGATATGCCGGGCGACTCCGAAATCGCCGTGCGGTTCTGCGTGAACGGGTCGGTCTCGAAGGGCACGGCGGGCAAGAAATGACCGCCCGGCGCGCGGTACTGCTCGGGGGAGGTTGCGCAATGTACGTTTGCTTTTCCGCGGTCGCGCTTGCAATGGCCCTGTGGTGTGCGTGCGCCGTCAGCGCCGAGCCGGGTTCGCAGATGCCGCAGTACCGGCCGCCGGATACAAGCGTCGCCGATGCCCGGGGGGCAGGTCTGCGTCCGCGGTTGCTGGTGCTTACGGACATCGGCGGAGACCCCGACGATCAGCAGTCGATGATCCGGCTGATGGCGTTCGCCAATGAGTTCGATATCGAGGGCCTTATCGCCAGCGCATCGGGCACGCCGGGAGAATTAAAAAAGGAGATAACGCAGCCCCATCTCATCCGCCAGATCGTCGAAGCCTGCGGCAAGGTGCTGCCGAACCTCCGGCAGCATGCCGAGGGTTATCCGCCGGCGGAGGAACTGATTGCGAAAATCAAAAGTGGCAATCCGCATCGCGGGTGGAAGAACGTCGGAGACGCACACGACACCGAAGGGTCGCAATGGATAGTGCAGGCGGGCATGCGCGACGACCCGCGCCCGCTGAACATCGTCATCTGGGGCGGACAGACAGACCTGGCGCAGGCCCTGTGGCGCGTGCGCGCGGACCGCGGCGAAGACGGTCTGCGACGTTTCATCGGCAAACTGCGCATCTACGACATAAACGACCAGGACGGTATCGCCGAAAGGATGTGGCAGGCGTTTCCCGGCATGTTCTACATACTGGCCAAGGCTCCGCCCGGAGTGGACCGGCGCGAAGGCGCATATCGCGGCATGTATCTCGGAGGCGATATTTCGCTTACCTCGCGTCAGTGGATAGACGAGCACGTGCGCGTCGGACACGGCCCGCTGGGGGAGCTGTATCCGACCAGAACATGGACGGCGCCCAACCCTCATTCGACTCTGAAGGAAGGGGATACGCCGTCGTGGTTTTATTTTCTGCCCAACGGCCTGAGCGACAGCGAACATCCTGACTGGGGCTGTTGGGGCGGCAGGTTCATGCGCGATGCCAACGGCATCTGGCGCGACGCTCGGGACACGGTTGCCGGCGAAACCAGCGCCCGGGCCACGGTATGGCGCTGGCGGCCGCATTTCCAGGCGCATTTCCAGGCCCGCATGGACTGGTGCGTCAGGCCGCCCGGCCAGGCCAACCACGCCCCGCTGGCCGTGTGCAATGGCGATCGCACGCGCAACGTGCTGCGGCTGGAGGCGCGTCCCGGACAGACCGTGCGCCTCTCGGCCGCCGGAAGCACCGACCCCGACGGCCACAAAATCTCCTTCCGCTGGTGGGTTTATCGGGAAGCAGGCACATACGCCAACGATGTGCCCATCGACGGGGCCAGCACCCCGGAGGCCTCCATCGCCGCCCCGGCCGACGCAGGCGCGGATATTCACGTGGTGCTGGAAGTCAGCGACGACGGCGCGCCTCCGTTGACGAGCTACCGCCGGGTGATATTGCAGGTCCGATAACGCACCAGCATAGCCGGGTTCCGACGTCGCCTTTCACTCGTACCCGCGCCGACAGCAGGCCGACCGCGACAATCCCGACGTTCGCACCCCTCGGACGGTGTTCGAACCCGATTGCCCGACAGCGGCCGAGGCGGCGCTGGCGAAGAAGGCGATAGCGTTCACGCCGAAAGGGCCTACCAGACCTGCGCTTTACTGGCGACAAAGGGCGCGCGGCGTGCTATCATCGTGCGCGATGCCGGCCGTCATGCCGGCGTTCAAAACCATGCCACCACTAGCATCTGCCGATGACGTGTTCAGGTCTGCTTTCCGGATAAACCGGGCGATAGAGCAGTTGCAGAAGAGTTTTTTCAACTTCTGTCCCGGCGAGACGTGGACGCCGCCGGTGAACCTCTATGAGACGGAATCGGAGTACGTGCTGTGCGTGGACCTTGCGGGAGTGGAGAAGGACAAGATAGACCTGTCGATCGAGGCCGGCATATTGCGTCTGCGCGGACGCCGGTCGGTTCCGCGCTGGCCCGAGGTTCCCGGCGAGGCGCCCCCGCAGCATCTGCGCGTTCATCTGATGGAGATAGATCACGGACCTTTTTCGCGCAGCATAGAGTTGCCGCGGGACGTTGACAGCTCGCGGATAACGGCCGTCCACAACAACGGATTGCTCTGGATACGTCTGCCAAAGAAATAGCGCCATGCCGGAAACGCAGGTCATAGAACGGAACGACGAAGCGACCGTCATACGTCTCGGCGGCGACGGGCAGCAACTGCGCATACCCAATCTGCTGCCCGTGCTGCCCGTGCGCAATGTGGTCGTGTTTCCGGGCACGGTCATGCCCCTGACCATCGGCCGTCCGAAAAGCAAAAGCCTGGTGGACGAAGTGGCGCCGGGGCAGAAGCTGGTGGGCGTGGTGATGCAGCGCAAGGCCGAGGTGGAAGACCCCGCGCTGGCCGATCTGCATCAGGTGGGCTGCGTGTGCGCCATACTCAAGGTGCTCAGGCTGCCCGACGGTAATCAGTCGCTCATCGTTCACGGCCTGCTGCGCTTCCGCCTGATGGATATCGTGAAAACCGACCCCTTCCTCGTGGGGCGCATAACCGTGCTGGAAGAGGTGCTGGCCGGCGGTCCGCCCATGGAAGCGCTGGTGGCGTCGGTGCGGCAGCAGGCCAACCGCATGATCGAACTGCTGCCCAACACCCCCGAGGAGGCCGCGCAGGTTCTCAACAGCATCACCAGCCCGTCGGCACTGGCCGATTTCCTGGCAGCCAATCTTCAGGCCGAACCGCCCGAAAAACAGGCGCTCCTGGAGGAGCTCAACGTCGAGGCGCGTCTGCGCACCATCGCCGCACGGCTTGCCGCTCAACTGGACATACTCGAGCTTCAGCACAAGATAAACAAACAGGTCAGCGAGAACATCGACCGCTCGCAGAGGCGCTACTTCCTCCAGGAACAGCTCAAGGCCATCCGCAAGGAACTCGGCGAATCCAGCGGCGGGGCGCCGGCGGACATCGAGGAACTGCGCAAGAAGCTCCAGGCCGCCAACCCTCCCGAAGCCGTGATGAAGGAGGCCATCCGCGAGCTGGAACGTCTGGAGTCGCTGCCCGAAGCTTCTCCGGAATACGGCGTAATACGCACGTATCTCCAGATACTCAGCGAACTGCCCTGGAACGTGCTGACCGAGGACAAACTGGACCTCAATAACGCCCGCGCCATACTGGACCGCGACCATTACGATCTGGAGAAGGTCAAACGGCGCATCATCGAGTATCTGGCGGTGCGCAAGCTCAAGCCGGACGGCGGCGGGGCCATCCTGTGCTTCGTCGGACCACCCGGCGTGGGCAAGACCTCGCTGGGCAAGAGCATCGCCGAATCCATGGGCCGGCGCTTCATACGCATGGCTCTCGGAGGCGTGCGCGACGAAGCGGAGATACGCGGCCACCGCCGCACCTACATCGGCTCCATGCCCGGCAGGATAATCGCCGAAATCCGCAAGGCCGGCACGCGCAACCCCGTCATGATGCTCGACGAGATCGACAAACTCGGCGCCGATTTCCGCGGCGATCCGGCCAGCGCGCTGCTGGAGGTGCTCGACCCGGCCCAGAACTCCACCTTTACCGACCATTACCTCGATGTGCCCTTCGACCTGTCGAAGGTGCTGTTCATAACCACGGCCAACACCATGGACCCGGTGCCGCCGGCCCTGCGCGACCGCATGGAGGTAATCGAGATTCCGGGCTACACCGACACCGAGAAACTGCACATCGCGCGGCGCTATCTGGTGCCCCGCCAGCTCGATGCGTGCGGCCTGACCGACAAGCAGGTCCGTTTCCAGGACACCGCGCTGAAGTTCATCATCGAGAGCTACACGCGCGAGGCGGGCGTGCGCAATCTCGAGCGCAACATCGGCAGCATCGCCCGCGCGGTTGCCGCCGAGATTGTCGGCGGAAAAACGCAGCATGCCACCATCGACCGCCGCGAGGTGCAGCGCATTCTGGGGCCCCCGAAGTTCGAACCGGAACTCGCCTCGCGCACGAGCGTCCCCGGCGTGGCCACGGGCATGGCGTACACGCCGACGGGCGGCGAGATACTGTTCATCGAGGCCACCCGCATGCCGGGCAAAGGGCAGATAATGCTGACCGGCCAGATAGGCGACGTGATGAAGGAATCGGCGCAGGCCGCCTTCAGTCTGGTGCGCTCGCACGCCTCGCAGCTGGGCATCGACGCCAAAGCACTGGCCGAGAGCGATGTGCATGTGCATGTGCCGGCCGGTGCGGTGCCCAAAGACGGTCCCAGCGCCGGACTGGCCATGTTCGTGGCGCTGGCGTCGCTGCTGCTGGACAGGCCAGTGCGGCATGACGTGGCCATGACCGGCGAGATAACCCTGCGCGGGCTGGTACTGCCGGTGGGCGGCCTGAAGGAGAAAACCCTCGCCGCCATGCGCGCCGGCATCAAGCAGGTAATACTGCCGCGGCGCAACCAGAAGGACATGCCCGATATCCCGGAAGAGGTGAAGCAGTCGCTGACGTTTCACTTCGTTGACCGCGTCGAGGAGGCGCTGAAACTGGCGCTGCGCCCGGCGGAAAAGACATCGCACACAGTGGACAGCAGGCAGCAGCAGCCGCAGAATAAGTCGCGCAAGCGCAAGCGGCGCAGGTGACGCGCTGTAAAGGCCCCGGCGCCGGCGGGCGGGCCGCCGGCAGCTGGAGGCACCTGGCACCCGCGCCGTCGCGCCGAATACTCGTCAGCGGAACATCATGAGCCAGTTCACCGTCCAGAGGATAGGCGACAATACCGTGGTGGAGTTCACCGTCCAATCGCTCATGGACCCCATGGAACTGGAGCAGATCGCCCAGCAGCTCTACAAGCTCGTCGAAGAGGAAGACCGCCGCCGCATCGTGCTGGATTTCGAAAAAGTACATTACCTTTCCAGCCAGGCAATAGGCATTCTCCTGGCGCTGCACAGGAAACTGTCCGCGCTGGGAAAGAGCAGCCTGATCCTGTGCGGCGTGGGCGCCAGGCTTATGGAACTGCTGCGCATAACGCGCCTGGACAGGGTCCTGACGATCAAACCCTCGCAGAAGGAAGCGCTGCGCAGTCTATCCTAGAATTGGGTGTGCATATCAGAGGAGGCTTCATGGCCACATTGCGCGTCGAAACCCAGTTCAGCGTGTTCCTGGTCAACAAGCCCGGCGTTCTGGCACAGGTTACGCGGGCCCTGGCGGCGGAAAAGATAAATATCGTCGCCATGACTCTTGTGGACTCGCAGGAACACGGCGTGCTGCGTTTTGTGGCCGGCGATGCCGCTGCCGCGCGCAACGTCATAAGGAAACTGAACCTCCCTATGACCGAAACCGAAGTGCTGTGCGTCGAATTGCCCAACCGCCCCGGGGCGCTGGCGGCAATCGCCGGCATGCTCGGCGAAGCCCACGTCAACATCAACTATGCGTATTGCACCAGCGGCGCCCCCGGCGGGCGCACGACCGGCATCTTCAAGGTCGCCGACCTGGCCAAGGCCCAGCGCATACTCGAGGGCAATTCCGCCAGGCAAAGGGAGCACAAGGAACCGGTGTTGCGCGCCAATCCGGCATCGAGACGGTAAGGCCGTCGGCGTCGTACCGCGCAGCGTCGCGCGCTGCCGCGACAGGAGGCAATGTATATGCGCGCTCTGATCGGCCTGGTCGCGCTGCTCATCTCGGCGTTCATCGTGGCGTATATCTGGTCCGAGCACACCCGCACCGTCAGCCGCGCCGGCCGCCAGGCGCAGCAGCAGGCTTATCAGCTGAGCGGCCGCGATGAAACCGGTATGGCGGTGAAAGATTCCATCACCCTCAAACCGATCGAATCGGGCGGACAGACGCGCGCCGTGCTGGTGGAAAAAGTGGTCGTCGGGGGCCCGATGGAAAAATACTACGGCCTGAAGACCGGCGACCGCATCATCCGCATCGGCGACCGGTCAGTGGGCCTGTTCGACGGAGAGATGGCGGCACTTCAGGTAATAGAAGCCCACCGCGCAGGCACGCCGCTGGTGGTCATCAGGGACGATCGCGAGATTACCCTGCCGCTCAGGCAAACGCCGCAGCCCGGGAACGACCCGATACGCCGGCAGCTCGACGCCATCCCCGGCATCAGGTAGCCCCGCCCCCTCCCTCTTTTTCCTTGTCTTTCGGCTCGGGCAGCACGCCATGCTTGCGCACGATACCCATCTTGTCGCTGCGTCTGGCGGCCTCGGCCATGGATTGCAAAGGCATATCCCAGATCGCCGTCTGCACCTGCCTTTTTATCTCCACAAACGCGCCCTTGCGTATGCGGCGTTTGCCCTGCTCGTCCGGCGGCGCGAGCAGGTCGTCCTCCTCCACATCGAACACCACATCCACGCATGAGTCGCGCGATACGAAAAGCGGATCGTCAACAGCGTTGATGAACAGCGTCTGGGCATCCTGAAGCGTGCCGATGGGGAAATAATTCCTGCGATTTACGCACAGCCGCACGCCGGCGGGCGTGAAGGCGAACATGTCGGTGCCGTGATCCGTGTCGTCGCGGTGGCAGAACATCCGCGCCACCAGCAGCATGCGGCCCGATTCCGGCTTGTAAACCGGTTTGAGCGGGTATTTCTCGCCGAGAATGGCCTTGGAGCGTATGCCGATGGGAAAGCCTCCCAGCGACATGCGTTCCTGGTCCTGCTGGGGGAAACTGTCGGCCGTGAAAACCGCCAGCACGTGCGATTTGCCCGGCAGCGCGCAGCGCCGCGACCCGCTCTGAAGCCCCACCCGCTGCCCGAAAAGCTCCTGAAGGTAATCGGGATGTATGTCGGCCATGGGCTGACCGTTGGACAGCGAGCCGCTCGTGTCGCTCGCCAGCCGTACCAGCCACTGGAGAAGGTCGTCCACGGGCACAAGCAGCCTGCTGGCCTGATTCTCGCGGAAAGCCGTTTCGTCCAGCTCGTCGTAAACGGCATCCATGCGCTGGCTGCTGCCGGGTATTACTATCTCGGCGCGTTTGCCGTAGGCCACTGGGAACCGCTCATATCCGGCAATGCTGGCGGCAAAAGGCAGCGCCTGCGCCGCGATGACGAGCACGCCGGTGGCCATCATCCCTGCCAGCAGTCCGAAGCATGCAGCGCCTATCTTGTCCACCAGCAGATGGAAGCGGACGTTGCCCGGCACCAGCTTGTCGAATACCACGCGCAGTGCCAGGTAGATCAGGGCAAACAGCGCAACCAGCACCACGCCGTGGGCGATATCCGCGAAACGTCCGCCGGAAACGATCCCCACCACCGTTTCATGCCAGCCAACGGCCAGCATCGCCGCGGCGACGGCCAGCACCGCCGACAGCCCGGCGCTGAAAAGTCCCTGAAGGTAGTGGAAGTACACCACCACGCCAATGATGAGTATGACCAGTATTGCCAGCAGCATCGGGTTGATCCATCGGCCGTCGCCGCCTGTATGCCCGGACACGGCTGACCGCGGTCGCGCCCGCGGTCAGGCGGCAACGGATCTCCATCTCATTGCTTCGGCCGCGCGGCTTTCGCCTCGTCGCCGCGCAGCACGCGCACGACCTCCTGAACGCTCGTATCGCCAGCCTCCACGCGCGCCAGAGCCAGTTCCTGAAGGAAGTGCCCCTTCTGCTTGCGCAGGGCCGCCCTCAGCCTGTTTACCGAGAAGCCTTCGAGGGCGATCTGGCGCACCTCGTCATCGACCAGCAGCACCTCGTACACCCCGAACCGCCCTTTGAAGGCCAGTTCCTGACAGAAGTTGCATGGAATGGGATTGCCCTTCTGATCGCGCATGGGCTGGGTGCGCGCCTGATACAGCGTCTTGACCCTTTCCGGGTCCATGTTCAACTTGCGCAGATACTCGCGGTCGGGCTCATACGCCACCTTGCACGCGTCGCACAATCTGCGCAGAAGCCTTCCGGCAACGATCATCACCAGCGGCGCGACGGCGGTCTGCACGTCGCCCACGAGTTTGCACCACGCTGTCAGCGCGTCGAACGTGCTCGGCGACCGCATGCCCACATACACGCGCCGCCCCTCGCCCTCCAGAGCGAACCGGCACAACTCGGCAGCGCTGGCCGGATTGGCAATCTCGTCCATCATTATGATGTCGGGCTGCTGGCTGGTGACCCACTCGACCTGTTTCAGTTCCTCGGCGGGCGTCGTGTTGGGGGCAAGCCTGTTCTGGGTGATGCCCTCCAGGTCCTCTTTCGGGGAGTGTTCGATGGTTTGTATGTGGCTTACGAACGCGTCGTGCGCCCGCACGATGGTGTAGAGCATGGTCGTCAACCCCTGCTCCCGCGGAGCGCACAGCAGAACTATGCCGCGAGGCTGCTGTATGTACGCCCGGATAACTTCCAGCTGCGCCGCCGTGAAACCCATCGTGTCCAGTTTGTGATCGAAGCGCTTTTTCGGATCGATTACCAGGCGCATCGACTCGCCGGCGGTGCTGCCGGCAGTGGATACCTCCACCTCGTGACGGGCACCGGCAAGCACCACCTTCATCATCCCCGTCTGCGGCTTGCGCTTGTCGGAAATATCCAGTCCGGCGGCCTTCTTGATGAAGGTAATGCCCTCCGCCGCGGCAACCTTGTCCATCGCCGGGGCGTTATAGGCTACCCCGTCAACCACGTATCTGACGGCAACCGCATTCTCGGCGGCCGGCCTTACCTCTATTTTCTCCGCGTTGCGCCGCAGGGGAACCGTCAGAAACTCCTGCGCGGCATCGTAACCAGCCCGCGCCGGGTCTTCGGGATCCGGCGCCGGAACCGGATTGCCGCCTTTGGTGAATATCTGCACCTCTCCGGGCTTGACCTCCTTTTTCTTCTTTTTCTGAGCGCCGAGAATGCCCTGGAGCTCCTTCTTGAGGTCCTTCAACCCCACCTGCTGATGGCGCACGACAAGATAAGTCCCGGCGCTGGCCAGAAGTATGAAAACCAGCACGCCGTATGCGAGAAGCGTATTGGGCAGGATGAAAAACGCCAGGAAGCCCGCCAGACCCGCGAAAAACAGGATGGTATTCATCAGTTCGCGCGGAAGTTGCGCGGCCACGGTATCCTTGTCCACCCACGTCATGAGCCGCGCCCACACGAGCAGCAACAGTATGAGTGGCACCAGTTTCAGGATGTTTATGTAGCCGCCGGTTTCCACGACGGCCGCCAACACTCCCGCGTGCTGCATGTAGCTTTCCCTCTGCTTCAGTCGGCGGCGTGCGCCGGCGCCGCCCGCATGTGGTCTTTATTCAAACGGTATCGGGCCCTGATCTTTATCTCGCCCCGGCCGGGGCTCATCGATCACCTGGCGTGGAGGCCGTTCCTCCTCGTCCTTCTTCCCGCCAGGAGCAGGCCCCGTGGGGATTATTATCTCCTTCTCCGTCTCGCCGCGACGCATGACCTCGTAAGCCCTGACCATGTTGCCGGCCAGTTCGCGCGCCGTCAGCCCGCCGGCGGCCATCACCAGCAGCAGTACCGCCATCGCCTCCAGAATGATGACCACCGCGCTCATGAAGATGCGAAAACCCTGATTGCCGATGATCATCGCCGCCCCGGTGCCGAACATCGCCACCAGCATCAGCACCAGGGCCATGTAGAACTGATGCCGGTGTTTGACGATGTGCGGCATCACTATGCACACGAAGATGAAGCCGATGATCGCGGTGGCAACGCTGTCCATGTCGTGGAAGAATAACACGGCGCGCGTTTCAAGGGAAATGCCGCCGGACCGCGGCGCTACCTCGTCGCCGGCTGCGGCACCGGTCGGGCCGCGGCGCCGTTCTGCCTTTCCGACAAGACCCTTACGCCCAGTCTGGCGGCCAGAATGATTCCCCCGGCCACTATGACCGCATCCCAGAAACGCAGACACAGCAGGAACGCCGAGTACTGCCCGTCAGTAATACCCACGCCGCAGGCGCGCAAAACGCCCAGCAGTCCCCAGTCCAGCGTTCCCACCCCCGAAGGCAGCAGCTGAAACGCCAGCAACAGCTGGCCCACAAAAAACATCAGTCCCAGTTCGGCCATGCTCAGCCCCATGCGCCAGCCCGTGAAGAAGAACGCCAGCGGTTTGACGAACATGGCCGCGTGCGTAGCCAGATAGCAGCAGAATGCCGGCGCCACGGCCCGGCGGTTGTCACGGAAAACGCGCGCGGCCTGAACTTCCACAGCGGCGGTCCGCTGACGCAGCCGGTCGAAGAACCCGGGAAAAACCCTCGCCCTGGCCACCCATCCGCACAGAACGGCAAGGGGCGTCCAGCCTCTTGCCAGAGACGTCCACAGAACGCCGGACATGACCAGCGCCCCCGCGCACAAAACGAAGATGGTTACCCCAAGCCCTGCGCCCGCGGGGCTGAAAAGCACCTGGCGCAGCCCGACGCACGCCACGACGGCGCTGAAACACAGCACGGGCACGAAACTCAGCGCCTCCAGATACTTGCCGAGCAGTACCACCGCCGTCACTTCCCCGTAGGGCAGACCGGCCCTGCGGCCGGCGTACAGCACGCGCGCCGGTTCGCCGCCCAGATAGGTTGAGGGCGTAACGATATTGCCCGCCATGCCGACCAGCGTGGCCTTGAGCAGCGTCGGCATGGACACGCGATGTCCCATGGCTCGGCCCAGTATCTGCCACGCCAGCGCCTGAAAAAACAGCACCGATGCCAGCACGCATCCCGTAGCGGCGAATGCGCTTGCGCCTGCCTGGCGAACGGCCTGCCACGTCTCGGCGAAACCCACGTACCAGACGAACAGGCCCATCACAACCACGGCCGTCAGTATCGCCAGCCCGACCTTTCTGCGATGCGGCATCACGCGTCCTCTTTCGCCATCCCTCCCATGGAGGCGCGACGGTAAGACACAATCGCGCCGACGTCAACAGTTCTCTATCCGCCCGCAGGCCTCGACCCGGCGCCGGCATACCCCTGCCATTCCCGCCGGACAGTCTCCGCCGGACAGCGGGCCGGCACGCGCGTTTTTCCCGCGCTTGACCGGCCGCGCCGCCAGTGACATTATCGCCACTTCCGCGAAAGGATTTCGCATGAAGGCACTGGTTACCGGCGCCACGGGTTTCGTGGGCAGCCACATCGTCGAATGCCTCGTCGGCGAAGGAATGGATGTGGCGTGTCTGGTTCGGCCCACCTCCGACCTGACCTTTCTCCGCACTCTGCCGGTAGAGATTATCCCCGGACGGCTCGACGACCCGGCCGATGCGGCACGCGCCGCGAAAGGCGCTGATTACATCTTCCACGTGGCTGGCGTAACCAAGGCGCGCAGCCTGGAGGAGTATCTGGCGGCCAACGTTTCCGTCACGGAGGCTTTCCTGGAAGCGGTTGTGCGGCTGCCGGAGCCCCCGCGAAGATTCGTGTACATCAGCAGCCTGGCCGCAGTCGGGCCCAACCCCCGCCCGGTTCCACTGGATGAGTCGGCCGAGCCGCGCCCCCACGACAATTACGGCCTGAGCAAGCTCCGCGGCGAACAGGCGGTTCTGAGAATGGCGCGCCGTCTGCCCGTTACGGTGGTCCGCCCGCCGGCGGTGTACGGACCGCGCGACACCAACATGCTGCCGCTGTTCCGCTTCTGTCAGCGCTGGGGCATGGCGCCTATTCTTGGCAGCGGCAACAACGAGATGACGCTGGCGGAAGTTACCGACCTTGCCAGAGGTACGTGGCTGGCGGCACGCTCGGACGCGGCGATCGGACAGGTCTATTTCATCGCCAGCAGCACCAGCACGCTGGCGGAACTGGCCGATGCCATGGCTTTTGCCCTGGGCCGACGGCTGCGGACCATACGGGTGCCCGCGCCGGTGGCGCGGCTGATCGGCGAGCTGGGCGAATTGAAATGGACCCTCACGGGAAAACCGCAGATCATCTCGCGGCGCAAGGTGCGCGACGCCCTTCAGCCGCGATGGACATGTTCCTGGGCCAAAGCCGAGCGCGAGCTGGGCTATAAGCCGGCCTTCGATCTGCCGCGGGGGTTGCGCCGCACCGCTGAATGGTATGCACAACAGGGCTGGATAAAGCCCCTGCCATCGGCGGGGTGTGCCGCAAGGGCATGACCTTCAGGTGTTTCGACCTCCGGCGAGGGTCTGCGATATGGCGAGCAGTTCATCGACCATGGCCGCTGACCGGGCGACGCGCGGCACCTTGTGTTGCCCGCCGAGTTTGCCTTTGCTTTTCATCCACTCGTAGAACGTCCCCCGGGCAACCGGTATGAGGAGGGGTTTTTCCAGCCCGAAGTCGTTGGCGCGGTGGGTATCGTAATCCTCGTTCTCGGCGCGGATGGTGCGATCAAGCACATCCGCGAACATGTTCAGGTCGCCCGGAGGACGGGCAAACTCCATTATCCAGCGATGCGCCGGACGAGGCTGCTGAGCCGAGGGAAACCGCGGCGCAACGGTGTAATCCGCAACCACCGCCGAAGTTGCCGCGGCGGCCGCCGCGACGGCTTTTTCTATCATGCCCAGAGTAACATGTTCGCCGAACGCGCTGAGGTAAATCTGTGTTCGACCGGAGAATACCACGCGCGCAGGCCGCAACGACACGAACCGCACGACATCTCCCAGCGGATATGCCCAGATGCCGCCGTTGGTGCTCAGCAGCAGTGCGTAGTCTCTGTTTTCTTCCACCTCGCCTATGTGCAACCGAGGCGGGTCGCTCTCCTCGGCGCGTTCGGCCGGCACGAACTCATAGAAAACCCCGTTGTCCACCAGCAGCCGCATCGGTCCCCCGGGCTCGTCCTGGATGGCCGTCATGCCGCCCTCTGATGAGGAGTAGGTGTCCAGGTAATGTATCGGTCTGCCGACATACTCGTCGAAAGCGTTCCGATAGGGTTCGAACGCCATGCCGTAAGACACGAAGTGACTGAATGCGGGCCACAGCCGCCCCACCGCGGGATTGGGGTCGCCGGCGGCTTGTGCGGCGGCGATCATCTGTCTGAAGAAAAGGGCGGCCCACGACGGACAGGCGCTCAGCGCCCTTACGTCCGCGTGAAGGTAGTTCTCGACGATGCGGCGTATCTTCGCCTCCCAGTCGGTGATGGCCATGGTCTGCGGGTCGGGCAGCACGCGGCGCCGGGCGTACCACGGGACATGAAGGGCCATTATGGCCGAGGCGTCTCCGACCAGACACCGCCCCCTGCTGCGCAGTGTGGTGCTGCCGCCAAGATAGAGGAATTGTCCCTCCAGCAGGCTGGCCGCGTCTCCCCGACGGGCCAGATATGCCAGCACCATCATGCCCGCGCGGCGGTTGGATTTTATGGCATCAGCAGTAACGGGAATGAGTTTATTGCCGGCGGTAGTGCCCGACGAAAGGGCGAAGTAGCGCACATGACCCGGCCAGGCGATGTCGGTCGCGCCATCGAATGCCCTATGCCAGAAGGTGCATGCGGTCTCATATGGCATTATCGGCACGCGGGCGCGAAACTGCTCGGGAGAGGCAATCTCGGCAAAGCGGTATTGCCTGCCGAGTTCGGTGTCGGCCGCCCGGCGCAGCAGATTACGGAGGACGGCGATCTGGCACGGCAGCGGATCGGCCGTGCTGCTTTCGATGCGTCTGAGACGCCATTCGAGCATCCTTGCAATACATCCGGCCAGCGCGCCCATCCTTCGCCTCCTGCCAGCATAAACATTGTTCTGTACAGAGCTTAAAGCCCGTTTCCCACGGACAATTCCGCGCAGCAGGCACGGAAGCGGGCTGTGGCCAAGCATATGGGCCGCTTGCGTTTTACGCAAGAAACCCTTATGAATACGGGCGTTGTGGGCAAACGCCCGGGAGATGGGTTGCCAGCCTGCACTCCGGGCATCGTTGTAGAACGGAAGTAAACCACGCGGACGCTGTGCCGCGGTCGGCGGCGAAAGGCAGCAGATGGCGGACATCTTCGACAAAGTTGTCAGGTTCCTGCATGAAACGCCGGTAGTAAAACAGCAGGACCGCGCCACGGTACAGAGCACGCTGTATCGCCAGTCTCCGATGGACAACGCCGGTCCGTGGATGCAGATAGACGGCCGGCGCGTGCTTCAGTTCAGCACCAACGACTACCTCGGACTGGCGGGTCATCCCAAGGTCATTCGCGCGGCTGCGGAAATCGTCAGCAAGTACGGGGTCAGCGCTCCGATGGGCGCGCGCCCGCTCACCGGCACGATAGAGCTGCACAACGAGCTGGAAAGGCAAATCGCCGATTTCAAACGGACGGAGAAAGCGCTGGTCTTCAGCAACGGCGCGCAGGCGATGATGGGAGCGGTAGCGGCGCTGGCCAGCCCGCGCGACGTGGTGATACTCGACCGTTACGCACACGCCAGTCTGGTCTGCGGGGCGCGCATTTCCGGTGCGCGGATGCGCTTCTTCAAGCACAACGACGTGGAGCAGCTGGAGGCGATACTGCTGGAACTGCCGCCCACCCAGGCGAAGATGGTCGTGGTTGACGGCGTGTATTCCATGCAGGGCGACATTGCGCCCCTGCCCGAGATATGCGACCTGTGCGACAAGTACGGGGCGCGTCTCATCGTTGACGACGCCCACGGCACCGGCGTATGCGGCGCCAACGGCCGGGGAACCGCCGAGATGCTCGGGGTCGAGGACCGCATCGACCTTCATCTGGGCACGTGCAGCAAGGCGCTGGCGACTATCGGCGGTTTTGCCGCGGGCGATGCGGCGGTAATCGAGTATCTGCGGTTCACCGCCCCCACCATTCTGTTCACCAAGGCAATGCCCGCATGCATAGCCGCGGCTACCCTGGAATCGCTCAAGCTGCTGCGCGAAGAGGGCTTCCGGCGCGAAAAACTCTGGGCCAACCGTCAACTGCTTCAGGACGGTCTCCGCAGGATAGGTTACGACATAGGCCACACCCAGACGCCCATTACGCCGATCCACGGCAACGGCAGCAACGCTGCCCACATGGGCGCGGCGCTGTACGAGAAATACAACATCTGGGCCAGCGCCGTGCTTTACCCCGCGGTTCCCATAGGCACATCCATACTTCGCGTAATACCCACGGCCAACCACACCCGCGAGGACGTGGAGATATTCCTCAAGGCGATGACCGACCTGAAGAAGTCCTACGACAGCCCGAAGAGGCCGGTACATGCCCAGTCGGCTGATGAGTGAGTCATGAACGACAGCCTGATCATCCGCCCGGCGGACAGCTGGCTGTTGCGGCGCAGGTTCATCGATCTGCCCTATCGGCTTCACCGCGATAATCCCTGCTGGGTACCACCGCTGCGGAGCGCCCAGGCAAAACTCTTCGCACGGCGCACGGCGTTCTTCGAACATGCCGAAATGGCGCTTTTTCTGGCCTTCAGAGGCCGCCGCGCGGTGGGTCGGGTAGCGGCTATCCACAATTTCGCCCACAATGCCAAGCACAAGGACCAGGTGGGTTTTTTCGGCTTCTTCGAATGTGAACCGCAGGACACCGAAGCGGCAGCCGCGCTTTTCTCGCATGCCGAAAAATGGCTTGCGGACCGGGGCCTCAAGGCCATACGCGGGCCTGTCAATCCCTCGATGAACTCCGAATGCGGGCTTCTGGTGGAAGGTTTCGACAGCCCGCCCTACATACTCATGCCGTACAACCCGCCGGAGTACGTTTCGCTCATCGAGTCATGCGGTTTCCGGAAGGTCAAGGACCTGCTGGCGTTTCCGCTGCGACTGGAAGATGTGCTGCCCGGAACCGAGGCGCGCGACCGGCTCGACAGGACCGTGGAGTTGATCCGCAGGCGCCGGCCCGACGTTTCTCTGCGCTGCCTGAACACGAAGAACCTGTGGGAGGAGATACGCCGCTTCATGTCGGTGTTCGAAGAGGCGCGGCGCAATAACTGGGGCCACGTGGACATAACGCCCGCCGAACTGCGCGAGGCCGCCTCGGAACTCAGGAGAGTCATCGACCCGGAACTGGTGATCGTGGCGGAGGTCAAAGGAGAGATAGTCGGCGGTTGTTTTGCCGTTCCGAACATCAACCCGGCCCTGAAGGCGGCTGGCGGCAGGCTGCTGCCGCTGGGGTTCATCCGGCTGATGCGTGCGATGCGCCGACTGAAAGAAGTTCGCGTGTTCGCGATCGGCGTCATAGAGAAATACCGCCTGACCGGCATTACACCACTGCTGCTGTACGAGGTCATGTGCAGGGGAATGAAGCGCGGCTACGTGCGCGGCGAAGCCTCGTGGACGCTGGAGGACAACGTCCTGGCCATACGCAACCTGACGCAGATAATGAACCTCAAGCCCTACAAGGTTTACCGCATGTACGAGAAGCCCATTTCCGAGGGCACCGAGGCACAATCGGCGCCGCACCAGATGCGCGAGGCGACAGAATAGCCGTTACTGCTGTTCCGTAACGGACTTGCGCGCAGCAGGCCTGGTTTTTTTCGGCAGCAGCGCCCGCGCGAGATTGTTGATGGCCTGTTTCAGGCGTTGCTCGTTCTCCACGAGGGCAATGCGGACGTAGCCTTCGCCGTATTCGCCGAATGCTCTGCCCGGCGCCAGGGCCACTTCGGCCTCTTCAAGCATGCGCAGGCAAAACTCGATAGTGCCCTGGCCCTTGAGGTGGTCCGGGTTGACTTTCGCCCAGACGAACATGCTGGCGCGGGGTTTTTCGTAGGTCCAGCCGAGCTTGTCCAGCCCGCGGCACACCACGTCGCGGCGCCGTTCATAGATCTTCGCCTGCTGGCGCACCATGTCGCCGTGATGGCGCATGGCGATGATGCTGGCGATCTGAATGGGGGCGAAGATGCCGTAGTCGTAGTAACCCTTTATGGTGGCAAGCGCGCGGATCATTTCGGCGTTGCCGGCGCAGAATCCGCAGCGCCAGCCGGCCATGTTGTAACTCTTGCTCATCGTGGTGAACTCGACGCCGAGATCCTTGGCTCCTGGAGCGGCCAGGAAACTGGGCGCCTCATAGCCGTCGAAACACACTTCGCCGTAAGCGAAATCGCTTACGATCATGATGTGGCGGCGCCGACACATGGCCACGGCGCGCTCCCAGAAGCCCGCTTCAACGGTCATCGCCGTCGGATTGTGCGGGAAATTGAGGATCAGCAGTTTCGGCGAGGGATACAGCCCCTCGATGACCCGCTCTATGCGGTCGAGAAACGCCTGGTCGTTGCCGAGCGGCACGCGGATCACGTTGGCGCCGGCCAGGGCGACCGCGTAGATGTGTATGGGGAAGGCCGGGTCCGGCACTATGGCCGTATCGCCGGGTCCCAGAAGCGCCAGACACATATGGCTGAAGCCTTCCTTGCTGCCGATGGTGGCGATGACCTCGGTTTCGGGATCGAGTTCGACGCCGTACTTGTCGCGGTATTTCCGTGCCACCTCTCGGCGCAGGCTGGCGACGCCGGTGCTCACGCTGTAGCGGTGGTTGCGCGGGTCGCGCGCGGCCTGGCAGAGTTTTTCCACGACCGCCGGCGGCGTGGGGTCGGTGGGGTTGCCCATGCCCAGATCGATGATATCGATACCGGCCTGGCGTTTCTCGTGCTTGAGTTTGTTTATGCGTGCGAAAAGATAAGGCGGCAGTCGCTGTATGCGCTGCGATACTTCAATCTTGAATGGTTCGGGGTTCATAACTGACCTGTCCCTTTCAATTTCGTCAATAACCGGCTTGCTGACACAGATTTTCCCGCTGCGCGCAACCGCGCGCCGCAGGATGGCGAGAAGTCATTACGCGGATAGGCCCGGCGTCAACGGCCGGGCATGGTAGCCGGCGGCCGGGCCACCTCCCGATGCCCTTCGGCCGGAGCGGTCGCCGGATATGGATGGTCCTGTCGGATTACGCGGCGAAGATGTTGCGGGTCGGCGGGTGCTTCGCCCCGCGCGCGCTGCAACCTCTCCTGGAACTGCCTGCGCAGAAGCGGGTCGTTGATCTGGAGGACCCTGGGCGCTTCTGCGGCGAGTTCTTCGCGCAGTTGCCGTATGCGCATGGCAACCATGATGTTGCTGAGCTTCTGATAGAGTATATCGCGGTGATCCTCGAACCGGACAGCGCGATTCGGGGGTATGCGCTCCTCCAGACGGATCAGATGCAGCGCGTCGCCGCTGTTGACCGGCTCGGAGATATCGCCGGGGTTTTTCAGCGAAAAGGCCGTTTCGACAAAAGCCGCCGGCCACATGCGCTCCGCGCGACTGAAGGGGCGGATTTCCCCGCCGTTGCGCCGGCTTCTTTCATCGCGGCTCATTTCGGCGGCCACCTTCTCGAACGGCTCGCCGGAACTCAGCCGTCTGCGCGCCTCGGCGACCTCCTGGAGGTTGGAAAGCTGAATATGCCTCACACGCACCTTCTCCCCATATTCTATCCTGAACGCTTCGCGGAGGGCTTCCTCGGTTATCTTGCCTCTGGTCTGATGTTCGGCCACTTTGCGCAGATAAGCCCCGGCACGCATGGCCAGGTCGAACTCGGCCATGGTGATGCGCTGCGATTCAAGAAACTGGGGCAGAAGCCTCTCGTACTCGTTCCTCAGCCATTCTTCTTTCTTCTGGCCTTCCAGATTCACCGCATCGGCATCGACGGCACTGCGGAACCATGTGTCGAGCGTGATGTGCCGCTCCCGGGCGACGTCCTCAGGACCAACCGACAGGCCGGCCTGGGCGGCTTTCTGACGGGCCAGTTCCAGTTGCGCCAGGTGCAGCAGAAACTGAAGCCCGTAGGCCTCCATCACGGGACGCTGAAGGTCCTTCAGCGCTATCGGCTGGCCGCTGACCACGGCCACGGGGTCGGCAGTCACGGTCGCCTCGGCGGCCGCAGGCGCTATGGCCGACGGGCTGTCGGCAGTAGCCATGCGCGGATCAGCCAGCGGGCTGCCCGCGTCAAGCGGCGACACCTTTTCCGGCGCCGGCGGACAACCCCCGGCCAGCGGAAGAAGTGTCAAGGTTACCAGCAAACCGTTACGCAAGATCAAACCTTCAGTAAAACGCGCGGCCCCCGCGGGTTAGTGCCCTGAAGGCCCGACGTTGTACTATGTGATTATCGGCAACTCTGTCAAGCGACGACCGAGCGGGAACGCTTCAAGCCTCTCCAAGCCTCTGTCGGGCGAGAGCAAGCGCGCAGTCACAGGTTGCGACACCAGAAAGACTTAGACGGGGCACATCGCGGCAGATCGCACGACATCGCAAACGGGATCAACGCCGGTAGCGCAGAATAACCAGCCCTCTGTCCTGTTACCTGGCGGGATTAGTCGCCGGTGCCGTCGTCGCAGGAGGAGTTGGCGGCGCCGCCGGTGCCCCCACGGCGCGCGACTCGGCCGCGGCGGGCGGTTCCTGCGATACGGCCGCGCTGCGCACGATTATCAGACAATCAACACGGGATTCGCCCGGCGCCGGAGCCTGCTGAGCGAGCATGTCCCTGTCCGCAGGCGTGACGGTTGATCGCTGCCCTGCCTGTTGGGCGAGTTCCGCACGATCGGCGGGTGCCGTGGCCGCAGCTCGCATCGTCTCGGCGGGGACAATGCGCGCAGGGGCGGCTGCGGCGGGCGGGCTGGTCGCGGCGCCTCCGCCTCTGAAGGAGACAGCCTGTTCATCGAGAGCGTCGGTCAGCCTCCGCCTCTGACCCTGCACCTGCCCCGGTCCGGAGCCGGCCGCGGAGTCGCGGGCGACATCAGTCTGCGCGACTTGTGCCTGCTGCGCCGACTCGGCCTGCGGCCGGACGATGTTCATGTTCAGGTTGCGCACGTCGGCGCGGAGCATCTCGCCGGTCAGTTCGACAATCTGCCGCTCCGTCATGTTGCGCGCCAGTATCACGCGGTCGGCAACAGGCTGGCCGGGGCCGGCCGCCGACGGGACACCCGCCGCGAACGTCTGCTGCCTTGCCTGGAGCACCCGGGCGGCGTTCTCCGGAATCTCCGCCTCGCGTTTCTCGGAGCGGTTTGCCAGCGCGACATCAGCAGCCTGTTTCTCCTTTTGCGCGGCGGCGCCACGTCTAGCCTCAGGTCCAGCACCGGCAAGTCCGCCGGGCGGCAGTGTCTGCCGTGCCTCCTGGTCCGTGCCGCCAGACAACCGAGACCCCGGTTGGTCAGTTTTGCCGGCGACAGCGGTCGATAAGCCGTTCGCGGAAGGCAGCCCAAACGGCGTTTTGTCGTCCTGGCCGGCGCGTTGAGATTCTGCGCCGACGGCGGACCCCGTCCGAGCGGAGTCCTTTCTGGCGGAAGCCGGTTCGCCCTCATGCAGGCCCGTCGCCTGGGCAATCTGCGATGTTCCGCCACTCTGATCTACCCACGTGATCGAATTGGCAGTGAGATACTGAACGATCCTCTCGCCCGCGGCCGAAGGCTCTGAAGCCACCACCTCAACCATGTAGTAGCTGGGCGTGGTCTGGTGCTGATGCACGGGCGCGGCCTGCTCCGACTGAACGGCGGAGGCGCCCGGCTTGCCTGCCCTGTCGGCGAAAGCGGCAGCCAGAGCGCCGTCGCCTTTGTTGTCAACACCCAGGTCGGCGTGGGCAGCGCCCCCGCGGGCTTGCACCGGATCGCCGCGGGAGAAAGGCTTGTCGGCCGCCCCTTTTGCCGCGAATCGCTCGCGCAGATGCGCGCCGGACTCCTCCGCCGGCGCGGCGGCGGCTTTTTTCATGTCCACCTGTGCCAGAGCATCAGATGCCGCATCGGCCGCTTCAGCAGACTCGATACGATGGTCCGGCAGCGCGGCGGGGCCGATGGTGATCATCGGCCTGCCCGACGGCAAAACGGAATACACTATCAACCCCAGCCCCACGGCCGCGGCCACAACAGCGGCGGCGGCCAGAACGCCGGACCAGCGGCCAATACCCAGGCCCCGCGGCAGAGGCACGGGCGCGGCGTCATCAAGGATCGCCTGACGCTCCAGCTGCGAGCGCAACTCATCGACGAGGTCGGCGGGAGCCTGCTCGCGGGGCAGTCGGCGCAGCATCTGGCGCTGCGCGGCAAGTTCGGTCATGATCGCGGCGTGCTGCGGATCGGCCGCCAGAAGCGCGTCGATCTCGGCGCGCTCTTCCGGCTGGAGACGCCCTTCAAGGTAATCGCACAGTTTCGCGTAAATGTGCTCAACGTCTTCGGTCATGTGCGTGCACCTGCGATCAGCCACCGGTCGGAGCGATGCGCGGCGGACGGCGCTTACGGCCCGGTCTTCCGGTCGCCGGCCATGTAGGCGGCAAGTTCGTCGCGCAGAGCCAGTCGGGCACGAAACAGCCGGCTCTTGAGGGTCCCCAGCGGCAAGCCGAGCACGTCGGCTATCTGCTGATAATCCAGACCCTCTATGTCGCGCATCACCAGCAGCGCCCGGTACTCGGCGTCGAGTCTTCCCAGCGCCGCCAGCACCTGTTCGTTCTGCTCGCGCCGCTCCAGATCCTCGGCAGGCCCGATGGCGGTCTTGTCGGCTATCCGCTGACACAGCGCCGCCGCCTGATCATCCTCGCCGCGTGCGCCGCCGGCGTCGCGACCCGCGCCGTACAGCGAGAAGGTGCGGTGCCGGTGCACCTTCCGCAGACGGCTGATGGCCAGGTTCATGGCGATGCGCAGCAGCCACGTGTATGGGCCGGCCTCGCCGCGAAACCCGTCGAGTTTCTGGAGCCCGCGGAAAAACGTCTCCTGCGTGATCTCGCGGGCCTCCTCGCGGTCTCCGACCATCCGCACGACCGCGTTGTAAAGCCGATCCTGAAACGCCAGCACCAGTCGCCCGTACGCCGCCCGGTCGCCCTGCTGCGCCCGACGCAGCATTTCGATCTGCTGACGATCATCGTCGGCGGCCGTCAGCGGAGTCTGCGGCGGATATTGTGCGTCGCTCAGGCTCGACATGTGTTTTGACGGTCTTCGCCGGCAAAGGTTCCCGAAAAATACCCGCAAAACGAGCCGGTCGTCCCGCCGACCGGACAGACCCGAAGTTTACCACTTCCGACGCCCGATAATAAGAACGAGACCGCCGGCGCACCAGCCGCGGGCGCTCGCCCTTTTCATCAATGCGCAGGAACGGCAAAGGTGGCAGTCATTCCCCCGCGGCAACGCGGCGCGCGACGTGCTTCTGCTGCTGCCGCAGGGCGGCCTGAACATCCGCCAGCGACATGAACCTGACGTTGAACTGGTCGTCCAGGACGTTTACGCCCTCGTCGCGATCGCTTTCCCACTTCTCGTGAATGAGTATCGGAGGAATGGCACCGACACCGGGTCCCCAGCCCGCCCCGCGATATACGTAATCGCCGTTCCTGGCGATCCAGTGCACCAGCTGGTCCCCGCTGAGATTCTGCGGCGGCTTTGTGCCGGTGGCGGGACAGACGAAGCATTCGACAGGCACAGGCGGGAAAGACGGGTGTTTGAAGGTCGCCAGACGGCCCAGTTCATAAGGGAATTGACCGCGGTTGAGTTCCGCGTACAGACGCAGAGCCCGCCCGAGCCGCTCGAGATTGGCCACACACTGAAGGTAGCGCGCGTGCCCGGCGTCGGCAGCTGCGCTCCCCGCGAAGGCATCGGCAGCGCTGTGATGCGGCGGGCGTATCGCGGCAGCGCCGGCGGAGGCGCCCGAAGCCTGCGTGCGCGGCGGGGACACCCATCGCCTCCACGGCAGCACGATTGCCAGAACCACAACAGCCGCAAGCAACCCCGCGGCGCAGGCGGCCAGCTGCATGCGCCAGGACAAGACCGGCGACGGGCCGCTTTCGGGCAGCCGCTCTGCGCGGGTAACCGGAACAGCCGTGCCCGCGGCAGGCTCCGCAGGGCGATCGGCGATCGCGGGCGATGAAGACGTCGAGGCGGCGGCGCGCTGTTCCTCCCGCACCGCCTCCAGTATGTCATCGCCCGCGCCTGCGCCGCCGGCATGATGCAGGTCGTGTTCCGCGGCTTCTTCGATATCATGGCGCACTTCGCCGGCCGCCTCGCCGGCTTTCTGAACAGCCCCGACCGCCGCGATGCGCGACACCGTGCGGCAATGCCGGCACCGCGCGGCCTTGCCGGCCAGATGGTCTGGCACGCGATAGGTCGTACCGCACTGGGGGCACTTGAAAAGGATCGGCATATACAACTCCCCTTCGCCCATCCGTGGGCATGGGCGCTTTGTGCACACGCACAGCGCCCGCCGACAGAATGCCTTTCCGTTATCAATACCGACGGGAAGGGCCGATGTGGCCGGCGGCAAAACGGCCGGGCGTTTCCGAAGCGTTCGAGGGCCAGGCACAGAACCGACCAGGCCGCAGCCCGGGCCGTCGGATTCAGCGGCATATCGGCGGGAAATGGAACAGTTTGCGCATGTCGGCCCGCCCGCGGGTCACGCGGACGCCCTCGGCCTCGAGCAGACGTTTCTTGCGCGCCAGCCCGCGGGCAAAGCCTGTAAGCGATCCATCGGAGCCCACGACGCGATGGCACGGCACCGCCGGCGCATACGGATTGCGCTTCAGCGCCATGCCCACGGCGCGATAGGCACGCGTGCCCAGCGCGCGGGCTATGATCGCGTAGGTGGTGATGCGGCCGCGGGGAATACGCGCTGTCAAAGCCCAGACCTTTTCGGAGAAGGTCATGCCGGCGGACAGTATGCCAGCCTTGATCAGTGGCACCAGCGAGGACGACGCTGCCGACATGGCTGCACGCGGGGAACCGACCGGTCAGCCCTTGTAGCCGTTGGGCTTATCGGGGTTGCAGTAGAGCCGGCCGGGTTTGCGCGTCAGCTGAGACTCATAGAACTTGCGTGTCCAGAACTCCACCCGGCCATCGAAGCAGGCGACGGCCGCCCCCCTGCCGTGACGGCGGGTAATGCCGTTATCGGGTTCGTTGGTGCCGTCGCTGTACATGTGGATGTTGGCTTTCTCCAGCTCGTCGCCTTCCCAATAGCAGACGCCGTCGGTAGGCATGCGGACCAGTTTATGCGCTGGCTGCCTGGCGTTAACCACATTCCCCACGCCAAAGCCCCCCACTGCCCAGTTCATGAGATATGACGTAAGAGGATGCGCCGGGCCCTGCACGTAAGGGGGCGGGTCGGCAGGACAGTGGTAAACCTTGTATGTGCGCAGATAGGGCCAGAGAGCGCCGTACTGCACCTCGGCCTGGTCAGGCCTGGGAGCAGCGCCGCGCCGCATGTCGTAAAGCCAGCCGGGGCCGTTCCATATCGTCGTGCCATCGTCGTTCGGGAAGGGCAGGTAGCCTTGCCAATCCTGCGAATATCCGATGGTGGCGGTCATTATCTGCCTCAGATTGCTCATGCACTGCACGAACCTGGCCTGGTCCTGAGCGCGGGCAAGAACCGGCAGGAGCACGGCGATAAGCAGGGCTATGATGCCGATGACCACCAGCAGCTCGACGAGAGTGAATGCTCTTGTTCTGCGCATAAGCAGGCTCCGTCGCGCAAGAAGCGATCGAAGTGTCTTCCTGCCTCCATTATTGCCGCCTCGAAAGATGCAGCAAGTAAAAATCGGCGGTTTTGATGATTATTTTGCCTCTGCCGCGCCGTTTGGCGGCCGCAGGCGGCGGACGTAACATATGGCCGATGTCCTTTGCCACCCTGCGGGACTTTATCGAGTTTCTGGATGCCAGCGGCGAGTTGGCGCGGATAAAGGCGCGCGTGTCGCCCGTGCTGGAGATCGCCGAGGTGGCCACACGCGCTGTGAAGATGCCCGCGCCGCATGGGCACAACGAGGTCGATCGCAGCCCGGCCGGACGGCTGGGGGGCAGGGCGCTGCTGTTCGAGAACGTGGAAGGCTCGGACATGCCCGTGGCCATCAATACGTTCGGCTCATACTGGCGCATCAACCGGGCGCTGGGCACCGACACGCTGGAGGCGCTGGCGGCGCGCGTGCAGCAGCTGATACGTCCGGAGATACCGACGACGCTGCTGGAGAAGATGAAGAAGATCCCCGAGCTGATGCGCATCGCCGGCTATCCGCCGCGAAGCGTAAGTTCGGGGATATGCCAGCAGGTGGTACTGGAGGGGGAAAAGGCCGATCTTGCGCTGCTGCCGGTGATACAGTGCTGGCCGCTCGATGGAAACCTGGACAGCGGGCAGGTTGCCGATGCGAGCGCGGCGGCGGCCGTGCGCGAGCGCGGAACGGGGCGCTATTTCACTTTCGGCGGCGTTTTCACGCGCAACCCGGAGGACGGCAGCCGCAACATAGGCATGTATCGGGTGCAGGTGTTCGGGCCCAGGAAGTGCGCCGTGCACTGGCATGTGCATCACGACGGAGCGCGGCATTTCCGCATGTGGCGCAGGCGCGGACAGAAAATGCCCATGGCCATCGTGCTGGGCGGCGAACCGGTATTGCCATATGCGGCCACGGCGCCGCTGCCGCCGGGCGTGGAGGAGCTGCTGCTGGCCGGGTTTCTCAACGGCGAGGGCATTGAGCTGGTGCGCTGCCGGACGATCGACATGGAGGTGCCGGCCAACGCCGAGATAGTGGTGGAAGGCTATGTGGACCCCCAGGAGCGGCTGATGGAAGGCCCGTTCGGCGACCATACCGGTTTTTACTCGGCCGCCGACTGGTATCCGGCGTTTCATGTTACCGCCATCACGCATCGGCGCGATCCGATCTATCCGGCAACGGTGGTGGGCAGGCCGCCGATGGAAGATTATTTCCTGGGCAAGGCCACGGAGCGGATTTTCCTGCCGCTGCTGCGGATGCTGGTGCCCGACATAATCGACTATTCGCTGCCGATGAGCGGGGTGTTTCACAACTGCGCATACGTCAAGATACGCAAGGAATACCCTTATCAGGCGCGCAGGGTGATGCACGCCATCTGGGGCGCGGGGCAGATGGCGTTCACCAAGTTCATCATCGTGGTGGATGAAGATGTGGACGTGCACGACGAACAGGATGTGCTGTTTCACCTGTTCGCCAACTGCGATCCGCATCGCGACATGGAGATAGTGCACGGTCCGGTGGATATTCTGGACCACGCCGCGCCGGAGCACGGAGCGGGAAGCAAGATAGGCTTCGACGCGACGCGGAAACTGCCCGGCGAAGGGCGCGTGCGCAACTGGCCGCTGGAAACGCGCATGGACGAAGCGACGCGCGCGCTGGTGACGCGCAAGTGGACGGAGTACGGGCTGTAGGGCTGCTCTGAAAGCCGCCGCCAACTGCCGGGGCGGGTATCGGCATTCATCAATTCACACGCGCGCGGCATAACGCGGCGGCGCCGACAGCCGGTGCTCAGATCGCCGCCAGCGGGTGCGCTGTGCGCGTGTTCATTTCACTTGCCCTCGGCCTTGCTGCGGGCCGCGCGCTGAAGCGATTCAGCGCGTTTGGCCAGGTCCGCGTTGGCAGTGGCCTTGGCTGCCCTGCCGAGCGGTTCGATCATGGCCTGCACGGCCTGTTTCGGAGGATTGCGGGGATTGATGATTTTTTCGGCAATGCCCACGATGGCCGTGGCGGCTTCCTCCTTGACCGCGGCGTCATCGAGGAATGGGACGATCATATTGACGGCCTGCGGCGACTGTACACTGGCGGCGGCCGCGATCAGGAGCCGTTTTTCCTCGGGACGTTTGACCAGGGCGGTCGCCTCCCTGCACATGCGCAGGCGCTGGTCGCCGGGCAGGTCTTTGCGCGCGGCCATGGTCAGATAGCTGCGCAGCGCCAGGGTTTTTTCGTTGTCGCTGGCGGCGCTGCGCGCCAGAGCGAGCAGATCGTCAGCGGCATCGACGGTTTTCCATGTGCCCAGGGCGCGAATGGCCGCCGCCCGCAGCGCGGCGTCTGCCGAAGCATCGGCGATGACGGCGCGTATGGCCTTGAGCGCCTCTCCGCCGCCGATGGTGCTCAGGATGCGGACCAGCGAGGCTTTCTGGGCCGCCGGAGCACGGGGCATCAGCTGCGCGAGGAATGCCGCCGATTCGTCCGGCTTAGGCGTCTTTACAGCTGCGGCGGCAACGGCCTGCTCCAGGGCGTCCATGTCGGCGCCGTCGCCGGCCTTCATGAACATCTCCACCAGCGGCTGGAAATCGCTGGCGGCGGCGAGGTCGGCCAGTTTACTCACGGCCGCCGAACGGACCTTCGCGTCGGCGTCGCCGGCGAGCTTCATCATCATCGCCATGGCGCCGGGCATGCGGCGACGCGAAGCCAGTTCGATTCCGGTGAGTTTCTGCTGCGGGTCGGCAGCCTGAAGCATCGCGGTTATCGCCATGTCCACCTCCTGGCCGGTCATGGCGGAGAGGCTTTCGGTGGCAGCCTGGGCAATGGTTTTTTCGGGGTCGTTCATCAGCCCCACCAGCGCCGGCAGTGCCGCGGCGCTGTTGATCGGGGCCAGAGCCCTCACGGCCGCCAGCCGGACCCCGAGGTCGCCGCTCTTCGTGAGCGGCAGCAGCGCCGGCACGGCAGCGGCGTCGCGGCGTGCGCCAAGGGCCTGGATAATCATTATCTGCCTGTCGGCCGAGGCGCCGGTCAGAGCGGCAACCAGCATCCCGCCGACCTCGGGCATCTTCATTTCCATCGCCACGCGCACGGCGGCGGCGAAAGTCGGGTAGTCGGCGCTGGCGAGGCTCTGCTTCAGAAGCGGCAGCCCCTGCTCGCCGCGGGCGAGAATGGCCCCGCCCAGCGCGCCGCTGCGCACCTGATGCGGCGCACCTTCAAGCGACAGCAGCCGGTCATAGATGGCGATCGCCCCCTCGCGCTGGCCGGCGGCGAGCATCGCCTCGGCGCAGCGGAAAAGGCCTTCGCAGAACGCCAGGCGATTGGCAGGCGCGGTGCTGTTGAGCGCCGCGTCGATGGCTTTGGCGGCGGCGGGAGTGCCGATGCGGCCCAGCGCCCGGGCGGCGGCCTGCGCCACCCCGGCATCCGCATCGGCGAGGAACTTCGCCAGCGCATCGACGGATCCGGCGTCTTTCCTGGCGCCGATGCTGCCGATAATGCCCACAAGCGGCTTGCCCTTCGCTTTAGCCAGCGCATCGCGCAGGACCTCATCCACCATGGGATCGGGCATGGGTTCCAGCGCGTAGCGCGCCATGTGCGAAAGCTTCTCATCGAGCAGAAGCGGCGCTATGGCCGGTATTTCGTTGCGCCCACCGAAAATGGCCAGCTGGCGCAGGGCCTCGTGTTTTTCCATCTGGCCTGCATCCGGCGATTTGATGACGGCGACGAGCTTGTCGATGTTCTTCTTCGCCTCGGGCAGGTTCTCCTGGGCGAAACATCTGGCGGCACAGGCGAGGGCAATGGCCGCCGAAACTGCACATGCTGCTGCTTTCCTGATCATGGCTTATCTTCCTGTTGTGCGCATCGCGACAGCACGCCGCGGCGCGCCGGTCCGAAGCAGATCGATCAATAGACGTACGGTTCGCGCATCGCCCGGGCCAGGAAGCGGTTGGCCTCGGGGTCGTTGACGAACTGTTCCTTCACCGGGTCATAGCGCAGATCGCGCTTGAGCCACATGCAGATGTTGGCCGCGTGCACGGTGGACATGCCGCGGTGCATCACCTCGGGATTGGCAACGGTCAGTTTGCGCGATTTGACGCAGTTGAAGAAGTCGCGCACGTGGTTCATGGGCCTGCCGGTGCGCGCCTGATAATCGCCGACGAGTTTCCTGAAGTCGCTGAGCATGGCGGGATTGGACACGTCGGGTTTGGCATAGCCGTCGGCGGCCGCGCACCAGCCCTCGGTTCCGTCGAAACGTTCGCCGCAGGCGCCGTGCCAGTATTTGTTGCCGCGGCTGAGGATGAGTTTCACGCCGTCATCGAAGGTGCAGACCATGCCGTCGCCGGAATCGTTGTTCACGTACTGATAGTGAACCGGGCATGTGTGGAGCTTGTCCAGGCCGGCCATGGCCTGCGGTATGGTGTGGGCGCCCCATTCGCCGATGCAGCTGGTGTGGAAATCGAAATGCCCGCGCCAGCCGCCGCGCACGTAGGTGGAGTTGTAGGGGCGCCAGGGGCAGGGCCCGAGCCACTGATCCCAGTCCATTTCGTCCTTGGGAGGTTCCGGCTCGGCCGGCAGCCACGTGGTCTTGAGATAAGCCGAGTCCCACGGGGCGATGTGGGCGTAGGCGGTATGGACCTTGCCCAGCCGGCCGGTGCGGGCCATCTCGAAGCAGAACACGTGATTGGCCTCGCTGAGGCGCTGAGTGCCGGTCTGATACACGCGCTTGTAGCGGATGGCGGTTTCGACGACGGCGCGGCCCTCGGCGATGGTCATGCTCGACGGCTTTTCGCTGTACACGTCCTTGCCGGCGCGCATGGCCCATATGGCGGCCAGCGCGTGCCAGCGATCGCCGGTGGTGCTGAGCACGGCGTCGATGTCGGTGCGTTCGGCGAGGAACTCGCGCAGGTCAGCATACACCTTGCAGTCGTTGTTGCCGTAGCGGGCGTCAACCATTCTCTTGACGGCTTCGCGACGGCTTCGTTGAGGATCGCACGTGGCGACGAAGATGACGTCGGGTTCGGGCAGCATCCATTGAAGAACGCCCGAGCCGCGCCCGCCGATGCCGATGCCCCCCAGAACGATCTTTTCACTCGGGGGCACGGCTCCGTTGCGCCCGAGAACCGACGCCGGCACCACCAGCGGCGCGGCCAGGGCGCCGGCGGCAACGGCCGACGTTCTCAGAAAGCTGCGTCTGGTCAGGCCTGCATCTCCCGCCTGTTGCGCCGCCGCGGCCCGCCCGACAGCGCTGGCACCGTCCGAAACCTGTTTTGATTGCATACCCATAATACTCGCCTCGCTGTGATTCGTGGTCTTTCCGATGGCCCGTGTGCGGACAAGCGTATGGATATTTCAGCGTCGCGTCAAACTGCCGATGGCGGCGCGAAAGCGGTGAAAGTCGGGCTCCGGCGTCATGTGGCACCAGGAAATCCGCAGGGCTCCGTCAATGCGGTCGGCCTCGAGCCCCATGGCGCGGAGCACGTGACTGCACAACCCCGACGCCGAGCTGCACGCGGCGCCGTGGGAGACGGCCGCCACATCGCGCAATGCCGCCATGGCGGATTCGGCATCGACGCCGGGGAATGACACATTGACGATGTGCGGGGCGCAGCGGCTCTGATCGCCGTTGTATTGCGGCCAAAGAGGGGCAAGTTCAGCGACGAGCCGCTGCCGGAATGCCAGACACTGCTGGCGGCGCATGGTGCGCTCGCTGGCGGCCAGTTGCGACGCCAGACCGAGCGCCACAACCAGATGCACGGGCAGAGTGCCCGGGCGCAAGCCCATCTCCTGGCCGCCGCCGTACATCAGGGGCGCAAGCGGCGGTCGCGTGCCGCCGCGGCGACGGGCTATCAGCGCGCCGATGCCCTTGGGGGCGTGAATCTTGTGTCCGCTGATGCTCACAAGGTCGATACGCCCGTTGCGCAGATCGTCTCCGAGCAGCGAGAACCCCTGCGCGGCATCGACGTGAAGGAAGGCCGGATGATCGCCCAGCGCGGCGGCAATGTCGGCCAGCGGCTGCACGACGCCCGTTTCATTGTTGACGTGCATGACCGAGACGAGCAGCGTCTGGTCGCGGAGAGCGGCGGCGATCGCGGCGGGTTCGACCCAGCCGCCGGGGGTCGGGGCGACGAGCGTGATATCGAATCCGTTGCGCGCCAGAAGGGCGAGCGGCTCGAGCACCGCGTTATGCTCAATGGCGGTGCTGACGATGTGGCGCCGGCCCGTGCGGCGGCCATGCTCGGCGAGGCCGAGTATGGCGAGGTTGTTGGATTCGGTGGCGCCGCTTGTGAAGATCACCTCGCCGCGCGAGCAGCCAGCGGCGGCGGCGACCTGATCGCGTGCGCGTTCGACGGCCTGGCGGGCGCGGCGCCCGAACTCGTGCGTGCGGCTGCCGGCGTTGCCGAACTCTTCCGTCATGAAGCGGATGGTTTCAGCCAACACGCGCGGATCTATCGGCGCGGTCGCAGCGCAGTCGAGATATACGGGACCTTCCGGCATGGCGGCACGGAACGCGCCGGGAAGGGACCGGCTGGTCGGATGATAGCCCCCTGCGGGCGCGGCGCCAGCGCCTATTGCGGCTCGAGGCAATACACATTGCCCGCCATGTCGGCGACAACCAGACACCCGCCGCCGCTTGCCGCGCCCGCGACTATGCCGCGGGCGGCGGTGAAGTCCCACAGACGCCGGCCGGTCTTCAGATCCAGCACGTACAGTTTGCGGTCCCTGGAACCTATGTACACGCGGCCGTCGGCTATGAGCGGCGGAGCGTCCACCTCGCCGCGGGTGGGGAAGACCCATATGCGCTTTCCCGTGGCCAGATCTATGCCGTGCACCTGCCGGTCGCGTGCGCCAGTGACAACGATGCCGTCGGCGCACGCCGGCGTGGCATAGACCATCATTTCGTTCTCCACGCCATCGTAAACCCACTGCTGCCTGCGGGCGGCGATATCAACGCACACGACGCGACCGCGATCGGTGCCGACGACGGCTCTGCCATCGACCACAATGGCCGACCCCGGCGCGACGGCTCCCAGTTCAACGCTGAAAACCTCGCGTCCGGCTTCTATATCGACGGCGCGAAGATGGGCGTCGCATCCGGAAAAGAAAGCCATCGTCCCGCTGATGGCCGGCGCAGCGTTCACGCGATCGCCGGCTTTCTGTTTCCAGATGACTTTGCCATCGCCGGCGTTCAGACAGATTATGTCCGCGGCATCGGTGCCGAAAAGCACTAGCGAGCCGGCGATATTGGGCGATGAATGCATGGCGGATTCGACATCCACAGTCCAGAGCCTGCGCCCGTCATCGACGTTCACGGCGTGAAAGATTCCGTCCATGTCGCCCAGCATCACCCTGCCGTCGCATACCAGCGGCGTGGTGACGAAAGAACTGGAGGTCTGGTATTTCCAGCGCGGCCGGCCGGAGGACAGGTCCAGACAGTGAAGCGTGCCCCGGCCATCGGCCACCAGCACACTGTCGCCGGCAATGACGGGGGAACCTTCGATCTCAGCGCGCTCCTTGTCGCTGACCTGGTACGTCCAGCGAAGTTTCATGGGAGGAGGCTTGAGCGACGGTCCCTGCCCCAGCAGCGGGCCCCCGCCCTGGTATGCTGCGAAAGGCCGGGTGGCCGGAGTGTCCGCCGCGCGTGCCGACATGCACAAGCACATGCCCGGCAGCAACGACGCCAGCACGGCCAAATGTCCGATGCGCCCCGTGGATATCGGGGGAAAGCCGCAGAAACCGGCGCTGTCAGACCGACGCGAAGCCGACATCGTTCATTTGCCCGAGATATCCAGACAGACAAACTCCTCCACGCCTTTGGCGTAGAGCCTGCCGCGATAGATGAGCGGCGTTGACCATATGGGATTGCCCTGGAAGAGCTGAACCTGGCTGATCAGCGTACAGCCTTCGGGGGTGGCCTTGAGGAGGCTGAGCATTCCGCGTTCGCTCATGGCGATGAGTTTATCGCCGACGCGGACCAGCGAGCCGCCGTTCATCAGCCGCAGATTGCGTTCGCGCGCTTCCCATTTCTGTTCGCCGCCGGGCCACGCGATGCATTTGAGGGTGCCCTGGTCGTTGCCGTAGAAGACGCCGCCATCAAGTATGAGCGGCTGGAAGTGCGCCCGCATCTTCTTGTCTTCCCAGAGCTTGGTGGGGGCGGCGCCGGGGTTGAGCTTCAGCATGATGCTGCCGTGGTTATAGTCGCTGGACAGCAGCACATGCCCGTCGCGATACAGGGGCGTGCAGGCGTTGACGTCCCAGCTCGTAACCCATTCGTGGCTCCAGATGGTCTTGAGCGTGTCGGGGTCCATGCCGCGGATGGCCTTGCCCGTGAAGGCGATGAGCTGCTTCTGCGGTCCGACATCGGCGATCACCAGCGTGGCATACGACCCCATGCCGGATTCGGACTGGAGCACAATCTTGCCGGTGTTCCTGTCCACGGCCACCACCATCGGCCCGCCGTTGCCGTTCTGCACGTAGATGCGGTCCTTATAGAGAAGCGGGGACGAGGCCAGCCCCCAGGGCAGATTCCTGGCGCCGGTTTCCTTGAGGATGCCGATGAACCAGACGGCCTTGCCGGTGGCCAGTTCGCGGCAGACGAGCTGTCCGTTGCCGCCGTATGTGTATATGCGCCCGTCGGCGATGGTGGGCGTGGCGCGTGTGCCCGGGTATTCGCCGCTGTAGGCGCCTTCGTAAGACTCTTCCCATATAACCTTGCCGGTGTCCGCGTCGAAGCACGTGAGGACGTCGCGCTTCTTGTCGGGCGTGGTGTGCATCAGATACACGCGGCCCTCGACGGCGACCGGACTGGAAAAACCGATGCCGACTTTGGCCTGCCACAGCTTCTTGGGCCCTTCCTCGGGCCATTTTTCCAGCAGGCCGGTTTCGCGGCTTATGCCGTCGCCCCGCGGGCCCAGCCATTTGGGCCAGTCCTCAGCGCCACCTGCCGTGAAACAGGCCGTCCACAAACCGACGAACAGACAGATTGCCGCAAGGCGCACCGTAGCCTCCTGTTCTGAACAGACGCCGCGCGCACATGGCCCGACACGCCGCCGCCGGCGCGACCGCACCTGTGCGCTACCATATACCAGGCCGACGGCGGGGCATTTAACCGGCATCAGCGCCTGCTTGCAATTGCTGGCGGCAAAGGCGCGTCGGCGGTTGCGGCAACGACACCGCCCGGGCACAATTCCGCCGAACTTCCGCGGAGGCACGCTCGATGACGCGATATTTCATATCCGCGTGGGTCTCGATGGCGGTGTTCATCGCACCGGCACCGGCTGCCGAAGGACCATTCTGGCCGCAGTTTCACGGGCCGCGGCGTGACAACATGTCCGACGATAAGGGCCTGTGGCGCCAGTGGCCGGCGGAGGGACCGAAACTGTTGTGGAAGGCCACGGGTTGCGGCCGGGGATATGCCAGCGTGTCGATCGCCGAAGGACTGCTGTTCACCAGCGGCGACATCGGCAGCGAACAGATGGTCATGGCGTTCGACCTCGAGGGCAATCTCAGATGGAAATCGGCCAACGGGCTGGCGTGGCGCGGACCTCAACCCGGATCGCGCACAACTCCCACGTGGCACGACGGAGTGGTGTATCACCTGAACGCGCACGGGATATTGACGGCTTTCGAGGCGAAAACCGGCAAGAGAATCTGGTCGGTAAACGTGGCGCAGCGTTTCGAGGCACGGCCGGGCGGGTGGGGTTACGCGGAAAACGTCATCGTCGAGAAGGACATGGTCCTGTGCACGCCCGGCGGAACGCGCGGCAGGGTCGTCGCTCTGGATCGCCGCACGGGTGAAACGATATGGGCCAACACCGAAATCGCCGACCGCGCCGCATACGGCTCGCCGATCGTCGTGTCGCACGGCGGAAAGCGCCTGTTCATCAACTTCATGAACGCGACGGTGGTGGGCGTGGATGCGGCCACGGGAAAACTGCTCTGGACCCACAAACACCCCAGCACGTGCGATCAGAACGTCACGCGACCGCTGTATCACGACGGATGCGTGTTCGTCACCAGCGGACACCGCGGGGGCGGCCGGTGGCTGAGGCTCGATGCCGCCGGCGGCGAGGCGCGCGAATTGTGGTTCGACCGCGACTTCGACAACTGCCACGGCGGGGTCATGCTGCTCGACGGACATCTCTATTTTTCCGGATGCCGCCTGTACAACAAAGGCCTGATCTGCGTGGATGTGAGCACCGGCAAACGGCTGTATCGGGCAGAGGAAATCGGCAAGGTTTCGATCACCTGGGCCGAGGGGCTGCTTTACTGCCTGGGCAACGACGGCGAGGTGCTGCTGGTGGACCCCGCGCCGGGCGGCGCGCGCATCATCAGCCGCTTCGCCCTGCCGCGGACGGACAGGGAAAACACCCTGGCTCATCCGGTGGTGTGCGGGCGGCGCCTCTATCTGCGCCATCTGGACCAGCTGTGGGCATACGACATCGCCGCGCAATGAGCGGCGGGACGCTCATCGCTTCTTCATGGTTATCGAGATGCCCGAGCGGGCGATGCTTATATAGACGGTCTCGAGTTCGGGGTTGGTATTGATGGCCTCGAGGTATTTCGGGTCGGCCATGCCGGGAGTGATGTTGTGGGCGACTATCAGCCCGCCGGGCTTAATAAGGGGCAGAAGTTTCTTCAGGTAATCTATGTATCCGGCCTTGTCGGCATCGAGGAAAAGCAGGTCGATGGGGTCTTTTATCCTGAGCACTTCCTCGTGCGCGTCGCCTTCGACGAGCGTAACCATCTTATCGACCCCGGCGCGCTCGAAGTTCTTTCTCGCCAGAGCGGCGCGGGTCTTGTCGATTTCGTGAGTGGTGAGCCGGCCTTCGGTCTTGCGCAGCCCCAGACACAGCCAGATGCCCGAGTAGCCGTTGGAGGTGCCGATTTCGACCACGTGTTTGGCGTTTATGGCCTCCACGAGCAGCCGGAGCAGCCGTCCGTCCTCGACGGGCACATTCATCATTCCCGCGCGCTGGTTGCGATCCATGTCGTCGAGAACGTCGAGTATTTTCTTCTCGGCGTCGTCCTTCGGCAGTATCTGGGCGCGGAATTGCGCCGTGTCGCGCGCGGGTCGCTGCTGGGCAAAAGCGTACCCCGCGAGAAACAGACAACCCAGCGCAATGGCGGCCGTACGCAGCAGGTGATGACGGGTAATCATATTGGCCTCCCGGCTCGAGGCAGACACAGGCGGACCCGCATCCGTGCCTCGTGCGGATGCGCCGCACCGCGGACGATGATCGCGCTCGCCGGCGGGAGCGATTATAAGCACCGGCCGGGCCAGCGCAAATCCTGCACGGCGCCTCTGCCGGCGCGCGTGCGGCCGTGCGAAGGCCGTGCCGGGCCGCGTGGCATTGTCACACGGGGGATACGCGCCTGACGGTCGGACCGGCAACAGCGAAGGAAACGGGCATCGGACTCAGAGAATTACCGTCGCTATGTTGCTGAAGTCGGACTCGCCGTCGCCGTTGAAGGCCGAAACCCGGAATCGCCACGTGCCCCTGGAGAGCGATCCAGTGGTGTATGACACCGTGCCGCCCGAGCCGCTTTTCGCAGCCACCGTCGCTATGCGGGTCCAGTTGATCCCGTCGCTCGAAATGTAAACGTAGAAGCCGTTTTCGTTGGTCGAGTTGTCGCGCCAGGTGAGTTTGACCTTGGTCTTGGCGATTACCGCAGCCACAAGGTTGCTCGGGGCGGCCGGAGCGGCCGCGAGCGTCTTGGCGCTGACAACGTTGGAGTAGGCCGAGTACACGCTGCCGCTGGCGCCGCGGACGCGGTAGTAGTAGGTGGTGGCAGACGAAAGGCCGGTGTCGAGATAGGTCGTCACATTGGCGCCCACGGCGGCGACCTCGGTAAAGGTCGTTCCGTTGGTGCTGCGCTCGATGCGGAAGCCCGTTTCGTTGGAGGCGCCATCGACCCACGCGAGACTGATGCTGCTCGACGAGATGGGCGTCGCCGTAAGCGCGGTTGCCGCCGGACCGTCGGCGATGGTGATCGTGGCGCTGGCGGTCCCGATAACATACGAGGCGGAGGGCGTGATGGTGGCGATAACCGTCTCGCTTCCCTCTATAAGGCTATCGCTGATGGGAACGACCGAGAACACGGCCGAGGCCGAGCCGGCCGGAATCGTTACCGTTCCGGTCAGGGCGGAGTAGTCCGCACCGCTGGCGGCCGTGCCGGAGAGCACGTAGTTCACGACAAGATCGCGGCTGATGCTGCCGCCGGAGCGGGTTACCACGAATGTGCCGCTGTCTGGACCGATCTCGCCTGCAGCAGCGTCGCTGGCGGTGATGCTGACGGTGGGCGGCACAGGCACACAGCGGAAGAACATCTCGTCCACGCTGGCCGTTTGCAGTGCGGTTTCTCCGGCCGTCGAATCGGCATCGATCAGACGAACCCAGACGGTGCCGGCGGTGCCGGCGGGCATCGTGAACGTCTCGTAGGGTTCTGTTTCGTCGTAAACCGGGCGGCTGAGATTCTTCAGAGCCGTCCAGGTGGAGCCGTTGAGCGAGTACTGAAAATCCCACTTTTCGCCCGGCGTGCAGCGCGCGTTCACGCAGAACGTCACGATGGTCCCGCCGGTAACGTTGAATCGCCACCGATGCTCAGCCGAGCTGGTATTGTTGACGACGATTTCCGTAATCGTCTCGCCGACGCCGTCGCTGACGAAGGTCGCCGTGTAGTTTCCGCTGACCGTTCCCTCAACCGCCGTTTCGCTCACGGCGTAGTCGAACACGGCCGCACCTGCTTCGATCGTCACCGTGACCGTGGCGACATTGCCATTGTTCACCCCGTCGCACAGCAGGTACGTGAAACTGTCGGAACCGACGTACTTCGGGTGGGGCGTGTAGGTAATCGTGCCATCGGCGTTGCGCACGGCCGATCCATGAAGTGGAGTGCTGACCAGTTCGATGGTAACCGGATCGCCGTCGGGGTCGGCATCGTTGGCCAGCACGGGAATTACAACCGAGGTGTACTCGGTAGTGGCGGCGGAGTCATCGTTGGCTACCGGCGCTTCGTTTACGCGGATCGTCACGGTTGCCACATTGCTGACCGCGTCTCCGTCGGCGGCGGTGTACGTGAAGGAATCGGCTCCGTGGAAGCCGGGAGCGGCAGCGTAAGAGAAAGTCCCATCGGAGCTGAACGACAGCGTTCCGTGGGCCGGACCGCTTACAAGCGACGCGGTAAGCGCCGGCGCGTCGGAATCATAGTCGTTGGCGAGCACGTTGCCCTCCACGGTGCCGCCGGTGGTGATGGTGTACGTGTCATCGTTGGCCACCGTGGCGCCAGACGGCACGGCCTGCCAGCGGGCATTGAGATCGATGTCGAAGGAGAACTGGCTGTTGGCGTCCGTCTCCCACTGATTCAGCCACGGCGAATAGGTCTGCACCGATACCCGATTCGCAGCCGGATCGAAGTTGATTATCTGGAGCCAGCCGTCGCCGTCGCCGCGCGAGGTGTAGTCGGCCATGATTTCCATTACAGGCTGGCCAGCGTCGTTGTAAGACACCTGATGATACTCGCCACCGGCGTGGCCGCAGAGAACCATGAATATCTGCGGGTTGGGTCTGACGAGCTTCTGGAATATCTGTTCGCCGGTGTTGCCGCCGTTGGTGGACATGAGGCTGGTGGAGCGGCCGGCGGTCGTCAGATAGGAATGCGTGGTCAGGATGACGGGCAACTGGCGATGAGCGTTGATGACGCCCTGCGCCCAGGCGATGGCGGAGTCGTAGGGCTCCCATTCGAGGTTGATGTGCAGGAAGGTCCTGCCGCCGGCGGTAAAGATCTGGAAATGGCTTCGCTGATCGAGCGATGACCCGCCGTACCAGGTTTTGTCGGCGTAGCGCGCCGCGCCGAACCACTGCACGAAGTTGGCGGAGGTCTGGTGGCTGGTCAGCTCGTTGTTGTATGCCTCGTAATCGTGATTGCCGATGGCAACCGAATACGGCACAAGCCCGTCGATCGTGTCCATGGCCGTGTCGGCGTTCTCCATCTGCCAGGTGCGGAAGCCGCGCGTGACGACATCGCCGAGATGCGAGACGAAAGCGATATTCCGCCCGGCCACCTGGCTGGCGATCCACTGCGTCTGCGCGCAGAAGATCTCCGGCGAATACTTTACGTAATCCTGCGTGTCAGGCAGTGTTACGATGGTAAAAGGCGAGCCGTTCAGCAGAGTTCGCGACTCCAGTTGTTCGAGTTGACTGCGCAACATTGTCAGCCTCCCCGGCGTGTTGTCGAAGCCCCTGCGCAGCGGACGCAACCCCGCGCGCCCGCCGTATCTCAAACCTGCGACAGGATACCGAGATGGCGGATCTCGCGTCAAGAGCCTTGTCAGATATTTGGGGTTTGACGTTGGCGGCGCCGGGCGCCAGCGAGAAGACGACGGGCAAGATACCGGCTCAGGAAGACTCAGCCCCGTTCCCGCGCACGCGGGGGAAGGCGACGTCGATTGTCCCCGTTGCCACTCGCCCCGACCCGTTCCCGCGCACGCGGCGGGAATATAGGGGAGAAAGGAGAGCCTGCATCCCCGCGCACGGGGGGAAAGCGTGCATTCCCGCTTGCGCGGGAATGACGAAACGGGCCCCCCGTGTGCAGACACGTCCCCTTCCTTGACACTGTCGTCGGCGAATCTTGATAATCGTGATGATGAGCGCGGCGGTAATACGTGTCGAGAACGTGGAGGATCACGAGCCGGCGGTGAGCTCCGCGGCCGCGCGCATTCGCCAGGGGGGGCTGGTGCTTCTTCCCACCGAGACCGTGTACGGCGTGGCGGCGGCGCTTACCGCAGGCGGCGCCGTCGAGAGGCTGCGTCGTCTGCCGCCGCCGATGTCGGGCAGGCCGCTGGTGGTGCATCTGGCGCGCCCGGAAGACGCGCAGCGGTATGTCGGCCAGACCAGCGATCTGGCGCGGCGCATGATGCGCAAGCTCTGGCCGGGACCGGTGGCGCTGCTGGTTGACGTGGCCGCCGAACGGCGGCGCAGCGTGGCGGGGGAACTGGGCATAGCGGCGGATGATCTTTACGACGGCGCAACCATTGCCCTGCGCTGTCCGGACCATCCCCTTACGGCCGAGGTGCTCGCGGCGGCGGGCGTGCCGGTGGTGATCAGACGGGCCGAACACAACACCGCGGCGGATATCCTCAAGGAATGGGGCGAGCTGCTGGACCTGGCCATAGACGCCGGTCCGACGCGCTACAGGAAGCCTTCGACGGTGATCAGGGTTGACGACTCGGGATACCGCGTTGTGTGTCCGGGGGTTTACGATCAGCGCATCATCGACAAGCTGCTGCGCACGACGATACTTTTCGTGTGCAGCGGCAACACATGCCGCTCGCCCATGGCCGAGGCCATCGCCCGCCGGTGCCTCAGCGAAAAACTGGGAATTGCACCCGGCGAACTGGAGAATAAGGGGATACTGGTCATGTCGGCCGGAACGCTGGCGGTGCCGGGGCTGCGGGCCAGCGAGGCGGCCGTCGCGGCGCTCAAAGCGCTGGGCGCCGACCTTTCAGAACACCGTTCGCGTTCGCTGACGGCAGAACTGATCCATCAGGCGGATGTGATCTACACGATGACTCGCAGTCATGCGCAGGCCGTCAGAAGCATAGCCCCCTCGGCGGCCGACAAGGTCGTACCGCTGGACCCTGACAACGATATACAGGATCCCATCGGCGGAGACCTGGCCGAGTATCAGGCGCTGGCCGCGCAGCTCGAAACGCTGGTGCGCAGGAGGCTTGATGAAGGGGATTTCGCGCTATAAACCGGCGGCGAGCCGGGCGGAGCCCGCCGCGCATAAGCGGAGCGCAGCATCATGAGAATAGCACTGGCCGCCGATCATCGCGGATACGCAGCCAAACGTCGTCTGGCGCAGGTGCTGCGCCAGTGGGGACACGAGGTGGAAGATTTCGGCTGCCACACGGCAGCCCGGTCCAGCGATTACCCTGATTTCGCCGTGCCGGCGGCCGGCGCCGTGGCGGGGGGACGATTCGACGTGGCCATACTGCTCGACGGCAGCGGCATAGGCATGTGCATCGCCGCCAACAAGATAGCAGGGATACGGGCCGCTCTGGCGCACGACGAGGTTACCGCCCACATCGCGCGCGAGCAGATACACTGCAACGTGCTGTGCCTGGGGGCCGATCTGCTCAGCGAGGCCGGACTGACCAGGATAGTTCAGGTCTTTCTCAACACGCAGTTCGGCGAAGGCCGACACGCCCGCCGCGTGGAGAAACTCAAAGCGCTGGACCGCGGCGCGCCGCCGGCATCCTCGCCGCCGGACGGGAGCATGCCCGCAACCCGCACCGGGGCGTCGGCCGGCGCGCAATGACCGCCGCCACACGCGACGCCACCCCCCGGGGCACGTTGTCCGACAGAGGGCCCCGAAAGACCTTCAGCCCACAAGCAGATCGCTCGGACGCTCCCGCGTGGCCAGCCACCACCACATGATCATGGGAGTTGCCCGGCCCAGAAACATGGCCACCGTCAGAACATCCAGCGCCGGCGTTACCGCGTAAATGGTGTCGTACGCCAGTCCCACGTTACTCAGCGCGCTGATCGTCTCGAACAGCAGCCGATCCGGCGAATGCTGCGGCTGGCTCCACAGAAGCAGCACAAACACCACGCACGCCAGCGCGGCGTAGATGCCCGTCCACGCCAGCGCGATGGCGACGGCCGGCGAAGGCGTCTGGCCGCGCAGGATCTGTCTGGCCCCGCGCCACAATGCCACGAAGGTGACGGTCTTCAACCCGCTCCCCGTGCCGGCGGGACTTGCGCCCGCGATCATGAGCGGTATCACCATCCACTGCATGCCGCGTGGCCAGTCCTGCACCCATGAAAAGTCGAACCCCGCGCAGCGGCTGTTGATCGCCTGTGCGGCGGTGGATGCCAGAAACTTCCACCAGCCGACGGCATCTTCGGGCAGAAGCGGCGCTGTCAGATAGCGCACAAGCAGCAGAAGGGCGAATCCGCCGATGAAGGTGATCGCCGTAAGCCACAGTATCAGCCGGCTGTAGGGCGTGAGGCTGCCGCGAAGACGTATGCAGTCCCACAGGTCCAGCAGAACAGGCAGACCCAGCCCGCCGAGCACCGACAGCGGCAGAAGCACGGCCCACGCGTGCCAGTGCCATATGCGCGGCAGGTCCCCGAAATACAGCCCGCTGTTGGCGAAGGCGCTGGTGCTGGCCATAAGGGCTTCGAGAATGGAACCGCCTGCCTCGAGCAGAACAGCCGCGCCTGCGACGATCGGCAGCGCCGAGCCCGCCAGGGCGGCAACCACTATGCGCCGGTCGCTGTGAGGCAGACGCAGCACCCGCACCGCCGCCAGCCCCCCTGCAATCATGGGAAACACCGCTCCGAAATACGTCAGCACCAGCACCACCCACTTGCCGGAAAGCGGGTATCCGCCGACGCTTGCCCCCGCCGGGAAGCCGGTGCACGTAATAGCGTTGACCACCGCGAACCGCAGCCGGTCCATCGTGAGTTTGTTGCCCGGCGGCCGACCCGCGTCGAGTATCACGCCGGCAATCGGCATTACCAGCAGATAAGCGCAGAACATCCACATCAGGATGCTGCTCAGATCGCCGCGCGCCGCTTCGGGCGCAGCGCCGGGCGCAGCCTGCGGAAGCTGCGCAGGCTGCCCGAGCCGTGTGCCTTTCTGTTTGCGCGCCTTGCTCACAGCCTAACTCTTGCGATACACAGCCTTGTCGTCGAACACCTTGGAGGCGATGACCTTCCACTGCCCGGAAGCCCCGTCATACTCGCGATAGAAGCAGCTGCGGTAGCCTTCGTGACAGGCGGCCACGACCTGCTCGCACCGGAAGACCAGCGCGTCCATATCGCAGTCGGCCAGAACCTGCCGCACATGCTGGAAATGCCCGCTGGTTTCGCCCTTGAGCGCGATGCGCCCGCGGCTGCGGCTGTAGGTATGTATCCGGCCGGTCTCGAGAGTCTTGCGCAGGGCCTCGCGGTTCATCCATGCCATCATGAGTATCTGGCCGTTGTCCACATCCTGAACGATGATGGGGATCAGTCCCCTGTCGTCGAACTTCAACTGGTTGATAGCTGCGTCCATGGCGTCGTTTTTCCGTGGCGGCGGCAGAATTGTCAACCGACAGTCCTTCACGACAGCTCCGTACGGCCGCGCGCGAAGAAGCCCGCGCGGCAGTTCCGGCCCGGCGGCGCGCGGTTAACATAGGCGCTGCGGCAGGATCATCAGGAGGCGCGCCTGCTGCTCAACGGATGGGAGCAGCCTGCTGCGGAAATCGGCAACATCGGATCGCTGGAGCGGATCGATCTGCGCGTCATATGCCGGTTCGGGCGATGAACCGACCCGTGCGCCAACGTTCTCATCCGCACCGTGCCGCAGACCGCAACGGAACGAGGCGGGAGCCTCACTCGACGAGAATCCTGCTGCCCATGATGTAATTGAGGCGTTCCTGAAGCTGCCGCTCGTCGGCCGCCGGCAGCACCAGCGCCCCGGCCTGGCGCACGTCTTTGAAGACTTCGGCATCGACGTCGAAGGCCACGAAATACACCCCCGGGCGCTGGTCCTCGGGCAGACGACTGATAGCCCACATGACGTTGCCGGGCGTTGAGCCGGCGGTGTTGGCTCCGTCGGTAACGACCAGTATATGCGTGCGCGTGAGGCCGGTGGCATCGAGGTCGTGTTTGGCCTGTACCATGGAATCGCCGATGGGCGTCTGGCCGTCGGCGGTGAGATTGCGCATGGCGCGTTCGGCGGCCGCGGCATCGGGCGGTCCCATGGGCACGATCCTGCGGCAGGCGCTGCGTCCGCGCGTGCTGAACTCGTATATGCCCACCAGCAGCGGTTGCGAGGGCTGTTCTCTGGCGAACGTTTCCGCCTGGCGCACGATGCTGTGGACGGCCTGGCGGGCGATGTCGATCTTGCGCCGGGAACCGCCCGCGGCGGGCACCTTGTCTTCCATGCTGCCGGAGGTGTCCAGCAGGATGGCCGCCGCCACGCCCTCGCGGCGCTCGGCGCCGGCAGGCGCGCGCAGCAGCGCCGTAAGGCGCTCGATTTCGGCGGGGGAAGTGGTGGGCTGCGGCTGACCTCCGGGGCCCGGCGCGGTGCGCCCGGAGCGGCTGCGCGGTCCGGTGAAGTAATAAAACGCTGCGACGATCAGCGCGATGAGGATGATCACCGAGCGCGGCGAACCGGTCGGCCTGTACACTACCCGCATGTCAGATGCTCCCGGGACGCAGCTGCGCCCCTTACTCGGTCGCAGAATTCCTTTCCGCAAACCGGGCGAAGCGCCCCGCGCGCATCCTGCGGCGCGCGCCGGCAGGCTCCGCAACGAGCCCGGTCATTCCAGAGTAAACCACTGCACCTCCACGCGACGGTTCTGCTCCGCATCCGTGCCCAGGGGCTCTTCCCATCCGCGCCCGACCGCTTCTATCCGCGAGGCATCGACCGAATACTTCTCGATGAGTATCCGACGAACGGCCTCAGCACGGCTCTTGCTCAGGGCCATGGCCTTGAGAGCGAACGCCCGCACCGCCGCTTCGCCGCCCTGTTTGCGGATTTCCGGAATGCGCCCGGGATCGACGTGCCCGCGGAGCATCACCGTCGAGCCGGGACTGACCTGAAGCAGCTTGCGGATGATCTCGAAGTTCCTGAGGTTGTCCTGGCTGGTCATGTCCAGCACGTCGGAGTTGGGCTGGAAGAGAAACCGCACGTCCTTGCTGAGCAGCGGATCGCCCTCGACGGCGGTGGTCCCGCCGGAGCGTATGGGGGCGATGGCGATCTTCTGATCCTTGAACGTGCCGGCCTGCTCGATGGCCTTCAGATGCGACAGGTCGAGAAACTTCTCGCCGTCGATGGGGTTCCTGATGAATTCGCTGCCGTAAGCCAGTACTGCCGACTGGTAGATGTATCCGAAGCTGCCGGCAGAATCGATCGTGCCGGAAAAGAACGCCAGATTCTCCGGCAGATTGGCCAGATGCACCCGCGCCAGTTCGGCGCGCGCCCTGGCTTTGTCATCCCACTTGAACGCCTTGCATATGATGTCGAGGTGCGCCTCGGCGTTCTCGCGCACCATGCGGTTGCCTTCGAGCAGCCCGGCCACCAGTCCCGTGACCACTTTGGGGTTCGCCGCGGCAAAACCCCTGTTGACGATCAGCACATCGGCTATAATCAGGAGGTTGCGGTTGGATACCAGAATAGAAGCCTTGCCGTCGGATTCGCTCACGGCGTCGGTGGTGAACGGCGCCCAGCCCACGCAGCCGGCAAGACGCGAGCGCCCGGCCTTGAGGTCGCGCACGAAGATCTTGGCGGCCCCTTCCGCGTCGCCGCAGTACACCACGTTCACCTTGCCCGGAACGGGAGGCGTTTTCAGATCGGGCAGGGCGCTGACCGCCAGACCGGCCTCGCCGGCCAGATAGCGCAGAAAGAAATCCGCCTCGGTGAACTGCACGCTGGCGAGCACCTTGCCCTTCAGGTCGTTTATGCTCTTGATGCCGGTGCGCACCACTATGGCGTCGGCGCCACGCGAGAAGCCAATCTGCGCGGGCACCACGACCTGGAGCTGCTTGCCGTAAACCGCCAGCACGTCGGGGGTCGTTGCCGAGGCGGCTATCCGCCCGCTGTTCAGGCCCGACCAGGATTCCGACTCGCTTATGGTGATCCGCACCTTGAATCCGTGCTTTCTGGCGAAGACCGAATCATCCGACGGCGCCAGCCCGCCGTTGGCGACGATCAGCCCCGCGTAGCCGGCGTATTCGCTGAGCTCCACGTCGATGGTGTTGTCCTTCATCTCGTACGGCGCTGGCGGCTTCAGACGCGGAGCTTCGGTGCGCGTTTCGACTATCTCGGCGTCCTGTGCCAGCGAACCCAGCGCGCCGCCGGGCTGGTCGGCACCCAGTGCGGCCACGGTTGCGGAGAGAACCGCCAACAGCAGCGGGAGTGTTTTCATCTTTCCTCCGTTATCAGCAACAGAACACGGCGATCCGCGGCCGGGCGCCGCAACGGTCATTTCAGCATATCGTCGATATTCACCCGCCCGGGCGGCTCGCGCGGCGGCGCGATGCTGTCGATCTCGCTCATGGTGCCGGCGACCGCCTTCGACATGCTCGCCAGCTGCGCTTCGGCGCGGCGCAGGTCCTCCACCTTCTGCATGTCCTGCGTCAGGCGGACGGTTTCGAGATCTATGGCCATCTTCTCGCGCAGACGCGACAGTTCGCGTATGTCGGCCCGGAGGGTCTCGGCCGCGCGGTCCATCCGCGCAAAAAGCTCTTCATAGGTCTTGTTGAGCGGCTGGCGCTCCTCGATATACCGCGCCGTCTGCTGAAGTATCGCCTGCGCCTTCTCGCGGGTGAGCGTGTGTCCGGCGAATTTCAGAGGCCAGCGGTCCTCGTCGTCAGCGCGTTCGCACGCCTCCTGAAGCCGCCGCCGTATGTTGCGCACGTCGTCGAGGTTCTCCGCGAGCATGCGGCGCTTCGCCTCGAGCTCCTCGCGGCGCCGGTTCAAATCGGCCAGTTTCCTCTCGCGGTCGGCTATCTGTTCGGCCACGCGCTGATCGGACCATTTCAGATATCCCTGCGGGTCCCGGGCGATCTCCTCGGCCGTCCAGGACTCCTTCGCCGCCGGCTTCGGCGGCGGAGCCTGAACCTTGCGGTCGCAGCCGCCGGCGCACAGCCACCCCGCCATCAGCGCCACAGCTGTCAGCGTATTAAACAGCGCCGCGGAAGTCTTCATCTGAGCCCACCCGTGGCCGCGACCGGGGCCGGTCAGTTGCCGCGTTTCTTCATGAGCGACTCGAACTCGGTGTCCGACACCGTCTGCGATTGCGCTTCGGTGATGTCCGCCAGCGACAGCACCTTGCTGGTCTGGTCGGCCGTAACCACCGTGCTCTGGAGCATGCCCTTTAGATCGACCAGCTGCTTCGTGAGGTCGTCGGTGATCGCCTGTACCTTGAGCATTTCGCGCTTGGAAGCGATCGTCGCCAGTTGTTCCTCGGCCTGAAGCCTGGCTTCCTTGATGCGCGTTATCTGGCCCTTCAGCTGCGTGATGCCGCTTTCGACAGTCTTGTGCAGCTGCTCGGCGCTGCGCACCTCGCGATCCAGCCGCTTGGCCTGAAGTCTGAAGTCGGTTTCGTTGAGCGTGGTGCCGCGCCAGGTCACCGGCCAGGTTATCGTCGCGCTCTGGTTGTAGATTTCGCGCAATTCATCGAGAGCTTTTGTGCCTGTGTCGATCTTCTTGCGCGTCTCCTCGAGGGTGCTCTGGAGCCGGGCGAGGTTCTGGCTGACGGATATCTCGCTGACCTTCAGTTTGTCGATGGCCTTCTTCGCCTGCTCCTCGCAGAAGTTCAGATACAGGATGGGGTTTTTCGCGATGTTCTCCGGGGTCCATTTGGTCAGGTCATCGTACGTGGTCTTCACCCGCGTGCGGAAAGGGTCGCTCAGAAAGAACCATGCTACTCCCGCCAGCACGATGAAGACGATCACGCCGACGACCAAGCCGGCGGCCGATCCCCTGCGATACGTAGTCATATCACGTTCTCCTTTCATGTAATCACCCACTGGCGGCCGCCCCCTGTACCACGGAGCCCGGACCGCGCCAGTCGCGTGCGCTGATATTATCGCGTCGCAGAAACGTGCCGGCCATTATAAAAACGCGCGGCGTTTTTCATGCTGCCGGCGCACCGCCGGATCGCTTTGCCGGTCCGGCGCGCGGGCGCTCATCCGCCGAGGCGCATAAGATGCCGGCTCAGTTCATCCACCGCCTGCCGTATCCCGCGCAGGTGCGGGTTTATCTCCAGCGCCCTGCGATAGCACTTTATGGCGTCGATGATCCGGCCGCGATGGGCGTGGCAGTGTCCCAGCCCTGCCCAGGCCCCGAAATGACAGGGCATCAGTTCAACGGCACGCGCGCAGTCGGCGGCCGACCGATCGTAATCCTCCAGCAGATACCACGCTATGCCGCGCTGGTTATATGCCTCGGCGAAACCCGGCGCCAGGTCTATCGCGCGGTCGAGCGCCGCCACCGCCCCGCGGTAATCGCGCCTGGCCATGCACTGGGCGCCCTGCACAAGACAGGCGTTGGCCTCGGGGGGCCCTGCGCGGAACCAGATGGACCACAGGGCATTTTCCGCCAGCTGATTGGTCATGCTGTCGGGATCTCTCAGCCGCTGCACAAGGGCGGGAATGCAGCGCGAACTGCCCACCAGCGACAGGGCCAGAGCGGCAACCTTCCGCGCGTCGCCGTCGCGGCACGCCAGCAGCGCCGTTATCTGTTCGGGCGTCCAGTTCCGCCGCAGATGCCCCAGCAGCGCCGGCAGATCGCGCCGCTCGAGGAGCGGCTTTACCGAGGCCACGAAACTCGCCGGATCTATCGGAGCCTGGCTCAACACTGGATAGACTCTAGGTTCGAACACTCCGCCGGTCCACCGCCCGGGCGCATGTCACGGTCGCCAGTCGGTGGGCCGGCGGTTGCTGAACTCCACCTGGCGTTCGGCGGCGGCAGCGCGCGCCTCGGGGCTGAACGGCCTCGCATAATAGCCCCGCTGCACCGCGGCCGAGTCGCCCAGTTTGCGCGGCTCGTAGCCCGTTTCCGTGGTGCTTTTGCAGCCCGCCGCCACTATCGCCAGCAACAGCGTCAGTCCTGCCGCTTTTATCATGACAAATGATTTATATACTGCCGGATGGCAGGGTCAACCCGCGGCGCATCCGGACTGCCGGCACAGCGACGGGCGCAAAGCCGCGGAAACGGGGTGCAGCCATGACTGAGGACCAGGGTCGATACAGGGATTCGCAGGAACCCGCGGGACGACCGTCGCGGGCGCCGTTCAGCATCATGGAGCCCGGCGAGGGCACGCCGTGGGAAGACCGCGGCAACATCGGCACGCTGCTGGCATTTCTGCGCACGTGCAAGCTGAGTTTGAGGCGCCCGGTTCATCTGTTCCGCTCCATCCGGCGCCCGGAATCCACCCGCGACGCGACCGTTTTCATAATCGTCGCCGGCGTCGCGGTGTCGTTGAGCCTGCTTGTCCACCGCGGTCTTCAGTATGCGTGGATAATGCTGCGCGCGGCCCGAACCAGCGAACCCGGAGCCAGGGTCGTCGTCGTCGAAGACGTGCAGGCGTTTTTCCGCGGCACGGCCATACTCGCCATCCTGGCGCCGCTGCTGCTGTGGGTGCTGGTGCGCTACGTCATCACGCCCATGTTCAGCGCGCTGGCCGCCGCCGAACAGTCGAAGTTCCGCGTGCCGCGGTCCCTGACCTATAACCTCCACGCCTACTGCATGGGGCCGCTGATACTTTCGCTGGTGCCGGTAATCGGGCCGGTGTGCGCGGCGGTCGGCGTGATAGTTCTGATGATCCTCGCCGCGCGCCGGCGCCAGCACATGAGTCTGGCCGGCGCAAGCACTTGTTCGATCATAACGGGGCTGACGGCGCTGGCGCTGGTGCTGGGACTGTATTTCCTGATGGCATGGGTCTGGTCGGCGGCGGCGCCCGAGGCGAAATACGAAAAACAGATCCCCATCGTCAGACCGCGGTCTTATTACGAGTGAACCGGAGCACCGGCAAATCGGACGACCGTCTCGCTGACGGGCAGACCGCATCGCAGGAACGGCGGGCGCAGCAGCTGCGGCTGCTGTGGCGCATACGCCGCCGCTACGAGACGGTCACGGAGCATCTGCGCTTCGGGACGCTGACCATCGCTTTCGTGCGCGTGGCCGACCCCGACCGCGTGCTGGACCAGGTGGCCGAGGAGGACGACCGGCGCGAGAAACAGGAAGGCCGGCGGCTCAGCGGAGACGAGCTCCATCTGCCCTACTGGGCCGAACTGTGGGACAGCGCTCTGGCGGTGGGCGATTTTCTGGCCGCCGAGCGCGGTTTGACGCTGCTGGCGCGATGCAGGCAGTCGGCCGGCGTGCTGGACCTCGGCTGCGGCATGGGGCTTGCGGGAACCGTGGCCGCACTCCTTGGAGCGCGCGTGACGTTGGCGGACCTGGAGCCGCCGGCACTGCTGTTCGCGAGGCTCAACAGCCTGGCCGCCGCCGATCGCGTGGAGGTGCGGCGCATCGACTGGCGCACGGCCGACCTCAAGCGGCGATTCGGGCTGATAATCGGCGCCGACATACTCTACGACCGCAACGAATGGTGGTTTCTGGAACCTTTCTGGCGCCGCCACCTGTGCGCAGGCGGAACGGTGCTGCTCGGCGAGCCGGGCCGGCAGACCGGCGATGATTTCCCGGAATGGATCGCGCAGCGCGGCTGGCATGTGGAACAGTTGAAGCAGCACGTGCCGATGCGGAAGAAAGACGTGCGCATATTCCTTTTGCGTGCCGATGTCCGTTAGAGCGCAACAAACAGGCCCGCCGCCTGACTGGCCAGCGGGCCTGATGTGCCGGATTCTCCGCCTGTGCCGTGTGAGGGCTGTTCAGCCTTGAACCCTTTCAGTCAAGGTGGGTGATTCGCCTGCCGGAACGTGTCCGGCGTTTACGACACGCCTTTCGCTTCCCGTCATGGCGCCCGGCAAATGCGGGCGGCCGCTGCGGTCGTGCGGCCGGCATGTCTGCGATCCCCGAGGGTTGCTTATCGGGTTAGCCAAAAGCGCCCTCAAGCTCGTACACCGCAGATTGTCCGTACGTCCCTATATTACACGACAAAAAGCGAAAGGGCAAAACGCCCATCGCGCGATTCGCCCGTGCAGCGGCGGAAATCGCCGGGCGCCCCGGCGCCCGCACGCCGCGATTCAGCGCACCTCCGGCAGCACCACCGGCGGCGAACCGTCGGGCATGTCGATGCGCCTCATGCCTATGCCGTAGGCGCTGCCGAGCAGGTCCGGCCGGAGCACCTCCGCCGGAGCGCCCGCCGCGAGTATCGCGCCTTCGTGAAGCAGCACCATCCTGTCGGCGAACGCGCCAGCGAGATTCAGGTCGTGCGACGCCATCAGCACGCCCATGGATTTCCCGCGGCACAGCTCGCGCAGCAGCCGCAGCAGCCGCACCTGATGACGCAGATCCAGAAAAGTGTTCGGCTCGTCGAGCAGCATGGCCTGCGGCTGCTGTGCCAGACACCGCCCCAGAAAAACGCTCTGCCTCTGCCCGCCCGACAGCTCCTCCAGGCGCCTGTTCAGAAGTTCATCCAGGCCGAGCATGGCGCTGACCGACCGCACGACGGCGATATCCTGCGGCGATTCCACGCCGAACGCACCCCAGTACGGCGCGCGGCCCATGCGCAGCACATCGGCCACCCTATGCTCCGGCTCCCACAGCGGCGACTGCGGCAGATAAGACACCACGCGCGCCAGGTCGCGCCGCCGCCACGACCGGATGTCGCGGCCAAGCCAGCATATGCTGCCGCGTCCGCGCCAGTGGCCTATGAGCAGTTTCATCAGCGTGCTCTTGCCCGCGCCGTTGGGGCCTATCACCGCCACCATCTCCCCGGCGCACAGCGACAGGCTCACGTCGCGCAGGACGCGGCGCTGTCCGAACTCAAAAGCGAGCGATGTCGCCTCCAGCAGCGGCTTCACGGCGATTCCTCCGCAACGCCACGACGACGTTCTCTGAAAAGCAGCAGCAGAAAGAACGGCCCGCCCAGCAGGCCCGTCAGCACCCCCACCGGCAGCAGCGTCTGCGCCGCGCCTATGAGATAGCGTGAGGCGGCATCGGCAACCGCCAGCAGTCCGGCGCCCAGCGCCGTGGCCACGGGCAGCAGCCGGCGCACGTCGTGTCCCACCATCAGGCGCGCCAGATGCGGACACACCAGCCCCACGAAGCCTATCGGCCCGCTGATGGCCACCACCGCCGCCGTCGCCAGCGACGCCGCCACCATCGCCGTCCAGCGCAGACGGTTCACGCCCACGCCCAGGGCGTGGGCCTCGGCGTCGCCCAGCGCCGCGACATTGAGCCATCCGGCCAGATAAAACATCACCAGCCAGCCCGCGCCCGCGCAAATCGCCGCGGCAGCCTGCTGCTGCGCGGTGAGGCTGGTCTGAATGCCTCCGACCAGAAAGGCCAGCGCCCCGCCGCTCTGCGCTGTCAGATCGCGCGTCAGGGCGTTGACCAGAAGGAAAATCGAACCGTTGAACGCGTTCACTATCACGCCCACCAGAAGCAGCGTGAGCGGTTCGAGCCGCCCCCTCCGGCCGGCCATGAGCAGCACGATGCCCACCGATGCCGCAGCGCCGGCGAAGGCGAACGCCGGCTGGCTGATGGCGGCAGCCGTCTGGCCGCCGACCGCCGCCAGCGCCGTCGCGATCGCCGGCAGCCGCCACAGGTACGCCGCCAGCGACGCCCCGCTCGATACCCCCAGCAGATACGGGTCGGCAAGGGGATTGCGCAGGATGGCCTGATAGACCACGCCCGCGCCGCCGAGGGCCCCGCCCACCAGCGACGCCAGAAGCACACGCTCGATGCGGCCGGCGAGTGTCGGGCAGTCCGGCCAGCCGATGCTTGTCGAACCAACCAGCAGACACGCCCCGGCGAGCAGCGCCCACAGGACGGCCGCCCACAGCAGATTCAACAGCAGGCGAAACGCACCGAAAGGCTTCATGGTTGCTCTGTGCCGGATGGACGCGTGGCGGACCGCGTCGTCGCCGGAGCTGCGCCGGCATCGGCCGGCATGCTGTCCGCGGCCGTGCCGCCATGAAGTATCTGCGCGAACTTTTCGGCGACGTCGGCCACGTGCGAAGCGGGAAGAAGCAGATACCAGTCGGTGAGGATATGCACCCTGCCGCTGCTTACCGCCGGCAGGCCGGACATCGCACGCCAGTTCCTGCGCGCCTGTTCCACGACGACCGGCGACGCCGCCGGCAGAAGTTGTATCACGACCTCCGGTTGAAGCGACAGAAGCATTTCGCGGTCTATCGTGGGATAGCGCATGGCGAAGCGGCTGGCGACGTTGTTCCCGCCGGCGATGCCCAGCAGCTCATCGAGAAACGTGCGCGGTCCGGCGACCGATAATCCATCGTCGCTGATGACCAGAAGTACCGGGACGCTGCGCAAACCCGCCACACTGGCGCGGATGCCGTCGAGCCGTCCGCTCAGACGGGCAATGAGCACAGCCGCGCGGTCGGGCCTGCCGATGGCGTCTCCCAGATACCGTATGGCCGAGTACACGTCCTGTAATTGTTCGATCTGGATGTTCACGAGGCGTGCCCCGAGGGCTTCGGCGCGCTGTCGGAGGCCCGCCGGCATGCGCTCCGGCGCCATCTGCATGACGATGAGGGTAGGACGGACCGCTCTCATCTGCTCCCAGTCGAGGTTCTGATAATCGCCCACACGGGGAAGATGGCGGATTTCCGGACGGTCATGGTCGTAATTGCTGACCGCCGCCAGCACGTCCGCGCAGCCCATGGCCAGAAGCAGGTCTGTTGCCGCCGGCACCAGCGACGCCACGCGAACGGCGCCGGCTTCCGGAGGCATTGGAGCGGGCCGCCGGCATGTGCCGATAATCATCAGGAACGGCATGACCAACACGGAGGCAGGCCATGACGAACGTTGACCCATGCGCGGCGGATGTTAGAGTTGACGATGCAGGGTGTCAAACAGGCCGGTTTCCCGTGCTCGGACGCATCATGAGCGAGACATCGACCATCCTTTCGCGCATAGGCCAATGGCTCGGACTGCGCCGCCACGAATCCGACGCCCTGCCGCTCCAGCGCGAGGTTCCCGCCGACGCCGCCCCGGAAGTGCCGCAACGGTCGCCGCGACGCGGGCTGAGTCTGTGGCGGCCATGGAGACGGCGCGATGCGGCGATATCGGCCCTTCAACAGGCGTTCACATCCGTCACCGAGCTTACACAGGCCATCCGCGACAGTCTCGAGAAACAAAGCCGCCGACAGGAGGAAATGATGGCGTGTTTCTCGCGGCTGCTGGAAGTTGTACAAACGCTGCCCGAGGCGCAACGCCTTCACGGCGAAGCACTTAAGTCTATCGGCGAACAACTCCAATCGCAGATACGCCGCGACGAACGCCTTGCCGACATCCTTGAGCGCGTCACCGAAGCGCATGCCGGTCAGCGGACGGCCATCGAGGCCGTCAGCGGACAGGTGCAGATGATGGGCGCGCAGACCGAAGCCATCGCCGACAACCTCCGCCAACTCGGCACCGCGATAGAAACCCTCAGCAGGGCTTCCGAATCAGGCTCGGCCGTGATGCAGCAGCTGACCGACAGCATCGCCGCGCGAAACGCCGACATGCAGCGCGCCCTCCAGCGGCAGAGCGCACGTCTGACCCTGATGCTGGTGGTGGCGGCGGTAGCGTCGGCGGCTGCGATCGCCTCGGCCGGGGTCGTGGGCATCATGCTCCTGCGACGATAGGACCTCGGTTCTTTTCCCGAATCTGATTTTTTTCTGTGCCGTCGTGCGGGTTGCCGCAGCGCGCAGCGCGCCGACAGTCCGCCTGCCTGGCTAACGCAACCGCCCGCCGATGTCCGATAACAGAAACCGGCGGACCCCGTGCGGGGCGTTCCGGTCACCCCGCCGGACAGCCCGCAAGCCGGCTGACGAAAAGGCCGATATGGCCTGATAGCCGTCCGGACCGAAGCGCGGAAAACGCATTTCCGCGCGGCATCTCCGGATGACGGAATGAATTGAAAGCAGCGGCCATGGGACGAATAACCACCGGCATTGGGCTGATCAGCGGCATCAACAGCGCTGATCTCATAGACAAGCTGATGGCCATCGAGGCCAGGCCCAAAACCCAGCTCCAGAGCCGCATCGACCAGGTCAACCAGCAGAAACTGGCGTATGCCGACCTTGCAGCACGGCTTACCAGTCTGAAGCTGTCGGCCACGACCCTGAAGCGCAGCTCGACCTTCGGACGCACATCGGCGACCAGCAGCAATGAGGCGGTGCTTACGGCCACCACCTCCAGCACCGCGGCGGCGGGAACGTATCAGTTGCGGGTTGCGCAGCTGGTCTCGTCGCAACAGAGCGTAAGCGACGGTTTTGCCGCCCAGACCTCGCTCGTGGGCGCCGGCACGCTGACCATAGAGCTCGGCGGAGGCGAGATCTATTCGGAAACGCCGCTGGCCAATCTCAACGGCGGCGAGGGTGTTCGCCGCGGGAGCTTCCGCATAACCGACCGCAGCGGACGGTCCGGCGTCATCGACGTCTCTACCGCCGTTACTCTGGAAGACGTCGTGCGCCGGATAAACACGAGCCTCGACGTCGCCGTGCGGGCGGAGATCGAAGGCAACCACATCAAACTTACGGATCTGACCGGCCAGACTGCCGGCAACCTCATCGTCGCCGACATCGGCGACGGGCACACGGCGGCGGACCTGGGCATCGCCGGAACCGGCGCCAGCACCCTGGTGGGCAGCGATATCAACCGCGTTGGCCGCAGCACGCGGCTTTCCGCTCTCAACGACGGTCTGGGCGTGCGCGCTAATGCTTCGTCGGCCGACATGCGCATAACGACTGCCAACGGAGCGAGCTACGACATAAGCATCGGCGGGCTGAATACCGTCGGCGCGGTGATCGACGCCATAAATGCCGCCACGTCGGGCGCGGTTACGGCCAGCGTCGCGCCCGACGGCAACAGTCTGCGGCTCGTGGACAACACCACGGGCACCGAAACGTTCGCTGTGACGGCGCTGAACAACTCCAGAGCCGTCCGGGATCTGGGGCTCGACGTGGCGGCCGCCGGCAACACCATCGACGGACGGGCGATCCTCGCGTCGGCCGGCACGGTGCTGCTCTCGAGTCTGCGCGGAGGAGCGGGCCTGTCGCTCGGGAAAGTGGATTTCACCGACCGCGCCGGAGCCAGCACCACCATCGACTTTTCCGGTGCCGCGACGGTGCGCGACATCATCGACCTCATCAACAACAACGGCGTGGTGTCGATATCGGCAAGACTCAAAGACGCCGGCAACGGAATCGAGCTGAGCGACACCAGCGGCGGCAGCGGCAACCTCGTTATCAGCGACAACGACTCGACGACTGCGGCGGAACTGGGCATAGCCGGGACTTTCGGACCGGCCGTCAGCGTCGTCAGAGGCGCCAATCTCCAGCGCCAGTGGATGAACGAAAACACGCTGCTGGCGACGCTGAACGGCGGAAAAGGCGTGACTGCGGGCAAATTCAAGATCACCAACTCCCTGGGACAGACGGCGACCATCGACCTGTCAACCTCGCCCGCCAGAACAGTTGGCGACGTTATAGCGCGGATAAACGCCGCCACCACTGCAACCAGCGGGCCGCTGAACGTGGTGGCCTCCATAAATGCCACGGGCGACGGCATTCTGCTGACAGATCAGGCGGGCGGCCAGGCGAAACTGAAGGTGGAGGAATCCGGCAGCACTACCGCCGCCGATCTGCGGCTGAAGGGCACGGCGGCGGATACCACGATCGACGGCAGTTTCGAGATTACGATAACCACCGGCGCTTCCGACACGCTTGCCGACGCCGTGCGGTTGATAAACAACCCCGGGTTCGCCGTGCGTGCCACTATCGTGAACGACGGCTCGGGAGCAGCGCCCTACCGTTTGTCGCTGACGGCGCGAAACCCCGGCACGGCCGGGCGGTTCGTCTTCGACGCCGGCGATACCGCCCTTCAGACCCGGAACCTCGTGGAAGCGCGCGATGCGGTGGTTTTCTTTGGCGGCAGCGGCGCCGACGCGGGATTGCCGATCGTCTCCAGCACCAACAGCGTGGCCAACGTGATTAACGGCGTGACGCTCGAACTGCACGCCCCCAGCACAACGCCCGTAACTCTGACGGTCACGACGGACGTCGGGAACGTGGTTTCCGAAATCCAGTCTTTCGTGAGCAACTTCAACAGCCTGATCGACAAGCTGCGCGATCTCACGAAATACGACAGCACCACCAATACGCGCGGCGTACTGCTCGGCGAAGGCGCCGTGCAGACGATCGAGCAGCAGCTGTACGGCATCTTCGATGTACGGGTGCGGCAGGCCGGCACCTATACGAGGCTGTCGGATATAGGCCTGTCTGCGAGCGGCAGCGGCGGAAAACTCCAGTTCGACGAAGATCGTTTCCGCGCCGCCTGGGCCGCCGACCCCGAGTCGGTGACGAACCTGTTCAGCTTGTACCGAACCGAAGGCAGTAACACGATAAAGGGCATCGGCGCACAGCTGGAGGACAGGCTTTCGCACCTCATCGACCCGGTGTCGGGCGTGATCACTCTCCAGAACAAAGCCCTCGATCAGCGCACCGAGCAGTTTCAGAACCGTATTGCTCAGCTCGACAAGCTTCTCGCGGCCAAACGCACGCGGCTGGAAAAACAGTTCCAGGCGCTGGAGTCGGTGCTGGCCGGGCTTCAGCAGCAGCAGCAGGCCATAGCGAACCTGAGCGTTATGCAGCCGCTGCGTTCGAGCGGTTCGAGCAGCAGATAATGCAGGTCTGGTAAGAGTCCGATAAGCGGATCCGGCGACAGCGACCGGGCAGATCACTGCACGACGTCCGGTACAGGCTAAACACCCCGCCGTCGAATGCCGATAACGGGAACGGCTGTGTCCCTTTTGGAGTGTGTTCCTGAGTTATGAGCACCGACGTTGCCAACAGCTACTTCCGGACGAAGGTACTGACGGCCACGCCTGAGCAGTTGCAGATGATGCTGTACGACGGCGCCATCCGCTTCTGTACGCTGGGTCGGGAGGCGCTGGCGGCGAGGAACTGGGAACAGAGCTACAACCACATATCGCGGGCGCAGAAGATCATTCTGGAGATGAGCTGTTCGCTGAAGCATGACATAGCGCCCGACCTCTGTGCAAAGCTTGCCGGGCTGTATAGTTACGTTTACCGCCTTCTCGTGGATGCCAACATCCAGCACCGCATCGAGGCCATCGACGAAGCCATCTCGCTTCTGCAATATCAGCGCGAGACCTGGGCCATGCTGCTGGACCAGCTGGGCAAACGCAAGGCTGCGGAAGCGGCCGGCAAACTGGATGTGCCCGCCCCCAGCGAGCAGATGGAAGCAAGCATATCGATGACCGCCTGAGCGTCGAGCCGGCCGGGCGCCACGACTGCCTCTGTTGCCTGAGATCCAAATCGCCGCAACGGCGTTTCTGCCGGATGCGGCGTTTTTTTATCCGCTCCACCTGAAGTCTCCGCCTTTCCCAGCCGATACAGCCCGCGGAGGAAGGCACGACCCGTCGGGAGCGCGGGTCGGCGCCGTGCAGAGGGGACGAGAATGCCTGCCAACTCTCACGCGGCGCCGGCACGCGGACGCATCCGCGCCCGCACGCCGTTCAATCAACGCGGTCACAGTATCTGTCGCTCTACGCACGCCGAACCGCTCGAACAGCGGACGATGCTCGCCGGCATGGCGGCCGGCACGGACCTCGCGGCCATCGTCGCCGCCGACAGCGCGCTGTTTTTCGACGAGCACGGGCAAATCTACTCGGCTGACCCCGCGCCCGACCTGCCCGCGGAAGGCGCTGCTGACAGCCCGCCACAGATGCAGGCCGCCCAGTACCCGTATTCTCAAACGTTCGCCCTGCACAGCCGCCCCGGCGCCAGCAAGGTGATACTGCTTGATTTCGACGGGCACATAACCCCCGCCGGCACGGCGTGGAACGGCGGCAACCAGATAGTCTCCGCACCCTTCGACCTCGATGGCGATCCGTCGGGCTTCAGCACCGCCGAACACGACGCCATCCAGAGCATCTGGCTGCGTGTGTCGGAGGACTACTGGCCCTTCGATGTGGACGTGACCACGGAGGACCCCGGGGATGACGGGATCATACGGTCAGGTTTCGACGACCAGTACTACGGCATACGCTGCGTAATAAGCCCTTCCAGCGCCTGGTATGAAGCCGCCAGCGGGAGAGTGGTCGGCGGCGTTGCATATGTGGACGTTTTCAGCCGCGCTGGATACACCTACAAGCCCGCGTTCGTCTTCACCAACCGCCTGAGCAACAATCCCATCCTGATCGCGGAGGTGGCGGCACACGAAATCGGCCATACCCTGGGGCTGCTGCACGACGGCGCCCTTGGCGGCACCGAGTATTACGCCGGACACGGCACCGGCGCCACCAGCTGGGCGCCCATCATGGGCACCGGCTTCGGCAAAAACGTGACGCAGTGGAGCAAAGGCGAGTATTACAACGCCAACAACACCCAGGACGACCTGCTGACGATCGTGACGCGAAATGGCTTCGGCTATCGGCCCGACGATCACGGCGGCACCACGGCGACGGCTACGGTTCTCGTGTCCACGGGTCCGCTTTCATACGCCGGCGCGGGCGTCATCGAACGCAATGACGACGTGGACATGTTCCGCTTCACCGCCGTGTCGGGAACGGCGACGATAAGCATCAGCCCGCTGAGCCCCGGCGGAAACCTGGATGTGCTGGCCACGCTGTATGACTCCAACGGAACCGTCGTGGCAGTGGCCAACCCGCCCGACGTGCTCACGGCGAACTTCGAACTGACCCTTCCGGGCGGCACCTGGTACCTCGCTGTGGAGGGAACCGGAACCGGCAACCCCCTGGCCAATCCGCCCACCGGCTACACGAAATACGCCAGCCTCGGACAGTACACCATCACGGTCCTAATAGCCCCGGCGGTGGTGCTGCCGACACCCGATCTCGATAACGCCAGCGACAGCGGCCTGTCGAATACGGACAACATCACCAGCGTAACGACGCCAGTTTTCAGAGGCGGCCCGCTGGCCGGCTGCGCGGGCAGAACGATGCAACTGCTCGTGAACGGCACGGTCGCCGCGACGACCACGGCGCTGGCCGACGGCAGCTGGAGCGCCAGCGCCACACTGGCCCAGGGAACTCATCAGGTTGCCGTTCGCATGATTGACGGCGACACGATACTGGCAGTGTCGGACCCGCTGACTGTGGTCATAGACGTCACGCCGCCGGTGGTTTCGTTCGGAACGATAACCCCCGCGCCCAACGCGGCAGGCTGGCACAGAAGCAACGCGACCATTGCCTTCACCGTGACCGACGCCCTTTCCGGTGTGGCCTCGGCAAACCCCGCTGCCAGCCCGCTGACGTTCTCCGCGGAGGGAGCCGGCCAGCGCGCAAGCGTGACGGCGGTTGACGTGGCCGGCAATAGCGCTACCTACTGGTCGCCGGTCGTGAACATCGACAAAACCCCGCCTGCGCTGGCGTGGGGAACAGCGTCGCCTCCGCCAAACGCCGCCGGATGGCGCAATGCCAACGTCTCGCTCCCCTTCACGGCCTCCGACAACCTCTCGGGACTCGCCGCCGCCAATCCCCCAAGCCCCCTGCTCATCTCCGCAGAGGGCAACGCCGTCACCACCACCATCACCATCGCCGACATCGCCGGCAATTCCGCCTCCTTCACCACCCCAGCCTTCAAGATAGACAAAACCCCGCCTACGCTGGCGTGGGGAACGGCCTCGCCTCCGCCAAACGCCGCCGGATGGCGCAACGCCAGCGTATCCCTCCCCTTCACGGCCTCCGACAACCTCTCCGGACTCGCCGCCGCCAATCCCCCAAGCCCCCTGCTCATCTCCGCAGAGGGCAACGCCGTCACCACCACCATCACCATCGCCGACATCGCCGGCAACACCGCCTCCTTCACCACCCCGGCCTTCAAAATAGACAAAACACCCCCCACGATAACCGCGCGTCGGGAAACGCCCCCCAACGCCAACGGCTGGAACAACACGGATGTGCTGTGCAGCTACACCGCCAGCGATGCCCTTTCAGGCCTGCCCGCCGGTCTCGCCGCCGGCACCTTCACCTTCACCGCCGAGGGTTCCCACCAGTCGCACACGTTCACCGTCACCGACCTGGCCGGCAACTCCGCCAGCGTCGCGATAACAGGTGTCAACATCGACCGCACCCCGCCGGTAGTCTCGTTCCCCAGCACCTCCCCCACGCCCAACGCCAACGGCTGGAACAACACAGACGTAACCGTGGCCTACACCATCGCCGATGCTCTGTCAGGCCTGTCGGCGACAACGCCGCCCGCAGGGCAGGTGGTCATAACCGGCGAAGGCATGCGTCTGAGCGTGGCGGTGACGGCCGAGGACCTCGCGGGCAACGCGCTCGTCGTGCCTACGCCGCCGGTAAACATAGACCGCACTCCCCCGCTTATAGCCGCGTGGCGTGATACCCCGCCCAACACCAGAGGCTGGAACAATACGCCCGTGCGTATTTGTTATACGGCAACCGACGATATCTCCGGCCTGCCACCAGGTGCCGAGGCCGGCACGCATGTCTTTGACGCGGAGGGCGCCGGCCAGAGCCACACCTTCACGGTAACCGACCTCGCCGGCAACGTCGCCCAGGCCGTCGTCGCTGAAGTGAATATCGATCTGACGCCGCCCGTGATTGCCGTGAGGCGGTCGCCTGCGCCCAATGCCAGAGGCTGGAACAACACTTCGGTGATCGCCAGCTATGTCGCTTCCGACGTGCTGTCCGGTCTTCCGGCGGGTCTCGACAGCGGAGAGCACGTGTTCCAGACCGAAGGCGCCGGCCAGGGGTGTATGTTCGAGGTGGCCGACCTTGCCGGCAACGCCGCCTCGGCCGTGGTTGATGATGTGAATATTGATCTCACGCCGCCCGCCGCGCTTGTGAAGTCGTACGCCACGCCCAAACAGGCTGCCAAGCTGTACCGGTTTACCGTGGTGTATGACGATAACATGCTGGTCGAAGCCGGCACGGTGCGCAGCGGCAATGTGGTGGTGGTCGGGCCACGGGGTTACAAGCACTATGCGAAACTTGTGCCTTCCGCCGGCACCAGCGCCGATGGTCGCCGGCTGATGGCCACGTATGAAATAACCCCGCCCGGCGGGTCGTGGGACGCAGCCGACGACGGCGTTTACAGTTTCTACGTCCTTGCGCGCCAGGTGTTGGATGAGGCCGCCAACGGCATCCGCAAGACGCTGCTGGGAACGCTGACCGTGCGCATCGGCGCGCGCACTGCCGCGAAAAAACCGGCGTCGCCCGCTTCCGTGCCGAAGGCTGTTTTCTCAACCGTGTCCCTGAAGGCGCCGGCTTCCACGCCGACGGTTCAGGCGAGCGCCCCGGCCATGAATCGCAGCCAGTTGCCGCTCATGATGGCCGCCACATCGGCGTCGGCGAATCCCGCCGCCGACAGCGCATCCTCCAGAGAGCGGATATCCGACCAGTTGTGAATGCCCTCGGGCAGGTGCTCGCGTCCGAAACCGCCGTCCATGTCGCTGCCGATGCCCACATGGCGGCAGTTGCCCAGCAGATCGCATATGTGGCGGATGTGGCGCACGATGTCGCCAACGGCGGCCCTGCGACGGCGCAATTCCTCGGGCGGCACCAGAAACCGGTCGTACAGGTTTATACCGACCACGCCGCCCCGCGCAGCCAGCGCACGGATCATGGCGTCGCTGAGCTGTCTGTCGGTGGGCACCACAGCCCTGGCGTTGGAGTGCGACGCCATCACCGGCCCGCGCGACTGTTCCAGCAGCTGCCAGAATGCCTCCTCGGCCAGGTGCGATACGTCGTGAATCATGCCCAGTTCGTCAATCCGGCGCACCAGCCATCGGCCCTCGGCCGTCAGCGGTCCCGGCGCACCCGTCCCGCCGGCAAACCGCGTCCGACGCCATGCCAGACCCACTATGCGCAACCCGGCGGCGTGGAAAAACCGCAGATCTTCCTCACTGCGGACGGGCTCCGCCCCCTCCATAAGCAGCACCACCGGCAGCCCGCCGCCACTGTCGGCTGCGCCGACCGTCGGAAGCCCGGCGCTATCCGTGACGATGATGAAATGGCCCGCGGCGGCCTGCGCCTCATACCAGCGCAACTGCTGAAGCGCCATGGCATGGGCCTCGTCGGCCGTGGAATATCCGCCGCTGCCGACGCCGGCGGGCTGACAGAAAATGCTGGCGCATATCAGGGATGCTCCCCCGCGGCGCAAATCGGGCAGACCCACCGACGGCGTGCCGTCGGAATCGGGCTTCTGAAGGTCGGCCGGTTTGAGCACGTCGCGCCCGCGCACGGCGTTATACGCAAGGTCGAGATGGGCATCCACTATCGCCATACACCCGCGCAACCTGCCACGGAGTGCCCCCTGCCGCCGTGATTGCGCACCGCGTCACCCGCTTTGCATAACGATCATGCCGCCCCCAGCCCCATCAGATGGCGCACCACCGACCGCCCCAGGGCGCTGAGGTTGTATCCGCCTTCCAGGACGCTTACCACCCGGCCATCGCAATGGCGGTCGGCAAGGTCGGCCAGACGGCGGGTGATCAGCTCGAAACCCTCGTCGCTGACCTCCATCGACCCCAGCGGGTCGTCAACATGGGCATCGAAACCGGCCGACAGCAGAAGGAATTGCGGGGCAAATCTGTCGAGCGCCGGAATCACCAGCGTATCGATAGCCTTCAGATATTCCTCATCGCCAGAGCCGGGATCCAGCGGCACATTAAGGGTGTAACCTTTGCCCTCGCCCAATCCCGTCTCATCGCCGTAACCCGTCCCCGGATAGCATGTCCGGGGGTGCTGATGAAGGCTGACGTAGTACACCGTATTGTCGGTTTCAAAGGCCGCCTGCGTGCCGTTGCCGTGATGCACGTCGAAATCCACTATGGCCACGCGCTGGATGTCCCATGTCATCTGAAGGTAGCGCGCTGCGATGGCGACATTGGAAAACACGCAGAATCCCATCGCTCTGTCCGGTTCGGCATGATGGCCCGGCGGACGCACGGCGGCAAAGCACCGCCGCACTTCGCCTTTCATGACGGCGTCGCAGCAGCGCAGCACGGCCCCGAGCGCCAGCATGGCGATTTCGTAGCCCTCCGGGCCGATGGGCGTATCCCCGGAATCCAGCACGCCGCCGCCCAGTTCGCTCAGGCGCTGAACCCTAATGATGTGCCGGGGAGTGTGAACTACCTGCGGCCATTTCTGCGCCGCCGTGGCGAACGACAGCTCGACCAGTTTCTGCCGGAACCGCGGCAGCACGCCGAAATCCTCGTCAAAACCCGGACAGGGGTCGGGCGCCGTGATAAGCCCCGCCTTTCTCAACGCCGCATAGATAGCGCACAGGCGCTGCGGGCGTTCCGGATGCGTGGGACCGGGATTGTGTTCCAGAAAGCGCGGACTGGAGCAGAAACCTACCATGATTGCAAGGTTAAGAGCGGTTGCGCGGAAAATAAAGCGCGCGACGGCATTCTTCAACCTCGATAGCGCAAACCACGGCCGGTTGTGATACACTCTTGTCGCCAGTCAGTTGCGATATGTACGCCCGGTCGGCGCAAAAAGTCCATCGGCGAATGCCCGCAGCGGCCCGCGTGCCGCTTATCATCGTCTGCGCCCTGCTGGCGGCGTGCGCCTGCGATCGCCGCCCGGCGGGTCGTGCCGGCCGCCAGACAACGCCGGCGCAGTCCCCGCAGACAGCGCCTGTCGCGGCGCCGGCAGCCAGCCGGCCTTCGTCATCGACGCTGCTGATCGCCGGACGCGAGGAAAGGTTTCCGCCGGCGCGCGTGGTGGTGCTGCGCGAACAGCCCGATTGCGTGGACCTGCTGCTGATAAGCGACGACCCGCGCGATGCGCTGCATCCATCCTACCGGGGCAATCGCTACTACCTGCCGCTGCGGCTTGACAACAGCACGCTGGCCACGCTTTCACGAGCGGAACGGCGCATGCGCGCTCCGAGCATGGAGCGGCGCGACATACCCGACGGCATATTCCTCGACGGCAATCGCAAACAGCTTCAGCCGTACGATGTTTACGTGTGCGTGAACAGAGACGATGACGAACTGGTTATCATGATCGAAGGTCAGTTCACGCTTTTCAGCAACGACCAGATGATGGCCCAGCCTCATCTGGTGCCCGTGGAAGGCGCGCTGCGCGCGGCAATCGACGCGCCTGCCGGCCGGTCGTCCCGCGACAGCGCCGGGCGCTGAACGCGCGGCGGGCGGGGACAGACAAAGCCCCGGCGGGGCGTTTGGCGGTGAGTTCACGATGTCCGACCCGTGGCAGCAGCACATGGCCAGCGACGACGAGCCCGGCCGCACGCCGGCATACGTCCCCCGCTATGCGCCGCCGGCACGGCGCGACAACACGCCCTATATGGCGCTGATCGGAGTCGGAGCGGCCGTCGCCCTGTTCGTGGTTATCTACGCCGTCAGCACGTCGCGCCCCACCGATGAGCCGGCGCCCGCGCAGCCGCCTGCGCGCGATGCCCGCCAGACGCCGCCGGCGCAGGCGCCGCCGACGCCGTCTGCGGAAACGGTCGCCGCGGCCGGACGCGGCCGGACGCCGCGCGCGGTGTCGCCCGCCACGGCGCCGCGGCGCGGCGGACAGCCGGCGGAAAGCGCCTGGACGATAGAAAAAGCCGTGCGCGTAAGCGGAGCCATCGACGAACAGGGCCGGCTGCGCATAACTGCCGCCAACCTCTCCCCGGGGCGCATACGCTATGTGAACGTGGAGGTCCGCACCAGCGAGAAGGAGAACGCCAATCGTACTGTCACGCTGTCGGGGATCGATCCCGGAAAAGATGCCACGGTGGTGGTCGATTTCCCCGAGCTGCGGCGGCGCGACGACCCGCGCGCCGTGCCCGAAATGTACGTATGGGAAGGCGAGTTCGACACCCGCTGATACGCCCCGCCGGCAATTGACGACCGCTCATGACGGCACACCTCCGGCCCATTCCATCCGCAGCGCCCAACCCGCTCAGGGAAACTGTTGCCCTGGCATTTCTGGCGGCGGCGGTCCTGCTGATCTATTGCCCGCGGGGCCTTTTCCGCGGCGAGCGGCTGGTCGGCAGCGATTACGCAGAACTGCATTACTACCGCATCATCTACGCACAGCAGGCGCTGTTCAGCGACCGTCCCCATCTGCCCGCATGGCACTCGCGCGAACTGCTCGGAGCGCCGTTCTGGGCCAACGTGCAGAACTTTCCGTTCATTCCCACGCGCCTCGCGCTGCTGGCCCTCAGCCCGTCGCACATATTCGCGGTGGGCGTGAACCTGGCCGCGGTGCTTTCCGCATGGGGCGCATATCTGTATTGCCGCCGCGTCGGTCTCAACATCGCCGGGGCAATGCTCGCCGGCTGGACCTTCGCCTGCGCCGGATACTTCGCGTCGCGCGTGCCCGTCGGCCATCTGCCTCTGCTCGAGGCATACCCCGCCCTGCCGCTGCTGCTGTGGCTGTGCGAAAGAGTAATGCAGCTGCCCTGCGACAGCCGCCGCATGAGCCTGCGTCTGGCGGCGCTGGCGCTGGTGGTAACATCCACATCTCTTGCCGGCCATCCGCAGATACCGTTTTATGCGCTGCTGACAACCGGCCTGTATGCGGTGTATCGCTGCCGCGTGGCGCCGGTTCTGCCGGCATGTCCCGAGGTGCGTGCATCGCCGCGGCATCTGTGGCTGCTGCTGGGGACGATGGCCGCGGGCGTTCTGCTGGCGGGCTTCGCCCTGTGGCCCTTCGCGCTGCTGGTGGGCAGGAGCACGCGCGTCCTGGCGCTGGAGCAGGCCGCCAACAACATCGCTTTCCCTTACGGCCGGCTGGGCGCTTTCGTGCTGCCGTGGAAAGACGGCTGGCCGCCGGCGGTCATGCGCTTCCCCGCGGTGCCGCTGAAGTATCCCACGCAGGCGTATTTCTGGGATACGGTGTGCTATGTCGGCCTGGTGCCGCTGGCGGCGGCGGCGCTGCTGGCGGCGGGCGCATGGCGCAGACGCCGCATGCCGTCGGCGCCGTGGCCCTTCTTCGCCGTGGTCGGCGCGGCGGCGCTGGTTATCGCGCTGCCAGCCGTGCAGCGCGTCATGTCGCTCATTCCCGGCACTTTTCTGCGCAGCCCCGCCCGACAGGTGTATCTCACCACCTTCGCCCTGTCCGTGGGCGCCGGCGCTGCGATCCATCATCTGGTTTCCCGTCGCGCGCGCTGGGCGACGGCCGCGGCGGCCGTGGCCGCCGGGTTTCATGCCGCCGACCTCTGGCTCCACGACCGCTGCTTCATCATCGCGCTGCCAACCTGGTCGGCCGTGCCCGCCGCCCTCGAACAGCGCATCGCCCGCGAAATCGGCGACGGACGGGTGGTAATCGACGTGGACATACCCACCGACCTCAACCGCCGGCTCGACGATGCCGGGTTCTTCGATTCGGTGATGCTCGCCAGGCCGTACCGCGCTCTGATGGACCTGGCCGGAAAGCCGCCGCGCATAAACATCCAGTATTTCGAGGGATCTACGCTCAACGTGCGCGCGCTGCGCGCCTGCGCCGTGCGCTACGTCCTCACGTGGAAAAAGCGCGACGATCTGCCACCGCTGGATGCCGCAGACCGCATCTACGCCTACGAGGTGCCCGGTTCATCGCCGCGGGCGGCGTTCTTTCCGCTCTCACGCACGCTTTTTCTCAGTGAAAGCGAAATCCACAAACGCCTGCGCGATCCGCAGCACGACACCCGCAGCGTGCTGATGCTGCCGGGCGAAAACCCCGCCGCCGCAGCGGCGACAACGTCGCCCGGCGCCGATGCGCCGGCGGCGGCCCTTGCGTGCAGGCGCCCCTCGCCGGATGAAATAGTCGTGGATGTCGCAGCGCCCGCGGCCGGGTTCGTGCGCATCATCGAAGCCTGGGACCCGGGCTGGCGCGCAACGGTGGACGGCGCGCCGGCAGTGGTGCTGGCGGCGGATGATTTTGCGCTGGCCGTGCCCGTCAGAGAGGGCAGCCGACAGGTGCGCCTCGCCTACCACACCCCCGGCGCGGTTGCCGGACGCATAATATCGCTCGTCGGGGCAATGGCGCTGGCGGCGGTGCTGGCGGCGTCCCGGCGTTGCCCACCACGCGCAAGCGCGCCGGGCATGCCGTGATTCGCGCGTGCGGATTGCCTTTCGCCCGCAGCGCTCTTACTGTCTTGGCGAGCATATGACGCGCATGCCCGTGGTAGCCATCATCGGCCGGCCCAACGTCGGCAAGAGCAGCCTGCTGAACGCGCTGGCGGGCAGGCTCATCAGCATCGTCGAGGACACCCCCGGCGTCACGCGCGATCGCGTCAGCGCGCCCGTGCTGATCGACGGCCGGTACGTCGAACTGGTGGACACGGGCGGATACGGCTTCGACGACCAGCAGGGCCTTACCGAACACATTCACCACCAGATCGAACTGGCCATGGCGCGGGCCGATCTGGTTCTGCTGGTGGTTGACTGTCGCGACGGCCCCACCGCCGCCGACGAGGAGATCGTCGCGCTGCTGCGCCGGCGCGGCCTGAAAACCGTGCTCATAGCCAACAAAGCCGACGGACCGAAGATGGATCCGGCTCTGGGCGAATTCGCGCGCCTCGGACTGGGCACGCCGCTGGGGGTATCCGCGCTCAGCGGGCGCAACCTCGACGCCGTGCGCCGGGCCATCGCTTCCGGCGTAGATCTGCGCGACGCGCCGCGCACGCTGCCCGAGCCGGAAATGCTCCTGGCCATAGTCGGCAAGCGCAACGCCGGCAAGAGCACGCTGGTCAACGCCATCGCCGCTCTGTACGAGGGCGACGACCAGCGCGTGATAGTTTCCGAGGTGCCCGGCACCACGCGCGACAGCATAGACGTGCGCCTCACGAAAAACGGACGGACGATAGTGGTGATCGACACCGCCGGCGTGCGGAAAAAGCGCCAGATGGTGACCCACGATCTGGAGTTTTACGGCTTTCACCGCGCCCAGCGGTCCATCCGCCGCGCTGACGTGGTGCTGCTGCTGATCGACGCCACCGAGCCCGTCAGCGAACCCGACAAGAAACTGGCGCAGTACATAGCCGAACAGTACAAGCCCACGGTGGTGGTGGTGAATAAATGGGACCTTGCGCGCGAAATCCTCGCGCAGCAGGCCGCCGACGCCGGCTCGCGGCAGCGCAAGCCATCCGAACGGCGCCTCATGCAGCAGTACCGCGAGTATCTGGACAGGGTGCTGCCAGGGCTGGACTACGCGCCGATAGCTTTCACGTCGGCCAGGGACGGTCAGAACGTGGAAGGCGTTCTGGAAACCGCACAGCATCTGTTCGCCCAGGCGCGCCTGCGCGTGGGCACGGGGAGGTTGAACGCGGCGATCAGGAAGATACTCGGCAGCCGCGCGCCGTCGAACCCCGTCGGCCGGCCGCCGAGGATCTATTACGCGACGCAGGTGGAGACGACCCCTCCGACGATAGTGCTGTTTGTCAACGATCCGTCGCTGATCGACGAGGCATACCGCCGATTCGTCGTCAACCGTCTGCGCGAGCTGCTGCCATACGCCGAGGTGCCCATAAGGCTGGTGGTGCGTGCCCGCGACGCCGCCGGCGCGGAGCACGCCCGCCCGTGAAGTCGCCATGGCCGCCGGGTTGCGCGGAAGCGCCTTTTCATCGGCGGTTGCATCTGCATAATGGATGGGGATATGTGCCGCCGGGGGGGGATGGCTGCCACGGCGTGACGGGCGGGCCGGGCGGTTGTGCGTATGGAGGTCCAGATGGGACCGACGAATGTCGCTCTGGTGAAAGTATTCAAAGCCGAGAAGGCTCTGCGCGAGGCCCAGGCAAATCTTGATAACGCATCCCGGGACATGGTGGTTCAGGAGAACCGCATAAGGGAACTGACCGAGAATCTGAATCTGACACAGGCCCGGCTGCGCGAACAGCAGACGCAGGCCCGCGCGCTGGAACTGGACGTCAGCACCGTTGACGGACACATCGAACGTCTGCGCCGGCAGCAGCAGATGTCGCGCACGGAGAAGGAGTACCGGGCGTTCGTGCTGGAGATAAACACCCAGAAGGCAGAAAAAAGAAAACTCGAAGACGCTCTTCTCGAAGTGATGAGCGCCGTCGAAAAGCTTCAGAAGGAGGAAGCCGATCTGAAGGCACAGCTGGCCGCGGCCCAGCAGCGATGCGAGCAGATAAAAGAGCAGCTGGCCGGCAGGCTTTCCGAGCTCAGGGCGGTTGTGGACGCCGCGCGGGCCGTGCGCGACGCCGCCCTTGCGGAAGTGCCCCTCACGGCGCGCGAAATGTTCGTGCGGCTGTGCGACAAGTTCGAGGGCGAAGCCATGGCCGCCATCGGCATGCCCGACAAACGCCGCGAGGAATATGTATGCACGGCCTGCAACATGTCTCTCGTGGTGGACATCTACAACCGGCTTCACGCCAGCGACGAGCCGGTCGTATGCCCCAACTGCCGCCGGATGCTCTACATACCTGATGACCTGCCCCCGCAGGTTGCCATAGGCGGCGGCCGGCAGAAAAAAACGCCGGGATCGCGCAAGCCGCGCGCCTCGCGCAAGTCCGAGGCCCCTTCCCCTGCTCCGCAGGGCGGCACTTCCCCCGCCCCCGACTCCGCCGGCAACACCGCCGGCTAGTTTCGTCGCAACCCCGCCGAATCCGTCAGTCGTCCGCGCCGCCTCCGGCAATCCGGCCGGCAAGCCGCGCCCGCACCGATTGCGCCAGCTGCGTCCGGCCAGCCGCCTCCAGCCGCTCTGCCAGCATCTTCCCCACCCTGTACCACACGCTCTGCGCAACAAACGGCCCTGCCATCTCGCGGGGCGGCCTTATGCGCTGCCATGTCGTCTCGTACAGCGGTATGACCTTCTCCGCCCGGTTCGAATCCACAAGCGCTTTCTCGGCTTTCTGCAAGGCGTCTATTACGAACGGTCCGGCGTTGGAATAGCGTTCGATGACGTCGTAGTAGCACAAGCCGGCGCTGTTGATCTGGCCGGCACGCTCCCACATCGCCCCCTGCGCCATGCGCACCGCCGCCGCCAGGTCAGGCCGATTGCCGAACATGGCGAACATCGCATTCCACATGCGATCCTGCTCGCGCACATCGTCCACCGTCTCGATCATCGGTCCCAGAAGCGTCAGCAGAAAGTCCGGGTATCGACCGCCGCACAGACGTATCACCGCCTCCGCCCACTGCCGCTTCTGCGCCAGCGTCAGCCTGCGGTCTCTGGCCAGTTCCTGCACGGGCAGCCAGCACCAGCGATCGCCCGGCGACTGGCGCACGGCCAGTTCCAGCATGTCCAGCGCCGCGGCCACCGACGCCTCGCGCGGCGAAGACATGGCCGTCCCCGGAGCATGCTCGGGGGGCGCCGGCGGAGCAGCACTGCCCCCGGACTTCATCCGCTCCATCATGCGCCGCGCCGCGTCAACCATCGCCGTTGCGTTCTGCCTGCCCGCAGGCGTCGTGCCGACCAGCTCCGCCAGCAGCGACACGAATGAATCGGGAATCGCCTGGCGCGACTGCGGGTCTATCACCACGCCGCGCACCCCGCGGTATGCCTCGTATCTGCCCGAATCGAAGTTCCACCACGCCGTCCGGCCGGCCCCCTGTAGATAACCCACCCACGAATGCCCGCCCTCCAGCGCGACCCCGGAAGCCACCGCCGTGGGCACGCCGATGGCCTTGCCCACGCTGGCGGCAAAATACGCCTGATCCGCGCACACGCCCCCGTGCAGCAGAATGTTGGGCAGATTGTACCCGGCCGCCGTGACTTTCTTCGGCTTGCCGGTGCGCAGATGGTCGTAATCGTACTTCACCTCGAAAAAAAGCCGCCCCACCGCCTGATTCCCCGCATAGCGCGCAAGCGCCCAGTTCATCTCCTCGATGCTCGCGGTGGTATCCACCACGTAAACCAGCAACTCGGCGGGCACCTGCCGGATGCCGTAGTTCATCCGCGCTTCGTTGGCAGTGTAATAATCGAAAATCGCCACCGCGTCGGGCGCGCTGACGCGATTCTCGTTCACGCGCCGTTCGAACGGCCGGTCGTGCACCACGCATATGGCAGCCGTCAGAGACGCATAGCGGTCCAGGATCGCCCCCCGCTCCCGGCGCAGACGGTCCAGCAGGGCGTACACGTCGGCCGGCCTGTCGCCCGGTCGCACCAGAAAAACCAGCGTCCTGGCAAGGTTGTCGCTGGCGCGAAGATACTTGAGCAGTTCCATCCGCGCGCCCGGCGGCGCCTGCGACAACTGACTTACCAGCCGCACGGCGAACGCCGCCTCGCGGAACACGTCGAGGTCCTTCGGCATCGCCCATGCGATCACCTGATCGAAAATGGTGTTCAGGTCCGCCAGCGCTGCCGCGAAATCGCCGTCTCCGGCAAGACGGTCCAGACGCGCCGCGATCGCCGCCGATATCGCTTTGGGCAGCGGCGGAGAAGAAGACCCGACAGCCCCCCACGCCCAGCCACACAGGACCACGTACGCAACGACCAGCCGCGCGGTAAACATCGCCACGATTGTAGCCCTCTCATGTGCGCCCGCTACCGGCCGGCGCGCGCAGACCGCGCAGGCTGCTGCGGCATGTGCCTGCCGCCCGGCAGACCGCCAATCGAGGCGCGGCAGAAGGTTCCGATCATTTCGGCGGCGGTATGGTCACCTGTCCGGTCGCGGCCCATTCCACGCCGCGCGCCAGCAGCGCCGCCGCTTCCGGCGCCGTCGTCGCCGGCACATCGTGCCCCAGCAGACTCACGAACACGCGGCCCCTGCCGACCGGTATCACCCAGGCTATCGGCTCGTGCATGCCGGTGCCGCCCTTGTCCCTGGCGCTGAACGCGGTGGCCAGTATGTGCATGTTCTCCGCAGGCCCGCGCTGGCCGTGATACAGCTCGTCTTTCACGTGTGTCCACTTCGCCGGCATGCCTTTGGTGATGGGGTGTTCGGCGTCGCGGATCATCACCTCGAAAACATGCGCCGGGCCATGACCGGCCCCGGGGCCCTCGCCCTTCGGCTGGCGGACGATCTTGCCGCTGTCATCGATCGCCACCCGGTCGCCGAACTTCGCGTTGCGCCAGCCCAGCCCCATCATCTTGTTCCAGTTCTCCCATTTCTCGAAGGAGAACACCGCCGCATGGTAGAAAACCAGCCCGCCGCCCTCCTGTACGAACTTCTCGAAGGCCGCGTTGATTTCCGGCGCCCAGGGCGTGCCGTGGTAGTTCATCACCACGACCTGGTATCTGGAAAAATCGGGTTTGAACTGCGCCCATGCCTCCGGAGGCGATTTCGCCGGAGGCGTTGTCAGAACGTCCACGTTGAACCGCCCGGTCTTCAGAAGGATGTCTTTGATGGCCGGCGTGGTCTCCTGCCATTTGTGGTTGTGCTGACCGTCTATGATCAGAACGTTGATCTTGCCCTCGGCCGCACGGGCGCTGCCTCCCGACAGCAGCAGTGCGACGGTCATCACTACCGGAAACGCGAAGCGAAACAGGGTTTTCATGACATACCTCCAGTCTGGTTGTGTCCTGCGCACATATCTGCCCGATGCCGCCGGACTGTCTGTAGCGGCGTTGTGGCGCCGCCGCCCGCCACCGTTTGCCGCATCGTCGGGACGGACCCGACGGCGCGACGCCTGACCGGTTCACGCCGCCGCAACAGGCGCCTGCGCATCGGAGGGCGCCTGCCGCCGCCACGGCAGCTTCTTCCACACCTCCGACAGGCTGCCGAGCAGCGCCTCGGCGCACATCAGCAGCAGCACCACCGCCATCACCGGCGTCCAGCGCGGCTCGGGCTCGTTCAGTTTCTGCATGCTGGTCTGAAGTTCCTGAAACGAGCGCACTATGAGACAATCCGGCCCGCTCTCCACGATGCTGTCGGCCGGCTTGTAGATAAGATCCGACTCATCCGCCGGCAGTTGCACGTTGCCCACGGCCAGCACGGCGGGGTCGCCGGGCTTGCGCCATATGTACAGCCCCGGCTGCTCGGTTCTGTCGAACACGAACCGCGGTCCTTCGCCTTCGGGCGCCGGCTTCACGCGATAGCGATCGCGCGAAGGCGTTTCCACCTCCAGCTCGGTTATGCCCGCATAACGATGCCCGCCCACCGCCAGACTCTGGCCCACTTCCGCGTTCTGGGCATCCCGCTGCTCCGGCGGGCGCAGCGCCATGCTCACCAGCAGAGGCAGCAGCACCGGGTGCGCCGCCGGCGAAATGTATCGCGAGTCGGGAAGCGTGGCCAGGGTAAACACCGTGCCGTTGCCCACGGCGCGACGGTACAACAGCCCGAAGGAAAGCACGCGGCTGTCTCCGCCGGCCGGGGATAGATAAAGGATGGTGTTTACCGCCGGGTCCGAAGGCGGAGCAAAGGGGACAAATCGCCTCACGTGCAGCTGATTCAGTCGAAACGACGGATCCGTAAGGCCCTCGAGAATGCGGTCGGGCATGGACGGCGCGGCCACGCGATACACCCCCGTCGCTCCGGCAAGACCTCCGCCCGGAAGCGTCGGCGCGAGCGTCGATGGCAGAAGACGGGCTATAGCCCGCTGATCGGCAACGGGCAGCTTCGCAAACGTCTGCTCCAGACCGGGTTGCAGCAGAAGGACCAGCGTGCCCCCTGCCTGGGCAAAGGCGGCGAATCTGGCGGCGCGCGCAGCGTCGGGCCAGTCGGCAAGCAGCACGACGGCCACGTTTTCCCTGCCGGTTGTATCGCTGCCGCGGGCAACCTCCAGAGGCCACGATGCCAGCTTGCCCTCCCATGGATCCAGCGCCAGTCGCACAAACGCCGACGCCGCCGGCTGGGCCGGAGCTTCGATGAGCGTAACAGTCTGTCTGGGAGGCAGTTCCACGAGGTGCGCACGAGCATTATCCCACGCCAGATCATCCTCGCGCTGGAGCTGTGCCGTCATCAGAAGCCATCTTTCCGCCGGCAACCCTTCTTTCAGCGGCACACGCGCGCGTGTCCGGCCGGTGGTCTCGAACATCGCCTGAAGGTTGCTGATGGTCTTCAGGTTTGTGCCGTCGAGCCGATTTATCAGCAGATTGAAGAACGGCGCATCGCCGGCCTGACCGCTCATCTCGACCACTGCCTGCGTGCCGACGCCGGGGATGGGCTGTTGCGGCTCGGTGTGGATGTCTGTGACGCCGTTCGATGCCGGTTTCTCCGGATGCAGATCGAACAGCACGACGCGCGCATCTTCAGGTTTGGGCAGAGGCGCTGGAAACTCGCGGCTCTGGAGGTCGGATATGACCACCAGCCATTTGCGGTCGGCCTGCTGCCGGTTCAGGAACCCTATGGCCGCGCCGCACCGCTCCGCCAGCGGACGACGGGAGGGCTGCGGCTTGAGGCCCGTCCACTGCGATTGAATCTTCGCTACCGGCGCAAGGGTTTCGGGACTGTCGGCGGGAGGCGGCTGCGAACGGAAAATCGCCACCTGGGCATTGCGCAGGGGTTCGCGCAGCAGGTCGAGAATGATGTCGTTGGCCTTCTCCAGCAGCGTCATTTCCTGCTGCCGCAACTGCATCGAATAACTGGTATCGACGACTATCGCCGCGATCATCGACCGGCCCGAATCCATCCAGCCCGTCGCCAGAATGCGCACCGGCTGCGCCACAGCCCATATCAGAAGCGCCAGCAGCAGCACGCGGCATATCAGCAGCAGCCAGCGCTGGATGCGCCGACGGGCGGCTGTCTGCTGCATGCTCGCCTTCACAAAGCGCAACGTGGAAAAAAGAAGTATCGGGCTCTTCCGCCGGAAGAGCATGTGCAGAATGATCGGCAGCAGCGCCAGAGGCAGCGCCCACAGAGCCGCGGCGAAAAGAAAGTTCAGTCCGAACATACCGGCCGGTATCGTTACTATCTACCGCCGTGCCCCATGTTAGTGGAAACTGTCGCGCGGGTCATCATTTACGCCGTTACCATCCTGTCCCCGGCGCTGCTATAATCAGGGCAAGTTCACACACAGGAGATAAGACATGCTGAAAAAAGAAGTTCTGGAAGCCCTTAACAAACAGATTGGCCTTGAGCTTCAGGCCATGTATGAATACCTGGGGATGGCCATCTACTTCGAGCAGGAACTGCTCAAGGGCTTTGCCGCGTGGTTCCGCAAACAGACCGGCGAGGAGCAGAGCCACGCACAGAAACTTATCGATTACGTGCTGGACCGCGGTGGACAGGTGAAGCTGCCGGCGATACCGGCCGTGGAAACGCGTTTCGCCTCGCCGCTGGAGGCCGTGAAGGGCGCCTATGCCGCCGAATGCCGCAACACGGCCGGCATCAACTCCTGCTGCGCCGTGGCTGAAAAGGCCGACGATCTGGCGACGCAGAACATGCTTCAGTGGTTCGTCGGCGAACAGGTGGAAGAGGAGAAATGGTCCAGCGAGTTCGTAGCCCTCGTCGAGAAAGTAGGCTCGAGCGTCGGCGCGCTGTATCAGGTTGACCACAGAATCGGCGAGATGGCCGAGAAGAAGTAATCCGCCGGCGCCGCCGGAGGAGGGTTGTTCTCAACTGCACTCCGCCTTAAGCTGGCCGAAGAGCGCCACGTCGTAAGGCTGCGCGCAGGGTCTGCACTCCGAAGTCGGACCAGTGCCGAGCCCGCTTCTAATCCGTTGAGCGGCTTTGGCTATTGTTAAACGGCCGACTGAATACCTCCTATAGAATAGAAACAGTTTTGCGCGCGAACGTTCGGCTACGTATTGGACACGTAAGGAGGCACACGATGCCCGGCAGACCAGGCATGCCGCACGCGGCGGGGGCGATGTTCGTATTCGTCGCGGCCACGGTCGCAGCAT